>ERZ1034913.46-NODE-46-length-125384-cov-13.948974_pt1 | contig 125384 bp, 108 predicted proteins | sample MGYA00520697_ERZ1034913 | MGnify/ENA primary metagenome ERZ1034913 (study PRJEB33766, sample SAMN09781786) | gut metagenome | biome: gut microbiome | host: Homo sapiens | place: Madagascar | study: EMG produced TPA metagenomics assembly of the PRJNA485056 data...
ACTCGAACTTTTCAACGAGTTCCTATGCTGATTTTTTTTACCGGACAGCAGTGAGTTATTTTATCAAATTGTTTACTCTCTTGCTGTTTTTGATTGGGACAGCCAATAAGTAAAAGACTTCCAGTAAAAGCGAAAGTCATAAAAAATATATGCGATGTTTTCATTTTGTTTTTTCCTCTTCTATTTAGTGCAAGTTTTGTTTTTATAATAGAAAGAACTTCGCAGAATAAACCTTACCATAAAAAATTCATTCTGCGAAGAATCTCCACTTAGATTAATTTTGCTCCTTTGCCACAATAAAGATAGCCTGCAACGTTTCTATCGCGTCTGCAAGCTCTTTAATATTTCTATTCAACGCGTCATTGTCCATCCTTTTCGTAGCCTGCATCCTTGCTGAGTCAGCAACAAGTGTGCTATAACATTCAAAAAAACGACGCCAAGCAGTTCTAAACTCTTCTGGGAATTCTTTATAGTCGTGCATTGCACTTTTAAACGAAGAGTTTGCGTAAAAAAGCTCCGTTACTAAGGTTATCGCCAGATATTCACCTCGACTTTTGTATCTAGCAGAATTTATACTTCCCTTTTTTACATCCTCAAGAATTGAAAACAAACCATCACCAAAAGAAGCAACAAGTTTCTTTTGATCGGCTACAGATTTTTCTACCATCGTTTTATCAGTTTTTGTCTCTTGTTGCTTTTTATTCGGACAACCAAGAAGTAGAAAGCTTCCTGCAAAAGCGAAAGTAAGAAAAAATATGTGCAATGTTTTCATTTTGCGTTCTCCTGTTCCATTGGGTTAGTCTCAATCATTGCATGGTTACCGACTACGACACTAGCCAATAAGCATACGCTTACCATCCGAAGTTGATTTTTTGTCATTTTCTTTTCCTCGTTTTTTGTTTTTTGTGTAAAAAAGTCCTTCTATAGGACGTTTGCTTTTCTTTACTGAGCGATGTTGTGTACCGGCAATTAATTACAGACTGTTTTTATTGCCGATACAACAAAAGAGAGCCTTACTAAAAAGTTAAAGTCAATGTTTTGTTTTTTTCAATTTCTTCTATGGCAACCAAGCCAATGTTTTCTGGCACGAGGTTTTCGAATTCAACGAATGCAAAACTTTGCCCGTTTTCATCGATTAAGATCCCTGCTTCTTTCAGTATAAAGCCTTTGTATTCTTTACAAGAACACTTTGTTGGCATTGTCTTGAGATCTTTTGTTCCTTTAAAAAACTTTTTCATTTTTTCCTCTCCTTAACTTTTTGATGAACGAACAGAAAAGATTCCTAACCATTAAGAATCATCAGTCCATCGTTTCCTTATTTACTCACTACCGTCACACTCCAGAATCTTACAGCAAAAACAAAAAAATTATTTTTTCTTCAGAAACACAAATAACCGGACAGCAAAATAAAGGAAGGAATAAAAAAAGGCGGGATGTTTGCCGATTTCTCAACCTCCGGTTGCGAAATCCAGCAGTGGATTAAAAATGTTCAGAAAAAGACCGAACGCCTTCAAACCACTACGTTGTAGGCCCCGCCAAGAGCCCGCTGCATCATGACATGAAAGCGCCCGGCAAGATGTGGAGACACAATCCTACCGGATACATTTCACCTGGGGATGCAGCAAAAAAACTTTTTTCAACTTGGCGGGTTTACAACGTATTTGCTGAAATATAACGGTTTGTAATGAGCTCAACCACAAAGAATTTCTCTGCGGTTCTACAGTTAATCCAGCACAGTTCTCCTTTAAAGTCAAACGAATTTACAAAAAAAATCAGATCACAAAATCTTGAATCAGAGAGTTCTTCTGTCGTGCGGAATTCCTCAAAGACCAGAAGACAAACCTTCTTGTCGATTCCATCTGCGCAGCCGTCAACACCGCCCGTTCCGGATTTTCCGCGCCCTGCCGGGCGCACGCAAAAAAACCGCAGCTGCATTGCAGACTGCGGTTTTCCTTTTTCAGCGGAACTCGCGGTTATTTGACGCAGTATTCCACATTGTCAAAGAATCCTTCCGCCGTCTCGGAAGAACTGCGGAGCCCGAGGCGCAGACGGCACGTGCCCTCTTTCAGTCCCGTGTACTCGTTCACATCCGCGGGAACCGCGAACTCAAACGAATACTCCTTCCACTCCGGCTCAAGCTTGAATATGATTTCCTTGTAAAGATGACGGTTCTGTTCGCCCTGGAAGCAGTCAAAAATCACATACGCATTGAGCGTTCCGTTTCCGGATTTCGCCCAGAACTTCACAACGGAGGTTTTGCCGGGAAGCACAGGAAGCGGATTCGAGCTGACGCCCGCGCCCTTGTCTGCCGGCTTCACAATCTTCAGACTCTTCTCCCCGCTGAGAAAACCGGCGTCGGAGACAATCCGCACTCCGTCATCCGCGGTAAAATCCGGCTCGAATCCGCAGCCTTTTTCAAAGTCGCCGCCGGCAAGGAGATTGCCGCTGAAGTCGGCGACCTCTTCCAGTTTGATGTTGCGAAGCACAACCTTGCCCGCAGCGCCCGGATTCAGGTTGATGAACAGGCCGAAGTTCTTCAGATCGCCCGTCTTGAAGTAAATCGCAAGCGGAGCGAACTCCTCCTTGCCGCCCTTCAGAGTGACATAGCGGGAAATCTTCTTTCCGTCACGGGAATCATGACAGCACAGCTGGGGAGCGACTTTGCCCGCAGTGCGGCACTCCACGGAAAGGCGGTAATACGTCTCCGGCTTCATGTCCTTGACGTCGAGCTTCACGGTCGGCCAGCTCTGGGAGCCGTCGTAGTCCAGCGAATATTCCCCCGGAGCGACGGTGTTCCACGGCTTGTACGGTTTGACGGTGAGTTCCGCCGCCGAAGCGGCCGTGACTGCGGCAAGCGCCGCGGCGATGATGAGATGTTTCATTCTCTTTTCTCCTTATTTTGCAATGCTGAAATTACAGCGGTTTTTATAAAGCTCTTTTCCGTTTCCGAGCGGAAACTCCTTCACGGTCTTGCCGTCGGAATCGTCAATCTTCACGTCAAAGCCGAGATACTTCCCGGTCTTCGCCGCAACGGTGAGCACGAACGAGTAACCGTCCGCCTCCGGCTTCAGATCCAGCTTGCAGTTCTTCGCATCAATGCCCATCGTATGCAGCTTTCGTCCGTCGCGCGGCGTGATGAAGAGACGGAAATTGTTGTCCGTATACGCCTGCGGGTTGTGCTCCGCGATGAAGAGGGGATCCGTATCGAAGAAGAATTCCACGCAGTCGGTCTCCCACGGGGACCGGGTTCCGGAAACTCCGGCGTCGGTGGCGTCCTTCACGCGCATGGTCACGGTGATTGCGCCGTTGCCGAATTCAATCGTTCCTTCCGCATTCGGCAGTTTGAAACTGCGGGGAATCAGCTGATTCTCCACGATTTCGAGCGGAGTGCGGAACGTGTTGTTCTTGAGCACCAGAACCAGTTCCGGCTTCCCGCCGTTCGATTTGATCTTCCGGACCGGAATTTCAACGGGCAGAGAGCTCCGCGCGGGGATCGTGAAGCGGACAGGCGCGACCGCCGCGATTCCGCCGCCCGTGACTCCGGCAATGCCCGATTCCTCCTTCCCGGAATCGTTGTGGAGCGAAACGAACAGCGTGTCGCCGACCCGCCGCGCGATTCCGGAGCCCGTAACCGGCTTGTCAAGACGAAGCGGAAGTTTTTCGAGTTCCGCAAGGAATTCCGCATCGGAAAGCTTGCCCTGTGTCAGATAGAACGGCGCTGCGGTCAGCTCCTTTTCACAGGATTTCTCCGCGTTGCCGAACAGATCCATCACCTCGAATTTGCTGAAATCCGCGTGAACGCCCTTCTTGCTCTGATATTCCCAGACCGCCGCGATCAGCTTGCCGTCCTTGCGGAACACATAGCAGATCACCCCGTACGGGTGGCGGATTTTCTTCACCGGCTTCGCTCCTTCAAACAGACGAGCAAGCGTGTTGCAGGCGACAAACAGTTCGGAAGGAACCAGTTCATGGTAGTTGTGACCGTCCCACATGTGCGGAGTCAGCAGACGCTTCCAGAGAATATCCATATGGAACGCGACGGACTGCCCAACGCCCTCCCCCGCATCGACGAGGAAGCGCTGAATGACGTCATCCGCAGTGTTCACAGCGTCTTCGCATCCCTTCCGCCCGACGTTTTCGCCGAGGTAGTAGAGTTCGGTGTTCCAGAGCGGCATATCCGGTTTTCCGTATGCGGCCAGAGTCGCGCGGATATTTGCAACAGCCTGGTCGGCGGGAATGATCGAACCGAGCTTGCGCGAACCGTACGGGTGAAAGCCCATCGCATCCACATACTTGAGTCCGCCCGCTTTCACGCACGCCTCAAACCACGGTCCCGCGTCTGTTCCGAAATCGGAAGTGATGCAGAAACCGGAAATCTTCGCCGCGGGGTCCGCCCTGCGGATCGCATCGTGCGCCGCTTTCAGATAGCGGACATAACCTTCCGGAGAAAGGAAAAGATTCGGTTCGTTCACGATTTCATACACCGGAACGCGGCCTTTCAGATGCTTCACGGTCTGCTCAATGTAGTTTTCAAAGAGATCGACCGGGGGGTAAATCACGCGCCCGCGTGCATCAGCCATCGTATTCGGAGAATCAATCCGCTTCGAAATCTTTTTCACCCATTCCGGGAAGGACTGCTGACGCCATGTCTGCGGAAGATTGTCGATGAAGCTTTCCCCCATGACGGGGAACAGGGTGATGTTGTATTTTTTGTAAAGTTCCATCTGGCGGTCGAGAGGCGAGAAATCGAACTTTCCGCGCTCCGCCTCCACCGCCGGCCAGTCAACTCCGCGAACTCCGCCGTCATGGTCGCGCAGAATGCGGCAGCCTGCCGCGGCGAAGAGGGCGAAACGGGTTTCAAACGGGGCGTTGTAAACCTCGTATGCGGGAACTTTGCGCTGCGGAGCACAAATGAAGCGGACTCCTCCGTTGAACCCGACCACGGGATCACGGAAAATATCAAACGGCTTCGCCTCATACTTTCCGATCACCGCAAAGAATCCGTCGTGCGAAGAAAGCGACGCGCCCGAAACGGTGATGCGCACGCCGCCGAAGCGATCCAGTTTCCACGGCTTCAGCGGAAGAACCTTTGTTTCTCCATGCGCGAGTTTGACAGGGAACGTTTCGGAAAACAGCGTTTTTCCGGTATACTCGTCGGTTCCGTTCACCGTCACATTTCCGGAATAATCCGCAACCGGATTGTAAAGTTTCAGCGAAACATCCGCGCGTTCGCCCTTCAGATAAAGCTGCTTGTCGGCAACGGCAACCGCTTCCGTCCGGTCGGGAACAACGGAATCCACAGGATCCAGGCGCAGATCATCAATATAGAACGACGCCTCCGGAACGGCGTGAACGTCGGGCGGGCAGATCACGAGATAATGCCAGCCGTGGCCTTCCCGCTCCTCCGTGGTGAACACATACTCAAAATCACGCCATTCGGTCCCGGCATTGCAGGTCTTTGTATACGCGAGCCATTTCTGGTCGACTTTGAAAATGCGGAGATTCAACGGAGTGTTTTCTTTTGAACTCCGGACTTTCGCACGCAGACGATAGCGCGTGGAGGGCTTCAGCCGGAACTCTTTGGAGAAAACGGAGAAGTATTCCGCACGGGAATTCTCCACGGCAAGCGCATACCTGCCCGCTCCGGGAGCTCCGGCGGAAAGTTTCAGCGGAATGAACTCCCGCGACGGGTTCACATCGGTGCGGAGTTCGCGCTCAACGGCAAAACCGTCCGTGCCGAGCTCAAACGAACCGTTGAAAAACGAATTCGCGCTCAGCGCAAGCGGAAGCGAACAGAGCAGAAAAATTTTTTTCATATACTGTCTTTCCTTTATATTAAGGGGTTAAAATTTCATCAGAAGTTCCAGAACGAGATCGTAGAACTCTTCCACATTATGCCAGCCGAGTGCGACCTGCATCGGCGTTCCGTGCCCGCGGTCGACAACCGTCATGCCCTCGTCCGTCACCGAAAGCGGCAGCTCTTCGATCTTCGCAAGCTCCGGCTTCACAATCAGAGCCGCGGCGGCGGGATCCGCAAGAAGAGTCGATTCGACTTCATACTTGTACGGACACTCCTCTTTCGCCGCAAGTTTCCACTTGCACCAGATCTCGTGATTCGCCATGACAGCTTTCGCCATCACCGCATCCGAACGCTTCAGGGTCTGAAACTTTTCGCCGCGCAGCAGAACGTTTCCGCAGATGTCCAGCGGAACCAGCAGAGCCGAATGCCACGGCGCGCGGAAAACCGTCTTCGCCGACTCCGCATCCGCCATGATGTTGTACTCCAGCGACGGCGTCTCACGTCCGAAATAGCCGCGGAAGACGCTGCCGCCCATTGCGACGAGGTCGATTTTTCCAATGACGTCCGGAGCTTCGCGCACCAGATCCGCGGGGTTGGAAAGCGGACCGATCGCGAGAAGCGTCACGGGGACCTCCGATTTGCGCACGGTCTCCGCAATCACCGAAACGGGAGAACGCGAGAGGTCGAATGCGGCGGGAATTCTGTAATCGCCGAGCCATTCGCCCTGGCAGCAGCGTTTTTTGATTCCCGGCTTGCCGAGCCCGATCGGAACGGGGGCGAGCCCGGCGGTCTCCACGAGTTTCGCGCAGAGTGCGGCGCGGTAGAGCGGATCACCCGTCTCCGTGGTGATTCCCTTCAGCTCCACCGCATCCGACCGAAAAAGCATTCCGAGGGTCCAGGTGTCATCGACGTCTCCGCCGATGTCCGTATCGATAATAAGAGGTTTTCTCTGCATGATTTGAATCCTCATCAGTTCCAGGCTTCCGGGTTGCTGGCATTGTTCGGTCTGATGAACAAAAGAAGGAATTCAGAATCATCTACGAGTTTGAAGATGTTCTTGGTTTCCACATGTCCGTCGACAAAGAGAATATTGTCCGTTCCGCCCGGATGCCTCATCGAAGTGCAATGTTTTACCGAATCTGCATCATGGTAGAATCTGGAATTCGATGTACCACCGGTCGCTATTCCATCTTCCCCCGCACAAGGAGTTCCATTTTCGAGTATATTTTTCACATCCGAGAGAGTTGCTGTTTTTGTCGGATATTTGTTTCTGCTGAGCCGGAGCGGCTTATAAGCACTCCCAGCGTACCCGACACGCCCATTCCATGCCAGATTCGTAATCGGGCGGCTTTTTTTCTGAAAATAGAAAATGTCCTTTTCTCCGCCCGGACAGATTGCAGGACTTTTCAGAGGTGCGTTGTCTGTCGGGAACGTACCGCTTTTCAAGCTCGGCCAAAGCAGAACAAGCCAGTTGTTTTCATAGTTGATATCGTCGTTCCATGAAGAATTCGGATATGTAGGACCATCGGCGGCCGCCGGACACCAGTAGTCGTCATTGTCCTGTGCATAGCCGATTGCCGCGACGCCGATCTGCTTCATATTGGACACGCAGCTGATCGCGTGCGCCTTCGCTCTTGCCGAATTCAGCGCGGGAAGAAGCATGCCGGCGAGGATGGCGATCACGGCAATTACCACGAGGAGCTCCACAAGCGTGAATTCGCGGAACCTGCATTTGAACCGCCGCGATCCCGGTCTTTGACACCAGGTCACAGTCCGTACGGAAACAGTAAATTCGTTTTCAGGTCTCATCAGTTCAGTCCTTTCATATTTATTTTTATTCATCATTGCCCTGTACTGCCCTGCTTCACTGTTCATTATACAACAAAACGACGAAAAAGGCAAGAGGGAAACTGCAAAAAGTTATGCAAATCTTATGCAAAAAATATTATTTCTTTTCTGTTCGTCCGCCGGTTTTTCAGGCCGGCGGACGTTTGCGTTTTCAAGATCACCGGATTTGGGAATCTGAATTCAGGGATTCTCCGATCACATCCGCGAAGTATTCTTTTACGGTTCCGGCAATGTCTTCCGTTTCCGGCTGATAGATTATTTTCCGTTCGAGGATCCGCCAGCCCGGATCGGAAATCAGCTTTGCAAGGTGACGCCTGATCCGGTTTTCGGAATCCGCGCCACGCAGAACCGTCTGAAGCAACGCCCAAAAACGTTCCAGTTCCGCTTCCGGAAGATTTATATCCGTCAAAAAAAGAATCTGTTCTCCGGAGAAGAAACGCCCTGCCGCAAAAAGCGCCGCTTTTTTCAATGGAAGCGGGGCGTCGCCGCAAATGAGCTGCTTCAGTTTTTCGACGGCAGGCTCCGACTTCAGCAATCCGGCCGCAAGAATCAGGGGCGGCAGATCCGGAAATCCGTTCAGAAGTTTGCATGCAAGCGCGGAATCATTTTTGCGGTAAAGGCTCCACGCCGCAAGCCAGGGATTTTCGGAAAGAAGTCCCTCTTTGATCTCCTCTTCCGTCTCCGGGAATTTCATGCATCTTGTTTCGGGAAGACGCAGTTCTTCCGAATAGGCGGAATACGGAACCTTTTCCGGCGGGATTTCCGCAGCTGCGGCCTTTGCCGCGATAATTCCGGCGACTTCCCCTATTGCGGCCATTGCGGAATTCATCCGCAGCGCATGTCCAAGGTCATGATCACAGCCCAGATGACGTCCGGCGGCGATTATTCCGGAATATCCTTCGGGGAAGAGGACGCCCGCAGGAACGGGAATGGTCAAGTAAATGGACTTTCCGTTCAGGAGGAGCCAGGACGCCAGAAGGTCGCTTTCCAGAACGGCATCAGCCACATTCGTGTCGACGGTCGCCCGGGCGACGGCAATGACGTCGGAGAAAACGGCGTCCTTCAGAAGAATGTCTTCGAAGGAAAGAACTCTCCGCGGGCGAATGTGTCCGCCTTCACGGATTCCCGGGCGTTCAGAAGGAACAAGAATGCGCTCTCTTCCAAGGAGATTCTCTTCTCCGAAACGAGCATCTCCCTTCAAAGATTCCCGTGCGAACCTCTCCGGATATTCCTGTTTTACGCGCATATTGAATCCGGAATACGCGAACTTATCCGGCTTCTTCATAAAAAAGAGAGACGCCGAATGCTGATAGAGATGATCAACGGGTCTTCCGCCTTCAAGCGGAATTCCGGCCAAGGCGAACAGCGCGCCATCAGCCGTAGCGTCGACAACGGTATTCGCGGACGCCTCAATCAGGGAATCTCCCTGGCGGAAACACACTCCCGTAATGCGTGCGCCGGAACGGAGAACTTTTTCTATAACGGCTTCATACCGGATTTCCGTTCCGTATTTCAGCAGGTCCTCTTCCAGAATTCTCTTTTTCGCTTCGATATATTCCGGAGCGGCAGGCAGGATTTTTTCATACGCCAATGCCGTCCCGACAGGCGGCTGCTGAAAGAATTCATTTACAAACCCGCCTGTCTGCAGCCCTCCGGGATAGGTATTCGCTTCAAGAGCGAGAACGGAAGCGCCGCGTTTCGCCGCGGCAAGAGCCGCCATGGTTCCGGAAGTTCCAAGTCCGGCGACAAGAACATCATAATGTTTCATTTGAAGAGATCTCCCGCAATTCCGGCGTTGAGTTCAGAAACCGGATCCTGAAACGGCGAATTGAAAAAACGGGTTCCGATGAGCACGAGTTTCCAGCCGTTCAATTGATCGAATCTTTCGTAAAAGCATTTTCTGGCATCCTGCCAAACCGTGCCCGGCGGGATTTCCAGCATCAGAAAAGCCTCCTCCCGGACAGGCGCGGGCCAGACGATCAGATCATCCGCCAAAGCAATCGCCGCATTCACCGGTTCCGGCGGCAGCGCGAGAGCGGTAAGAAAACATTTGCCGGAAGCGACTCCGCCATCGATGATCTCTTCCGTCTCAATCTGAAGAATTCCGCCGGGAGAAAGAACCGTAAGTTCCCTGCCGTTTCGCCGCAGAACCGTTGAATTCAGATGAAAACGGAGATTGCGCTCCAGACACCACTTCGAAAAAACAGCGGAAAGGCCGCCCGGATACAACGCGCGGGCTCCATACGGACGCAGCATGGAAGAAAATTCAGACTTCTCGTCCTTTTCCGGAAGCCGCCACGGAACAAACGCATAAATCCAGTTTGACCCCGGATGATTCGTTTCCTCAATGAGCAGAGTCTCCCGCGGATTGCGGAAAGCTGCCCCGCAAGCGGCAAACGAAGCGTGAAGAATGACACGCGGAACGAACAGGGTTTGAGGCTCAGGCGACGAAACATTCCCATTCAGCATACTCAAGAATCCTCTGAAAATTGTTTTGTTATGGAATTCCATAATAATAAGGATAGCATCTTCTGCAGAAAAAAGCAAGAGAGGGAAACGGCAAAAACAAAAAATTTTCACCTTGATTTTCACCCCGTCCGTTTCCTCTATTCCGGAAACGGACGGAACGGGGGAGCTTCCGGGGGGAGAGCGGATGTTCATATTCTGTTTTTTTCTCAATAAAATCTCATTTTTTGATTTGCGATTTTTGAAAAAAGATGTATTTTAAATAGACATACCCGGCGGCTTGTCGGATCGCCGGAGCATCCCGAATCATGAAAAGGAAGAGAGAAAATGGCAGTGGAACTTTCTTATGTGCTGATTACACCCTACTCGCTGAAAAAATCCAGAACCGGCGGCATCATTGCACGCCTGCTCTCCAGAACCGGACTTGAACTCGTCGCCGCACGCATGATCGCGCCGGACAAGGCGTTCGCCGAAGCATACGCCGAATCCCTCAAGCGCCGCGTCGGGGCGCGCGACGAATTCGCCGCGAAAATTCTCTCCGACTACGTCATCGACAACTTCACGCCGCTCGAAGACGGACGCCGCGAACGCCTTCTGCTCCTCCTCTTCCGCGGAGAAGACGCCTGCCGCAAACTCTATGAAGTCGTCGGCCAGCTCCCGAACTCCAAGAACCGCCGCGAAGACATCTACGGCGACACGATCCGCGACACCTACTGCAACCTCGTCTTCAACCGCGACGGCTCCCTGCTCTACTTCGAACCCGCGGTCTTCACCCCGCCGCACGTCGACGGCTGCGTCGAACGCCTCAAAATCATCGCCGACTTCATCGAACACGAAGAGAACATCGTCGACAACATCGTCCGTCCCGAGGATGAAGAGGGACGCGAGCGCACGCTTGTCATCATCAAGCCGGACAACTGGAGCCGTCCGAGCGCGCGCCCGGGCAACATCATCGACATGTTCAGCCGCACCTCGCTGCGCATCGTCGGCTGCAAAGTCTACCAGATGTCCGTCGCCGAAGCCCTGGAGTTCTACGGTCCCGTCAAACAGGCGCTCCGCAAGAAACTCGCGCCGGTCATTGCGAAGAAGGCGAAAGAGCTTCTCGAACACGAATACAAGATCGTTCTGCACGACTGCGAAGAGATGCTGGAGAAATCCGTCGGACGCGATTTCGCCGACGACCAGTTCAACCGCATCGTGGAATTCATGTCCGGCGTCCGTCCCGACAGCTGTCCGCCGGAAGAGCTCAACGCTCCGGGCAAAGTCAAATGCATGGTCCTGATCTACGAAGGCACCGACGCCGTCGCCAAAATCCGCACGGTTCTCGGCCCCACCGACCCGACCAAAGCTCCGGACGGCACGATCCGCCGCGAATTCGGCAAGGACGTCATGGTCAACACCGCGCACGCCTCCGACTCCCTGGAAAGCTACGAGCGCGAAACCCGCGTCATCAAGATCGACCGCAACAATATGGCGGCAATCATCCGCGACTATCTCAGCAACCACAAAGAGTGATCCATGGGACGTCAGCACGGAGAATACGACACGGAGACCGGATGCATGGCGGAGCTCGAAGAGCCCCCCATGTACCGCGTCCTGCTGCTGAACGACGACTACACCCCGATGGATTTCGTCGTCGACGTTCTCCGCACGGTTTTCCACAAATCCCCCGCCGAGGCGGAACGCATCATGCTGAGCGTCCACGAAAAAGGCTCCGGACTCTGCGGAATCTACACCTTTGAGACAGCGGAAACCAAAGTCTCCCGCGTCCGCTCGAAAGCGAAGAGCGCGGGATTCCCCCTCCGCTGCACGATGGAGCCGGAATCATGAACCTTTCCGAAGAGGCCGAACTTTGTCTCCGGCAGGTGCACGGCTGCGTGGAACACCTTCATCATGAATATGTCCTGCCCGAACATCTGCTTTACGTTCTCGCGGACGGCGAAGCCATTCAGGATCTGTTCGGGCTGTTCGAAATTTCGGCGGCCGATGTACAGCGGCCGCTCGCCGATTTCCTCCGCAGAAAAGTGGAGGAGATTCCAGGCTGTGAAATCTCATTTTCCGACTCCGTCCTCCGCATCTTCAGCACCGCTCATCAGCAGGTGACCTCTTCCGGACGCGACCGGATTGAACTCACCGATCTGTTCATCGCGCTTTATTCCGAAACCAACTCCTACGCGGTCCGGCTCCTCAACTCGCTCGGGCTGGAGGAGACGAATATGCGCGCCGCCGTAACCGACGCCGTTCACCCGGAACTGCGCAGCGGCGGAGAAGACGATGATTCTTCATCCGTCAAGCAGGGACAGTCCGCGCTCGAACTCTACGCCGTAAACATGACCGCGCTCGCGAAAGAGGGCGGACTCGACGATGTCGTCGGGCGGACACAGGAGCTGAACGCCATTCTCCGCACGCTCTCGCGCCGCAAGAAGAACAATCCTCTGCTGGTCGGTGAACCGGGCGTCGGCAAAACAGCCGTCGTCGAAGGACTCGCCGTCCGTGCGGCGAAAGGAAAACTGCCGGAAAAGTTTGCGAACCTCACGATTTACGCGCTCGACATGGGCGCGCTCACCGCGGGAACGAAATTCCGCGGACAGTTCGAGGAGCGGCTGAAAAAAGTCGTGCGCGAGCTCGGCGAAAAGCCGGAAGCGGTGCTGTTCATCGATGAAATCCATACGGTTGTCGGCGCCGGCGCCACCGGCAGCGGCTCCCTGGACGCCTCGAACATTCTGAAGCCGTCTCTGAACAGCGGAACGCTCCGCTGCATCGGGGCGACCACACACGAGGAATACCGCAATCAGGTGCTCAAGGACAAGGCGTTTTCGCGCCGTTTCCAGAAAATAGACGTTCCCGAGCCGTCTCCGGATGAAACCCTTCAGATTCTCTCCGGCATCGCTCCGGTCTACGAAAAACACCACGGAGTGAAGTTCGACAGAAAGGCCCTGATCCGGATTGTCGAGATTGCCGGACGCCATATTTTCGACCGTTTCATGCCCGACAAGGCGATTGACCTGCTCGACGAGGCGGGCGCGGCAAACGGCATGTCCGCCGCGCCGCTCAAACGCATCACCGCCGACTACGCGGAAAATCTCGCGGCGGAAATGTTTCATCTTCCGAAGAACCGGTTGACGGGCGACGATGTTTCCAGGCTTCAGTCTCTCGAATCCGAACTGCGCCGCGCGGTGATCGGACAGGATCACGCAATCGCGGCTGTCGTCCAGGCGGTCAAACTCTCCCGCGCCGGACTCGCCGATGCGGATAAACCGGTCGGTTCGTTCCTGTTTGCGGGTCCGACGGGCGTCGGAAAGACCGAACTTTCCAAACGTCTGGCGTCTGCCCTCGGGATCGAACTGATCCGCTTCGACATGAGCGAATACGCGGAGGAATACGCCGTCTCCAAACTGATCGGCTCCTCGCCCGGCTACGTCGGATTTGAACAGGGCGGACTTCTGACGGAACAGATCATCCGGCATCCGCACTGCGTGCTTCTTCTGGACGAAATGGAGAAAGCGCACCCGAAAATCTATGATCTCATGCTTCAGATCATGGATTACGGCGCCATGACCGACAATGCGGGCCGCAAAGCGGATTTCCGCAATGTCATTGTGATTATGACCTCAAACGTCGGAGCGAAATCGCTTTCGGAACACGCGATCGGCTTCAATGCGCAGGATCAGACGGGTTCCCGCGCGGACGCGGCGGTCCGCAAGCATTTTTCTCCCGAATTCCGGAACCGGTTAGACGGAATTATCCATTTCCATCCGCTCACTCCGGATTCCATCCGCCGGATTGTGTGCAAGTTCCTTGAGGAAGCCTCGGCGCGGCTCGCATCCCGCAAACTTCATCTGGAAGCGGACGACAAGGCGATCGACTGGCTCGTTTCGCACGGATTCGATGAAAAACTCGGCGCCCGTCCTCTGGAGCGCCTGATCCGCGACGGCATTCTCGCAAAACTTGCGGACCGCCTTCTTTCCGGCCGCCCCTCACGCGCCCGGACGGTCAGAGTTACCGCCGACGCCACCGGATTGACCGTGCGCTGAAAAAAGTTCCCCGCGATGAAACCTGCGGGGATTTTGCATATCTGACTGGAATCATAAATATTTGCAACGAGTCTCCGCTCTGTTCCAGACTTTTTCAGTTCTCCGCCGATGCCGGAATGCATTTTGTTTTCACAAGAACTGAAATCGCCGACATCCGGAATATCCAGGCAGAAAACTGCCGAACCCCTTCCGTTGCAATTTTCGGAATTCCCATTTTCCATACGGACGCTTTTCAAAAAAAGCTCCGTACATTTTTGCAAGGCTGGAACCTTGCCGTTTGCCCTCCAGAAATAACGTACTTTTTCACCTCCTCTGTTACATTTCCGCCTGTTCGTCCGTTTCATCTTCTGACGTTTCCAGCAGTTCATCCCAGCGGCAGCCAAACGCCTTTGCGTAACGCTGCGCCGTCGTCGCTTTCCATATGCCGCGGCGTTCCATCTGCTGAACCGTCTGCGGGGTCGTGTTCACAACCGCCGCAACTTCCTTCAAAAGCATTTTTTTCCTGGAGCGCATCTCTTTTAATTTAGTCATCTTAGCACCTTGATGCACCCGGTCATCGGCGTTCTTTAAACTTAATACCAATACTCAAATATTTCAAGCCTTAAATAAGAGAAATTTAAACTTTTTATTATACAAAAAATACAACACAAATAAAACAATTTTAAGACAATTTTCTTAATTTACGAAAGATTTATTAACAAACAGTACTATATATTATTTTAATACACCATTAAGAACTAGGCAAAAACGGAATAAACAATAAAAAATTCAACATCAAACAACAAACAAAAGCAAAAAGAAATCACCAACAAATATTTTAAGATATTTTTCTTACAAAAGAAAGATTATTCATTTGTGATACTATATGTTAATTACGGAACCTCTCCGAAATGCCGTTCAGCATCCTCAAACACTCTTTTTTCCGTTTTTCTTCTCTTCCGCACTTGCATATTGCGCAAAAGCATTCTATATTTTCTTATCATAAGAAATAATTCTCATAAAATAAGAAAGGATCGACTTATGGAAAAGTTCATCGCGGGATTCGGAGAAGTCATGCTGCGTCTTGCTCCGGCGGGGAAAACCCGTTTCGCCCAGGCGCTGCCGGGCACGCTTGAAGCCACCTACGGCGGCGGCGAGGCCAACGTCTGCGCTTCGCTTGCAATTCTCGGAGCGAAATCACGCTATCTCACGGCTCTGCCCGTGAACCCGGTCAGCAACGCGTTCGCAACCCAGCTCCGCGGACTCGGCGTGGACGTCGACCGGATCCGCTACACGAAACAGGGACGCATGGGCGTCTATTACACGGAGCACGGCGCGGCGCAGCGCGGCTCCAACGTCGTCTACGACCGCGAACACTCCGTCATCTCCGAAAGCGCGCCGGAAGATTACGATTTCGCGGCAATGCTTGAGAATGTCGGCCATCTGCACATCAGCGGCATCACGCCCGCGCTCAGCGAAAAGGCTTTCCGCTCAACGCTCGCCATTGCGAAGTTCGCGTCCGAACACGGAATCCGCATCTCCTGCGACCTCAATTTCCGCAAGAAACTCTGGAACTGGGAACCCGGAACCGCTCCGAAAGAACTCGCGAAAAAATGCATGGAACAGATCGTCGCTTTCGCCGACGTCATCATCGGCAACGAAGAGGACGCCTCCGACGTCTTCGGCATCGTCTCCGAAGGCACCTCCGTCGAAAGCGGCAAAATCAACATCGACGGCTACCGCGAAGTCGCGCGCAAGCTCGGCGAGCGTTTCCCGAAGAGCTCCTTCATCGCCATCACCCTCCGCGAAAGCTACTCCGCCGACCACAACAACTGGGGCGGGATGCTCTATGAAAAAGCCTCCGGGAAGGCGTTCTTCGCTCCGCTCAATGCAAACGGAGAATATGCTCCCTACGAAATCCGCAACATCGTCGACCGGTTCGGCGGCGGCGACTCCTTCTGCGCCGGACTCATCTTCGCGCTCTCCGGCGACGAGTTCAACGCTCCCGACAAGGCGATCCGCTTCGCCGTCGCGGCAAGCTGCCTGAAGCACTCCGTCAAGGGCGACTACAACTACACAACCAAAGATGAAGTCGTCTCCCTCATGAACGGCTCCGGCTCCGGACGCGTCAAACGCTGAGGTCCGCACATGAAAATCACAAGAATTGAACCCATCCTCGTCGGCGCCCCCACCCCGGGCGTCGGCCTGCTCTCCAGCCGCAACTACATCTTCGTCAAGGTCCATACCGACGAGGGAATCTGCGGGCTCGGCGAATCCACGCTCGAAAGCCACGACAATTCCGTTCTCGGCGTCTTCAAGGACATCGAATGTCTGGTTCTCGGCGAAGACCCGACCCGCATTGAATACCTGACGCAGAAGATGGTCAAGCAACTCTTCTGGAAGGGCGGCGTCATCAAGGGCAGCGCAATCGCGGGCGTGGAACTCGCACTCTGGGATATTCTCGGGAAAAGCCTCGGACAGCCCGTCTACAAACTGCTCGGCGGAACCTGCCGCGACAAAATGCGCGTCTATGTGAACGGCTGGAGCGGCGGCTCGCTCGACCCCGTCGTCATCCGCGAAAAAGCGCAGCTCGCCATGGCCGCGGGCTACGACGCATTCAAATTCAGCCTAGCCCTCCCCGTCTGGCCGATGAATGACCCGGGCAATCTCCGCAAAATTGCAAAAGCGGCGGAGACCATCCGGGAAACCATCGGTCCGGACGCTCTTCTCATGTTCGACGGACACGGACGTTACGACGCCGATCTCGCCATCCGCATCGGCAAGATCTTCGAACCGCTGGACTTCACCTTCTTCGAAGAACCCTGTCAGCCGGAAGACGAGGAAGGGCTCGCCAAAGTCGCAGCGCACGTCGACATTCCGATCGCGACCGGCGAGCGTCTCTCGTTCCTGCCGGAATTCAAACGCCTGCTCACCCGCAACTGCGCAAGCGTCATTCAGCCCGACATCGGGCACAGCTGCGGCTTCGGCACCGCGCTCAAAGCGGCGCGTCTCGCGGAGGCATTCAATGCATTCGTCGCACCGCACGGACCGATGAGCCCCGTCATCACGACCATTTCGCTGCACCTCGATGCGATCATCCCGAACTTCCTCATCCAGGAACGCCTGTTCCTCAACGACTGGCGCAACGAAGTCATCACCGAGCCGCTCAAAGTTGAAAACGGCTACATCAAGCTCAACGACAAACCGGGCTGGGGCATCGAACTCAACGAAGAGCTCTGCAAAGCGCACCCCGCAATCCCGCCCTACACTCCGCAGCTCTACCGTCCCGACGGCGCAGTCTGCGACTGGTAATGAAAGGAGATTTTCATCATGGATGATTTCAAAGGCAAAACCGTGCTCGTCACCGGCGGTTCACGCGGACTCGGCGAAGCGTTCTGTCACAAATTCGCAGAACTCGGCTGCCGCGTCTTCGTCAACTACGCACACGGACGCGAAGCGGCGGAACAGGTCGCAGCGGACGTCGGAGGCATTGCGCTTCCGTGCGATATTTCCAGCGAGGAATCGGTCAAGGCAATGTTCGAAAAAATCGGCGGAGTCGACCTTCTTGTCAACAACGCGCGCATCGACCCCTACAAGCGCGGTGCGGATGTTTCCGACGGCGACTGGTGGGATCAAGTCATGTCCGTCAACCTCAAAGGCGCGTATCTCTGCGGAAAATTCGCGCTGGAGGATATGAAGAAAAAAGGCTGGGGACGCATGCTTCACATCTCGTCGATCTGGGCGTACCAGCCGGCGAACGAACGGATGCTCTCCTATGCGGCGGCGAAATCCGCCATGCACGCCATGAGCCGCGGTTTTGCGAACCTCGGCGCGCCGTACGGCATCACATCGAACGTTCTCGCTCCGGGACTCATCATGACGAAACTTGTCTCGGAACGTCTCACCCCGGAAGCGTTTGCGAAGGAAAAGGCGACCATTCCGCTCGGACGCGGGGAATCTCCCGCCGAAATCGCCGAAGCAGGAATCAATATGATGCGTTCCGGCTTTATCACCGGAGAAGTGCTGAACATCAACGGCGGCGCGTTCATGCGCCCGTAACGAAAGGTTTTGAAAATGGATTTTGAATCTCTGATGAAAGAGTGTCCGCTGATCGCGATTCTGCGCGGCATCACGCCGGAAGAAACCGAACAGGTCTGCGACGTTCTGTACAAAAACGGAATCCGTCTGCTCGAAATTCCGCTGAATTCCCCGAACGCGCTCAAAAGCATCGAGATTGCCGTCAAGCACACTGAAGGCCGGATGCTGGTCGGGGCCGGAACGGTTCTGACTCCCGAGGACGTCCGGGGCGTTCATGCCGCGGGCGGCAGGTTCATCATCTCCCCGAACACGGACGCCGCTGTGATCCGCGAGTCGAAAGCGCTCGGAATGCTCTCCATTCCGGGCTTCTTCACGGCGAGCGAGGCGTTCACCGCGATTCACGCGGGGGCGGATTACCTCAAGCTTTTCCCGGCGGTTCTCGGACCGGGTTATGTGAAGGACCTCAAAGCGGTTGTCAAGAAGCCGATTCTCGCCGTCGGCGGAGTGAACGCCGCAAACCTTCCGGACTTCATGAAAGTCTGTGCGGGCGCAGGCATCGGCAGCGCGCTCTACAAGGCAGGCAAGTCTCTCGCCGACCTCGACCGCGACGCGGCCGCCATGGTTGCGGCGCTGAAGTAAGAGATTTCATTGATGCGGACGGGCAAAATCATCCCGTCCGCATTCCTTTTAAAGTTTTTGCCGCAAAGAATTTGATTTCCGCACTGAAAGGGTGTACATTACTCAATTAAGAGCGATCTTCGGGGTCAGGTGAATTTCCTGAACCGGCGGTAAAGTCCGCGAGCGGAAGCCGATACGGTGAAATTCCGTAACCGACAGTCAAAAAGTCTGGAAGGGAGAGGGTCGACCGCTATGCTGATTGAGAAAAGCTGATGCGTGCGCCTGCAACGCTCTGTAAACAACAGGAACTCAAAACGAAAGGCGCAAAAATGAACACTCCGTTCGATTCCGTCGAAGCAGCAATCGAAGACATCCGCAACGGCAAAATGGTAATCGTCACCGATGACGCGAACCGCGAAAATGAAGGGGACCTCGTCTGCGCGGCGGAAAAAGTCACGCCGGAAGACATTGTTTTCATGGCGACGCATGCGCGCGGTCTCATCTGCACCCCCATCACAGAAGCCCGTGCAAACGAGCTCGGCATCGCCAGGCCGCCCTCCACCGACATGTTCCACACGGCGTTCACCGAAAGCGTCGATTCCAAAATCGGAACGACAACCGGGATCTCCGCGTTCGACCGCGCAAAAACGGCGCACGACCTCATTGATCCGGAACGCAAGGCTTCCGATTTTGCACATCCCGGTCACACCTTCCCCATCGCGGCACGCCCCGGCGGCGTGCTCCAGAGAACGGGTCACACCGAAGCGGCCGTCGATCTCGCGCGGCTCGCCGGACTCAAACCCGCGGGCGTGATCTGCGAAATCATGAACGACGACGGACAGATGGCGCGTCTCGATTCCCTCGTCGAATTCAAAAAGAAATGGGGTCTCAAGCTCATCACCGTCGCGGACATCATCGCATACCGCCGCAAAACGGAAAAGCTCGTCGTCCGTGAGGAAACCGTCGATTTCCCGAACAAGCACGGACATTTCAAACTGCATCTTTTCCGCTCCCTGATCGACAACTCCACCCATCTCGCGCTCACCTGCGGCGACGTCGCGGGCAAGGACAATGTTCTCACCCGCGTTCACAGCGAATGTCTCACCGGCGACGTTTTCGGCTCCAGCCGCTGCGACTGCGGGGAACAGCTCGACGCCGCCATGGACATGATCGCCAGAGAGGGCTGCGGCGTGCTCGTCTACCTGCGTCAGGAAGGGCGCGGAATCGGGCTTGCGAACAAGATCAAGGCATACAAACTTCAGGAAGAGGGATGCGACACCATCGAAGCCAACGAGCGTCTCGGCTTCCCCGCCGACCTCCGCGAATACGGAATCGGAGCGCAGATTCTGCTCGACCTCGGCGTGAAAGGAGTCCGCCTCATGACCAACAATCCGAAAAAACTCGTCGGCATTGACGGTTACGGACTGAAGATCGACGGACGAGTTCCCATTGAAATTCTTCCGCAGCAGTACAACGAGCGCTATCTTGCGACGAAGAAGCAGCGCATGGGACACCTCTTCCAGAACACGGCATTGGACAACATCAAATAAGATTGGAGATACAGAATGATCAACAGAACTCCCGGTAAGGTTTTTGAGGGCGAACTCAACGCAAAGGGACTGCGCATCGGCATTGTCTGCTCGCGCTTCAACGAATTCTTCGTCGGAAAACTGCTCGACGGAGCCATGGACGCGTTTGTCCGCCACGGCGGCGATGCGGCGGATGTGGAAGTCGCCTGGGTTCCCGGAAGTTTCGAACTTCCGTTCGCGGTTTCCCGCATGCTTGCACGCGGCGGATACGACGCCGTGATCGCACTCGGCTGCGTCATCCAGGGCGCAACCACGCACGCGGCTCAGATCAACAACCAGGTGTCAAAGGGGCTCGGACAGCTCGGCATGGAAAGCGGCGTTCCCGTCATCTACGGACTGCTGACCACTGAAAACATCGAACAGGCAATCGAGCGCAGCGGAACCAAAGCGGGCAACCGCGGTTTCGACGTCACCGTCTCCGCCATCGAAATGGCAAACCTGAACCATGCATTGAAGAAATAAGAGTGTTCCGATGAACCCGAATACGAACAAGCACCATCCCGTAAAAGTTTCCGCGCATTCCCATTTCAAGCGGCTCGGACGCGAACTCGCAATGCAGTATCTCTACGAATGCGACATGGCGGGAGGCAAGGACGACCCCGATGCGCGTCTCCTCTTCTGGCAGCAGGCTTCCGAAGCCGGACTGACCGACGACGAACGCACCTTCAAAAAGGCAAGTTTCTACGCGGAGAAAATTATCGACGGCGTATTCGCCCATCTTGAGGAGATCGACAAGGAAATCAGTTCGTTCTCCGAAAAATGGGACCTCACCCGCATTGCCGCGGTGGAGCGCAACATCATCCGCGTCGCAATCTATGAACTGAAGTTCCGCCCCGACATTCCGGCGCTCGTCAGCATCGACGAGGCGATCGAAATCGCCAAGGAATTCGCCTCCGAGAAATCGGGCGTCTTCATCAACGGCATCCTCAACGGCGTCAAGGACACCCTGCCCGCGGGAGCCAAACAACCTCAAGGAAACTGAATCCCATGTTTTCTCTCTTTTCGACATTCAAGAAGGGCCTTCAGAAAACCGCAACCGCCATCAGCCGGGGAATCTCCGGCGTCTTCACCGGCATAAAACGCTGGGATGCAGAGTCTTTCAAAAAACTTGAAAACGCTCTCATCGAAGCCGACTTCGGTCCCGCCGCGGCGAACGCCATCGTCGCCGACATCAAAGACCGCTATCAGCGCGGCCTGATCTCCGGAACCGAAGACATCCTCGCCGTTGCCAAAGAGGACCTCACAGCAATGCTCGAAAAGGATCTCCGTCCGCTGAACACCGCGGCGGACGGACTCACCGTCATTCTGATGGTCGGCGTCAACGGAAGCGGAAAAACGACCACCGCCGGAAAGCTTGCGAACATCTTCGCGCAAAACGGCAAAAAGGTCGTCCTCGGCGCATGCGACACCTTCCGCGCGGCCGCGGCGGAGCAGCTCAATCTCTGGGCAGACCGCATCGGCGTGCAGATCGTCTCCTCCAAGTCGGGCGCCGATCCCTCCGCTGTCGCCTACGACGCAGTTCAGGCCGCGCGCGCACGCAGAGCGGATTATCTCATCATCGACACCGCCGGACGCCAGCACAATCAGAAGGGGCTCATGGATGAACTAGCGAAAATGCGCCGCATCATCGCCAAGCTCTGTCCCGAAGCTCCTCATGAAACCCTACTGACCATCGACGCCAGCATCGGGACCAACGCAATCGCGCAGGCGCGCGAATTCGCGGCATGCTCCGGCGCAAGCGCCATCGCGCTCACAAAACTCGACGGCACAGGCAAAGGCGGCGCCGCTGTCCAGATTCAGACCGAATTCAAACTGCCCATTCTCTTTGCCGGTCTCGGCGAACAGCCCGAAGACCTCCAGCCCTTCGACCCCAAACATTATGCGGAGGCGGTATTCGCTCTTCCGCAGGAATAAGGAACTCTCATGAACCGGATCGTTTCTCTCCTCATTCTCTCCTTCCTCGCATTCTCACTGAATGCAAAACAGTTCGAACTGCGGGAACTGCTGGACGGAAACAATCCGTTTGCGCTCCGGGCGGATGAATTCGTTCCAAAACACAAGTTCTTCCGCTGGCTCTCCGCCGACCGCGAAGGCGCACGGTACGCCGCATTCAAAAATCCCGTCAAGCTCACCTTCCTCGGATTCCCCGTCCTCGAAGCAATCCTCTATTTTGAAAACAATCAGCTCTCCAAACTCTATCTCTCCCTCTACAACCGGGGCGACGCCGGGGAAATCGACTACGCGAAATTCGAAACGCTCGTCGCCCGCTTCAACGAAGCCCTCTCCAGGCAGACCGGCGAAAAAGGAACCGAACAGCGCGGACGCCTCGCAAACAATATGGTCCTCTATGCAAACTTCCGCGTTTCAGACGACATCCTCTACACGGTCAAATGGAGCGCAAGCGGACACCTGAAGCGCGATATGAAGCCGCAGTATCTCCAGTTCGAAATGGAACCCTTCAACCCGAAGGACGATCCGCGCAAACAGTCGCTCGTCCGCGTCGACCGCACCAAAATCGAAACCTCAAAAGATCTCGCGGCAAACGTCAGACGCAAAGCCGACGGAACCGTCTGGATCGACAATATCCCCATGGTGGACCAGGGCGCAAAAGGCTACTGCGTCGCAGCAGTCCTCGAACGCATTCTGAAGTATTACGGAATCGACGGCGTCAACCAGCACACGCTCGCGCAGATCATGAAGATGCGGAGCGGCGGCGTCACTTCCGAAATGATGCTCGACGCGCTCGACAAGGCCGGCAGCAAATTCGGAATCAAGGCGAAAAACCGCTACTCGGCGGAAATCGAAACGGTCGAAGACCTCTCCAAACTCATCTCCAAGTACAACAATCTCGCCCGCCGCGCGAAAAAGAAAAAGATCGCGCAGGTGCAGAAAGGCAACATCATCTTCGTCGGCCAGACCATGGCGCAGATGGACCCGAAACTCTTCCGCAAACTCCGCTGCGACGGCTACAGCCGCGCCATGAACAGTTTCCGCCGCGACATCCAGAGCCGCGTCAACGCCGGCCTCCCCGTCGGCTGGTGCGTTTTCCTCGGACTCGTCAACGAAAAACAGAAAACGCTCCAGCTCGCCGGCGCCCACATGCGCCTCATCATCGGCTACAATGCGGCGGATGACTCCATCGTCTACACCGACACCTGGGGCTCCGGGCACGAATTCAAAACCATGTCCCTCGAAGACGCCTGGGTCATGACGATGCGGACCATTTACATCAACCCGAGACCTGCGCGATGAACGATGAGTTTTACATGCGCCATGCGGCGGAGCTCGCCCGCCGCGCACTCGGCGAAACCACTCCGAATCCGATCGTCGGCGCGGTCATTGTCCGCAACGGCGAAATCATCGGCGAAGGCTGGCACCACAAAGCCGGATGCCCCCACGCGGAAATAGAAGCGATCCGATCCGCAAACGGCGCAAATCTCGAAGGCTCAACCATTTACGTCACTCTCGAACCCTGCTCCTCGTGGGGCAGAACGCCGCCCTGCACCGACGCCGTTCTGCGCGAAAAATTCGCCCGCGTCGTCATCGGCTGTCCTGATCCGAACCCGAAACACGCCGGACGCGCCGTGGAACTGCTCCGCAGTCATGGTGTCGAAGTCACGACCTGCGTGCTGGAAGAGGAGTGCCGCAAACTCAACGAAGCCTTTTTCAAATGGGTCACGACCGGAAAACCGTTCGTGCTTCTCAAACTTGCCATGACGCTCGACGGGCGCATTGCGACTCAAGCGGGAAATTCGCAGTGGATCACCGGACCCGATGCGCGCCGGCGCGTGCAGCAGCTCCGCCGCTGGGCCGACGCCGTAATGGTCGGAGCCGGAACATTTCTCGCAGATTCTCCGAAACTCACCGTCCGCGATGATGCGGGAAACACTCTCAAGACGCCCGCGCGGTTCGTTCTCTCCAGCCGAAAACTCGATCTGCCCGCGGGATGGGAACAGGCCGTGCTGAAGAACGCGGCGGAGTGGGAAACGTTTCTGACCGGACTCGGCAAGCGTCCGTTCGTCTCTCTGCTGCTTGAAGGCGGCGGCGAACTTGCCGCCTCGGCACTGAACGCGGGAATCGTGGATAAAATCGAATTTCATTACGCGCCGAAAATTCTCGGCGGACGCAACAGCCGTCCGGGCGTGGGCGGTCCCGATCCGCTGACGCTTTCCGAAGCGTTCCCGATCGAAAACATGTCCGTGCGGCAGCTCGGCGCGGATATCGCCGTCACCGGATATCCGCGCAAACCCGAAGAACGGAGGTTCTGATCATGTTCACCGGACTTGTCGAAACAACCGGAATCATTCTCTCCCGCAAAATGACGGGCGAAGCAGGCAAAATCACAGTGGAGCCGCACAAGCCGTTCTCCGGACTCGAAGCGGGCGAAAGCATCGCAGTCAACGGCGCATGCCTCACGCTCGAACAGGGAATGGGCGGCGGACCGCTGACCTTCCACGTCATGCGCGAAACATTCAGCCGCACGAACCTCGGTTCGCTCCCCTACGGCTCCGCCGTCAACATGGAACGCGCCCTCGCGGCAAACGGCAGACTCGGCGGACACATTGTCTCCGGCCATGTCGACGCGACGGCAAAAATTCTCTCGCTCCGCCGCCGCGACTCCGACATGGAGCTTGAAATCGAACTCCCGGAAGGTCTGCGCGAATATTTTGTAGACAAAGGCTCCGTCACCGTCGACGGCGTTTCGCTCACTCTTGAGGCCGTTTCCGAAACCTCCTTCCGCATCGGGCTCATTCCGACCACCTGGCGGGAAACGGCAATTCATGCGCGCAGGCCCGGCGACATCGTCAACCTCGAAACCGATCTGATCGGCAAATACGTCATTTCGTATCTGAACCGGACAAACCGCAAGCAGGGCTCCTCCGTCACAATGGAAATGCTCGCAGGAGCCGGATTCCTATGAGACGGATCGAACGGACGATTCCCGAAATCGCAGCGGATTCCGCATTCGGCATTGCCTGCGGCGCCTCGGGCCTCCCGGTCGAAAACCTTGCGGAACTTTTTCTGCCGGAATATTTTTCCGCCATCGAACTTCCCGCCGGCCTGCTCGAAACCGCATCCGCTCCTGAACTCATGGCAAAAGTCCTCGACTGTTTCGACGACGTTCAAGTCGGCTCCATCGCATCGCCGCCCGAAGAAGAACCGCCCGCTCCCCTCCTCCGCGAATTTGCCGAACGGACCGGAGAGCTTCTGACCGGGCTTTCCGAGGCGGGAATTCACACAGCCTCACTGGAGTTTTCCGGAAAAACTTCTGCGGACGCCCTGCTCCGCGCGCTCCGTCCGCTCGCTCCCGCACTGAACCGGACGGGCATGACGCTTCTGCTCCCGTTCGCCCTCCCCTGCGCCGATCCGGAGACGCCGGCACGCTTCATCCAACTCCTGCGCCGGAGCATGATTCCGCAGCTGAAACTGCGTCTGGATCTGCATCTTGCCGCGCTTCCGCCGGACGCCTCCCCCCGTGATCTCGCAGGGACTCTCCTGCAGGAAGTCCGCTCGGTCTTCCTCCGCTGGAATGCCGATTCCGGCGAATTTCCCGGCAAAGAACAGATCGCTCCGTGGCTTGCCGCGCTTGAAAGAAACGGCTTCCGCGGATCGTGGCTCGCCGCGCCGCAAAGCGCCGACCCGCTCCGCATCCGGACCGAAGCGTTCCGCTTCACGGAACTCCTGAATGAACTGAAACAACCATCCGCACAGCAGAAAGGATTTTCATTATGAAACTCGGAGTGAACATCGACCATGCAGCAACCCTCAGACAGCTCCGCGGAGTGACTTATCCCTCCGTTCTGAAAGTCGCCGATCTCGCCATGCACGCCGGCGCCGACGGAATCACGGCGCACCTCCGCGAAGACCGCCGGCACATGAACGACAACGACCTTGAACAGCTCGCCGCCTCCGGACACCGTCTCAACATGGAAATGGCGGTCACCGATGAAATGGTCTCCATCTGCTCCCGCCTCCGTCCGGCAGCCTGCTGCCTCGTCCCGGAAAAACGCCTGGAACTCACCACCGAAGGCGGACTCGACGTCATCTCCCATTTTGACTCCGTCAAAAAAGCGACCGAAACGCTTTCCGCCCGCGGAGTCGAAGTCAGTCTCTTCATCGACCCCGACCGCGCGCAGATCGACGCGGCGAAATCCTGCGGCGCCCCGTTCATTGAGCTCCACACAGGCGCATACGCCAACGCCAAAGGCGACGACGTCGCGAAGGAACTGCATCGTCTTGCCGACGCCGCAGAGTACGCCCATTCGCTCGGAATCACCGTCAACGCCGGACACGGCATAGACTACGAAAACATCATCCCGCTCCTCGCCGAAGTGCCGCATCTGAACGAGCTGAACATCGGCCACAGCATCATCTGCGAATCGGTTTACTACGGACTTGAAGCGGCCGTCATGAAAATGCTCGCCGCCATGAGCTCCTACCGCAAAGGCTGATTTTCCAGAATTTCCGAAAGGTGAATTGTAAAGGCAAACGCTTCCCGGACAACGTCCGGAGGGATCAAGCGTTTGCTTTTTCAATTGACGGATATTTTTCTCTCATCTTTTTTCTTTCCGGGGGGTTGACATTTCCGGAGAATGTGCTATAATTTAAAAACAAACATGTACAACCAAATGTATGGAAATAAAAAATGGCAGGACGGAAAAGTCTCTTTGAACCGGTGGCGGAAAAGCTGATCGCGCAAATTCGCGAAGGACGCATCGCACCCGGCGAAAAAATGCCTTCCGAATACGAGCTCTGTACACATTACGCTCTCAGCAGGTCGTCGATCCGGAAGGCGCTCGACTGTCTTGAACAGAAAGGACTCATCCGCCGCCAGCCGGGAATCGGGACGTTCGTCTGCGGAAACGAACCCGTCACGGAAAAGCCCGTCGTCATCGCCATGCCTGAACTGCCGCCGTTCTCATACGCATTTTCCGTAACCGCCGCAATTCAGAAAGTCGTTTCGGAACAGAACTGCAGGCTTGTCACCATCAACCCGAAACAGCTGAACGAAAACGATCGATTCCCATTCGATGCATTCGCCTTCATCGACGTCGGAGGGCTTTCAAAAGAACGTCTTCAGGAACTTGCACGACGCGGATTTCCATGCATCGCAATCAACAGGATCTGGAAAGAGGTGTCCTGTTTCTCCATTGATTTTTACGAGGACGCCAGACGCGCGGTCCGCCTTCTCCGCAAATTCGGAATGAAGCGGATCGGCGCCGTCAACGGAAGCTACTTCGGTTCCTACGGAAATGCGGAACGTCTGCGCGGGTTCCGGGATGAAATCATGGAAAACGGCGGGATTCCGCAGATTGCACAGCCGACGTTCAACCCGCTGACCGCCATTGATGAAATCACCGCATTCATCCGCGAAAACAACCCCGATGCGCTGTTTCTCCCTCTCATCGGCGTGCTCGACTGGACCCTTTTCGCCTGCAAACAGGCCGGGCGGATCCCCGGACGCGACATCCAGCTATTCTGCTTCGACCGTCTGGATGAGGAAATATATGCTGCCGCCGGGCTCATTTACGCGGATATGCCGCTCGAAAAAGCCGGAGCGGACGCCGCAGACTATCTGATCCGCAAAGTCCGCAATCCCGAGCTTCCGCCGAAACACCAGTTATACAACTCTAACTTCGTAATATTTAACACCCTTTTAAAGGAGGTCTGAAATGACAAAAAAAACATCAAAAGCGTTCATCGGTTCCAAGAGAAAGATGAGGACAAAAAGGTTCACTCTCATAGAACTCCTCGTCGTAATCGCAATTATCGCAATCCTCGCCGGAATGCTGCTGCCTGCGCTCAATTCCGCCCGGCAGAAAGCCCACGCAATCTCCTGCACCAGTCAGCTGAAACAGATCGGAACAGCGATGTTCTCCTACGCCGCCGATTACAGCGACTATACTCCGCACGCATATCAAAAGTGGAATAGCGAGTATAACTATATGCACTCGTGGATCGTTATGCTTTGGCCGTACATCTCGACCAAAAAACCGGATCAGTTTTATTCCAAGGGCAGCTCCATCTTCCTCTGCCCCGGAGCAAAAGAGGAAGATATTTATACCCGCACAGTAAGCTCAGTAGCTTATCCCATTACTTCTTACGGCTGGAACGCTTTCTGCGGGTTGCTGAATGCAGACGGAACCACGTCGAGTGCCTCCACGGCAAAATATGTGAAGCGTCTTCCGAAATGCAAACAGCCGACCGCCGCAATTGTCGGAGGAGACTTCATCATGACATTAGATCCCGATGAAAAGAACACTGTGAATATTTACGATAATGAGACCCTGAACAAATTCGTTTCAGAAAAACGTCATCCCGGCTTCGTTTCAAATTATCTCTATGCGGACGGACATGTCGGAAGCACCAGAAAATCATTTTTCATGGTCGGAGACAATTTGCGCCGCTCCTTCGTTTTCGGTACCGATGAATCATCTTGCATCTGGAAATAAAGCACAACAACCTGCATCTGGAGGTAAGAAATGCTGAAACATCTCACAATCGCGGCATCGATTCTCGGAACCACAGCGGCGTTCGCGGGAAACATGATCTACAACGGAGGTTTTGAGCTTGGAACCGACGGTTTCGCACTGCACCGCATCATCACGCGGAAGGATATGAAACACATTCCGCTGGAACTTGATTCCGCAAATGCGGCGCGCGGAAAGTTCGCGCTCAAAATGGCGAACCCGGACGGCGATTATTTTGAACTCTACGTTTCCGCGTTCGACCTGAAGCCCAACACGAAATACATCTTCTCAATGTCCGCAAAAACCGATGTTGACGGCGGCATTCCTCTGGAATCCCTGATTCATACAAAGGACTGGGACATCAAGCGCAAGTTCTTCAACATCAAGGACAAATATGCGAAATACTCCTTCCGCTTCAACTCCGGCAAAGGCGGTCCGCATGTAATCCGTCTCTGGTCGTTCCAGCGCACGGAACCGAACGGCGGATGGAAGGGCAATCTCTGGCTCGACGACGTCTCCGTAACCGAAGCCGGAGCGGAAGAAACCGGAAATATCTGCGCCGCAGTCTCCGCGCCGCGCTACTGGATGCATTCCGTTCCCGAGGAAGCCAAACTCTTCACGCTGAAACTCCAGAACGGAACAAAGCGAAAAACGACACAGACACTGATAGTCCGCACGGTCTCCGAATACGACGGCAAGACCGTTGCCGAAAAGGAAATCAAGGTGGAACTGAATCCGGGAGAAGTCAGAACGGTTCCGGTTCCGGAGGCATTCGTTCCCCGCTACGGCAGCTATATCGTATCCGTCGACGGAACGGACATCCGGAGTCTCAAGTTCCCGTATGTGGTCATCGGCGAAGTTCCCGACATTCCCCGCGATCCGGAAAAAGATTTTATTCTCGGCATCAACAGCGGACTCGGCTACCGCGACGGCTACACCAGCCACAAACTGATTACGCGGAAGGGTTTTGACTCCTACAACACCTCTCCGGAAACAACGCTTGCCCTTCTGCGTCGCGCAGGATTCCGCCTGGTCCGCGAATGGGACGCCGGAGCTCTGCCGGTCGACTGGGGCATGGCGGAACCGGAAAACGGAAAATTCGATTTCTCGTTCTTTGATTTTACCATGAAAAAAATGAAGGAGCATGGGCTCATCCCGGTTCACGTCCTCGGCGGAGAACTCTTCCGGCAGCCCTATCTGGAGGGGAGCGGATACGCCCGCCAAAATCCGCTTCCCGCATGGGTCCTGCCCCTTGCGGAACGTCCCGCGGTTCATCCGGAAAACGCCATGCAGAAACTGAAAGGATACATTGCATATCCGCCGGTTCAGTACTGGACACGCTACGTGACCGAACTTGCAAAGCATTCCAAAGGGGAAAAACAGTTCTTTGAATTCACAAACGAACCGAACCTCTATGTCTCCCCGCAGGTCTACAGAAAGTATCTGAAAGCAACTTACACCGCTCTGAAGAAAGGCGATCCGAATGCAAAGCTCATCGGATTCTGCGCAACATCCGACTTCAAGGCGGACGGTTCCGGCTGGCTTGCCCGCGCATTCCAGGACGGTGGACTGAACAGCAGCGACATCGTAAGTTTTCATCCGTACGACCAGCGCGAACTCGCCTCCATCCAGCCTGCCGACAAAGCGATTCAGGACATCTTTGCGGCGATGAAGTGCTTCGGGCGCACTCTGCCTGTCTGGAATACCGAACTGTATTACCTTTATGACGGCGGCGACAATGATGAAAGCAGACCGGAATACTGGCTCAACCGTGCGCTGGTAGACTGCGGAGAAGGCGTCTCTCAGTCAATTTCGCTCGCCAATACAATGGCATGGCGCAGGGACTGTTACCTGAACTACACGGGAGAAGTGATCCCGTCCGTCTACTTCGCGGCTTCGAATACGCTGGCGCGTCTGTTCGAAGGCGCGAAACCGGTTGCGAAGCACCGTTTCCTGAACAGCGTCATCTGCTATGTTTTCCGCAAAGACGGCAAGCTCATTGCGGCAGTCTGGAACTACCAGCGCAAACAGGGAATAAAACTCGACGCCTCCCGCTTCAGCGTCCTCGACCTCTTCGGCAACCCGGTGAAGGCGGAGGTGAAAACGCTTGATGCAAATCCGTTCTACCTTCAGCAGGGCAAGATGTCCGATGCGGAGTTTCTCAAGGCATGTTCCGCCTTGAATCCGTTCCTTGAATCCCCCGTCCAGCCTTCCGACTCGGCGCGGCTCATCGACGGTCATGCGGTATTCGGACTGCATAACGAGTCGAATGAGAAAGCCTCCTGCACGGTCGGCTTCCAGGGCGGCGGATTCACGGCTCTGCACAGCCGGACCATAACTCTGAACCCGGGCGAAAGCTGTTCCGTTGAACTTCCTCTCCGCGTGGAAAAAGCGGCAGCCGGAACTCCGTCCGTCATCCTGCTGGACAACTCCATGCATAGCTTCCCGGTCCGCCTCACAAACGCTCAGACGAAAACGAACGGCGAAACCTGGCGGATCGCCTCGAAGGACGGCAAGCTCTCCGCAACGCTGCGTCTTCAGGTGAAAGACAAACGCTTTCTTCTGACCGCAGAGGTCAAGGATCCGACGGATGCGGGCGTCAGCGGTACGCGCAAACCGTGGGAGACCGATTCGGTTGAACTGTTCGCCGACACCGCGCCGCTCGCCGTTCCAGCGCGCTTCGGAGAACGTTACACGCCGCAAACCTTCCGCGTGTTCCTGACTCCCCGTGACGCTCAGCCGTTCACGCTCTGGTCCGAAAATCTGAAGCCCTCGGACTTCAAATGGAAAATCACACCGTCCGCAGACGGCTACACGGCGGAACTCGAAGGTCCGGCAAACGATCTTCCGTTCGGATTCGCGGTGAAAATCAACGACGCGGAAAACGGCAAGGGAAAAGCCGTCCGTTCCGCCGCCTGGGCAGGAAGCGAAACACACAAAAACCGCTTCGGGTTCGGTGTCATCCGAAAAGCCGGAAAAGAGACGAAAGCGGAAAAAACGCCGTTCGACGGAACGTTCGAGAGCGGAAAAAAGGCTCTCGACGCATGGGAACAGAACTTCTCCTCAAAGAGCTATCCGGCGTCACTTGCCGCGAACCCGGACTTCTTCAGCGGAATCCGCTGCATGAAGCTTACTGCCTCTCCGGAAAGCATGCTTTCGGTGATCGCTCCCGATCTTCCGTTTGCTCCGGGGAAAAAAGTGGCGTTTTCCGGCTGGGCAAAAGGGAAAGGAGTCGATGTTCTCGACACCTGCATCGAGATCTGGAAGAATGGACATACAGGCAAACACCTTTATATCCGCAAGAAATTCAAACTTCAAAAGGACGTCTGGACTCCGTTCCGTCTGGAACTGGCCATTCCGGCGAACGCCAAAGAAGTTCCCGACATTGACGGCGGAGCCGCCCGTGTAAAAATCTGGCTGCCCGTCACCACAGGTTCGGTCCTGCTGGATGAACTGGATTTCCGGATTCTTCCCTGAACATCTCCGCAAAAAAAATGCGCTCCCGGATTCCGGACACGGACCGGGAGCGCGCGTTTCCGCCGTCAGGGAAAACAGATGAAGACAAGCCCGCTGATGCAGATGGCCAGCGCGGCGAGATGAAGCGGACAGAGACGCTCCTTCAGGAAACAGACGCTCGCCAGCATGAACGCAACTATGCAGGAACCGACAAGCACGGGGAAACACATTCCGCCAAGTCCGGCGTCCGCCATGGCATTCATTCCGGGATAAAACAGCGTATATGCAAAAACCAGTCCGAAGAACTGAAGGGCGCACACATATTTCCAGAGCGCGGCGGATTTCAGATTCCGCCATATCTGCGTCCGGAGATTTCCGTTCATCCGGATCCCCAGTTCCAGAACAGCCGCAAACAGAATGCCCGCCGCATTCGAAAGCGAACGGACAACGCTGTTCACCGCTCTCGCCTCCACGAAATAAGACGGAGCAGTCGTCAGATTCTGCTGAACCGCGCAGAGCGCAAGACAGATGAACGCGGCAATTTTCCAGTTTCCGCCACCGCTCCGCGGGGAGTTGTCCTTTCCGAATCCGAAAAGCACAAGCGCGGCAAGCAGCAGAAGAATTCCGGATATGCGGAATGCATTCAGACGCACATGGAAAAAGACGACGCCTCCGAGGAACGGGAAAATCAATGCGGACTGAATAATCGTCCAGATGATTCCGTTCGGTCCGCGCTGCATCGCATACGACATGATCTGAAGCATCACATAATTGATTGCCCCCGCCATGGCATACGTTCCGCAGGTCAGAAAAAGCACTTTCGCGGAACAGCGCGGAACCAGATCCGCACCGAACACGACGGCTACGCTCACAATGGTTGCAACCAGCGCACTGAGCAGCTGAACAAGCCCGGGATTGACGCCTTTTTTCGGAGCGTCTCCCATGACAAGCCCTGTCAGACTCCAGCTGGAACCGACGACAACCAGAGCGGAAATTCCGAATCCGGCCGTTTGAAAAAACGGAACGGAAGCGATTGATTGAATCAAACTGTTCATTTCAACTTTTTCCCCGGGAGTCCGGAGCCATGCGCAACGTTCTTTCTGCAAGTTCTCCGAATCCCAGCGGTCAACCTTTCATACAGGCTTCGCAGTCGGCAAGCCTTTTTTCGTCCGGTTTGCCCGGGAGCGCCGCGGCAATCCTGAGCAAAGAGACCTTGTTGGGGGATACTGTAACATACTTGTGCGTTTTTTCAATTCCTTATTCTGAAATTCCCCCATATTTCCTGTCCGGAGTTTCCGTCGGGCATTCAACCGGGAAGTTCCTCCTCAAGCCATTCCGACAGTTCCGCCGCCGTTCCGCAGTTTTCACGGACCGGCTATTTTCATCATTTCTCATTCCGGAGCACTCCATGCTGTCATTGCTTCTCAGCAAAACGGTGCAGCAGGACCCGCACCCCCAGCCCCGGCAAGTTCTGTTCCTGATCCAATGGAGCAGGAGTGCCCGCCACGAGGTCGCTCCACTCCTTTTCCCGCTCCAGCACAAGCCGGAACTTCTGCGGCTCCCGATTGTGATTCAGCAGAATGCAGAGTTCCGCGGAATCAGAGAAGAGGCGACAGACTTCAATGCCGGTTCCATCGCAACAGCGCCCATCCCGAAGCAGTTCGGCATTGCGCACCACGCCGGAGGCAAGAATCGCCTCCCGGAGCCACTCCACAGCAGGCGCGGCGGGAGATTCGTAATACTGCCGGAAAATCTCCGTTCCGGCCAGAATCGCCGTCCCCTTGCCGAAGCGGTGGCAGGAGATGGCGCAGCGTCCATCCTCATAAGGAACCATTGCTTCAAGTTCGCCGACAGGTTCGAGCACATGCCAGTAAAAGAAGCAGGACGCCTTGCCCGCCGGATATTCCATTGCCGGTGCGGTTTCCCTGCCTTCCCGGTCATACATGGTTACGCCGAACACCTTCTCAAGACCACAGATCGGAGCATGTCCCTCGAACATGTTGTCGGCGTCTTTGAAAGCGAACGGCGACTCGGCAATCACTGTACCGCCGTTTGCCGTAAAATCCCGGATGGCATCCGCTATTTCCTGCGTCATATTTTCGACTGCCGGCAACAGCAACAGACGGTGGCGTTTCAGTTCGTCTAAATTGAACTCGGAGATTCCGTCATACGGAATATTCATATCCCACAATACCTTGAATGCGCCGCGGATGCTGTTTTCGACGCCGTCTTCATAGTGGTTGGAAATGATCTTGCCGTCGCCCGTTTGAATATAGGATGACATCAGCAGCGTCATGAGGCGATCCGAAACGAGAACCGCAGCGGCAGGTCGCGGACAGGCGGTGTTAAGCAGCGCCGCATGCCGGCTCAACAGTTTCGCCTGTTCCGCATGGAGCCTGGCGCGGGACGACGGCGTGCCGTTCCAGCGCATCAAATTGAAATTGGCGACCTGATTGTCCGAGATTCGGGTGCGGTAGTTCCAGCAGACGAATGATTTTACGTTGTGCCCGATCGCCAGCCAGTTATTGAAAATCCGTTCCCGCGGGGTCAGCATGGCGACATTGGGACCGGCTTCCGTTTCCAGCACAAGAGTACGGCGTAAGGGATCGCGGGACATCCAGCGGAAACTGTCGACATAAAGAGATTTTGTAAAAGGAGTCAACCACCTTCCTTCGCCATGCGCAACAGTGTAATAGGAGAAGCCGGGAATGTCAAAGCTCTTCGCGACTTCCGACGGCCGGACGTTCACTTCGGGAAAGACGCCGCGGAATCCGTGTGTCAGGCAGATGTTGCCGGTTACCGGCCGGTCATACGGATCATTTTCGTGGATAATGCGCCGGATTTCCCCCATCGCCTCGGCAAGGCGGAACTGATTGAACTCATGCCAGTCGCGCCATGCGACAAAACCGCCATACAAGAAGCCGCAGCCCTGCGGAGGTTCGACCTCGTCCCAGTCGTGGTAAAGAACGGGGAACTCCGTGCTCCACGCCTTCAGCATCATCTCCAGATCATTCCGGTAACGCTCTTTCAGCCAATGGCGGAAGCGGTTGCGGGTATGTCCGCAATAGCAACACCCAAGCCACGGCTCATTCCAGTTCATCCAGCCCAATACCGCCGGGTGCTCGGCATAGCGGCGCACAGCCAGCGCGATGAATTCAAACGCCCTGCTGCGCCACAGCGGATCATCAAGACAGATCCGTACCCGCGGTCCTGAATTATTTCCGCCGCTCCCGGGGCTTGCCTGCGGCGGCAGCACCGGATAATCACGGGCGAGCCATTGCGGCGGATAGATGCCCTGAAGATTGTCGAATACACCGCCGACGGTCAGCAATACGCCGATTCCGTGCCGGGCGGCCAGATCCATCACGGCATCCTGACGGGAGAAATCGTAGCGGTGTTCCGCATACTCAATGCGATCCTGCGGGACAAATATGCGAATTACATTGAAATTGAGTTTTTCAAGATCCTTCATATCCTGTTCGTATTCGTCGGCGGGCCAATCGGTGGACTTCGCGTATGGAGCAACGGATGCTCCGTAAAGGAAACGGCTGTCTTCAAAAAATTTCTTCATCATGTTCTCTCCAGTTCAATTGCAGAACGTTCTGTCATAAATACCGGATAATCGGCAACGGGATACGGCGCAATAATTGCGGACCCATACGCCCAGTCGGGATATTTTACAATTTCCCGGTCGACTGCATAGACCTTGTTGCGCAGTGGATCGATCAGGACCGGTTCCTGAAAACGGCAGCCCAACTCCCCGGAAATTTTCACTTCGCACCGGATTGGAGGCACCGAGATTTCAATATTTTCCGGCAGGTACAGCGCAAACATCGGAACCTCATGCCGCAGAAAAGCCACCGAATTGAACTGATAATTCAGTCTGCTCCCCGCCATGTTGCCGTTGATCAGATTTCCGGAAATCATCATACGGGAAGTCGGTTCCGCCTCCGCCAGCAGTGTTGCCATCGCCTGAAAAGCGAAGAATCCCAGTTTGGGTCGCACAGGGTTCGTTTTTAAAATCCCGAATTCCTGATCTGACCCATCGGGATAATAGGAATGCAAATCCGATGCCGTAAAGATCGAAGAAACTTTCATTCCGGTCTGAAAATCGCACAGCAGACGCCGCAGAATATACTTGGCCTGAACATATTCTGATGTAATATAACAACCGCCGTGATGCGGACGGGTTGCCCGCCCGGCTTCGCCCTGCCAGAACTCCGTCGTTTTCCCCGGGACAGCAAGATGACTGCGGAAGAAAGCGACCTTATCGCAGTTTTCGACCTCCGGGGTGTTGGCATAATTGTGATAACTGATGATATCCACCCAATCCGCAAGCCGCTTGATGCCGGCAACTCTGACGTGATCGGAAACGGGCTGGGAAAATGTAGCGACGACCTTGACCTGCGGCAATGTTTTACGCAACGCCTCCGCGCTTTCCTTCACGAAATCCACATAATCTTCCGCAATCCGGATCCGCCGGAGTTCCTCTTTCAGATCCGCATAAACCGGGCGGCCGAGATGACGCCAGAATACGTGAAGGTCCGGTTCATTCCAGATTTCATAATGCCTCACACGACCGGCGAAATGCTCAGCCATTGCGGCCAGATAATTTTTCCAGGCAGCCATTGCCCGGGGACCGTGATAAAGCGGGACCTCGCCGACATAGCCGCGCACCATCCCATTGGCCGGAAAATTTCCGCTTTGCCGGAACTGCTCCTCATAAGCGGGTACAGGCGTATGGATCGGGTGACCGAATCCGGCGCTGAACCAGGGTTGAATCCCGCGCCGAAGCAGATTGTCCACAATGGCATCAAGCCAGGCGAAATCATAAACGCCCGCTGTCTTTTCACATTTGATCCAGCCGGTCTGCAACCGTACCCATTTACAGCCGGCGGCGCAGAGGGGATCGTAAAGGGGCGCCGGGTCATAGGTGTCGCGATCAAGCGTTTCCATGCCGATTCCCACGATGGAACTGGCGATATCATGACTGGAGAGGGTTTTCAACGTTCCGAGCGGACGGATGCCGAACTGTTGATCCAGCGGAGGCGGATTGTTGTCATACAGATTCAGGTCATCTGAATCCGGCAATTTGAAAAACTGTTCCATAACCTGTTCCTTCATTATTCCTTCAAAAGAGTGCCGAAGTATGTTCTGTCCTTGTGGTTGAGCTCACCTCCGGCCCAGACGGTCTGGTTCCGTTTCCCCGAACGGTCGGTGTTGTCCACGGCAATGTCGAATCCGAGCAGAGCTGGTTCAGCGAGCCCGAGGCAACTCCACGGAATCACAAGTTCCGCCGTATAGCCGGCGGCATCTTCCGTGATGTTCCAGCTGATTTTCGCGGTATTGACGCCGCTGCTTGCCTGCAGCGCAGCCGGCAGGCCGTTCAACGATGCCGGCGACAGAAAAAGCCGATGGACGTTCGGTGTATATCCGGGAAAATCGAGAATGCTTTCCGGGCGCGTATCAAAGAACAGTTCAATCGTGTCACCATTCCACGGCGCCCCTTTCTCCCTCACTCCGCGATCGGCGTCATTCACCCGGATCGATAACTTCAACGCGGCTGCGGTCATCTCAGGTTGAAAGCTGAAGAGCTCTCCGACAACGCATCTCTCTCCGCTGCGGCAAAAGCTCACCGGTTTGAAGGAAATCGGCCAGCGGCGGGACTTTTTCCCGTCTGAAACAATCACCTGCGCCTGACAACTCGTGCCGTCGAAAGGAAAATACACCACGCTCTCCGACTGAGGCGGCAAAGTCACCTTCTTGGCGCTTCCGGCAAAGTCCGGACGCACTTTCAGCGTCGTTGCCGCAGTGCCGTGATTGAAGATTCCGATTCCGAGCATCGTCTTCCCGTCAACCTTGCTTTGGCGGGCGCCGGTTACGGAATAAGCCTGTTCCGGCACGATCCGGGCATCCGACAAGACCTTGCGCAAATCGGAACCGCGCAGGAAACAGGGGTTTTGACCGACCGGCAGATCCTTGCGAACCGCCTGCTTGTTGCCATAGAGGTCATAAAGGGAAATGCCTTCACTTTTAAAAGTCAGTTTGAATTTCCGGTCGACCGTGTTATTCCAGAAAGCAGCGATCTCCTTCCCGTCGCGGTCACGATAGAGATAGCAGGTAATCCCGCGAATCCGCTCGATACGCGCCACCGGAACGGCGCCCGCGAAAAAGTGAACCAATGCGCTGTGCGCCGGATAAAGCATGGATGGCACAAGCCCGGTCTGTACAAACTCGCCCACCTGCTGCCAGCTTGGAGAAAGCTCGTGCATCAGCAGTGAAGTGTCCGGCAAGTACATGTTCTGCTTGACTCCTTCTCCCAGATCCAACAAAAAACGCTGCGTCAAATGCCGCGGCAGGGTACCGGTTTCAATCCGTTTGGTGTCATTCTTATCTCCCCAGAGATAATAAAGCTCCGTATTCCAAAGCGGCATTCCGGCGACGTATTTGTCAACCATCCGCCGCAATTGCCGCAAGCTCTCTCGCGCCGGGTTTGCGCTGTTCTCCTGGCGGGACGAATACGGGTGAAAACTCAGGGCGTCGCAAAACTCCAACGCCTTCGACTCCCCGAGCGCCTTCAGGAATGCCCCGGCCGAACCGCCGAAGTCGGACGTAATTCCGCCTCCGACTACAATTGTGCCGGGAGCGGCATCCCGGATCGCGCGTCCCGCAATTTTGACATACTCCGCATACTTCTCGCCGGGGATGCAGATGTTCGGCTCATTCGTCAGTTCATAAGCGGCAATCCGGCCGCGGTAGCGGGAAGCCATGGCACCTGCATAACGCTCCCACATCTCATGCGGCGGCAGCAGACCGTCCCATGACAGTCTGGTTGCAACCTTGACCGACTTTTCAACCACGAACTTCGGCAGACGCGTAAAATCGCGTTTTCCGGTCCGGTAATTGTCCCGCAGAAAAAACATATTGCCCAATACCGGCATGATCTGCATGTCGTTCCGGTTGGCAAGCTCTACGAGCCGATCCGTATTGTTCCAATCGAATACCCCGGGAGCCGTTTCTATCAGGTTCCAGGAAAAGGCATCGCCGTTGTTGCCGCTGCGCAGCAACTTTATGCCGGCATTCCGGAAAAAACGCATATAACTTTCCTGATCGCTCTCCAATCCCCGGTAGCCTCCGGGAATAAAGCTCTGGTTTTCCGCCGTTTCCCCATAAGAGAACTCCACTCCAAGCACGCTCTCCCGGCGCAAATCCGGCTTGCCGGGACGGGGCGGGAAAACGCGGGCATAGTGTATCGGGAACATGCTGCCGGAACTCTCGCTCCCGCTGAATTCTCCCTCAAGCCGGAAGTGTCCGTAACGACCGGCGGCAAGCTGGAGTTTGCGGCGGACAACGCTCCCCGGTTTCAGTTCGAGCTGATGCTCGCCCAGCGGCGTCACAGTTCCGCTCAAACTCTCCTTCTGCGTAAGCTTCACCGCAATTTTCCGAACGGAAGCGCCGTAGTTGACTGCCGCGATTTCCAACGGCATCTGCGCTTCTCCGAGGCAGATCCGCTCCGGGGCGATCAGAGCAGCTTCCACTCCGGAATGCGGCGCATACTCCGTCGTTTCGGATCCTTCGTCGACCTGAAACGCGTCGAACCAGACAGTCGCATCATTCGCAATCCGGTCCCAGTTTCCCCACCGGAACTCGGTGAAATAATTTCCATACCCCTTGGCGCGGAAGCTGAAAGAGTACCGCTTCCACTCCCGTTCCGGCTTCATCCATCGCAGTTCCGTGATCCAGGCGTCGGATTTCGGCGTGATGTCGCCGGAGAGAACTCCGCAACGGATACGAACCGGTTTGTCGCTTTTCATATACCAGGAAAGCGTATAGGTTTTCCCCGGCTTCAACTTGAACTCAGCCGAGAGGAATTCAATCATATCCGCATTCGGATTGGCAAAGCGGATGCTCTGCCGGCCGTGAACGGCAGAAGCTGTATCAAACTCCGGCTTGAGATAGCCCCCGCCGCTGCGGGCAAAGCGGACCACGCCGAAATTGGCGGAATCCAGCTCGAAACTGGAGTTGCGGATCGGGTTTGCCGCAACCGTCCCGGCCAAGCATGCCCCCAGCAGAATAGTCAAGATGCTTTTCATCGGACACTCTCCCAGGTGATTCCCTTGACATCAAGCTCATGACTTCCGCCGCAGAACAAGCCGATCGACAACGTCAGAACTCCGGATTTCAGCTGAATGATTTTTTCCGCTGTCGGAACTTCAATTTCAAATGACCGGTGCTGCCATTCCGGAGAAACCGTGAAGTTATTGAATTTCACCCAGTGCTCCAGCCCTTTCTGCCAGCCGCCATCGACGATGATCTGGGCCTTTCCGTCATGGTCGGCCTTGAACCAGCCGCCAACGCGGTAAACTTTTCCGGGAATGACCGGAACCGGCACGGATACCGCATTGATCCGTTCCGGCGGATTCTCGGAATCCCACTTCAGGCGCATGGCCTTGCCACCGTCAATATGGTCAGCGGCAGACACGACCGTCAGCGTTCCAAGTTTGTCGCCGCCAGCGCGCATCCAGCGGACATGGCGGGAAAACGCGACAGGAAACGGCCCCGGATCATTGTCAAAATCCAGCTTTACCGCATGTTTTTCACCGTCAACAACCTCAACGTCGATATCCTTGACCTCGGCGGAATACGGCAAGCTTCCTTCGGTATACCAGCTTAATTCCGCCTTGCCGTCACCATCGGTTTTGAAGTAAAGCTTTGCCGGGGCAAAGGTCTTTTGCGCGGGAAGCGCGACTGAATTTTTACCGCCGCGACAATGCAGCCCCCCTTCCGGCGCAAGATATGAGAAACTGCATTGATACAGTGTATCCGCCTTCAACGGAACGGTGCGCAGAAGTTTGGGCCAGGTTTTGGGAGTATGGACAATGCAGGCCGATTCAGCCTTGACTTTCCATCCCCCATACCAGTTCCATGCCGGTCGTTTGATCTCCTCCGCCTGAAGAGTTCCGACCAAAAGAAAAAGAATGACAGCAAATCTCATCGAGATCTCCTTTCCTGCTGTTAGTATCGCGATGCTCGGTTAATTCTCCGATTTATTAACAATGCTGGCATTGCGAACCTTCGGGAACCCGCCGCCAGCAAACCGGGTCCCCGTCCGTTCAATCAATAAGGCCAGACGGAATACGAACGTGTCGAAGCGTCTGAACCATAATTGTTGCCGTACAGATAGCTCAGATTGAAATCGTTCGGGGTAAGACGATTCGGATTTCTAGAGGCGACATGTCCATCCGCCATTGCGACATTATCTTTTCCTCCATGCGGCAATGGCGCGCATCTGAAAGCGACATCCTGCGTATGATAGTTGAAATAAGCGGAGTTGCTCTCTATACCGCAATTATTTCCGCCGTAGATTTTACTGAAATCATGATCCTGAATGACAATCGCCAGCGAGGGCTGCCGGCATTTGCCGATCCGGCGCGGCATGTATTTGAACTGCTCCGAAGCGTTTTCCTGATAAAGCCCGAGCAATGCGTTCCACGCATAACTGGTAATTGGCATGCCGTCCCGGCTGCTTCCCCTGACGCAGTTTTCTTTCCTTGCCGCCGGACAGAGATACACCTTGTTGATCGCTCCCTTTACCGGGAATTCCGAATCGGCAATATAGGGATAAAGCAACGGCGGGAAGGAATTGTTGAATGCAAATTCGTCATTCCACCGCCAATTGGCCAGCGGATAATAATCCTGGTTATCCCCGGAGTAAGCGAGTGCGGCAATCCCGATCTGCCGAAGATTGCTTGAGCAGGAGATTGCCTGAGCGCTGGCCCTGGCCTTGTTCAATGCAGGCAAAAGCATCGCTGCAAGAATGGCGATGATCGCAATTGTCAGCAATAGTTCAATAAGGGTGAAACGAATCATTTTCCGTCTCATAAAAACCTCTCTTTGCTAAAGATTCCTTGTTGTGAAGGCACCTCAAAGGCTGCGTCCGACATCCGGGGGGCCCTTCAGTTTGGGTTATGATATTTATTATATCATAAAACGATTTTTTTACAAGAGTTGTTTGTGACAAACTACCCATGAATTTTGTGCCATTTTCCGGCAGCCGCACAGAAACTCCGGAGGTGAATTGTCAAGGCGAACGCACATGGAGCGTGATTTTTTGTGCGTACAACCTGACAAATCCAGATCGCGAAAGATTTTTCAATCGAAAACGCCATGAACACATTTACCATTTCTACAATGAGCGGATCTCTTTAAAAAGAGAAGGGAATGAGTCCTGTACAATTCCGAACTCATTCCCAGCGGCGATAACCCGTCCAATATTTTGGGATCGCAACAGCTTTTTTCCAAGTCCCTTATTTTAAAATTCCGCCATATTTGCGCGGTCCGGAGTTTCCGTCGGGCATTCAAGCGGGAAGATCTTCCTCAACCCGTTCCGACAGTCCCGGCGCGGGTTCTCCGGGCGCAGTACTTCCATGACGACTGTTGAAAAACCGCCTCATTCCCGCCCGAAACACTTTCCGTAATCATTGTTTGCCCGATAGAAACGGATCAGAATGATGCTGTCATCCGGCGAAAAGAGATTGAGGAGTCTGACCGGGGCATCGGGAAGAGCGGACACCTGAATCCTCTCTCCGTTGTTCTCCCGGTCGGTTTTGATGATCTCGTACTCGTTGATTCCGGCAGGGAGTCCAGCGATCTGCAAAGTGACCGTATCGCCTTTGAGATACGGATTCTTCGGATTTCCATGCGACCCGCTTTTTATCAGGACAACGGCTGCCTCCTGCATTTTCTCATCGGCGAAAGCCCGCATGTAAACGTGTTCCCGCTCCGCGGATGTTTCGACTTCTGCAGGAAATTTCGAAAGATAATGGAAGGTCTGAAACGCATAAAAAACTTTTCCGGGGGCGCCGTAGAGATCAAACAGACCGCAGTATTTTGCGCCGATCTGTCCATCGTAATAGTGCATCATGTCGATTTTCTCATTCTGCATCCGAAGCAGCGTTTCGAGACAAAAGGCGGCGGCCTGTTCACCCTGCATCAAACGGAACGCCGTCGCCGAAACTTCCGGCGGAATGTTGTTCACCCCGTTGCAGCCGGGCTCGAAATTCCATTCGTCGCAAATGCTGAGAGTTTTTTCGAATCCTCTGGAATCCAGTTCACGGCGTGCGATACGCGCCCATTCGACAACATCCTGAACATTGCGCGAATAGATATGCCACGAGGCGAAATCAAGCGGAGCGCCTTCCGCTTTCACATAATCCAGAAACTTGCGGAAGAACGGTTTACACGGCGATGTCACCGCCGCACCGCCGATCAGCAAATCCGGAAAAAGACGCTTCAACTCCTTCGACGCATGAACATAAAGCCGGTAAAAATCCTCATCCGTTCCATTCGCGAACATAAGACCGTGACTCTCCGGCTCGTTCCAGATTTCCCACTTGCGGATCGGATAGTGAAAACCGTTCTTCCATCCCTGCGTGTAGTGGCGGATAATGTTTGCGCAGACCCGTGTCCACTGATCGTAATCGGCGGGCTTGACCGCGCCATACGCGCCGTCACTCCATTCAATGGAAGCTCCGAGACGGTAAATGACATCCACACCCATGCCCATGACATAATGCATGTATTCATCCGTCCGTTCGAACGTATAATTCGCCGGATCGTCGGGATCAGCCTTCGGATTGTTGATCAGCGGGAATACGGCATGCACGTCGACCACGCTGCTGAACGTGCCGTTGGAGTCGTGAAGCCGGATGCCGGAAACGCCGATTTTCTTCCATGCGGCAGTCAGATCTTTTCCGCCCATCCGGCGCGGTCCGTTGTTGACGCCGTTGAGCAGACGCAGTTTCCCGCCGGACGCCTTGCTGAAGTCCACAAAACGCCACTCGCTTTCCCGTTTTTTCGCAATCATTTTTTCCGCGGGAACGACGCCCGCCGTGAGAAAGGCGCCTTTTGCACCGCGGCGCAGACGGATGTCGAGCGTATGCGTTCCGGAATTCAATTCCGCAAAAACGGCATGGTTGTCTATGGCGAACGGAGTCTTCCGGTTGCCCGTCCTGTCAAGATCAAGGATTTTTTCCCCGTTCAGCCATACGGTGATGTACCAGTCGCCGCCGACGCCGACAGCATAAGCGCCGGGGTCGGCAACCTTGAACTGCGCCCGAAGCATGGCGGTTCCTTTGTCGGCTTCTCCGGAAATGAATTTGAGCATATCAATTTTTCCGTTTTTGAAATCGACGGGGATCCCTTCCGCACTCTTCCAAACGGAGGAGGGGGTCGCATTCATTGCCGTGTCCGCGATGACTTCTGCATTTTCAAACGGCAGAGCGAAAGGTTCGAGTCCGCAATCGGCAAAACAGGTGGATGCGGAACATGCCGCCACCAGAAAAGCATTTTTGAAGATGGTCATTTTTTTATTCCTGTTTCATGTGTATGGTTCGAGCCGGTCCGCGAGTGCGGATTCCGGTGTTTTCGCCGGAGCGCGATCCAGCTCCCGGAGCGGAGCATTCTCCGGCGGAATCCGCGCACCGGCAAGGTTCCCTCCGGAACGGATTTCAACAAAAACTTTTTCATCGGAGTCAAATGAACCGAACGCATACGGAACTTCAGCGTCCTTCATCGTCCGCCGGGCTGAAAACTCAAGCTTCCGTCCGTTAACGAAAACGGAGAAAACCTCATCCGGAAATTCTCCGCTGACAGAGTTGTCGTGCAAAGTGAGCATTCGGATATTTCCCGTCACTTGAATTTAGGGTTGTAATAGTAATTATGAAACGCAAAAAAAAGTCCGGCGTTGTTTGCCGCGGTTCTTGCACCGCCCGGACCGATGCCGAAAATCATCTGACGACTTGTCTTGAAACTGCCATGCCCATCAAGCCAAACGAGATTGTAGCCGGTCTTGTTGTGAACGGGGAGATAGAGCTTCAGTCCCAATGCCGTATCTGTTCCGAAAACATCCGATGGAGGCGCGATGCGTGAAAGATGCAGTTCCTGTGAGTCTTCTTTCCGCACCTGCATATCGGAAATGGAGAATGTTTCGGAAAGATGCGTGAGACGTTTCATATCCAGCGGAGAGTCGCTGATGAAGTTGACCTGAGCGGCGTCAAAATAAGTGATGCGGTCGCTCCAGCCGTAACCGCCGGCACGGGGATACGTCCATTTTTCCGTCCAGGATTCCGCATTCGGAAGAACGGAAGCCCAGGTCGGACAGCGGAAAACGCCGGTGTAATAAGCGGTTTTCGGAATATCGCCGTCCTCGGAAGGCATCCTGTATTTCGTCACATACGGCATCAGCTGCTTTTTCCATCCTGCATGCGTACTGTCGGACCAGGAATCGTTCAGGACCGGCAGATAATCATTGCTGTCGTTGCAGTACTGCTGAACACCGAGTCCCAGCTGTCTGATGTTGCCCATGCAGCTGATGCTCTGCGCTTTTTCGCGGGCGGCATTCAGGGCCGGGAGAAGCATCCCGGCCAGAATCGCAATGATCGCAATCGTTATCAAAAGTTCGATCAGAGAAAATTTCAGATGACGTAACTTCATGCGACATCTCCTTTATTTTAGAATACCGAACAAAGTCCGGTCTTTGTGGTTATCCTGATTTCCCGCCCAGAAGGCACGGGAAATCAGCTTCCCGGAATCATCGTAATCATTGACGCACGCATCGAAGCCGAGCGGAGCGCCCGGAACCGTTCCGAGAGAAGCCCAGGGGATTTCAAGCACCGCCTGATAACCGTCATTCCTCTCGCGGATGTTCCAGCTGACCGCGGAAGCATCCATGCGCATACCCTCCAATTTTTCCTCAAGTCCATTGGCGGATTTCCGCGCGAGGAAGAGACGCTTGCAGAATGGAGTGTAAAAGCGGCGGTCCGGAACAAGCCCAGGTTCCACGTCGAAGAAAAGTTCCACCGTGTCGCCCAGCCAGATCGCTTTCGGGTTGCGCTTTCCTCGCACGGAATCCTTGACATTGAGCGCAATCCGGAGAAACTCCTTCTCCGGAGTTACGGTGCAGGAAGCCTTGCTGTCAATCGAAAGCGGTTCGCCGAACGCGGCGGTTTTCGGCTTTCTCGGAGTCACTTTGACTTTCGTCATTTTCTTCCCGTCGAAGACCACGCACTCGAAAGATTCCGGCAGATTCCGGGACGCTATGACGGACACCTCCTTTGCGGAGGCCACCGGAATCGTGACGGAGGTCGCGGAAAATCCGGGGAGGAGCGGACGGACTTTCAGCAAAAGCGGTTCGGAGGAGATGTTTTCAAACGCCATCAGAAGCTGTTTGTTCATCACGCGCGCCCCATGGTATTTCCAGGGGCAGAACGGAGCGACACGGATTCCGCCGCGCCATTCGTCAAATGCGGCCTCGTCTCCGTTGAAACGGAAAACGACCGGAGCATCCGTCAGCTTCTCCGGAGCGGCGATTTCGTTTCCGAAACAGTCGTAAACCTGAACCGGAGCTTTGGCTTCCGGAAGAGTGAGGAGCATTTTGCTTTCCGGCTCAACGCTCCAGATTCCGAGTCCGTACCAGCCGTCGGCATGACGGAATGCCGTGGAGTTCACATATTTGGAATAGAGATGTTTTTTCAGCGGGACGGCATCGTTCAGCATCGCCCCCGCTGCGGCATGGGCGATGAAAATATCATTCGGTATCGGTTCTCTGCGGAACAAGGCGGTGAATTGACCATGATTCAAGTCGCTCCGGCTGAAGATGACGGACGCATGGAGAGAAACGCTTTTTGCGATCCCGTCGCCAAGATCTATGAGGAAACGGCGGAACACATATTTCGCTTCTACCGGATCGACGCCGGAATCCACCGGTGCGCCCGGGCGGATGTAGTACAATTCCGTGTTCCAGACGGGAAGCGCTCTTCCGTCTTTGCGTTTCGAAAGCGAACGGATTACGCGGTTCAGATCATGCGCATTGCGCAGACTGCAGTCCAGCTGCGCGGAATAGGGGTGAAAGGAAACGGCGTCGCAGTACTCCATCGCACCCGCATTCCGGCTGTCGAAGACGAAGTCGCCGGGCCTTCCTCCGCGGTCTCCCGTTGCGGAGAGACCGATAACTTCCGCTTCCGGATCGTTCTCCCGGATCGTGCGGAATGCGGTTTTGAGATATTCCGCGTACTCATCCGCCTTCATCATGATGTTCGGCTCGTTCATGATTTCATAATACGGAATCCTTCCCCGGTACCGGACGGCATGCTGACGGACGAATTCAATCCACACTTTCTGCGGAAGAAGCATCGGTTCCACTTTTGTCCCATGGTGTGTGAACACATCGAGTTTTGAGGGGACCGCCTGTTTGAACAGATACCAGTTTTCATTTGTCGAATAGTGCTTCGCTCCGGAAATCCGCAAAAATGACATGCGCCCGATGCACGGAAGAATCTGAATGCCGGTTTTTCCCGCCGCATCGACAAGAGCGTCCATGTCTTCCCAATGCCAGACGCCCTCCGCCGGATTGATCTTTTCCCATGCGTATAAACCGTCGTCATGCAGACGGTAGATGCGGATTCCCGCACGGGCGCAGACGCGGAACGCCGCATCGAGCGCGCCATTATGCAAAGGATAAAGGGAGGAAGAAGAAACGGCGGGGATTTCGTTGTTCGTCGGAAACAGCGCACTTGTTCCGAGTTCAAAACGATGCCGCGACTCTTTCGATGCGGGACGCTGCGGGGCCGCGCATCCGAACTGGAACCCATAAGGCAGTTCTTTGCCGGAAAGTTTGTAGACTCCGTACTTTTCTACCGTAACGGAAAGTACGGCATCCGCGGTTCCGTTCGCGGGAATTGTCAGCGACCAGGGGACTTTCGCAACGGTTTTTCCGGTGGCGAGCTCCGTAAGCCGGAGTTCCCCCGAGCGCACAACCGGAACCGCGGCGCTGTTTCCGCCGCGAAGCGTGAACGTGAACGGTTTTCCGCGTTCCGCGAAACGTTCCGTCTGATTGAGAAACAGCAGCTCCACGTCCTGTTTCGGGGCATAAGCCATCGCCTCGAATCCGGGAACAACACTGAAGGAGTCGAACCAGAGTCCGCAGTTCGGGGCTTCCGCGAGAGTCTGTACACGGAAAAACGCGCAGCGAACGCCCTTCGGCATCTGTTTTGTGACAATGTGACGACTCCAGCCCGCGGGAACCGTAACGACGCGCGTGGAAACGAACCAGCGGGCGTCGGGTACCGCATAGATGCCGAAAAGAAGTTTCGTAGGCTTCTCCGCTTTTACCCAGAATGATGCGGTGTAGGCTTTTCCCGGTTCGACGGGGAAGTCGCCGCTGTTCACCGACCAGGTCGTTTTTGCAGGAGACGGCGGAAGATGAAGCGAGTTGCGTCCCTCTTTTCGTTCAGAGGAATCGATCTGGAAATCCGGAATGTTTTTCTGAACATCTTCTATCGCGACATTCCGCCGGGCGGTCCACCCGGCGGTTCCCATTTCAAATCCGCCGTTGGAAATCAGATTCCCGGCGAATGCCGCGGAACCCGCCAGAGCGACGAGTATTGAAAGGTGGGTTTTCATTGCTTCTCCTCCTCAATTTTCACGTCTTTAAAGGTGAAATCCTTGTTTTTGTCACGGAAAAGATCGAAGGCGAACTGATACCATGGATTCGCCGCAAACACGGGATCCTCCGCCGCCGAAGGAACGGAATAAGCAAATTCAAACTGTTTCCATTCCGGAGTAATCTTGAACGCATTCGGAACGCGGAACTCTTTTTTCATTCCCTTTGAAAAGCCCCAGAGAGTTACGGAAACGACGCTGTTTTCGGAGCTTTTCGCCCAGAAAGTCACCTTGTACTTTTTGCCCGGAACCGGAACGACCGGTCTTGCCATGACGCCGAGATACTCCGGAGCTTTTTCCGGGGAAGTTTCATTCACCTTCCAGTAAACCGCTTTTCCGCCGTCGATATGATCGGGCGTTTCAATGATTTTCAGAGTCGCAGCACCGGGAACATTCGCCCACGTCACTGGTTTCCAGACTGCCGGACGTTCACCGGTCTTCTCGGAATTCACACTCAGATCGCGTCCGGCGCCAAAAACTCCGGTGCAGATTCCGCAAGCGGCCATGACTGTCAAAAGAGACTTTTTCATTTTCTCAAACTCCTTGTTTTGTGTTTTCCTCGTTGAATGCAATGATCGGTCATGCCTATAATTATAGCACGGAAACGAATTTCTGTAAATATAAAATTCTATTGATGTTTATGCAAAAAATCACTTTTCTGTCAGTTTCCGGAGTTCCCATGTTTGCAAATTTATGGAAAAAGCTGTATTTGTTACACAGCTTTTTCAACCAGGAGAAAACAAGATGCCCAACAACGTTTCCGATAAAATACAGCTGAATTTTGACTATATCCACGGAGGAATCACTTGCATAGAAAAAGGGTACGACTCCGAAATGCGGAAATACCCGTTTTATGTGCTGACCATTCCCAATGTTCCCGTCTTTCTGGAAAAAGACGGAAAAACGACGCCGTTTCCGATGGATACGGCGCTTCTGATTCCGCCCGGGGTGCAGCATCGTCTTTACATGCACGAGCGGAAAGGCGCATTCGCCGTATGGTGCCATTTCCAGGTGACAATCTACTCTTTTTTCGACTATCTTTCCCTTTTTGAGCTTCCGGAGACGTTTCGCGGCGAAAGCGCAGAAAAACTGCGGTCGATGATACGCGGATTTTTAACCACTCAGCCCGACACCTTCTACCGCAACATTCTGCACCTCAAAGCCAACGGGCTGATGCTGACCAATGAAATCGTGAAGAGGGTCGCCTCCCGCAAAGAAGCTCCGGAACGCCTCGAAGGACTCCTGAGGATCCATCCGGCTCTCGAATACATGCAGAAAAATCTCCATCATAAAATCAAACTCGAAGACGTCGCAAAACAGGTTTATCTTTCCAAATCGCGCTTCATGGCTCTCTTCAAGGAGGTCATGAGCATTTCCCCCGGAGAATATCACTGCCGGATGCGTCTGAATGCGGCGTATTCAATGCTGACGCTTGAAAATTACACGACGGCGCAGGTTGCGCAGGAACTGCAGTTTTATGACGTTTTCCACTTCATGCGGCAGTTCAAACGCCAATTCGGCATCACTCCGGCTGCCTTGAGGAATCAGAGCCGGATCGACAGTAAAAAATGAAGAAGACTTCTTCAAAAGAAGGTTTCCCGCCGGTTCAAACTCCCGCATGAAACCGGCGGAAAGATGCGCTGCAGTCACTTCCCTTCCGATTTCAGAAAACCGATCACAGCATCGGCGACGTGCGCGACGGGAACGGCCGAAAGGTTGATGCAGAGATCATAGTTCACCTTGTCGCCCCATTTCTGTCCCGTGTAAAAATCGTAATATGCGGCGCGGTTGCGGTCAACTGCGGCAATCTTCCGCTTCAGCTCCTTGTCCGAAAGTTTATCCGGTTCAGGGTCGCGGGCGCGACAGCGCTTCAGCTTGCTCGCTTCATCCGCATAAACGAAAATACGGAACGGGTTCTTCTCCCGCAGGATGTAATCCGCACAACGGCCGACAATCACGCAGTCCGACTTGGCGGCGAGTTCTTCAATAATCAGGCTCTGTTCACGGTAAATCGAAAGATTCTGCTCCAGAACAGGGTCATGATAAAGGAAAAAGCTGCGTCCGACCGAGAGCGGAAACGGCTGAAACGGACGGTGCTCGATCACAGCCTGCACATATTTTTCCGCCAGAGCGGTGCGCTTCGCAATCGCGGAGATGATCTCCTGATCGTAATAAGGGACCTGCAGACGCTTCGCAAGCTGATGTCCGAGCTCGCGTCCGCCACTGCCGAATTCGCGTCCAATCGTGATGATTCTCATAAGCCGTCCTCCTTGTTGTTCTCTTTGAGAAGTATAACGCGCATTCCGATATTTTTCAACTCAAATCCAAGAAAAAAAAGAAGATTTCAATGATTTTTGCGGTAAAGATCGGGTGTTGTGCCGTAACGGAGCCGGAAAGCCCGGCAGAAATAGCTTTCATCCGCGAAACCGCAGCGGGCGGCGGTCTCTTTGACGCTGCAGTTTTCCATGCGCAGAATCCGGGCGGCATGACCGAGCCGCAGCTCCCGCAGGAACGCGCCGGGGGAAGTTCCGTGAACCCGCGTGAACATGCGCGAAAAATGACAGCGGCTGTACCCCGCCGCATCCGCAATCTCCGCGACCGTGATGTCCTCCGCGTAATGATCCATGCAGTATTTGACCGCATCCAGCGCAAAGGAGGCTTCCGATTGCGCGAGCTCCAGCTCCGCGAGCTCCTCCGAAAGAGTCATCAGAAAATCATACGCAAAGGCGGAGGCGCGGAGCGCGGAACGGATCCGCTTGTTCTTCGCCGCCGTCCAGACCGAAAACGCAGTCTCCAGAGTCTTCGAGCGTTCCAGCGGAAGATGAACGACCGAACCGTACTTGTGTTTCAATTCCGTCCAGATGCGCACGGCTTCCGATCCGGAAAAATTCAGATAGATATGTTTCCAGTGCGTGGAATCGGAAGGAAGCGTGTACCGGTGATTTTCCGGAACGGAAAGCAGCATCGCGTCGCCCGGTTTCATCCGGTACGCCTTGCCGTCTACGGTCAGCTGTCCCTCGCCTTCGAGCGTGCACTGAAAGATGCAGAAAGGACGGTCACCACGCTGCAGCCCGTTCCAGTCGTAGGTGTGATCGCGGCGGACTTCAAACCCGCACGCGGTCAGCATGACGTGCAAATGCAGCGGCGCGTGCGGGAAGTAAAACGGAAAGAAGCGGTATTCCGCATCCGACCAGAGCGACATATTCAGAACCCGCTCGGGATATCCACGAACGCGCACGGGATGCCGAACTTCTCCTCCACGAGATCCTTCACGGCAAGAACGCCGGGGATTTCGCTTCGGTAGTGTCCGAGGGTGATGACCGGGATGCCCGTTTCCAGCGCATAGTGGTAGGATTCGTGCGTGAACTCGCCCGTGACCAGACAGTCCACGCCTTCGGCGCGCATTTCGCTGAAGAGCGCGGGGAAGGCTCCGCCGCCGGAAATGACGCCGATTTTCTTGATTTTCGTATTCTCCGCTCCGATAATCGAATAATCGCATTCGGAGGGAAGATTTTCATTCAGGTACTCGGCAATATCCGCGGCTTTGCGCATCCGCTTGAGCGTTCCTGAAAAGCCGATTTTGTAACCGCTGTATGAACCGAACGGCTGAATATTTTCGAGCTCAAGGAGTTTGGAAATCAAGGCGTTGTGCCCGAATTCCGGGTTGGCGTCGAGAGGCAGATGCGCCGCATAAAGAGAAATGTTGTTTGCGGCAAGAAGCGCGATGCGGTTGGCGTCCACGCCCGTGATGCGCTTGAGGCTTCCGCCCCAGGAGAGACCGTGATGGACAAAGACGAAATCCGCGTCCGCATCGGCGGCGTCCATGAAGAGCGCGGCGCAGGCGTCCACGCCGAACACGGCTTTGGTCACATTCTGAGAGCCCTCAAACTGGAGCCCGTTGTTGGAACAGTCACTCCCGAACTCTTTCAGGTTCAGAATCTCGTCCAGGTAAGCACTCACTTCGTTGATCGTCGGCATGGTTCAGTTCTCCTTCATTTTGGAATCGGTACAGAGTGATTTTCATGCGCAGATCGGTCTGCGCCAGTTCGTCAAGAGTCTGCTTCAAATCAGACGCGGAAAGGCGGGCGAAACGCGCGATCTCGTCGGAAGTGCAGCGGAAGAGAACCGCCGCGGGACGCGCAAAGCCGCATTCGCGCAGAGTCCGCTCCGCGCGGAAGTAGGTTTTCCGCTGCAAAGCGTTGCGGATCAGAAGGTAAGCGGGCCAGGCAAGAGCGAAAATCCAGAACGGATACGCGGGTATCTGATGCCAGTCAAACGCATAGACCGCAATCTGAATGCCAAGCAGAAGCAGAATCGGAAGCAGGAAAAAGAGAGCGTCGTAATCGGACTGGAAGCAGTTTCCCATGTAGCGGCGGAGCGCGCTGTGCGATCCGGCATAAGCGAAATGTTCCTCGAAGATGCGGTCCGAAAGCGGCGCGCGCGCGGTATGACAGAGCTCATGCGAGAGCAGTTCATCGCGCGAATAAATAAAGAAACGCTTCGATTCGCGGAAACTGCCGCGGATCAGAAAAACGGGAACGCAGTCCGGTTCATCGTCGGAAAGAGCACAGCCGCCCCAGAGGAAACCGAGTCCGCCGGCGGGGAAGTACCCGGGCGCCCAGCGGATCGCAAAACCGTAGCGCGAATCCGTCTCCTGCGCCGCCTCGTCCATAATTTCATCAGGAATGCGCGCGCTTTCCTGAATGACGATTCCGGGGAAAACCTCGCACGATCCGTCCGCCGTCATACGCTCATCGAGCGCACGGAAACGGGCGTGCATGGCGCGAATCCGTCCGACAAAAGCCTCCGCCGCTTCGCCGGGTTTCAGGAGGAATCCCTGCGCATCCAGTGCGGCCAGAGCGGAAATATCGCCCCGCGCCGCACGGTTCAGCAGTTCTTCCTCCGGAAAATGATCCATGCCCGCGCCTTACTTTTTCATGATTTCCGCAAAACGGACGGCCGCCTCATCCCACGCCGCCTTGTTCTTCGGCGTGTAGACTTCCGGCGCAAACGACGTGCGGATCAGTTTGCGGGCGGACTGGACGGAATCGATCTTGCCGACCGCAATCGCCTGAAGCATCGCATTGCCAATCGCCGTCGCCTCGACCGGCCCCGCCATGACGGTGCAGCCGGTGGCGTCGGCAGTGTACTGGCAAAGCGTGGAGTTCTGAGCTCCGCCGCCCATCAGGTGAATCAGCTTCGTCTTCTTGCCGGATACGGAATCCGCTTCTTCAATCGTCTTGCGGAAGAGCAGAGCGAGACTTTCCAGGAAGGTTTCGATATACTCCGCCGGAGTTTCGGGAAGCGGCTGGCCGGACATTTTCATGAACTCATCCACAGACGCCTTCATGGATTCCGGATTGAAGAACAGCGAATGATTCGGATTGTAGAAACAGCGGAACTTGCGCGCTTCCGTCTCCGCCAGCTTCATAACGTCGTCATAGGAAACATCCTTCGCGACGTCGTCTTTGAGACCGCGCAGAATCCAGAATCCGGTGAGGTTCTTGAGCACGCGGTAGGTGTGCGCGACACCGCCCTCGTTCGTGAAATTGAGCTCGGCGGCAAGCGGAGTCGCAAGAGCTTTCGGCGACTCGATGCCGGTCAGGCACCAGGTTCCGGAAGCTACGTACGCCCAGTTTTCATCGCCCGAGGCGGGAGCCGCGGCAACGCCGGACGCGGTGTCGTGCGAGCCGACCATCACACACGGAACGCCTTCGAGCCCCTTCACGCCGGAGAAGTCGCAGGTTCCGATCTTCGTTCCGGGCTGGGTGAGCGGCTTGACACAGCGGCGCGGGAGACGGACCGCCTCGAGAAGTTCATCCGACCAATCCGCTTTCGCGCAGTCCAGCAGCTGTGAAGTGCTGGCAATGGTGAATTCATTCGCAATCACGCCGGAGAGACAGTATGCGATGTAGTCGGGAACGAAAACGAAATGCTCCGCTTTCGCCGCGTAATCCGGATTCGCCTTGCACTCCGCGTAAAGCTGGAAAAGCGTGTTGATGTTCATGATCTGAATACCCGTCAGACGCTGGAGACGCTCTTTGCCGAACTTCTCCACGAACTCCTTGTCGAGCCCGACCGTGCGGGGATCCCGGTAGCAGACGGGATCGGCGAGACGGTTTCCGTCCTTGTCGAGGAACAGGTAATCAACGCCCCAGGTATCGACCGCGACGGCGTCCGGCTTCATTTCCGCGGCGCCCTTGGCTAGTCCGGCCTTGATGTCCGTGACGAGCGCGCCGACGTCCCAGCGCAGTGCGCCGTCCACTTCGCGGCTGTTGTTCGGGAAACGGGAAATTTCAGTCAGTTCGACCTTTCCCGCGTCCGAAACGATGCATCTCATGATCCTGCCGCTTCCGGCGCCGATGTCGATTGCCAAACAGTTGAACATGTAAAACTCTCCTTTTTTTAATCAGCCCACGGAAACGCCGGAGGGGAAGTCCGGAGCGTCGACCGTCACGAGACGGAGGTCGTCACCGGTTTTCGCAGCGAGAAGCATCCCGCATGATTCCACGCCGCGGATCCTGACGGGCTTGAGGTTTGCAACGACGACGATGATTTTTCCGACCAGTTCTTCGGGAGCGTAATATTTTGCGATTCCGGAAACGATCTGACGTTTTTCCGCGCCGAGTTCGATCTGGAGTTTCAGCAGTTTTTCCGCATCCGGAACCTTTTCCGCCTGAAGGACTTTCGCCGTCTCGAGCTTGATTTTGGCGAAATCGCCGATGGTGATCACGCCTTCGGGAAGAATGGGTTCCTCTTTGATGATTTTTACTTTTTCCTGTTTCTTTTTCGGTTCCGGTTTCGGGGCTTCCGGAACCTCGAACTGAATGCGCGGGAAGAGCGCGTCCACGTCGTGAATCGGGGCGCCCGGAGTCAGAACGCCGTGGTTTTTCGCCTCTTCAAACGAAAACGCCGTGGAAGCGCCGAGGGTCTTCAGCAGCGTGGTCATTTTCTCCGGCATGACGGGAAGGAGGAGCTGGGCGACCACGCGCAGGGTCTCCGCGGCCGTGTAGAGAACCGTTCCGAGACGCTCCGTCCTGCCCTCTTTCGCGAGAGTCCAGGGAGCGGTCGATTCCATGTAGCGGTTCGCCTTGCGGACAACGTTCATGACGGATTCGACGCCCTTGTCAAGATGCAGATCGCGGACGGCGCGTTCCATGAAGTCGGCGGCTTCGGAAGCTGCGCCGAAAAGTTCCATATCCTCCGTGGTGAAGGTTCCCGGAGCCGGAATTTTGGAATCGAAGTTGCGGACGATGAGTTTGACGGCGCGGTTCAGCATGTTTCCGAGATCGTTCGCGAGATCGCTGTTGTAGCGTTTCACAAACGCCTCTTCGGAGAACGCGGCGTCCTGACCGAGCGTCATTTCCGAAAGCAGGAAGTAGCGGAAGGCGTCCACGCCGTACTTGTCCGCCATCTCCATGGGATTGACGACGTTTCCGAGGGACTTGCTCATTTTGTTCTGTCCGATGAGCCACCAGCCGTGCGCGAGAATGGTTTTCGGGGGTTCGAGCCCGATCGCCTTCAGCATGGTCGGCCAGTAGACCGTGTGGGTGGTGAGAATGTCCTTGCCGATCAGATGATGCGCGTTGGACCAGTACTTCATGCAGCGTTCCATGTCGGTTCCGTATCCGATGGCGGAGATGTAGTTGATGAGAGCGTCGAACCAGACGTAGCAGACGTATTCGGGATCGAACGGAAGCTCAATGCCCCAGGAGAGACGCGCTTTCGGGCGGGAGATGCAGAGATCTTCCAGCGGTTTCTTGAGAAAGCCCAGCGTTTCATTCGCGCGGTATGCCGGCTGAATGAAGCCCGGATGCGTCTTGATGTAGTCGATCAGCCAGTCCTGATAACGGCTCATGCGGAAGAAGTAGTTGGATTCGATAATGTCGTTCGTCGGACGGTGACAGTCGGGACAGAGATTGCCGTCGACAAGATCCTTGTCGGTGAAGAAACGTTCGCAGGGAACGCAGTAGTGCCCCTTGTATTCCGCCTTGTAGATCAGGTCGCGGTCGTAGAGGTCCTGAAGGATTTTGCGGACGACTGTTTTGTGGCGTTCCTGTGTGGTGCGGATGAAATCATCGTTCCTGATGCCGAGCTTTTTCCAGAGTTCCTGGAAACGGACGACGGTGGTGTCGCACTGTTCCATCGGAGTCATGTTGTGCTCGGCGGCGGCTTTCTGAACCTTCTGGCCGTGCTCATCGGTGCCGGTGAGGAACCAGACGTCCTCTCCCATTCCGCGGTGATATCCGGTGATCACATCGCCAAGAATCGTGGTGTACGCATGGCCGATGTGCGGCTTGTCGTTGACGTAATAAATCGGCGTCGTCAAATAAAACGATGACATAGAAGCTCCTTCCGTTAAAATATTTTCAGCATTTTAATATAATCCATCTTGATGAATATGCCAGTTGGATATACATTAAGAACAACAAAAAAACAGGAGATTTTATGAAAGAACCGCAAAAACATGCCGATCTGCCCGTCGAAATGACCTGGGATCTCACGAAAATGTATCCGACAAACGATGACTGGGAGAAAGACTTCAGGAAAATCGACGGTCTCGTCCGCAAATTCCAGAAGTTCAAAGGACGTCTCGCCGACTCTCCCGCGACCCTCGCGAAGGCGTTTCAGGCGGAAGACGAACTCAGCTTCCTGCTTGAAAAACTCCACACCTTCGCACACCTCCGTTCCGATGAGGATACCGGAATCTCCGAAAACCGCGGACGCGTCGACCGCATTCTCGCGAAATCCGCGGAGATCGAGGGCGACACCGCCTGGTTCGAGCCGGAAATCATGAAAATCGACAAAAAGGAATTCCGCAAGCTCGCCAAGGCTCCTGAACTCAAATTCTACGCACTCACCATGAAGCGTCTCGAAGCCGGCCGGCCGCACACCCTCTCCGAAGCGGAAGAACGCGTGCTCGGACTCTCCGGCGAACTCTTCGGCGGACCCTACAAAACCTTCTCCGTCATGAACGACGCCGACCTCAAGTTCCCCGTCATCAAGGACGCCGCCGGCGCGGATGTGCGCCTCACCCACGGCAACTACATCAGGCTTCTCGAATCCGCCGACCGCAATGTCCGCCGCGACGCTTTCAAGGGCATCTATTCCGTTTACGGACAGTTCAAAAACACCTTCGCCGCGATTCTCGACACCGCCGTCAAATCCCATGTGGTCGACGCCAAGCTCCACAAGTTCAAGTCCGCCCTCGAAGCCTCGCTGTTTGAAGACGCCGTCCCGGTCAGCGTGTACGAATCGCTGATCTCCACGGTGCACGACGGCTTCGCGCCGCTTTACGACTACTTCAAATTCCGCGCGAAACGCCTCGGGCTCAAGAAGCTGGACATGTACGACATCCACTGTCCGCTCGTCCCCGACGCCGCGATGGAAGTCGAGTGGAAAGACGCCGTCCAGTATGTCAAAGAGGCGCTCCGCCCGCTCGGCAAAACCTACGGATCAATTCTCGACAAGGCGTTCAGGGAACGCTGGATCGACGTCCCCGAAGCGCAGGGCAAACGCTCCGGCGCCTACTCCAGCGGCTGCTACCGCTTCCCGCCCTACCTGCTGCTGAACTACTCCGGGAACCTCGACAGCGTCTTCACCCTCGCGCACGAGCTCGGACACTCCCTGCACTCGTACTTCTCCGACCACGCGAACGACTATCATTACGCGGGCTACAAAATCTTCGTCGCCGAAGTCGCCTCCACCACAAACGAAATCCTGCTCCAGCGCCACATGGTTGCAAACACATCCGATCCCGCGCGCAAGGCGTATCTGCTCAACCACCTGATCGACACGATCCGCGGAACGCTCTTCCGCCAGACCATGTTCGCGGAGTTCGAGCGCGACATTCACAGGATGGCCGAAGCCGGAGAACCGCTCACCGCGGACTCCCTCTCCAATCACTATTTCGAGCTGAACAAGCTCTATCACGGCCCCGGAGTCAACCCGGACGACGACATCCGTTACGAATGGGCGCGCATCCCGCACTTCCATTATGACTTCTACGTCTACAAGTACGCGACCGGAATCTCCGCCGCCCTCGCGCTCTCCAAAAAGATTCTCGACGGCGAAACGGAAGGCTACCTCCGCTTCCTCAAAGCCGGAGACTCCAAAGAGGTCATCGACATCATGAAGGACGCCGGAGTGGACTTCACCACACCCGCCCCCGTGCAGGACGCCATGGACGTCTTCGCGGAACAGGTGAAAGAGCTCAAGAAGTGTCTGAAGTAAACTTCGCCGCGCCGCTGGCTCTGCCCAGCGGCTTCGTGCTCCCCTCGCGCGTCATGCTCTCTCCCATGGAAGGAGTCATGACGCCCGCATTCGTCCGCGCGGCGAACATGCTGAAGCTGAACGACTTGTGGCTGACGCCGTTCATCTCCGTCACCGGTTCAGTCCCCTCCCCCGCTGTTCTGCGCAAACGCCTGGAGCCTTTCCGGGAAGCGGGGATTCCGCTGATCGTGCAGATCATCGGACGCGAACCGGACCCGCTCGCGGAATGCGCGGTCTCCCTCGAACGCCTCGGAATCCGTGCGGTCAATCTGAACCTCGCGTGCCCAAGTCCAACCGTCACAAGCCACGGCGCGGGCGGAGCGCTCCTTCGCACACCGGACCGCGTCGGAGAGATTGTCCGTGCCGTGCGGCAGGCGCTGAAACCGGAAACGTCGCTGAGCGTCAAGCTCCGCCCGGGATATGACAAGCCGGAAATTCCGCTTCTGCTCGAAGCCGTGGAGGGAGCGGAGCTCGTCATTCTCCATTTCCGGACCGTTTCGGAGAACTACCGTCCGGTCACGGGCGGACTGAAGCGTCTTGCGGAAGCGGTCCGGCTGAGCAAAATTCCGGTTTTCGGAAACGGCGACATTGCATCGCCGGAAGACGCGCTCAGAATGACGGAAAAGACCCGCTGCGCCGGAGTCGCGCTTGCGCGGATGTTCCTCAAGAACCCCGGACTGCCGAATCAGATCCGTTCCGGAGCGGAACATGCGACGAACGTCCATGAGATGCTGAACGCCATGCGGAACGCGGGTTCTCCGGAGGGTCCGCTGCGCGAGTTTGCCCGCCGCGCCCTTCCGCCGGTGGAATTCCGTGCGTTTATCGGAAAATAATCAGTCCATCATATCGAGAAGTTCCGGAAAATCGGTCTCCTCAATGACGGGAATGTCCGGAAAGCGGCGCTTCACGAGAGCCGCGAAAATGCCCTGTCCGGAAGCGGAAAGACAGCGTCCGGAGCGGTTGAACTTCTGCACGTTCTTCCAGCCGCAGGAAGGCGATTTGGATTTGAAGACATATGCCGCAATGCCCAGACGCTCCAGCTTGTCGAGCTTGTTCTGCGCCCAGTCGAGCATAGCGGCGGTGACATCCTCACCCGTCTCGATCACGCGGATGCGCGTTCCGGCGGGAGAGGCTTCCAGACGCATCGGCGGACGCGGGATCGAAAGCCCGCATTCCACCTCGGGGCAGACCGGGATGAAATCCACCCTGTCCTTCAGCGCATTGATGAAATCCATGTTCATCTTCGATCCGCCGTCGTAACGGTACTTCAGACCGATCAGGCACGCGCTGACTGCGACTTTCGGCTTTGTCATCCCGGAGCTCCGCGTCAGAGTTTTGTGATTTCCGGACCCGCGGCGGTGTCTTTCACCGCCCAGCCGAGCGATTTCAGCCGGTCGCGGATTGCATCCGCCTTCGCAAAATCCTTCGCCTTCTTCGCCGCGGCGCGCTGACCGACGAGATCCATGACCTCGGCGGGAACATCGGCCTTCGATTCCTTGACGGCGTCCACGTCGAACACGGCGAAAATGCGGTCGAAATCGCGGAACTGCGCGAGAATCAGCGCGGCGCCGGAAGCCTCCAGTTCCTCCTTCGCCATCAGAGCGTTTGCGGTGCGCGCCAGCGTGTAGACGGCGGAGAAACCTTCCGCAACATTGAGATCGTCGGCGAACGCATCGCTGAAGTGTTTGCGAGCGGCTTCGGCGGCCTCCTTCGCAGCCTCCAGCCCCTTCGCTCCCGCCGGAAGCGCTTTCAGACGCTGGAAGAAGGCGTCGAATTTGCCGAGTGCGGAACGCGCCTGGTCGAGCGCGGCAAGGCTGAAATTGAGTTTGGAGCGGTAGTGCGTGCCGATCAGAGTCCAGCGGATTTCACGTCCGGTGTACCCCATCTTCTCCAGATCGCGGATCGTGTAGAAGTTGCCGAGCGACTTGGACATTTTCCTGCCGTCGACGATCAGATGTTCGCAGTGGAGCCAGTAATTGACGAACTTGCATCCGTTCGCGGCTTCGCTCTGCGCGATCTCGTCTTCATGGTGCGGGAACATGTTGTCCACGCCGCCGGTATGAATGTCGAAGGTTTTGCCGAGATACTTCTGGCTCATGGCGGAGCACTCGATGTGCCAGCCGGGGCGGCCGGGACCCCAGGGACTGTCCCACTTGACGTCGCCGTCGTTCTCGTCCCACGCTTTCCAGAGAGCAAAGTCGGCGACGGAATCCTTGGCGTATTCATCGGTGTTGATGCGGACGCCCGCGCGCTGGTTCTCCATGTCGATTCTCGCAAGGCGTCCGTAGGGACGGAACTTGGAGATGGAAAAGTAGATGCACTTGTCGGGAGCCTGATACGCATAGCCCTTGTCGATCAGAGTCTGGATGATCTGAATCATTTCGGGAATGTGCGCAGTCGCTTCCGGGTAGACTGCGGCGCGTTCGACGCGCAGTTTGTCCAGATCCTCGAAGAAGGCTTTTTTGTAGACGGCGGTGAAATCGCGGAGCGGCACGTTTTTCGCGCGGGAATCGCGGATCGTCTTGTCGTCGACGTCGGTGAGATTCATGACCTGCGTCACCTTGAAACCGTGATACTCGAGCGTTCGCTTGAGAACGTCTTCGAAGAGATAGGCGCGGAAGTTGCCGATGTGCGCGAAGTTGTAGACCGTCGGTCCGCAGGTGTACATTCCGACACTGGCGGGGTTGATCGGTTCAAATTCCTGAATGCAACGCCCGAGCGTATTGAAAAATTTCATTTTTACACCTCAGCGCAAAACTTTCTGGAGTTCTTTCTGGAACTCCATGATATCGGTTTCCGTGGGTTTCCCGGAGTTGTTGGAGAGGCCGAGGCGGTAATCCTGATCGAGGAACCAGTCGGCCGTCACGCCGGAAGCGAATTTGACGGAACCATGGACGAGGAAGCCCGGCTTTGCAATGGGGTTGACTTCCACAACCGTCTTTCCTGCTGCGGGAGCGGCCTCCGGCGCGGCTTCCTCCGCGGCGGGTGCGGCGGCTTCCGGCGGGGTCAGCTCCTCGTCGTCGCCCTCTTCCATTCCGGCGTCCATTCCCGGAACCGGAGCGGGTTCGGCGGGCGCGGCCGGCTTGGCTTTCGGCTTGTCGAGCTTCTCCAGCTGCGAAACTTCAATTTCGGAAGCGAGGAGACGCAGCTCCATATACGTAATATGCGTTCCCTTCCCGGTCAGCGCATCCTGAATCTTGGAGAGAGAGAGGCCCTGCGCAATACCGTCTGCAATAAACGCTTTGATTTCCTGTTGTGTCATCATAGAAATCTCCTTTCATCTTTACATTTGAAATGTAGCTTCAAAATTGATTTATGCAAGCGCGGAAACGGGAGATTTCAGATTTTTTTGCGACAAAACCCTTTCCCCGCTTGAAAATCGCCTCATCGTGGCTATATTGAATTCACCTCTAACGCAACAAAACAAGGAGCCACAAGATGAATTTCCCGCGAATCCGCCAATTTCTGCCTCTTATTCTCGCCGTTTTCGCGCTTCCGCTCGCAGCCGCCGACTTCGCACGTCCGCCGGAGAAAAACACCAGAACTCCGCGGAAGCAGGAATACAAACTCAAGCGAAACCATCCCGCTCCCGCGCCCGTCGATGCAAAGGAGCTCGCGGCCTTCCCGCAGAACGGAACCCCGCGCAACATCATCTTCATCATCGGCGACGGCATGGGACAGGGCGCGCAGGCGTTCGCTTCGCTCCACGCGCACGGCGCACCCGACAAACTCGTCATGCAGCAGATGCCCGCCGCCGGACTCGCCCAGACCTTCTCCGCGAACAGCTCCGTCACCGACTCCGCCGCCAGCGGAACCGCCCTTTCCTCCGGATACAAAACCAACAACTCCATGATCGGCGTCAACCCCGAACTCAAAAAGTTCCGCTCCATTGCGGAAGCCGCGCAAGCGGACGGACGCGCGGTCGGAATCATGACCTGCGACTCCCTCGCCGGAGCCACTCCCGCCGCCTTCTACGCGCACGAAAAGCACCGCTACATGGGGCCTGAAATCGCAGCCTGGACCGTCGCCAGCAACTTTGACGTTCTCATCGGCAACGGCGACCGCAAGCCCTTCCTCCCCAAAGAACTCAAGGGCAAACGCGCGGACGGACGCAACATCTGCGCGGAACTCACCGCGAAAGGCTATCTCGAAACTTCGAAGGAAGATGCTCTCGCCAAAGCCCCCGCGAATTCCAAAGTCTTCGGCTTCATGAACTTCCCGCTGGACGACACGGCCTCCCTCGCCCGTGCAGCCGGACTTGTCTTCGAGCGTCTCAACGCCAGCCCCAAAGGCTTCTTCGTCATGGTCGAGTGCGCATATCCTGACTGGGGCGGACACGGCAACAAGCCCGACTCCTCCGCCGGCGGCGTGCTCATGACCGACTTCCTGGTCCGGCAGGCTCTTGACTTTGCGATGAAACACAAAGACACGCTCGTCGTTGTGACCGCCGACCACGAAACAGGCGGAATCTCCGTCTCCCCGAACCGCGACGATCCGAAAAATCCGCACATTTACTACAACGGAACCGGCCATTCGGGCGCTCCGGTCGCAGTGTTCGCATTCGGTCCCGGCTCCGCATTCTTCAACGGCGTTGTCGACAACATCGACATCCCGCGTCATTTCTCGAAACTCTGGAACCTGAAAATCGGACTTGATTCCGAAATCAAGTAAGAGGAGAACAAGGGGGACACCATGAGCAAAGAACTGCTGAAAACTCTCGGCCTGCTTGACATCTTCTGCATCGCAACCGGCGCAATGATCAGTTCGGGCATCTTCATCCTGCCCGGCGTCGCATTCGAAAAGATGGGACCCGCGATGATTCTCGGCTACCTCCTCGCCGGAATCTTCGCCTGCCTCGGCTCGCTGGCCACGATTGAGCTTGCAACCGCCATGCCGCTTGCGGGCGGAATCTACTACTACACCGAACGCAGTCTCGGTCCGCTCGCCGGAACCATCTCCGGCCTGCTGAACTGGGCGGCGATCGCACTCAAAAGTTCCTTTGCCATCTTCGGCATGGCGGAACTGCTCCACCAGCTCTGGGGCGTCCCCCGCATTCCAAGCGGCATCACAATGACCGTATTTTTCCTGCTCGTCAATCTGATCGGCACGAACGCCGCGGCATGGGCGCAGGACATCATGGTGTTCATTCTGCTCGCCGCAATGGGCGCGTTCATCGTCTGCGGAGCACCCGCGGTCAACCCGTCCCGATTCACTCCGTTCTTTCTCGACGGAAAGGCGAATTTCGGCGAAGTGATTGCGCTCGCCGCTTTCGTTTTCGTCGCTTTCGGCGGACTGCTCGAAGTGGCGAGCGTTTCGGAGGAAGTCAAGAACCCCGTCCGCAACATTCCCGCGGGAATGCTCCGCGGCATCGTCTCCGTCACTTTGATTTACGTATGCGGACTCATCGTAACGGTCGGCGTCCTGCCCGGAAACGAACTTGCCGGTTCCCTCACGCCGCTCTCCGACGCAGCTGGACGCACCAGCCTCGGAAAAGCCGGATTCTGGATCATCACTCTCGGCGCGATGATGGCGTTCGTCACAACCGCAAACGCCGGCATCATGGCGGCCGCGCGGTTCCCGTTCGCGCTCAGCCGGGACAAGCTCATTCCAGCATTCTTCAGCCGCGTCTACGGACGCAAACAGCTTCCCCTCCCCTCGCTCATCCTGACGGGCGCGGTGATGGCGGCCGTGCTCTTCCTCGACCTCGAACGCCTCGTCACCGTCGCCTCGACCGTCATCATGCTCTCGTTCATTCTCACGAACATCTCCGTCATCATTCTGCGCGAGAGCGGAATCCAGAACTACCGTCCGACCTTCCGGATGCCTTTCTATCCGGTTCTCCCGCTCATCAGCATCATCGCCTTCCTCATCCTCATTATCCAGATGGGCATCGGCGCGGTGCAGATCGCGCTCGGAATCATCGTCGCAGCCGTGGTGCTCTACTTCCTCTTCGGACGCAAAGTGCAGCTTGAATACGCGCTCATGCACCTCGTCGCCCGCATTTCGAACTGCCGCATCAACACAAACGGACTCGAAACGGAACTTCGCGACATTCTCCGCAGCCGCGACGGCATTGTTCTGGACGACTTCGACAAGCTCGTGGAGAACTCCTCCGTCATGGTGATCGAACACGCAGTGACCATGCCCGACCTCTTCGACATCGTCGCCCAGAAAATGGCGCCCCAGCTCGGCTGTCCGGCGAAGGAACTGGATGAAAAACTGCTGATCCGCGAATCCGAATCCAGCACCGTTCTGAACCCGTTCGTCGCAATTCCGCATCTGACGGTCGAGGGACACTCACAGTTCCGCATGATGCTCGTGAAGTGCGCGGAGGGCGTCGAATTCGCCCCGGAAGCAAAACAGGTCCACGCGGTCATCTTCCTGTTCGGAAGCCCGGACCGCCGCAACTTCCACCTGCGTGCGCTGGCCGCAATCGCCCAGACGATTCAGGGACGCGCCTTCGAGCCCCGCTGGCGCAAGGCGCACACGCCGTCGCAGATCCAGGACGTCTTTCTTCTCGGCAAACGCCGCAGAGAAATTTGAAAAAAACCTTGAATTTTACGTTTCCCGGTGTATCTTTCCACTACAAAACCGAAAAGAGGTGTAACATGTTTCAGATTATCGCCATCGCGTCCCTGAAAAAGGGTGAAGCGGAAAACTTCAAAAAACTCATTCCCGCCATCGTCAGCGCCTCGAAAGCGGACAAAGGCAATGTCAGCTATCAGTGCGATCAGGATGCGCTGAACCCCGACGTCTTCATCTTCCAGGAACGCTGGGAAAGCGACGCCGCGCTGGACGCCCACCTTGCCCAGCCTCACTTCAAAGAGTTTGCTGCCGCGATCGAGCCGCTCGTCGCCGCTCCGCTCGCCATGCACAAAATCATGCTCTGAGAAAGTTCTCAGCCCCGCGTCTCAAAGGCTCTCCGCTTTTGAGACGCCCTTTTTTATGACGATTTACGCACTCCGCAAACGCCCCGGAATCCCGCGGACGCAGATTCGGCAGAACCATGCCTGAATTCGGCATCCAAACCTTTGAAGCCCAGGAAGTTACCGTCAACGAACAGATCCCTCCGCCAGCTGGATTCTCTCATCGCCTGGAATTTGCGATGTGCAAAACGCACCGCAGGGGAAAATCCCTGCCCGCCTCTTTACATGCGCCGCGCCTGACGCGTCCCCCTCCTCCGCCATTGCCCGCACGGGAAAAATATTTTCCGTATTTTTCAAGAATGGATTTGATGTTTAGCACTTTCCATAGTATATTGCGGTGTGTTGCAAAAAAGAAAAAAGAAGAAAGGCAAAATGGGTACCAAACTATGGACTTGTGCGTCTGATGGCAAAGAAACTCTGACAGGTGAACTGATAAAAGGAAAAGCGCTGCCGCGTGCGATCGCAATGTATCTTGCCGCACGGGACATCGCGCCGGGGCAGGTTGATATGTATTTCAACGCCGCTCTTTCCGATTTAAGCGACCCCTTCCGCTTTCCCGGAATGGAGACAGCCGTCAAACGCCTCTGGCAGGCGATCGTCGACCGCGAGCACATCCTCATTCACGGAGATTATGACACCGACGGCATCACAGCCACGGCGCTCCTCTCCTGGATTCTGGAACGCAACGGCGCGATTGTGACGAATTTTCTCCCGCACCGTTTCGACGACGGATACGGCTTCACGCCCGAATCCCTTGCGAAAGCGCTCGAGGGCGCAGGCGGAACCTGCGGCGTCCTCGTGACCGTCGACTGCGGCATCAACAGCTGCGAAGCCGTGGAAGACGCCGCGCGGCGCGGAATCGACGTGATCATCACCGACCACCACGAACCCGGCGACACGCTTCCGAAAGCGGTTGCGAACATCAATCCGAAGATTCACCCCGAACTCGCGGATATGCACAATCTCTCCGGAGTCGGCGTTGCATTCAAGCTCGGACACGCCTTCCTGAAATACGGACGCGAACACAACCTCGGCGGGTACATGACCGAACTCAAGGAAGTCCTTGATTACGTGGCTCTTGGAACCGTCGCGGACATCGTCCCCCTGCTCGGCGAAAACCGGATTCTCGTCAAGCACGGCATGGAGATGCTGAAACGCCAGCTCCGTCCCGGCGTACGCGCCCTGATCGAAGTCGCCCGCATTTCCAGCAATTCAATCAAGCCGTCGGACATCACCTTCAAGCTTGCGCCGCGCATCAACGCCGCCGGACGTCTCGGCAACGCGATTTCCGCGCTCCAGCTCCTCACCGCCTCGAAAATCGTCGACGCCTATCACTACGCGGATATGCTCGAAGGCTTCAATCAGAAGCGTCAGACAAAGGAGCAGGAGATTTTCAACGAGGCGAAACACTATGTGGAATCCGCTCCGGACTTCTCCAGCAGCTATTCGATCATCGCCGCCGGAGACGGCTGGCATCAGGGCGTCATCGGCATCGTGGCGTCACGGTTTGCCCGCGATTACAACCGTCCGGCGATCGTCCTTACGATCCAGGGCGATGAAGCGCACGGATCCGGACGCAGCATCGGCGGTTTGAATCTGATCAAGGTTCTCTCGAAATGCTCGCACCTTCTGACGCGCTACGGCGGTCACCCGATGGCCGTCGGTCTGGGACTCCGCAAGAAGGACATCCCCGAGTTCAACCGGGTCTTTGAGGAAACGGTCCGTTCGGAAATCACACCGGAAGACTTGATCGACAGTGTATCCTACGACGGCACTGTGAACTTGAGCGACCTCGGTCCCGACTTTTTCTCGTATTACGACAAACTTGGTCCGTTTGGCCATGGGAATCCGCAACCGTGTTACCGTCTCAACCGCGTGGAAGTGATCCGAACATTCCCGATCAAAGCGGGTCATACGAAGGGAATTCTGCGCGACAGCGGCGGCGACACGACGGACTTCATTGCCTTCAACATGCTGTTGGATCCGCATACGACCTGGGATGTCGTAGCGGTTCCGCAGATCAATGAATACTATGGAGAGCGCCGCCGCCAGCTTCAGCTTGTGGATGCGCGTCCGTGTTCAGATTGAAAAAACTTTTTCCAATCTCTTGAAAGATTGGGAAATTGCGCTATAGTATAGTTCCTTCGTTTCGAGGGACTATGCCCGGATGGCGGAATCGGTAGACGCAACAGACTTAAAATCTGTCGGGTAATCCGTGCGGGTTCGAGTCCCGCTCCGGGCACCACATCAATTCAGCCTCAAATTTTAAGAAAAACAACAATTTCTCTAAAATAAAGGATGTTGTTGTTTTAGTTGGTTTTAGTACCTGAAAGCTCCGATAACAACAAAACAACAACAAATTTTCGAGGCTGGACAGTTTTCACTTCTTCCTTATCCATGACAACGGAAGAAGGATTAAAATCATCCAGATACTCCGCGCGCCTAAGCGGATCAGAGAACCGCAAATGCAGCAAGAACAAACCTGCATACCGGACGCGGAATATGCAAGGTCCATGCCCGGAAAGCAGCAAGTGCGCATACAACGGAAGTTATTTATAGTGGTAGCGCAGGGCGATAATGACAAGGCGATCGTCTTTCACGGCGTAGACCATGCGGTCGCTTTGCGTGATGCGGCGGGAGCAGAAACCTGTAAGATTGTGCTTGAGCGGTTCAGGCTTTCCGATTCCGGAAAATGGAGCGCGCACGGTTTCCTTGATCATGGTCCGGATTCGCGGGATCATTTCAGGATTTTCATCAAGCCACAACTCAAAATCCGCCCACGCTTCAGGCGTCCACAGAAGTTCGCGCATTGCACGTCTCCTCCAGATCGTCCAAAGAGACGGATTTCATATTTCCGCGGCGGAAGGAGTCAATGGACTTCCGTAGGTGTTCGGCGTTTGCCGGGTTGCGGAGCAGATAATCCGTTTCGTTCATCGCTTCGTAATCGGCGAGGGAAATCATGACGACGGCGCAATCGTTGTTTTTGGTGATGATTACGGGGTTGCAATCGCGGCAGACGGAGTCCATCATTGACGCGAGATTTTTTCTTGCGGCGGTGTAGTTGACTGCGTGCATATTATCCTCCACTGGCTGTTGTACAGGATAATGTACATCGCAAAATCAAAAAGTCAAGGAGCGGTTATGAAATATATGCAGTGACAAGAATAGGCAGTGTCCGAAGTTTTGCGCACATTGGATTCCGGCGGATTTACCGTTCTTCGTTAATTTACACCGTTTCGTAAAGTCGGCTGGTGTTCAAAAACTGCCGAGTTCCCCGATAACATCCGCAAGGGAAAAGGGCTCTGGCAAAAGCCGCAAGCAAAACTCCGTCGCCACTTGCTTTTTCAGATCTGAAAAAGCAAAAAATAAACTCAAAAAAAGTTGCAGCAGAGATTGGAAAAATCTCGGAGAATGAACTATATTTCCGAAAAACATGTGAGGTTTTCCATGAACGCTTTTGCGCTTGCTTCCGATATTATGAACGTCCGCATTGATGCGGAATCCGGCGAAACAGTAGAGCTGATCCGCAATGGAGATCCGATGAAAATGAATTGGATCGCACCTTCCTCCGGATGGGGCAAAGTCGATGGAATTCAAACTTGCGAAGTGCGCAAAAACAATGCCGGAGTTCTCATTATCGCTGAAAATGAACAGCAGAAACTCATGATGTCCATTGAAAAATGCGTACGCGGGGAGTTTTATGAAGAAACTTACCGCATCACGAACAGATCCGAAATCGAATTTTTTCTCACACACGACAACTTCGCGCTGCATTATCCGTTCAACTGTCACCTGGCGCCACGCAAAAACCTGCTCCACGAAGTCTGTGTCTCACATCTCTGGTGCGGAGGAGAAAACTCCTGGATCTACTCCGAGAAGCCGTCCGGCGATGAACCCGGGCTCGTCGGAATCGTCGCGGAAGGCTCTCTCGCGGACTACAGCATTGATTACAACGCCGCGCTCGCCTGGAACGGCTCGCATTACCGCGGCGAATTCCTGCTGCATCCGGAAGACTGCATCATTGCACCGGGAGCAACGCTCACACTCCGCTTCCGCTGGGCCTTCCGGACAAAACGTCCGGACCGCGAACTGCTCGCCGACTGCGGACAGCGCATGTTCCTCCGCGCAGACCGGCTGACCGTCACTCCCGGAGAAGCCGTCCGCGGAACTCTGCAGACCGCTTTTTCATGGGATTCACTCACAATCGATGCGGCGGAGGGGACGGCGGTTTACACGAAAAACGGCACCTCCGCAGACTGGGAATGTTCGTTTGCAACGCTCGGAGAACGCACCATCCGCTTCACTGCGGCCGGCCACTCCGCATGGATCAGAATCAATGTCATGGAACCGACCGAAAACATTCTGCATCGCCGGGCGCGGTTTATCGCGGAAAAACAGCAGCATCACGCGCCCGGAAGCCACCTCGACGGGGCGTGTCTGATTTACGACCGCACCACCGGACGGCAGTTCTGCGACGACGTCTTCAACGACTCCAACTCCGCGCGGGAACGCATCTCCATGGGTTGCACACTTGCGCTCGCGCAGCAAAGCGCTCCCTCGCCGCTCCTCGAAAACGCGCTCAAAAAATACCGGGCATACATTGAACGCGAACTTCTCGATCTCCGCACCATGACCGTTTTCGACTCGCCATGCCGCCGCGGAAATCTCCGGGCATACGACTACCCGTGGATGGCGTTTTTCCATCTTGAATACGCCAGAGCCATGCACGAACCGGAAGCGCTAAAAACCGCAACGGGAATCATGCTCTCCTACTATGCCGTTGTCGAAAAAACCGGACAGGATTCACCCTGCATCGAAGATTACCGTCTGTTCTGCGCCCTTGAGGAAAACGGATTCCATGCGGAAGCCGGAAAACTGAAAGCGGCGGCTTTGCATCATGCGGATTCGATTCTTGCGCGCGGAACCGCGATGTATTCGGAAGAGGTTTCGTACACGCAGGCGCAATTTGCGCTCAAAACCATCAGTCTCTGCCAGGCGTTCCGGATGTCCGGCGACCGGAAGTATCTGAAACTCGTTCCGGATTTTCTGCGGAGCGTCTGCGCCTTCGGCGGGGAACAGCCCGATTTTCACTGCTTCGGTCAGGGAGTGCGCTACTGGGATCTCTACTGGTTCGGAAAACTGAAAACCTACGGCGACACCATGCCGCAATGGCTCTCCTCCTGCACCGGAGAGATGTTCATGCTCTGCGGCGAAATTCTCGGGAAACCGGAAATGACCGCGTTCGGACGCTCCATTCTGAAGAATTCGCTCTGTGTCTATGATCGCGGCGGTTTTGGTTCGGCGAGCTATCTGGTTCCGTACAAAGTCCGCATCTTCTATCCGGAAGGCGTCCCCGCGAAAAAGCACTTTCCTGCGGGAACTGTGTACGGGAAACGCTATGACGACTGGGCCGACGACCAGGACTGGTCTCTCTGTTTCGCGGCTGTGCGCAAGATTTGAAAATCACTCCGACCGCAGTACGTCGATCGGGTTCTGCTGGGCGGCTTTCCAGGCGGGATAGGTTCCGAACAGAACGCCGATTGCCGCACTGATGAGAAGCGCCAGAACGATGAACCAAACCGAAAACGCGATCGGCATCGCGGCGTAATGCGTCACAAGAAGCGCGATCAGCACACCGAGGGCGACGCCCGTTGCGCCGCCGATGGAGGTCAGGAAAATCGTTTCAAAAAGGAACTGGCGGATGATGTCCGATTTCTGCGCGCCAAGCGCACGGCGCGTACCGATCTCCTTGCGGCGTTCGTAGACGTTCGCAAGCATGATGTTCATGATGCCGATTCCGCCGACCAGAAGCGAAATGCCGGCAATCGAACTCATAACGATCGTGAAAATATTCTGTGTCTGCTCCTGCTGCTTCAGAAGATCCAGCGGAACAAGCATGGTCCAGTCTTTCGTTTCCGAATGGAGTTTCGTCATGTAGGAGGAGATGCGTTTCGAGGTGTAGTCAATATAGCTGACGTCGCGCACCCGGATGATGAAGGTGTCGAAATCGACGTCCTCCACGGTGGCGTTGCGCGAACTGGTGTCATACGCCTTCTTGCCGAAAATGGAGTCGGAGGCCATGATGGTGATGAAAATGCAGTCGTTCGGGCTGCCGATTCCGGGAATGTTCGTTCCGTAAAGATTTTCCGCAATGCCGACGATGCGGAAGATGTCGCGCTCGATCATGATCGTGCTGCCCACGATGTTCTTTTCCCCGAGCGAGAAGAGCTGACGGCGGACGTTGCTTCCGATGACGCAGTTGTTCGTGATGCCGTCGATCGGAGAAAGCCAGCGTCCCTGCACGATCTCCGAACGGCTGAAGCTCAGAAAATCGGTCGAAACGCCGACCAGCGAAAGGTCAAGACGCTTCATGCCGCTGAGAATTTTCCTGCGGGCGTTGCGGGCGACTGACACGGTCTCGACGTTGTCCATCTTGCGGATGTGCTCCAAGTCGGAAACCGTGATTCCGTAACGTTCCATCAGACTGTTTCCGGAGGAGTCGGAGACGTCTTTTCCGGAGGCCGGCGGCTTGCGGGTGGCGACGATGATCTTGTCCGTGCCCATCGCTTCGATCTGAGCGAGAGCCTGAATTTTCGCGCCTTCCGAAATCGCGAGCATCGCAATGACGCTGCCCACGCCGAAAATAATGCCGAGCGACGTCAGAATCGAGCGCACTTTGTGGCGCATCAGGTTGCTGAACGAAAGTTTGAGCTGGTCGTATATCCGCATCTTACTGAAACTCCCGCGTGGCTCCCGCGATGTTGTCGATAATCTTCCAGACGGTTCCGTTTCGGAGATAAATCACCCGGTCGTAGTGCGGCTCGTAATACGGGTTGTGCGTAACCATCACAATCGTCGTCCCCGCATCGTGCAGCTCATGGAAGAGATTCATAATCTCCGCCCCCGTCTTCTCGTCCAGGTTTCCGGTCGGTTCATCCGCAAGAATGAACGTCGGATTGTTGACAAGGGAGCGGGCGACAGCGACGCGCTGGCATTCGCCGCCCGAAAGCTGCGTCGGACGGTGATCCAGACGATGCGCGAGTTTCACGCGCTCCGCCATATACGCGGAAATTTCATGGCGTTTCTTCGGCGGGACTTCCGCATAAAGCATCGGGACCTCTATATTCTCCTGCACGGTCAGATGGGGGAACAGGTTGAACGCCTGGAACACGAACCCGATCTTGATGTTGCGGACCTGCGTAAGCTCATAATCGCTCATCTTGGAAACATCAAGTCCGTCCAGACGGTATTCGCCGTCCGTGGGTTTGTCGAGCAGACCGAGAATGTTCAGCATCGTCGATTTGCCCGAGCCGGAGGAGCCCATGATTCCGATGAACTCCCCGCGCCAGACGTCATAGTTCACCCCCTTCAGAACCGGAACGGGAACGGTTCCGGCATAATAGGTCTTGCGAATGCCGGCGAGGTGAAGCGCCTCACGCTTTTCCTTCGTCTCCGCCATGCGCCGCCTCACTTGCCGCCCTGGAACGGACGGTAAAGGAAGACGTCGTCCCCCTCCTCAAGCCCTTCCGCGACCTCGACGAAGTTGTTGTTCGATTCGCCGATTTTGATAAAGACCTTTTCCGGGCCGCCGAGCGTTTTACGGTAAACCAGCAGTTTGCCGTTCTCCTCAAACACCGCCTCGATCGGAATGTAAAGGACGTCTTTCAGAATCCGCGAAACGACTTCGACCTGCACGCTCATTCCGCTGACGACGCGCGGATCGTTACCCGAAAAATCAACTACGGTCCGGTAGATTTTCGGACTGTTCTGGTCCCACGGGATCAGGTTTACGGGAAGCTGCGCGATACGTTTGATGTGTCCGTTCATCTTGATTGTCTGAATTGAATCCGGAGTGATGATCACACGGTCGCCGACGGAGATTTTCGAACGGTACTGCTCCGGCAGGTTCACATCGACGATCATCTTGCTCATATCCGGGATCGTGATGATGACCTGCTTGCGGCGGGCGTCCATGCCGACTTTAACCTCCGGGTTGCCCCAGCGGCGGTCGGGATCGCCGTACATGACAATGCCCGAAACCGGCGCGCGGAGCGTCATCATCGGAAGATAAGACTGATGTTTCGCCAGATCGCGCTCCAGCTTGCGGATCTGCGTTTCATGCTGGAAAATCTGTTTTTTCTTCTGTGCAAGGGACGCTTCGGTGCGGACTTTGGTTTTCTTCATGTTCAGGCGCGCCTGCGCAAGTTTGTTGCGGAGGTCTTTGAGCTTGTTCGGCTGCGTGTAACGCTTGAAAATCTTCCGTTCGAGAACGGCGCTGTTGTACTTCGTCTTCGCACTGTCCCGCTTCTGACGGGCTGTCTCAATATTCTGCTGCGCCTTCTCCTCCGCTGCGGCGTCGGAATAGACGGTCGTAGAAACCTCGTCCTCGAGATTGGTCAGGGCGTCCTCCGCATCCTCCAGAGTCTTCCTGGCTTCATCGACTTTGAGCTGCTGTTCATCGCGGTCGCGCGGCCCCTCGAGACGCCAGTATTTGCTGTACGCGGCCTCGGCGTCGGAAACGTTGTCGCGGGCGGTGCGGATATCCGCCTCGTTAGTGCTGATGAGAATCGCCAGTTCATCCATTGCGATTTCCAGGTCCTTGCGGCGGTTGTCCAGACTCACCTTGAGGTCGTCTATCCTGAGCACGAGGTCGTAAGTTTCATATTCGGCGACGATTTCACCGGCTTTGACTTCCTTGTTTTCATCGACGACTTTCACGAGTTTGGTTCCCCACGGTGCCTCCATTGCGAGTTTGTGCTTGGTCTTCGCATTGACGCTTCCGGTCAGCATGACGCCGAGAATGAGCTCGCCTTTTTTCGCGGTGTAAATGCGGTCCGGCGCCTTCGAATCGGTCTGCCGGTCGCCGGACGTCTTCGGAAAGAGCCGCGGACGGAAAACAAATCCGGCGGTTGCGGCGAGCACGAGAACCGTCACGGCGAGAAGAACCAGCTTCCGCTTTTTCGGTCCGTTTTTCATTTGCGCTCCGCCTTCGGGTTGCCCTCTTCATCGCTTCCGGTGTTGAAGAACTGCTTCCAGAAGCCGTCCTTGTCCGCATCGGAGGAACGCTGCGGATAGTTCAGGGAATCGAAGATGACTTCTGAGTTGCGGTAGGCCTCGCCGACATCCTTGATCTCCTTCACGCTCTTTTCCGGATCGATGACGACCGAGTAGGGATTCGGCAGGATGTGCACTTTCATGAAGAAGACAAGCTGCTTGTCGTATGTCGTCGCGTCCTTCGCGGTGAAAAGCTCGCCAAGCAGCGGAATGTCGCTGAGGAACGGCGTCTTGCGCAGCGATTCCGAAACTTCGCTTGAATAGAGTCCGCCGAGCATGATGATTTCGCCGTCGGCGGCGGTCAGACGGGTCTTGATGTTGCGGACCGAAACGACGGGGACGTTGTTGTAGACGGGGTTGTCGCCGTTCGAACCGGAGACGCTGAATTTTTCATACCGGACCGCTATGGTGATTTCCGGGTTGATCTCCAGCTGAACCGTATCGTTGTTGATGAGGGTCGGCGTGATGTTGAGCTTGATGCCGGTGCGTTTGAACTTGGCGCTCTGGGAAACTGCGCTGTTGGTGACGGTGTTTTCCTGATACGGCAGGTCTTCGCCGGTGCTCATGCTGGCCTTCATGCCGAGATCGGCGATGACGTTCGGGGCGGCGAGAATCCGGGCGTCCGAACTGGTGGTGAGCCAGCGGAGCGCGGCCTCAAGAGTCGAAGTGCTCTCGCCCGCCTTGCCGAGCGCGACGGGGAAGAAATCGAAACCGGAACTCTCCCCGGTGGTCGTCTTCTGGGTCGGGCTGTTCAGCGAATAGCCGTACGTGCTGGTGGTGTTCGTCCCGGCGTCGAAATGAGTGTACTGGAATTTCACGTCCCTCTGTTCGCCCTGCTGGGTGGAAACTTCGATGATCTGCGTTTCCACAAGCACCTGCGGGAGCGGAACGTCGAGCGCAAGCAGTGTCGCCTTGACGGTCGGCACCTTGTCGCGCAGGACGTTGATGACGACGGTATTCTGGTTCGGGGAAGTCTCGCAGGTTCCGCTCTCGGCGAGCGCGGCCTCGATGGCGTCCTTCGCGGAATCCGCGTCCACGAAACGGAAACGGTAGACGATCACCGAACGTTTCGGCGCCTCCGGATTCTCGTTCTCCACATCGGTAACCACCAGATACGGTTTATCCGGGATATACCGTTTCGGAGTGATGACGGGACGGGCGCTGTTTTTGAACAGAGCCTCCAGCCGCTTGATGACAGCCTCCTTGCCGCGGCCGGTGAACCCTGCGGCAATCTGCTTCTGCTCAATCTTCTTCTCTTCGGCTCCGCTTGTCTTCGCACTCTCCTGCGCCGAAAGCGGACTCATTCCGACCGGCAGAGCCGTCGCCAGAACCAGCGCCAGCAGTCCGGGATATTTTACGGACAGCATTATAAAAACCTTTCATATTCTGCAATCTGTAGATTTTACGGGGGTCTTTAATCATACAATCATTTCTCCGCTTTTTCAAGAGCGGAAAAGAAGAAAAACGAAGAAAAATTTTCCGGAATTTTTCGAGTGTGCCATTGACAACAGCAAAAACGCATGTTATAAGTTTTTTCAAGCAACGTTGCCTCATGATATTTCAAAAATAAAAGGAGAAGCGTATGATGAAATTTGAACCTGAAAAGATCCGCAATTTCGTCGTGGCCGGACACAGCGGCTGCGGAAAAACCTCTCTCTGCGACCTCATGCTCTACAAGGCGAAAGCCGTCGACCGTCTCGGTTCCGTCGATGCGAAAACCAGCGTTTCCGACTTCACGCCGGACGAGCAGGAAAAGCACTCCAGCATCTACACCGCATACATGAGCTGCGAATGGAACGGGTTCCGCTTCTTCTTCTCCGACACGCCCGGATACGGACCCTTCATCGGCGAAGTCATCCCCGCATACCGCGCAAGCGGCGCGGCGCTCGTCGTCCTTGACGGCGCAAACGGACTCGAAATCGGAGCGGCGCGCGCATTCAAACTCGGCAAAAACTTCGATATTCCGAAACTCGCCTTCATCAACCGTCTCGACCGCGACGACGCCGACTTCTTCCGCATCGTCGGTCAGCTCCAGGAAGCATACGGCAAAAACGTCTGCGTCCCCATGACCCTCCCCGTCGGGAAGGGCGCGAAATTCGAGCGAGTCGTCAGCGTTCTCGGCGATCCGGCGCAGATACCGGACGACCTGAAAGAATACGCCGCCCGCTGCAAAGAGACGCTCTTCGACACCGTCGCCGAAGCCGATGAAGCGCTCATGGAACGCTATCTCGCCGGAGAACAGCTCTCCGAAGCGGAAATTCTCGCGGGTCTGCACGACGCGCTCAAGGCAGGAACCCTCATTCCCGTTTTCGCCGGAAGCGTGGCAAAAGACATCGGAGTTTCCGAAGTCATGAACGGCATCATCAACATCAGCCAGAATCCGCTGGAACGCACGCGCGTGGCGTCGGACGGCTCCATCGTCAAACCGGCCGCCGACGGTCCCGCCGCCGCATTCGTCTTCAAATCCGTGCTCGATCCGCATGTCGGACAGTTCGCATTCTTCCGCGTCCTCACCGGAAAAGTCCGCTCCAATTCCGATATTCTCAATCTCAACAACGGCACGAAGGAACACCTCGGACAGCTCATTTTCCTGAACGGCAAAACCCAGATTCCCATTGATGAAGCATGTCCGGGCTGCATCTGCGGCGTGGCGAAACTCAAGGCGACCAAAACCGGAGACACGCTCGGCGAAACGACGGCTTGCAGCATCATGCCGCCCATGACCTTCCCGAACCCCGTCTTCTCCTGCGCCATCGGCGCGGTGCGGAGCGGTGATGAAGACAAGATCATGTCCGGACTCCAGAAGCTCTGCGAATGCGACCCGACGCTTCACGTCGGCGTCAATCAGGAGACGCACGAAACCATCTTCAGCGGCATGGGCGAACAGCACGTCCAGATCGCCCTGCGCCGCCTCCGGGAACTTGCAAAGGTTGAAGTTGCCGTCGCCGCCCCGAAGATTCCGTACCGCGAAGCTATCAACGGCTGCGGCGAAGGCCATTACCGTCACAAGAAACAGTCGGGCGGACACGGACAGTTTGCGGAAGTCTATCTGCGCATTGCGCCGAGCGAAGAGCGTTTTGAGTTTGAAAACGCCGTTGTCGGCGGAACGATTCCGAAGAACTTCATTCCGGCGGTTGAAAAAGGCGTTCAGGAGGCGATGGCGTGCGGCCCGCTCGCCGGATGCGTCGTCGAAAACGTGAAGGTCACCGTTTACGACGGCAAGTTCCATGATGTCGATTCATCCGAAATGGCATTCAAAATTGCCGCGCGCAAGGCGTTCCGTGAAGCGATGGGCAAAGCGAATCCCGTGCTCCGCGAACCGGTCATGTCGGTCAGAATCTATACGCCGGCGGAGTTCATGGGCGACATTACGGGACATTTGAATCAGAAGCGCGGCCGCATCATCGGCATGGATGCGGAAGACGGCGTTCAGGTGCTCGATGCGGAAATCCCTCTCGCCGAGCTCGCCAAATACGCCACGGAACTGCGTTCCATGACTCAGGGACGCGGCACGTTTGAAATGGAATTCGCCCGTTATGAAGTTGTCCCGCCGAACATCGCGAACGAAATCATCGCGAAGTTCAAAGCAGCCCACGCTGAAGAAGAGGAATAAAACCGGGGCGGAAGGTCGCTCCCTGACAACCCCTCCTTGCCGCGGAGGGGTTGATTTATTTATCTGGAATGTTCCAGAATCTCGCGCTTGAGGACCTCAAGCGCCTCCCTTTCGGGAAGCGTCGCAACGATTTTTCCGGATTTGAAAATCACAGCTTTGCCGTCGCCGCCCGCAAGACCGATGTCAGCATCGTGCGCCTCGCCGGGACCGTTCACGACACAGCCCATCACGGCTATCTTGCGGAAGCCGATATGACGCCCGGCCCGCTTCAGCGACTGAATGTATTCATAGACCTCGGAAGCGAGTCCGGTCAGGTCAATCCGCGTGCGTCCGCAAGTCGGACACGACACGAATTCCGGTTCCGGCATGCGCAGTCCCGCGGCTTCCAGAATCTGCAGTCCCGCGCGGACCTCCTCCACCGGATCGGCGGTCAGACTGACCCGCATGGTTTCGCCGATTCCCTCCAGCAGCAGCGCGCCGATGCCGACTGCGGATTTGATGAGTCCCGTTGCGGGAACTCCCGCCTCCGTAATGCCTATGTGAAGCGGGATGTCGCTCATTTCCGCAAACCGGCGGCAGGCATCAACCGTCGATACCGCCGAACTGGACTTGAGGGAAACCTTAATCTGCCGGAAGCCGTACTGCTCCAGCAGCTTCACCTGCCCGAGCGCAGCCTCGGCAAGCGCCTGCGCCATCGCATCGCGCGGAGCAAGTCCGGCGGCGAGTTTGGAGTCATAAAGTCCATGCGGCAGACTTCCGGAGTTTGCGCCGACGCGGATCGGAATCCCCGCCTCTCCCGCGGCTTCGGCAACGGCACGGACGCGGTCCGCGGAACCGATGTTTCCCGGGTTGATGCGGATTCCGTGAATCCCGGCTTTGACGGCGCCGAGCGCAAGACGGTAGTCAAAATGAATATCGGCAATCACCGGAACCGGCGTTCCGTCGAGAATCTCCGGCAGGGCGCGGAGAGCATCCTCATCGGGAACGGCGCAGCGGACGATGTCGCATCCGGCATGCGCCAGCTCGCGGATCTGCGCAAGAGTCGCCGGAGCATCCGAGGTGCGCGTGTTCGTCATGGACTGAAGCGAAACCGGAGCCCCGCCGCCGATCGCAACGGAACCGACGTTAATTCTTCTTGTCGTTCTGGACATCTTTTCCATCCTTTGCAGGCGCGGCGGCTGCCGGAGCCTTCGATTCGATGCCGATTGTCTCCGGAGCAATCGACCCGATCACCCGGCGGACGTCATAGAACGAAACGTAGAGCATGAACGCAATCAGCAGTCCGATGAAGCCCATCATTATCGGTTCAAGCACCTTTGCCGAAACCGGACGGCGGAAAATCAGTTCCAGAACCGCAAGCAGAATGTGTCCGCCGTCAAGAACCGGAATCGGAAGCAGATTGAAGAGTCCGAGACTGAACGAAACCAGAACCACAAGGCTGAGCCCCTGGATGATCGATCCGCGGTAGACGGAAATGTAAAGGACGCGTCCGATACCGATCGGCCCGTTCAGGTGGCTGGGCTTGATCGTGGTGTGCGCCTTCGTCAGGCCGAGCTTGTTGCCGAGACTGACTCCGAGGCTGCGCAGAGATTTGACGGTCATGTCAATCACATGCGTGAACTGGCTCCACGGCGTCGGATGCGTCAGATAGACGAAATCCACGCCGATCGTGGTGAAGCGGACGAAGCGCGGGACCAGTTCCAGTTCAAGTTCCTTCTCTCCGCGCTTCACGGTCAGCAGAACCGCCTTCTCTCCGAGCGTCGAGGGGAAAAGCGAGGGATTCGCAATCGGCCTGCCGTCCGCCTTGACGATCACATCGCCGGGCTGCAGCCCCGCGGCCTGCGCGGGCATTCCGGACGAAACTTTTTCAATCTTCATTCCGCCGTCTTTTGCGGTGAACGTGAACCCGATGCGGTAAACGCCGTCGCGTCCCTGAACCTTCATCGGTTCGGGAACGATGTTCGGGATTTCAACCTGTTTGCCATCGCGCTTCACGGTAAGAGCGAACGGCTTGTCGGAATTCATGGAAAGGAAAATTTCCAGTTCATCGAATCCGGCGATCTTCTGTCCGTTCGCGGCGATCACTTCGTCGCCCGCAAGCACTCCGGCCTTCGCGGCGGCGGAGCCGGATTCGGGATAAAGACGCAGCGGAAGCTTCGGACGGAAGAAGGGATAAGCGATCTCATCGACCGGACTGACCGCCTTGTTCACAACCGGACGGTAGGTGACCTGAATCACTTTGCCGCCGCGCTCCACATCCAGCGTCACATCGCCGATGATCGTGAGAATCTCCGTTACGAACTCGCGCCAGGTCGCGTTGAAGGTCTTGCCGTTGAGCTTCAGGATTTTATCCCCTTCGCGCAGACCGGCACGGTATTCCGGACTCTCCTGCTCGATGGTTGCGACTTCGATGGACGACAGCTTCGGCGTCTCCTGCGGCAGTCCGCCGATCCAGACGGCAACCGCGAGAATGAATCCGAAAACGATGTTGAAGACGGGCCCGGCGGCGGCCGCGAGAATACGGTCCACGGGCTTGCCCTTCGGAAGCGGATTGCCGTTTTCATCCTTGGCTTCGCCGGTCGAATCAATCTGCGGAATATCGACGTATCCGCCGAACGGAATCCAGCCGATGCGGTACTCCACGCCCTTGTATTTCCTCCCCCAGATTTTGCGGAATCCGATCGAAAAGGCGATCACATGGAACCCGCGCCATTTGGCGACGAGAAAGTGTCCGAGCTCATGCACAAAAATGCAGAGTCCGAAAAAGAAAATCATAAAAATCGCCGACCCGATGATCGACAGAATATGTCCGGTACCCATTCAAAACTCCTTATTTCAGATTTGGCGCGCAAACGCGCGCGCGTTGTGATCCGCATCCAGGATTTCCTCCATTCCGGCGTCGCCGCCGCGGGCGAGTCGCTCCATGGTCCGTTCCACGATACGGAAAATATCAGTAAAACCGATTCCGCCTTTCGCGAAGCGCTCCACGGCGACTTCGTTTGCGGCGTTCATCACGGATCCGGCGGTTCCGCCCATGCGGATCGCCTCACGCCCGTACCCCAGCGACGGGAAACGGTTCATATCCGGCTTCTCGAACGTCAGCCCGGAAAGCGCGGTCAGATCCAGACGCTTCAGTCCGCCGTCGCAGCGCTCCGGCCAGGTGAACGCGTACTGAATCGGGAAACGCATGTCCGGCACACTCATGTGCGCAAGAAACGCGCCGTCCTCGAACTCTGCCATCGAATGCACGATCGACTGCGGATGAACAAGCACCTTGATCCGGTCCGCACCGACATGGAAAAGATGATGCGCCTCAACCATTTCCAGCGCCTTGTTCATCAGCGACGCCGAGTCAATGGTCACTTTCGGTCCCATGCTCCAGGTCGGATGCTTCAGGGCGTCCGCGCAGGTCACGCGCGCCAGCTCCTCCTTCGGCAATTTGCGGAACGGTCCGCCGCTCGCCGTCAAAACAACATTGCGGACATTGCCGTGTCCTTGAAGACACTGGAAAATTGCGCTGTGTTCGCTGTCGACCGGAATCAGACGGATATTTTTTTCGCGGACGCGCTCCATGACGAGCCCCCCCGCCATGACGAGCACTTCTTTGCTTGCAAGCGCGATTTCCTTGCCCGCGTCAATCGCCGCAAGCACCAGCGGGAAGCCGGCAGTCCCGACGATCGCGCAGAGAATCATATCCACATTCTCCGCCTGAACCAGTTCCGCAACCGCCTCTGTTCCCGCGTGTGCGCGGCACGGCGGCGGGAGCGCGGACGCGAGTTCGGCCAGACGTTCCGGGGAGCCTGTCGCCGCAAACTCGCAGCCGAGCAGAGCCGCCTGTTCCGCCAGACGTTTCACATTGCGGTTCCCGACCACGCCGACCACATGAATGCGGTCGCGCAGAGCGGCGGCGACGCGCACCGCGCTTTCGCCGACCGAACCGGTTGAACCAAGAATGACGACGCGTCTCATTTCGGGCGGCTCTCCAGCATGAAGGTCACGGGCCCGTCGTTGTGAATCTCCACCATCATATCCGCGCCGAAGCGTCCGGTCTCGACATGCACGCCGAAATCGCGGACGAGTTCCGCGAACTTCTCATAGAGCGGTTCCGCAATCTCCGGACGCGCCGCAAGGTCAAAACCCGGACGGCGCCCCTTCACGCAGTCCCCGTAAAGCGTGAACTGGGAAATCGCAAGCATTCCGCCGTTGATGTCCAGAAGCGAAAGATTCATCTTGTCGTTCTCATCGGTGAAAATGCGCAGATTGACGCATTTGTTCGCCAGATATTCGGCGTCCTCAACGGTATCCGTATGCGTCACGCCGACCAGAACGACAAGCCCTTTTCCGGTCTGTCCAACCACTTCGCCGTCGATGGCAACCGATCCTTTTGCGACGCGCTGAATCAGAAGGCGCATAACTCACCCCTTGATCAGCTTGAGGAATTCAAGACGGGTTGCCTCCTCGCGCCGGAAGCTGCCGAGCATGCAGGAGGTTTTCATGACGGAATTCTGTTTTTCCACTCCGCGCATGAGCATGCAGAGATGCTGAGCTTCCGCCACGACGCCGACGCCTTCCGGCATGATGCTTTCCATGATCTGCGCCGCGATCTGCCGCGTCATGCGTTCCTGAATCTGGAGACGGCGCGCGAAAACGTCCACCAGACGCGCCAGTTTGCTGACTCCGAAGACTTTGCCGCGCGGAACGTAGCCGAGGTGCACTTTGCCGAAGAACGGAAGCATGTGATGTTCGCACATGCTGTAAAATTCAATGTCGCGGACAATGATCATATCGTCGCAGTCCTCCTGGAAGATTGCGCCGTTGATCACTTCGTCGATATTCTGCTTGTAGCCGCGCGTCAGAAACTGAAGGCTTTTGCGGACACGCTCAGGGGTCTTGAGCAGACCTTCGCGCTCCGGGTCCTCGCCGAGGTCGAGAAGTATCTGGCGGATTTCGTTTTCAATCATAATCAATACTCACTTTCTTTCGAGCAGGACTGTTGCGTAAGTTTCGACGCCTTCGCCGCGTCCGCAGAAGCCCATGCCCTCCGTTGTTTTGCCTTTGATGGAAACCTGACCGGCCGCAATGCCGAGCGCCTCCGCAATCCGTTCCCGCATGGCGGCGGTGAACGGGGAAATCTTCGGACGCTGCGCAACGATCGTGATGTCGATGTTGGAAATGCTCCACTCCGCGAATTCGGGACGCGCGAACGCCCGCTTCAGCAGAACGATGCTGTCCGCCCCGCGGAAACGCTCATCGGAATCCGGAAACATCTTGCCGATGTCTCCAAGCGCAAGTGCGCCAAGCAGGGCGTCGGTCAGCGCGTGAGCGGCGGCGTCGGCGTCGCTGTGCCCCGCAAGCCCGCGGTCATACGGAACCGTCACACCGCAGAGTATAAGCGGACGCCCCTCCGCGAAACGGTGCGCGTCGTATCCGCTCCCGATCCGGAAATGGTTCATAGTCTGCACTCCAGTAAATAGAACCATACGCAGACCGATCCGGCGCACATCGCCCCGGCGACAATCGCGCGGCTCCAGCTTTTAAATACGAAACTCAGAAGACACAGACACGCCGCGCTCCCCGCCGAAACCAGCGAAAGGATGATCCCGATCGACATCATCGCATTTGCGGCGGAAAGCATCATGTACCCCCAGAATCCGGGAGACATCCCCGCCGCGCGCCAGCCCTGCGCCGCACCCGATGCAGCCAGAATCAGCCCGGCGCCCGCCGCGGCAAGCCCCAGCACAATCCCGGTTAAAAACAGCAGAAACGAAATCAGAAATTTCATACGCGCCGCTCTCTGTATCCTCTCCATTTAAACAGGCGATAATATACAACCCGATTCCGCTTTATTCCAATGAGGTTTGCAGAAAATCGCCAGAAATCGTTTTTTTTCTTTTTTCAAGAAATTAGTGTTTCCTAATTTGCATTTTATGAAACGCGGTATATATTTTCTTATTCCGCAAACAAAAGCAAGTTTCACCTATTCACTTCAAGGGGAAGGCGCTTTTCGGAAATAATAAGTTAGCTAAATCTAATTACATAAAACAGAAAGAGTGAGACATGAGCGGCATACCGTGCGAACACCGGAAGGAACTGATGAAGTTTCTGCTGATCAAAACCGCCCCTGTGCGGAGCGGCGTCAAGCCGGCGGAATTCCTGCGGGTCAGGAAATGCTACCGGAGCAAACCCGAAGAGGGCTTCTGCATCCACCAGGCGGAAATCCTCGCGACACTCCGTCTTCCATGCCGTTTTCTCCGGAAAGACGCAGAAAGCTCGCTGCTTCTGTTCTATCAGCCGGATCTGCTGCAGGAGACGCTCCGCAACCCGGTCATCCGGGAGGAGCTCGTCCGGATCGGATATCCGCGGGAGCCATCCGCAAGCGCGGCGCTGGCGTTTCTGCGGAAGCGGTTTACGGAAGAGAATCTGCCGCATGAAATCGGGTTCTTCCTCGGCTATCCGCCGAAAGACGTGCTCGGTTATCTGCGTAAAGAAAAACGGACGCCGGTCCGGCACGGCGTCTGGCAGGTGTTCGGCGACCCGGCGGAGTCGCTCCGCAGAATGCGGCTCTACAGCGCAGTCGAAAGCCTCGCGGAAAAAATTCTCGAAAACTATCGGGACATCGGAGTGTGTCTTGAAAAAATAACCTCGGAAATCAACATGAAGGAGGTCAGTTATGTCTGACGTAAAAGTAATCTTCGGAAGCACAACCGGATGCACGGAAGCCGCCGCAAACATCATTGCGGAAAACTTCGGAACAGCGGCGGTCAATGCCGCGAACGCCGCACCCGCCGATTTTCAGGCGGATTTGCTCATTCTCGGCACTTCCACCTGGGGCGTCGGAGACCTGCAGGACGACTGGTTCGCCGGAATTCAGATGCTTGACGGAATCGACCTCAAAGGCAAAAAAGCCGCCGTCTTCGGCATGGGCGACCAGTGCGGGTTCGCCGACTCCTACGTCGATTCCATGCGCACGCTCGCCGACAAACTCGAGGAGCGCGGCGCAGCCCTCATCGGCAAAACATCTTCCGCAGGCTACACGCATACGGCGTCGACGGCGGAGCAGGACGGTTTCTTCTGCGGGCTTGCGCTCGACGACACGAACGAGCCGGACAAGACCGCCGACCGCATTGCGAAGTGGTGCGACCAGCTCCGCGCGGAAATGAAATAAGGGCGGCCTCTCAGGCTCCCAGCGCGTCATCTCCCGGAAAATTCAGAAATTTCCGGGAGATTTTTTATTATCTGCCGCCAAAAACAATTTTTTTCTCCTTGATTTTTGCTATTGTTCAATTATATTCTCTTCTGAGATTAATTTCTAACAGGGATTTGACGATGAAGCAGAAACTTTTACTTTTGGCGGCGGTATTTTTCGGTGTGATGGCTTTTATGCTCACATTCCAGCAGATCAACCAGGAAAAGAAAAAAATCCAGGCTGCCACCACGGAAGTCGCCGTCATTCAGCTGGTGAAAGACATTGCGGAAAACGAACCGATCACCGAAGACGCAATCCGCGGCGCGAAAATCAAAATGTACACCTCGCAGCTCTCTTCCAGCCGCCATATTCCGTACAACCAGAAGAGCCTCATCATCAACCGCAAAGCCCAGCTTTCCATCCAGCGCGGAAAAATCCTGCAATGGAATGACCTCCAGAACGCCGTCTCCGGAGGCAAAGAGGGACTCACCCGTCTCATTCAGCCCGGATACCGCGCGGTATCCATCGCCGTCGACCAGACCGCATCCGTTTCCGGACTCGTCCAGCCGAACAATTACGTCGATCTCATCGGAACCTTCAAATTTCCCGACATGCGCGGCGACTCCACGCTCGACACCATCACCCTCACCATTCTCCAGAAGGTGCGCGTCATCGCGACCGGAACCGATTACGGCGTGCAGGAAGGCAAACGCGTCGCCCGCGGCTATTCAACCGTCACTCTCGAACTCTCCCCCAAAGAGGTTGAGATGATCATCTTCGCTTCCCAGAAGGGACGCATTCATATGAGCCTGCGCAACTATGAGGACGCCGCCGTCGCCACCGACCTCCAGAGTGTCAACTGGAAATATCTTCAGCAGAACGTCAACCGCTATATGAAGGAACGGGAACAGAAAAACACGCGTCTGAGGTACTGATTCATGTATGAAATCCTGATCAGAATTCCCGGACGCGACGAAATCAAAGCCCGTCTGATTCCGGGAACCTACCGGGTCGGTTCAAGCCCGGCAAGCCACCTGACGCTCAACGCGTCCGGCGTGGTTCCGCGTCACTGCCTGTTCACCGCGACCGATACCGACCTCAAAATCGCCGATCTCGGCGGAGGAATCGAAGTCGACGGCGAAGCGTTTCACGACACCACGGTTCACATCCGCCCGGGCAGCCGCGTCCGCATCGGCGAAGCGGAGATTCTTGCGCTCGGAACCGAAGACCGCGAAGAGCGGAAGCCGGAACCGCCGAAGCCCGTTTCCGCCCCGCCTCCGCCCGCACCGGCGCAGCGTCCGCTGAACAATCAGGGCAAACATGAGATTCCGATTCTCGCAGTCTCCGGAATCCCGCTTGCCGCACGCCCGTTCGTACAGGAAATCAAACGCCTCGCGCACATCGAACTGCTCAAACGGCTGAACCTCAAACGCATGGTCCTCGCCGGAACCGCGCAGGGCGATCTCGAAAAGAAGGCGAAAGACACCATTCATGAAATCATTTCCGAACTCACCGTCACCCTCCCCGCGGGTGTGACGACCGACAAGATCGAGCGCGAACTGGTTCATGAAGCCATCGGGCTCGGCCCGCTCGAAGACCTCATCGCCATGCCGGAAATCTCCGAAATCATGGTGAACGGACCCGACAGCGTCTATGTCGAAACCAAAGGCGTTCTGCATAAAACCGACATGGCTTTTGCCGACAATCATCAGGTCGTTGCGGCAATCGAACGCATCGTCTCTCCCCTCGGACGCCGCATCGACGAAAGCTCCCCGATGGTCGACGCGCGTCTTCAGGACGGTTCCCGCGTGAATGCAATCATCCCGCCGCTCTCGCTTATCGGGCCGACGATCACCATCCGTAAATTTTCGCGGAACCCGCTGCAGATCGACGACCTCGTCCGTTTCGGGTCCATCTCTTACGAAATGGCGGATTTCCTGAACGTCTGCGTCAAGCTGCGCAAAAACATCATCATCTCCGGCGGAACCGGGTCCGGAAAAACGACGCTTCTCAACATTCTGAGCTCCTTCCTGCCCGATACCGAACGAATCATCACCATTGAAGACGCGGCGGAACTCCAGCTGCGCCAGGACCATGTCGTCCGGCTCGAATCGCGTCCGGCAAACATCGAAGGCAAAGGCGAAGTCAACATCCGCGACCTCGTCCGCAACTCCCTGCGAATGCGTCCCGACCGGATCGTCATCGGCGAGTGCCGCGGCGGGGAAGCGCTCGACATGCTTCAGGCGATGAACACCGGTCACGACGGCTCCCTCACCACCATCCACGCAAACACTCCGCGCGACGCTCTTTCGCGTCTCGAAACTCTCGTTCTCATGGCGGGATTCGATCTGCCGCTCCGCGCAATCCGCGAACAGATCGCATCCGCAATCGCGATCATCGTTCAGATCAACCGCGAAAAGGACGGCACGCGAAAAGTCACAAACATCTCTGAAATCACCCGCATGGAGGGCGATATGATCACCATGCAGGATATCTTCACCTATCATCAGGACGGCTGGGACGCCAACGGCAAGATGACCGGACGCCACATCCCCTCCGGCAATCTGCCTTCGTTCATGGAGGACATCAAGCGCGCCGGACTCAAACTCGACCTCGAAATCTTCACCCGCGGAATGCTGAAAGGAGAGGAGCGCTGATGGAACTGCTGACAAACCTGACTCTGATCGCATGTCTCTGCTCCGCGCTCGCCGTCACCTGCGCGACCATTGTCATCGTCGATTTCATCACGGAAGCCTCCAACCGCTACAAGGAACGCTACATCGAGGAGACCTCCGTGCAGTACGACGACATTCTGCTTCAGATGCCGCCGGAGAAAATCTTTTACCTGAGCCTCGCATTCGCCGGGCTCGGCGCGTTCCTCGGAATCGCGTTCGCCGCCTTCACCGGAACGCTCTCCGCGGCAAAGATTTTTCTCTTCGGCACAGTCGGGCTCATCATCGCCTTCCCGGCGCCGCGCTTCTACCTGCGCTTCCTCAAAAACCAGCGCCTGGCGAAATTCAACGAACAGCTTGAAGACGCGCTTCTCTCCATCAGCGGCTCCCTCAAGGCGGGATTCAGCCTTCCGCAGGCGCTTGACGAGATTGCCAAAGCCAACCGCCACCCGATCTCCTTCGAATTCAATCTTCTGACGCAGGAACTGCGCCTCGGCGTGAGCTTCGATGAAGCTTTCACGAAAATGTCCAGACGCGTCGGCTCCAAAGATTTTGAACTGGTCGCCATCGCCGTCATCACCGCTCGCCAGACAGGCGGCGAACTCACAAACGTTCTGGAACGTCTCGCCTACGTCATCCGCGAACGTCTCCGCATCACCCGCAAAGTTTCCGCGCTGACCGCCCAGGGAAGACTCCAGGCGATCATCATCGGCGCCATGCCGTTTCTGCTCCTTGCCGCAATGGCTTACATCGCGCCCGACATGGTCAACGCTTTTCTGAATTCCCCGCTCGGAATTCTCCTGCTGTTCGCCGCAATTGCACTCGTCGTAACCGGCTTCCTCGTCATCCGCAAAATCACAAACATCGACATTTAAGGAGGACAACGGCTCATGGATCTGCTTCTGACAACCGCCGCCGCGCTCTGCGCCGGAATCTCCTGCACCGCGGTGATCTGTCTCATCATCGGAGCCCTCTCCTCCATTGAATTCGACAAAAGCGCGGGCGAACCGCCCGAAATCCGCAAACCGATCCCCGTTCTGATCAAGATCATGCTTCCGCTGACCGGCAATCTTCTGCCGCTCATGCGCGCTCCGCTCCTTCAGGACTCCCTCCGCAAGACGGCGAACCAGCTCATGATGGCGGGATACGACCAGACGCTTTCCGCAGAACGCTTCCTCGCCGCGCGCATTCTGCTGCTGGGGCTCGGCGTCATCGTCATGATCCTCTGCGGCGCCGCAGGAAAACTGCTCTACGGACTCGTGCTGCTCGCCATGCTTTACATCTATCCCGGCGCCTGGCTGCGCAACATGGTAGGCAAACGCCATTTCTCGATTCTCCGCGCACTCCCGAATCTGCTCGACCTGCTCACCCTTTCCGTCGAAGCCGGAAAAGACTTTCTTTCCGCACTCAAGGACATTCTCGCGCGGCGTCCGGTTGACGCTCTCGGCGAAGAGTTCATGCGCACACTTCAGGAAATTCAGCTCGGCAAAAAACGCCAGACGGCGCTCCGCGACATGGCTCAACGCACCCAGCAGCCCGAACTTTCCGCAGTTCTGAACGCCATTGTCCAGGCGGATGAACTCGGCATCAGCATCGGCGGGCTTCTCCGCATTCAGAGCGACCAGCTCCGCAACAAACGGTTCTCCCTCGCGGAAAAACTCGCGGGCGAAGCTCCGGTCAAACTTCTCATGCCGGTTGTCCTCTTCATCTTCCCCGCCGTCTTCCTGCTGATGCTCGGCCCCGTAATCCTGCAGGCAATGAAAGCGATGCGCTGACCCATGATTCTGCATAACGTCACACGCAAAACAGTTCTCGCAAAAGAGCCGCGCCGCGCGCAAACCTTCTTCTCACGGATGCGCGGCATGATCGGACGCCGCTTCTCGGACGAGTGCGACGCACTCGTCTTTGAGCACTGCAACGCCGTCCACTCGCTCTTCATGACGCAGCCGATCGACCTTCTGTTTCTTTCCGGCGACAACCGGATTGTTCATCAGCGCACAGCCTTCCCCCCCTGGCGGTTTCTGGAAGGCTGCCGCTCCGCCGTGCTCACCATCGAACTGCCCGCCGGAACCCTCGCGCGAACCGGCACGCAGACCGGAGATTATATTGATCTGGATGTGGAACTGCTCCCCGAACTGAACGCCCGTCCGTCCGGAATCGCCGGAACAGCTCCCGCTCCAACGAACTTATTCGGAGATAAATCATGAAACTCTTTTTTCTGAACGGTCCCAGACAGGGAACCTGTATGGAACTCACACCGCCCGGCGTATCCATCGGACGCGAAGTGGACAACGACGTCCAGCTTCTCGTCACCGGCGTTTCGCGCTATCACGCAAAAATCACCTTCAACGGTTCCGCATGGTCAATCCTCGACCTCGGCAGCACCAATGGAACCCGGCTTAACGGCAAACAGATTTCCGCCGAAACCGCTCTGACGGCCGGAGACAGCATTGTCATCGGCGACCAGACGCTCGTTTTCGACGAGCACCTTGCCGCGCCGGAATCCAAAGCGGAAGCCCCGGCTCCACCATCCGCGCCGGAACAACCGCCCAAACCGTCAGTCGATCTCAAATCCCTCGAAACGCTCTTCTCCAAAGACAGAAAAAAAGAGGAGGAAAAGAAAGGGACCGCGCCGGCTCAGAAAAAGTTCAAACTTCTCTATCCGGTCCTCGTCTTCGCTCTCGCCCTGATCGTCCTCGCAGTCTTCGTCAAACTCAATATCGTGGAACCGAAAACGGAGAATTCCCGTGCCGCGGCAGTCAAAAAACCGGATTTCGTTCTGAGCTACCAGCGCACGAAAACCGAACCCGGCAACATCTTCCGTTTTGCACTGACCGTAGAGAACGACACCGCGTTTTTCACGCTCGACGACCTCAAATACGGACGCCATTTTCAGAAAACGATTCCCTCCGTTCCCGCGCGGGCGACCCTGGATCTGCGCGACGCCATCCTCGCAACCGACTTCATGAAGCTCCAGCAGGACCCCGAAGATGTTGTCACCAAAGACGTCGATGAAACCCGCACTCTGACCATCGTTCAGAACAACAGGCAGAACACCATCACCGTCCGCAACAATTTCGCAAAAAGCTCCTTTGAAGCCATCGAGCGCGCCATCGACCGCTTCTCCGACGACAACGGTCTGATCTCCGTCTCCATGAATGTGGAGGAGATGAAGAAATATGCCGATCTGACCTTCCGCAAAGCCGAAGACCTCTACAAATCCTACCAGGCCAAGCCGGAAAATCTCCGTCAGGCCATCTCCCGCTACAAACTCTCCATGGAATACTTCGAGCAGTTCTCCCCAAAACCGCCGGAATGGGATGAGGCCCGCAAGCATCTTGCCGAAGCCGAACAGACGTTCGAAAAACTCCGCCGCGACCTTGAGTTCAACATTCAGCAGTTCTACAAACTGCGCGACTACGCCCGCGCCTCCGCCGAATGCCAGAAAGCCATGGATCTGCTCGGCCCCGACAGCAAAGCGTACCCCAAGCTCAAAACCTACAAACTCGAATTCGACAGGCAGCTGAGAAAGAAGTGACCTCATGAAAAAATATTCTCTTTTCGTCATCCTTTCCGCATTCGCCCTGCTGCTCGCAGGATGCGGAGAAAAAAAACAGGAAGATCCGCGCGCGGTGCTCCGTATCAACACAAAACCGCAGGACGCGGAAGTTGTGCTTCTCGGCAAGCCGCAGGGCAAAACACCGTTCGGCTGCCGCATTCCCGCCGGAACCCGTCTGCTCAAACTCTCCAAACCCGGCTATGAAACTGTCTGGAAAATCATCGAACTGAAACCCCGGCAGAAACTCCAGCTCACGGAAGTCCTGAAACAGCAGAAAGCCTCCGTCCTCTTTCAGACGACTCCCGCCGGAGCAACTGTAATCATGGACGGCAAAGAGCTTGGCGTTACCCCGTTCAGCATCCGGGAGCTGCCCATCGGAAAATACTCCGCGACGCTGAAGCTCAGCGGCTATACCCGGCGGAACGTCGAGTGGGAAATCTCCGACGCCCGCCCGCGCATGATCCAGACCGTTCTTCAATCAAACGTCGGCACTCTCTCCGTCAAATCTCTGCCGAAAGCGGCTCTCGTCTACCTCGATGAACAGGACGTCGGCCGGACACCTTACTCAGGCTCCCATGAACAGGGCAGATACACTCTGAGAATCCAGAGCAGCGGCTACACGGCCTACCAGCAGACCGTCTCCATCCGCCGCAACAAGACGACTGAAGTCAATGTAAAACTGAACCCTCTTCCCGGCGCGCTCTCCATCACCACCGAACCGGTCAACGCCTTGATTCGCATCAACGGCAAAGACTACGGAGCGGCGCCCGTCACCGTCAAAAATCTGCCGGTCGGCAAATACACCGTCACCGCCGCGCGCAGCGGTTATGACACCGAAACAGTCCAGCTTGACCTCCCCGCAGGAGAAAAGCTTTCACACGCATTCTCCATGAAGGTCAACACCGGCGGCATCGACTTCGCGACCTACCCCGCCGGCATCACGGTCTATCTTGACGGCAAGGAACTCGGAGCGACCATTCCGGACGGCAATTCCGGCAACTCCAAAGTGTTCTCCGTCCGCGGACTGAAACCCGGCATGCACACGCTTCAGCTTGCGCACAAACATGCGCGTCCCAACAGGAAAACCGTCAAAGTCAACGTTGCAAAGGGGGAAATCAAACGTCTGGACACCCAGAAGATGTGGATTGCAAACACTCTTCTGAAACTCAAATCCGGCGAACAGATCCACGGACGCCTCATTTCCCAGTCGAACAAAAGCGTCATCTATGAACCGGAACCGGGCGTGACCTACTCCTACAAGCGCGAAGACATCGAATCCATCACCCCCATGAAACGGGAGGAATGACCATGTTTGAATTTTTCAATCCCCGCCTCATGTATCTGATTCTTCTTCCCCTCTGCGCCGTGCTCTGCATCACGGGCGGAATCCTGCTGCTGAAAGTCAATAAAGAGAACCTGGAAAAACGCGAGAAACTTCCGCGAGCGGCGCTCCCCGGAGCCATTCTCGGAATCATCGATCTGCTCTGGTGTATCCCGAACGCCATGCCGATCCTCCCCGAATCGCTGCACAAGTACCTGCTGCCGCTTGCGATTCTGCTGATCATCCTCGCTTATTGTGCGCTCGACCATCTCTTTTCGCGCGCGATCGGCGGATTCATGATTCTGACGGCACACTTTTACCTGAAAGAATCGTTTGCCTCCCCGACCATTCTCTCCGCCGTCTTCGCGACGCTCTGTCTGATTTTCGGAACGATCGGCATCTTCATTTCAGGCAAACCGCACCTCACACGGGAGATCATCCGCCTCTCCGTGACAAAATACCGCCCGGCAATGCCGCTTTTCCTTTTTCTTTTCGCCGCCGTTTCAATTACGACTTTTATTTTAAATCTTGCCGGAGCCGACAAATTATGAGCACAACCCCGTCCGCCGAATGCCTCGCCTTTCTGAAACGCCTTGTCCCGGAATCCCGTTTCGACGAGTTCATGAAAGCCTGTTCGATTTTTGAAGATATCCTTTATGAAACGAACAGGACCATGAATCTGACCCGTATTCCGCCGGAGGAGTTCTGGAGCAAGCACATTGCGGATTCCGTTTCCATTGCGCCGCATCTGGAAGGAAAATTCAACCTTTGCGACGTCGGCTGCGGTGCGGGTTTTCCCTCGCTCCCGCTCGCCGCGGCCTTTCCGGATCTTCAGATCACCGCCGTCGACTCAACCCGCAAGAAAATTGATTTCGTGAACCGTGCGGCGGATGCGATGGGGCTCGACAATCTGGAAGCTCTCCACGCCCGCGCGAATGAATTGGCCTCATCGGAGGACTACGGCCGTCATTTTGAAATCGTCACCGCGCGTGCCGTTTCGGATTCCATAAAACTGATCAAGGAGGTTTCGGGGCTCCTCCGCAAGGATGCGCTGCTCTACGTCTACCGTACGCCTGATCAGCGGGACAAAGAGAAGCCGGAACTTCAGAAACTCGCACTCCGTTTCCGCTGCACCGACACCTTTGAGCTTCCCGACAACGCCGGCACGCGCCTTTTCATGACCCTCCCCCCGGCACACAGAAAAAAGTAAGAGAACGGCGCTATTTGAAAAGCAACTTTTTGAAAGCCCGTTTCATTCAATCGATCATGAAAACAGGCTTGTACGCGAATTCTTCAACTGAAGAAAAACGGCGCGTCTCCTTGCGCTCAAGAAGCAAAGGAGACGCGCCGTTTCACAAACCATCAGTGTTTGCAGCAGCCGCAGCCGCCATCACAACCGTCAAAACAATAGGTGCAGAGTTGCTCTTTCGGGAGACCGATCGCTTCAACCAGACCTTCAATTGTCTGATACTTCAGCGTCGTCAAACCTAAATTTTTCCGGATCGCTTCAAGCATCTTCCCGTAACGCGGAGTTCCTGCGGTGATGTACTCCTTCAACACCTCGTCCGAAGGCTCGCCGCCTTCCAGAGTGTTGATGACTCGGCGCGCGGCTAAATCAAGAATTGATTTCGAGCGCGAAAAATTCAGGAACTTGCACGCAAACGCAAGCGGGGGCGAGGCGGAACGCATGTGAACTTCAAGCGCGCCGCGCTCGTAAAGACGCTGCGCAATGTTCTTGAACTGCGTGCCGCGCACAATCGAATCGTCACAGAACAGCAGACGGCGTCCGCGGATCTGCTCGTCAATCGGAATCAGCTTCATTCTTGCGACAAGATTACGCGCCGACTGCGTCTGCGGCATGAAACTGCGCGGCCATGTCGGCGTGTATTTCACCAGTGAACGCAGATACGGTTTGCCCGACTCGTTCGAATAGCCGATCGCATGCGCGACTCCGGAATCCGGAATGCCGCTGACAGCATCGCATTCCACGTCATCGCCGCGCGCCATCAGAGCGCCGTTGCGGTAACGGACCGTTTCCGTATTGGAGCCTTCGTAGTTGGAGGAGGGATAGCCGAAGTAAACCCAGAAGAACGAACAGATCTGCATCCGGTCGCCCGGCTTTTTGAGCTGCTCGACGCCGTCTGCAGTCATGCGGACGATTTCGCCGGGACCGAGCTCCTTGCAGACTGTGTAGTCGAGGTTCGGGAGCGAGCTGCTCTCCATGCACGCGGCATGGGCTCCGGTCTTGCGACCGATCACAATGGGCGTGCGCCCGTAGCGGTCGCGCGCGGCATAGACGACCCCGTTGCGGAGAATCAGCATGGAACAGGAACCGTCAATGCGGCTCTGGGCGTACGCGATTCCCTCTTCAAGGGTCTCTTTTGTATTGATGAGCGCGGCCACGACTTCGGTCGGATTGAACTCTCCGCCGCTCATTTCGGAAAAGAAATGGGCGATCCGCGAGGAGGAATCGCCCGAAATGAGTTCCTGGATATTGTTGATTTTTCCGACCGTCACTATTGCGAAAATTCCAAGATGAGAGCCGATGATAAGCGGCTGGTCCTCGTAATCGCTGATGACGCCGATTCCGCTTTTTCCGGCAAGATGCGGCAGGTCGTCATCGAACTTGGACCGGAACTGCGAATTGGTGATGTCGTGAATGGAACGCATAATGGTTCCGTCGGCTCCGTAAACGGCGAGTCCGCCGCGTTTCGTGCCGAGATGGGAATGATAATCCGTTCCGTAGAACAGATCCGTCACGCAGTCCTCATGCGCAACGACGCCGAAAAAGCCACCCATGTGATACTCCTCCTGATTCTATGGAAAAAATGTATGCCATAACATACTCCCGAAACAGCTTCTATTCAAGGCGGAACAGTAAAAAACACAGCAACTTTATCCGCAAAAAAAACGCAAGTTTTCCCTTTCCGGACTTGACATTCCCGAAAAAGAGGCTTTATGTAAGGAATGGATCTGAACATATCAACCAAAAGGAGAAACTGAAAAATGAAAATCGCAGTGACATCGGAAAACGGAGAAGTTTTCCAGCACTTCGGACACACGCCCGGATTCACCCTGTTTGAAACCGACGGGAAAAACATTCTTTCCGAAACAGAACTTTCAAGCGGAGAAACCGGACACGGCGCGCTTGCCGGACTGCTTGCGGAAAAAGACGTCGATCTTCTGATCTGCGGCGGAATCGGCGGCGGCGCGGTTCAGGCGCTCGCCTCGGCGGGAATCCGGGTGATCGGCGGAGCTTCAGGCAAAGTCCGCGACGTCGTACAGGGACTCCTCGACAGCACGCTTCAGGTCCGCTCGGACTTCCATTGCCATCACCACGACTCCGGGGAACACCATTGCGGTTCGCACGGCTGCGGCTCCCACAGCTGCGGACACTGAGTTCAATCCGCCCGGCATCCGCGGAGAGCGCCGGGCGTTTTTCATTTCAGAATCAAACTGAATTCCCTGAAGCGCAGCTCCGTGCCGGAATCCAGCATCCGGAGCGCGGTCAGACGGACCGCCGAAGCGGAAACCGGAGCAAAAACGACTCGCTGAGGAACCGGATTCGCACGGAGATTCGAAAACTCGCCCTCCGCAACCGTCCGCCAGCCGGAATCCGACAGAACTTCAAAACGGTAACGGTCCGGCGTGCCGTTCGGAACATCCTCAAACGGAGTGAAGACAAATCCGCCGATTCCGCAGTTTTTGCCGAGCCGCCACTCCGTCGTCATCCCGTTCGTTTTTCCCTGTTCAAGAATCCAGCAATTCTTGCGGACAGGAGCGGAAACAGGCTCCTTCCGAAGCAGTTCCGCGGGAACAAGACGGATGGAAACGGTCAGTTCGACCTCCTCCGGTTCGGCGTCCGGCAGGGCGATGCGCAGAGCCTCGCCTGCAACCTCAGAAAACGTTTTCAGACGGCGGAGTCCGATCGCTTTTCCCGAAACCAGGGGACGCCACACGCCCTCCGTCCGGAGCTCCGCGGCATAGCGGCGGACCGCTTCCCCCTGCTCCGTCATATTCTCCGAAAGCTCCAGCAGGTTGAACCGCTTCGCTCCGCCGAATTCAATCGTAACTTCAGAGCGGGAAGTCAGGGAGAATGTACGCGAAAACAATGCGGGTGAATTCAATGCATCCACCGCGCGTTTGAACTCCGCAAGACGGCGCACATCGTTGTCGTGCAGGCGTCCGCGGCGGTCCGGCGCAATCCCCAGGTTCAGAAAACCTCCGCAACCGACCGAATTCAAATACAAATCCACAAGAGTGGAGAGGGAACGAACTTCCTCATCCTCCTCCGCATGGTAAAACCAGCCGGGACGGAGCGGGACGTCACACTCGGGCGGGATGAAAAACGCACCGTCCGCATGTCCCTCGAATCCCTCCTGCCAGACCGTGTACCCGGGCGCGGGCTCCCTGCCCGGATCGTGCGGATGCGGCGTGTAACTTCCGAAGGCGTCGGGCGCGGCAAAACCGTTTTCATTCCCGGCCCAGCGCAAATCGGGTCCGACGTCGCTGAAAATCGCGGCGTCCGGCTGAAGTTCGCGCACAATCCGCCAGGTTTTCTCCCATTCATAATACGCGGAAGGATCGATTTTCCGTTTTTCGCACGCGCCTCCGTACCAGCCGTCTCCGCCGTTTGCGCCGTCGAACCAGGCTTCAAACGCGGGACCGTAGCCGGAATAGATTTCGCGGAGCTGTTCCTGATAGACTTTCACATATCCGGGCGTTCCGTAGGCCGGATGATTGCGGTCCCACGGAGAAACGTAGAACCCGGCTTGCAGCCCAGCCTTCCGGCAGGCGTCCGCCATCTCGCGCACCAGATCGCCCTTCCCGTTGCGGAAAGGCGATCTGGAAATGTTGTACGGCGTCGTCTTCGTCGGCCAGAGACAGAACCCGTCGTGATGTTTGCAGACGATGATGATTCCCGCGAGCCCGCCGTCTCTGCACGCCTCCGCAATCTGATCCGCGCTGAAATCGGACGGATTGAAGATCCGCGGGTCGTCGTCTCCGAATCCCCACTCTTTGCCGGTGAAGGTGTTGAGGCCGAAATGCATGATTGCGTAACAGCGGTTCCCGCGGTTCAGAATCCGCGCAGCGGGAACGCGTCCCGAATTGAAATGTGAAAGTATTGACATTGTTTTCCCCTTTTTTTCCGCCGTAATATATCACTCTTCCGCTTTGAATTCAAGCTGATCGAGCAGAATCCGTCCGTCGTTGTGGTTGTCGCAGAAGATATTCACTCTGGCGCGGCGGCGGGCCAGCAGCGAGAACTGCGCTTCATCCGAGGGGAAGGTCACCTTGCACGTGAACTTGGTCCATTCTCCGCTCAAAGCAAACGGATAGAATTTCTGAAACTCCTGCTTTTTTCCATAAGACGGCATGTCGATGACGACGGTCATCTTGTCCGCCCCCTCCGCTTTCGCCCAGAAGCTCAGCGTGTAGGTTTTGCCGGGCAGAATCTGCAGGGGAACCGACTCTATCGCGGTTGCCGGGGCATCCTTTTTCTGCGTCAGTTCAAGAGACTTCGCGCCGTTCACGAATCCCGCGTTTTCAACGATCTTCATATACGGGGCAAACTCCTTGCTGCGGACGAGCCAATCGCCGGGGACGAGATTGTCCGCCTCAAAATCGCCGTTGATCAGAAGATTCTCATGCATATCCGCGTCGTCAAGCTCCTCCAGCTTCAGATTCGCGATTTTCGAATCGCCGGCATACTCCTTGCTGAAAAAGAACGAAAGTTCCGTCTTGTCCGCTTTGCCCGAATGGAAACAGAACGCGCGCGGCGAAGACTCCTCCGGGATATTGACTCCGCTGAACAGCGTTTCACCGAGCTTCAGGATCAGCCCGTACGAAGTCACCCCCTGCCCTTTCCGCGACGAAGCGTCCCATGAAACGCGGTAGTAACATCCCGGTTTCAATCCGGCTTTCAGGACAACGGACGCATGCCACGCGCCTTTGTTTTTCACTTCAAACGTGTTCGGTCCAACCTGTTTCCAGCCGCCGTTCACCGAGGTTTCAAAAGGAACAGCGGTTGCGGCGGAGAGCGAAAGCGCGGCGCCAAGGACGAGTGCGGTCATCTGTTTTTTCATTTTTCCAACTCCTTATTTTGCGTTGTTTTTCACAATCGTGAACATCAAACGGTTTTTCTGAACATCCGGTGCGCCGAAGAGCGAGAACGAACGCACGTTTCCCGAAGTTCCCGGAGCGTCGTTGATCTTGATCTCCAGTCCGGATTCGCCCCCGAACGCCTTTTCCGGAAATTCAAGCAGAATCTCATAACCGGACGCATCCGCAGTCACACGGCATCCGATCGAATCCGGCTCCACAAAGCCGCGGTCGCCCCAGAAAACCAACTGCTTCTCTTTTTCCAGACGCGGCATGATGAAGAGACGGAAAGTCGCCGGCTGGTAGGACTCCGCATGCGTCTCGGGCAGGATGCGCGGCGCGGCGTCGACAAAGAGCTCCACGCAATCCTGTTCCCACATCGCGCGCTTTCCGGGTACACCCGAATCCGTCGTATCGTTCACCCGGATTCGGAGCAGACTCTTTCCCGGCTTCCCGGAAAGCTCGGCTGTGGCGGAAAGAACCCCATCCGCGCTGTGGAAATGAAATGCTTTTCCGCTGTTTACACTGCGGACGCGGTGGAGGCGGACCGGGAACTTCCAGATTTTTCCTTTTGAAATCACCCGCAGCTCAGCCTCCGCTGCAGCGCCGGAAACTTTAACGGGAATCTCAACCGCCGCATATCCGCCGCGTTTCAGAGTAAAAGGAACCGGTTCGAGTGCGGTAATTCCCCTGCCTGCGACACCGATGTAACCGGATTCATCCCCTGTGCCGAAACTGTGAAGACCGGCGAGCAGAACCGTCGATCCCTTCCGCTCGATAAGACGAGCCTCCGAAGGAACGGAAAGCGTCTGTTCCAGAATCGCGGAAACAGAATCCAGTTTTTTCAGGAACTCCGGTTCGGAGAGCGCGCCCTGCTTCAGATAAACCGGAGCGTCCGTCATCGTCATAACTCCGCCGGGAAGCGGATTGCCGAAAAGATCGTAAACCTCGAATCCGGTCAGGTCAAGCTTCAGATTTCCGCGCTTGCGGTAATCCCAGATCGCGGCGACAAGCTTGCCGTTCTTGCGGAATGCGCAGCGGTAAAGCCCGTCCGCAGAGTTGCGGTGTGAAACAGCCTTCGCGCCCTCGAAGAAACGTGTCAGGGCGTTGTAGACCGAATAGACCGGTCCCGGGACGCAGTCCGGCCAGGAGGTGATGTGCTGATAATTCGGAATCATCAGCTCCCGCCAGATCTGCATGCTCTCCAGCGGGGTCGACTGCGCAACGCCGAGACTCAGCTCCACGAGGTAGCGCGCAGCGGCGTGGTGCGCCTTTATCTGCATCGCGCCGTAGAAATCTCCGAACTCATAACCGCTGAACAGATAGAACAGTTCCGTGTTCCAGATCGCCATTCCCGCTTTGTATTTGGATACCATCTCCTTCATCGTCAGAATCTGCTTGTCAGCCGGGTCGGGAGAGCTCAGCTCCGGACTGCCGTACGGATGAAACGAAATCGCATCCGAATTCTCCGCGACGTTCAGTTCAAGACACGCCTTCAGGAATTCGCCGAGCTGATACCCCTTGTCGCTCGTCGAACACACACCGACAATCGTCGCTTCCGGATTCTCCTTCCGCAGAACCGTCGTCACCGGACGGAAAATAATGTTCATGTACTGCTCCGGCGAAATCGCGCATCCGGGTTCATTGGAAATTTCGTACTGCATCACCCGTTTCCCCGCACGGGAGACGATCGCGCGAATGTAACGCTCCAGAACCGCGCGTTCCGGGAAAACATAGTTGCGCTCCGGACAGTTGTATCCGCGCCAGTCCCGGGTGCTCTTTTCCAGTTTTGCGTACGGAGCCCCCTTCAGCAGCCAGTCCGGATAAATCTGCTGGGACCACGGATAATTCTCGATGATGAACTCATTGGCGCACAGAACCGGCAGCGCGGCAATGCCCGCTTCCTCATACAGCTTCAGTGTCGTGTCGAGATAAAGATAATTGAATTTCCCCGGCTCCGGCTCCAGAAGCATCCAGTCGATCCCCATTCCGGTGAATGCGCGGATCAGGCGGCAGCCGGCAAGCGAAAGCAGACGCAGCTCTTCGCGAACGGAAGCATTGGACGCCACGTATCCAGGCGCCTTTCCTTTCCGCCATTTCAGCTGCGCCGTGTTGTTCACGCCGAAACTGTAGCGTTTCGGGTCAAAACGCAGCGGTTCCACCTTCCCGATCACCGCACAGCAACCGGGAAAGAAACGGATCGACGAATCCTCCGGTTCAATCCGGAACGAACCGAACCGGTCCACAGGCAAATCGAACACAATCTCTTCCACGCCGCCGGAAGGCACACGGAGTGGACGCTCCAGTATGGTCCGGCGCACGCCGGAATAGTCATCGACCGCAACCAGTTTCAGAGTTTCCTTCCACTCTTTCCCGCCCGCATTCCGCAGGGTCGCAACACACATTGCGCGTTCACCGTGAAAGAAGACGCGCGAAGCGGTCCGGAACCCGATCTCCACGCCATGAAACGCCGTATCTTTTTCCGATGAAAGCGAGAGTCCGCTCAGGAAGACCGTTCCCGGATCTGCTGGTTGGTCCAACGTTATTTTGAGGTGATACATCCCTCCGAATTTCTGCGTGCGCACCGGAATTTCAAACCGCTTCCACTCCTTCTCCGCAACGACAGTCCCGCCCTGCGCGTTGCGTCCGATTTTGCGGTTGAGATAAATCATGCTGAATTCCGTCGGGACTTTGCTTCCGGAAGACCGGATTTCGCCGCGGAGAAAATAGGTTTTCCCCGCCTCCAGACGCGTCTCGCAACCGTAAACGAAACACTGCTCTTTGTACGAATTGTCGATTTTCAGGATTTTCCTTCCGGGCGACCTGGGATCGTCCTCCGTGACGAGCGGATGAAAGGTCATCTCCGGATTTGTGTCCGGACGCTGCCAGCGTTCGATGGAAAAACCGCTGTTTCCAAGCTGAAAATCGCCGTTGTGAATCAGATTTTCCGCGCAAACCGTTCCGGAAATCAGAACGGCGGCGAAAACCGGCAGATGTTTGAATTTCATAAATAACTCCTTGTGTTGTTAAAAATCGGTTGCACCGCTCGGGATGGCGTCCCCGTCTTTCATGTAATAATATGCATCGTTCCCGTTCAGCAAACTCGGAAACGTCCGTCCTTCGACATGCCCGTCGAGAAAGAGCACGCCGGAACGACCTTTCAGAGTCAGCGCATCCGCGACCTCCCAGCCGGAAGTCAGATCCGACGGCTTGCGCCAGTCCTCTCCGCCGTGAATGTATGCCAGTTCCGTTGAACGGAAACGGATGCGTCCGCCGTCACGCCCGCCCGTTCCCGCGATAAACGGCAGACGGCTCCCGTTTTTGAACTGCGAAAGACGCTTGATCATATTCTCCTTCGCGGTTGAGCCTTCACGATACCAGCCGCCGACATTGACGTTCATTCCATAATCCGACGCGAAGTATCCGGCCGCTCCGGGAACGTTGCGCCGTTCCGACGGACAATGGAAATTCGAGGCTTTCGTGCGGTCGTACGAATACGCCGCGCCGTAGCCGCTCAGCACTTCCGGCCAGAAATACCCCGGCGTTTTCGAGGTGCACGGAATAATCCAGTCGTCGAAGTCGCCCGAATACCCCGCCGCGGCAAGACCGATTGTTTTCAGATTGTTCTTGCAGGTCACCTCATGTGCTTTTTCACGGGCGGAATTCAGAGCCGGAAGAAGCATTCCAGCGAGTATGGCAATCACGGCAATTACCACAAGGAGCTCCACAAGGGTAAACCTGCGGAACCTCCCTGTGAGACGGCGGGCAAATGAGCGGAACAAAATTTTCATAACATAAAACCCTTTCATTTCTGTTTCATTTTTTCCGGAAAGCCAGCCCAAGCTTCCCATGCTGTTAATTATACTGCAAAACTGCGTTTTTAACAAGAGGGGGAAGAACGAAATTTATTGCCTGAAACTGAAGATTTATATCTTTTTCAATTTCCGAGCATTTTTACGGAACTGCAACGGCGAAAGTCCGTATTTTTTACGGAATTCGCGGGAAAATGCAAACTGGTTCCGATAGCCGCAGCGCAGAGATATTTCCTGAACCGAAAAATCCGAATTGGTCAGCAGAGAGGAAGCCAGATGCATCCGCTGCTCAATCAGATAACGCTTCGGCGTAATCCCGAGCTCCTGCCGAAAAAGACGGTTCAGAAAATCCGTGGAAATATGAAGCCGCGCCGCCACTTCGTCAAGACGGATTTTATCGGCAATGCCGCGTTCAAGAATATGAATCGCCTCCGCGAGACGGGGACTCGGCGCCGTCTTCGCCGCGCGTCCGATTTCCATCACCAGCTCCAGCGTCAAACCCGAAATGGGCGGAACGGTCTCCTCCGATTTTTCGCGCAGAAGCTGATAAAGCTCGTGAATCACGGACAGCAGGCGTTCATCGTTTCCGATGCGGATCACCGGTCTGGCAAAAATTCCCATTCCGGAAAGCTGGGAATGCACGAGCTGCCCGCTGATTCCGGCTGTGATCTTGCGGCAGTTCTCGCGAACCGTAAGGTTCTGCGCCGTTCCGGCGGGAAGAATCCACAGGTCATGCGGCTTGAGGATTGTACGCACCCCGTCCTGCTCAATCACCATCTGCCCCTCCAGGATGTACTCGAATTCCGTATTCGGAACGGACGTCTGGGAAAACTTGTAGCCGACGGGAAGAACAATCGGGCAATGCACGAAATCCGTCCACAGCGGAAGCATGTTGCGGCGTCCGTAATCCCAGACCGCGCTTGCCATGTGGAAACGGATTCCCTTGCGCGTCACTTCGCTCGGATACATCTCGTCAAAAGTCGGCTCGGCGGATTTTGTCATCGTCACACCGTCATGCGGATTTCGCCGGGAGTCCGTCCGGTCGCGTGTCTGATAATGCGGCAGAAATAATTGGAGTCGTTCCATCCAGAAAGCTCAGCGATGCGGTTCAGCGGATAACGCGTTTCACGCAGCAGCGAAACAGCCCGCTGCACCCGCAGCTGAAGCAGATAATCCGATGGAGTCATATTCATTTTGCGGCGGAACAGACGCAGCAGCGTCGTCCGCGACACCCCCAAACGTTCCGAAAGGGCGTTGATGTTCAGATTCGGGTTCGGGAAGTTCGAGCGGCAAATGCGGATTGCCTCCTGAAGCTGACGGTTCTCCAGGGTCTCTTCGCGGTTCGTTCCGCCGGCCGCGGCAAGAATATCCGACACCAGAACGACCATCTTGCGCCAGCTGTAAGGAGTCAGCTCCTGCAGCCATGCGTCTATCTCCTGAAAAAGTTCAAGCGGACACTCCCCCGCCGGGAAGGGAGCCGCGGGATAGCTGTACGACCGCATGAAATCCGCCGCGCCGGGTCCGTCAAACGCAACCCAGCGGTACTCCCAGTCCGGCGATGTCGAACGGAAAAAATGCTGTTCAAACGGAAGACGGTAGAAAAAATCGCCCTTGCGGATTCTGCAGGGAACGGCGCCGGGAGCGCACTCCATCTCGCCCTCCCCCGCGATGCACCAGAAGAACTGAACAAAGGGCTTTTCCCCGGGCGGGATCGCCTCGAAACTGCCCTGCGCCCGCCGGAAATGTCCCGTCGAGCGCACGTAGAACGGCAATGCGACGTTCGGAAACGAATTCAGTTCCGGACGATGCAGGGAGCTGAGAACCGTAAAGCCGTTCCAGTTCATTCCGCTCCTCAGAATTTCAGAGTCAGCAGACCGGCGCGCGGAATTGCGACCTTCATGCAGCCCGCTTTGAGTTCGCCCACGGGAGCGGGACGTCCCAGCGCGTCAAACGCTTCTGCCGACGCCGGGGCTGCCGCAAGGTCCAGATAAAGCTCCGAACGCTCGGTCGCATTGACGATGTGGCACGGCTTGCCCGCATCACACGCGACTTTCACGATCTGTCCGTAATTGTAGACCGCGATCACCTTCTCCTTCGCCGTTTCCGACGAAACGATCGGGTAGTTCAGCTCCGGGTGATACGGCTTCAGATATCCGTGCAGCAGGACATCGCGGTGCTCGATGCAGAAGTTCAGCCAGAAACGGAGCATCCGGCGGTGTTCTTCCGGAATCACTTCCAGTTTCACGGAAATCTGCGGTACGCTGAACAGAACATTCAGCAGCTGAAGCGCCGCGACTTCCGCCGATTCCGCGCAGTTCCATTCGAGCATGTCCGAATGAACCGCGGTCGTCCCCGTCGTCAGACGCAGGTCAAGCGTGCGGAGACGGTTTGAAAGCACATCCGCCGGGCAGTCCGATGCCCGGAACATATTCCCGTACTTGCGGATCGCCGGCCCGATATAGCTCTGGCGGAACTCAATCAGGACATCGGGCTTGATTGCGCGCAGACGGCGCATCGTGTCGGAGAGCAGAAGATCGACAGCCTCGGGCAGACACTTGATGTCACGCCCCGCGTAGTTCTCCGCAACCGCGGGATCTTCGCCGTCAAAACGCATCGTGTCGATGAAATCCAGTTTGAATCCGTCGATTCCCCATTCGCGCATGGCGTTTTCGTAGATATTGATCAGGTACTCGCGGACTTCCGGGAAGCGCGGGTCGAGAACCGCCGTGTTCAGCCCCTTACTTTCATAAAGATATTTTCCCTTGAAACGCTCATACGCCTTGCTGTGCTCTCCGACGAACGGAACCGAGAACCAGACGACGTATTTCATGCCGAGCTCGTGAATCTTCGCGACATGGGCGGGCATATCGGGGAAACGCCGCCTGGAAATCTCCCAGTCACCGCAGAATGCGTAACCGCGCTTGTTGTCATCCGTCTGCCAGCCGTCGTCGACGATGATTCCCTTCATGCCGAACTCTTTCGCGAGAGCGCACTCGGCCTCCAGCTCCTTGTCGAAAACCTCCTGATGATAGCTGTACCAGGAGGAGTAAATCGGCTCGAATGCGGCAGCGGGCGCGGGCGACGGCTTGTATGCGGGCATGGCGGCGAACCAGTCGGAAACCGCGCGGATGGCGTCCGCATAGAATATTCCGCGCGTGTCAAAACGCAGTGTCACATCGTAGGAATGGAGCGGCGCTTCGGGGGCGGTGAAGAGTTCCGCGCGACATTCCACATCGCAGCGTTCCTCGTGGATTCCGCCGTAAATTTTCACTTCGCGGATCGCCTCGGAAATCGCCATGGTGAACCGGTTCTGCCCCTTCTGGTTCAGAAACGCCATGATCGGCGCGGAGGAAGCGAGATTCGACTTGGTTTCGCACGACCAGTTCGGCGGAAGATAGCGGTTGTAGTTGACCATCGGCGCCCAGCGGGTCTGAATATCGACCAGCGGAATGAACCACTGAAGGCTGAACTGCGGAGGAGGAAGCTCCCCTTCCGTTTCCAGATGCAGATGCACAAGCTCAAGCCCCGGCTCAAGCTCGGTTTTCGTGTGCTCAAGCTTCCACGCGGTTCCGAACTCTCCGGTTACCGCAATCTCTCCGACGGACGTCTGAATGTTCATGATATGAATCCTCGTTTTGTTTCAAGTTTTACAAGTACACTACTTCCGGATTCCGCTTGTGCAAGCGGAGTTTTGTGCTATTTGCCGGACTTTTGTGCGATCCGGTCGAAATAATGACGCGAATCTCCGTGCTGATCCCACAGAATCTCCTCGCCGATCGACGCTATCCGCCGTGTAAGCCCGTCGCATGACTGCTGCGAATTCTCATCCAGACTCGGCTTGTTCGCATAGAGCTGATAGCCGCGGCGGTATGACGTATCCGTAACGTTCGGCATAATCACGTTCGCCCCGGCAAGCAGTCCGCGCTCGCGCCCGTCGTCCGAAAGAGCCTGAAGCGCTGTCGTCGATGCGATGTTCACGTCTTTCAGCAGCAGACGTGTGCAGGCGATCATGCGCAGTCCCTTTTCCAGATGTTCGCGCATGTACTCCGGCGTGAACGCGATCCCCTTCCCGAGCGGCGTGTCGGCATGCGGGATGTAAGGCCCCATGCCGATCATGTCCAGATCGAATTCCTCGAAAAAACGCAGATCCCGCACCAGATGATCCGTCGTCTGCCCCGGAAGACCGATCATGACTCCGGAACCGACCTGGTAATCCAGCGCGCGCAGTGAGCGGAGACACTGCCGGCGCGCCTCGAAATCATGAGTCCGGTCATTCGGATGAAGCTGATGGTAAAGTTCCGGATCCGACGCCTCGATCCGCAGCAGATAGCGATGCGCGCCGGCTTTTCGCCAGCGTTCGTAAACCGCGGGTTCCTGTTCGCCGCAGCAGAGCGTCAGCCCGACCCGCCCGTCCGTCCGCTCCATAATTTCACGGACGCAGGATTCGACGAATTCCGTAAATTCATCCGAAACGACTTCGCCGGACTGCAGAACCACGGAACCGTAATGGTGCTCGTACGCCCAGAGCGCGGAACCGACGATCTCCTCTTTGGAAATCCGATACCGCCTGAGATTGGAGTTCCCCGCACGGATTCCGCAGTAGAAACAGTTCTTCCGGCAGATGTTGCTGATCTCCACAAGACCGCGAAGACTCACCCGCGGCCCGATATGCCGCAACTTCACCTCATAGGCGGAACGGAACAGCGCAGACTGTTCCTCCGGATCCGTCAAGTCAAGAAGATGTTTCAGTTCCGCATCCGTCATCAGTCCACATCCTCGATCAGACCGCCGCCGAGCATGAGTTCTCCGTCGTAGAAAACGGCCGACTGCCCCGGGGTGGGCGATTTCTGTTCCTCGTAGAACGTCACCGCGACGGAACCGTCCGCATTCGGCGCGATCGAACCGGCCGTGCCGACGCCCATCGAACGGACCTTGATCCGCACGTCGCGCGGCGCATCCAGCGCCGGGATGCCGCTCCAGTTGAGGTCGGTGACGCGGATTTTCGTTTTCTTCAGCATCTCTTCCGGTCCGACGCAGACAATGTTCTTTTCGGGATCGACGCGCACCACGTAGAGCGGATGCTTCGCCGCCACGCCGAGCCCGCGGCGCTGCCCGATTGTGTAATTCCAGAAACCGCTGTGCGAACCGACGACCTTGCCGGTCTCGTCGACGATGTCGCCCTTTTCATCCGAACGCTGAAGAAGTTCGCGGTAGTCGCCCGAATAAAAATCCTGGCTGTCCGGCTTGTCGCTCACCGGAAGCCCGTTTTCCGTCGCGATCCGGCGGATTTCCGATTTGCAGTGTTCTCCGAGCGGGAAAAGCACGTTTGCAAGCTGATTCTGCTTCAGACGATAGAGAAAGTAAGACTGATCCTTCGCCGGATCCACCGCGCGCAGAAGCTGAAAGCGTCCGTCCTGTTCGCGCAGACGCACATAGTGTCCGGTTGCGAACTTTTCAAATTTGATTCCCGCGCGCTTCGCAACGAACGGGAGAACGCCGAATTTCACAAGGCTGTTGCAGCGGATGCACGGATTCGGCGTACGCCCCGCGCCGTACTCTTCCTGAAAGTTCTCAATGACGATTTTTTCGTATTCCGACGAGCAGTCGAACACATGGTACGGGATGCCGATCGTCTCCGCGACCGCCCGGGCGCTCTCGATATCCTCTTTCTCATCCGGACCGTAACACGCATTGCGGTGTCCGCCCTTCCACGGATTCTTTCCGCTCCAGATCGCCATTGTCGCTCCGGACACATCATGCCCGGCCTGCTTCAGCAGAAGTGCGGCGACTGCGGAGTCGACCCCGCCGCTGAGTCCAACAAGTATCTTCATTCTTTGCTCCTTGAGGTTGTGTTTTTTACACGGTAAAATGCCACACTTTCCGATTATTGCAAACCCCGGTTCCGCACTTTCCGCAAAAAATTTCTTTTCCGGGAACTCCGGCATCCATGATAAACGCCACTGCTTATTTCCCTGAAATTTGATCTTAAAGAAAAATGTGCTATATTACAATCATAAAAAACGACACGGAGTCTGCAACGAATGCGAAACGGATTTACAGACATTTTGAAGTTCAACGAGGAAGGCGGAGCCTCTTCACTCCGGTCTTCTCTTCCGCAGCCTCCCCCGCGACACCCCGGAAGCGTAAAAGAACATCCGGAACCGACTGCGGCGCATGACATGACAATCGACGTTCTTCCGGTCGATGATGAACCGCTTATCTCTTTCACAAACAAGCTCTTTCTCCGGAATACGGAATTCCGGTTTGAAACGGCGGAAGCGTCCGCAAAACAGAAGGATTTCGCCCTCTCCTCCTGCCGCCGGCCCCAGGACGCCGGCTCGAAACGCCTCCGGAAGAAACTCCGCCGGTTCCGCCACGCATTCCACCTCCGCGAAGCATGATCGCCCAGAAAGCGCAGATGAACAGAAAACTCTCCCCCGCCGCAGAAATCATCCTTCCCGCCGATGTTCCGTTCCCGCTGAACTTCGCGCATGAAACGCTCAACCGTCTTGCCGCCCCGTTCGTCGGTCTCCGCGCAAAAATCAGGAACCGTCTGAAAAACCTGACCGGAGAAAAATAAATGACAAAGCCCTATTTCACCGTTGCCGTCATTGCGCATCAGCCCGAGCCCAGTCTGCAGAAGACCCTCAACTCCATTTCCGGACAAACCTTCCCCGACTTTGAATGTCTTATGATTGTGGAGGACTCCTCCGGCCGGTCGTTCGAAATCTGCAAAAAAATGGAGTACAGGGATCCCCGTTTCAGAACGGTCCAGCTCCCGGAAAGCGGTTCCGCTTCCGCCTCGCGGAATTATGCAATGGCTCATGCGGAGGGCGAATACATCGCATTTCTCGACGGCGGCGACCGGTTCATGCCCGAAATGCTCGAAAGAGTCTATACGGCAAACGAGAAGTTCCGCAATCTCGACATCATTCAGTTCACTTTTCAGAAGGTCTTCCAGCAGCCCGACGGGGCTTTTTCCGCTCCTCAGCTCCTTTCGGAGCTCCCGCCGGAAGCGATGAACCGTCTGCTGACCGGACCGGAAATGACGCTGCTGACCGGAACCGCCGGAACCGTCTCCGGCGCAACGGCGGTCAACGTCTGCCGCGCGGATTTCCTCCGCAAAAACGAACTTTATCAGAACAGAGGTCTGGATCTTGAAGATTTCGAGTGGGCCTTCCGCTGCCGGTATCTCGCAAAACGCGTCGTCAGCCTTCCCGATCCGCTCTACGTTTACTGCCGCCGGAACGACTCCGGCTCCGGCGAAAACTCTCCGTGCTTCCTCTTCGACGTGGTCCGCCAGTTCGCCTGCGTTCCTCCGTTCATCCGCAAATACCGCATCCCGCTCTCCATTCAGAGAATCTGGGCAAACAAATGGACTTTCCGGATTCTGGAGGCCTTCTTTCACCCGCGCAACAATGAAAAACTGACGATGGCGGACCGGAAAGCCGCGGCGAAAATTCTTTTCGCTTCCGGCAATGCGGCGACGCTCAGGCGTTGTGCCAGGCTCGCAACGCTGCCGAAGCGGATCGGCATGGGCGTCTTTCTGCTTTCCAGATACACGGGAATGCTCCCCGCGATGTTCTTCTTTCAGAAAATTTACTTCCCGGCCATCAAAAGAAAATTGGAGAAATGAAAACTCCGCGCTTCATCGTCGCCATTGCGCATCAGACGGAACAAAAAAAGGGAATATCTTGATTTTCCATTTGTATTTTTGCTCTTACGGGGCAAATTACCTCTTGAATCAAGATTCATAACACAGGAGAGCCCGATGTCATTGATCCGCGCATGTTTCAAAAGCCGCCGTCTGCGCTGGCTCGCTGCCGTGACGACCGCTCTCCTCACCGCGCTCGCCATCGCCGACTTCTGCATGGAATACATCGGCGTCCCCGACGTGATCCGCCGCTGTTTTGAACGCAAAGCCCGGCAGTACGGCTATGCTCTGACGCTCTCCTCGCTCCGCGCCGGACTCTGGAACGGAATCATCGGCACCGACGTTTCGCTGACCGCCGGAGCCGATATGCCGCAATTCCGCGCCTCACGCGTCCAGCTCAAAATCTCCCCAATGTGCTTCTTCCGCGGAGAACTTCCGTTTGTCATACGGGTTGCGGGAGCGACAGCCGCACTCCCGCTGTTTCCCGAATCCGGCGCGGAAGGCGCCCTGGACCGTCTGCTCATCTCCAATGTCGACGCCTCCATTTCCGGCGCTCCCGGACGCCTCCGCGTCAACAGAGCCTCCGGCTCGCTCAACGGCATCCGCTTCGCCATGCGCGGAACCGTCCGCAATCTGCTCTATTACTCCGGTACGAAATGGCTCGACAGCTTTCATTCGGAACCGGAAAAAACGGCGGAGCGCAAGCCCGCCGCGCAACTCTCCGCTCCGCCGGCAAATCCGTATGCGGAATTCGTCCGGGAAATCCCGCTTCCCATGCGCCGCAAAGCACTCCGGGCTCTCCACGAAATCTATTCCCGGGAATTCTCCGGAGCCCCCGAATGCTCACTTGAATTCGACCTTGACGTTATGGACTTCAACCAGTCCTCCGCCCGTGCGGAATTCACTCTCCCGCCATTCCGCTGCAACGGCGTCCCGATACACGCCCTCCGCGAAGAAGCATCACTTAAAAACGGCATATTCTCGCTCGACAGGATCTCGGTCGAACTCGGACAGGATTCCTTCATCACCGCAAACGGAACCTACGACGCCTCGTACAGCGCCGCCACCGGACGCGTACGCGGACGCTGCAGATTCGATGACCTCATCCGTCTTCTCGGCGCACCCGTGCGGAACAGCGCACTCTCAACCCTCGGCGTCCGCGCCGACCTCATCGAATTTGAAGGAACTCTCGAAAACTTCAATCTCTCCAGCGGCTCCTGCAAAGGGCTGCTCTCCCTCCGCATCCGGAATCTCAGCATCCAGAAGCTCGGATTCCATGACATTTCCCTGGAGCTCAAAGCCGACGGACAGAGTCTGAACGGAACGCTCCGCAACGCCTCTCTGCGCGGCGGAGGAAACATTTACGGAACCTTCCAGCTCGACAACGAACATTTCAGCGCCTCCCTGAACGGCAAGGCGAACGCGGCGAACCATCTCAAAGTTCTCCCGCCGAACATCGCCGCCCTCGTCCAGGAAAACGTCCAGCTGCACACCCCCGCAACCTCCACTTCCGTCTCCGTTCAGGGCGAACTCTCCTTCCCGCTCCGCGACATCGACGCAATCTCCGGCAACTTCCGCGTTCAGCTGAGCAATCTGCAAATCAAAAACATTCCGATCGCCTCCATCGTTTCAGACGTCAAGTTTTCCTCGGAGGCCATCATACTGCGGAACATCGAAGCTCTCCTGCCCGGCGGATCGCGCGTCACAGGCAGACTCCGCTGCGAACCCGGCATGCAGAGCATCTCCGCAAGCGTCGTCTGCTCCGGCTCCCCCTCCGCCATGCTCGAAGCCTTCGGCAAATCCAACCGCGACTTCGTCAACAGTCTGACCCGCGACATCAAATGGCCGACGGCTCCGAACACCATCGAGCTCTCCGCCGACCTCTCGGCCGACTACGGCAAAGATCCCTTCTATTTTCTCACCGGAACCATGGTCATCCGCGACTTCGCCTACAACAGCATTCCCTTCCGCTACGGTGCGGCGCGCTTCATCATCGACGCCGAAAACCATCTGATTCTCCCCGACGTCATTCTCGAAACCGCGGAAGGGAAAATGCGCGTTTCCGCCGACTACCGCCCCTCCGGGAAGGACCTCTCGTTCAAAAAACCGGACGGCCTTCTCAACTTCCAGCTCTCCAGCACCATCGCCGGCAACGACATGATCCGCACGCTCTACCCCGCATGGCAGACCAGCTACATCGACTTCCCCTTCCCCATGGCTGTCGAAGCCAGCGGAATCATCGATTACAGCAATGCCGACAACACCCGTTTCCGCGCCCTCATCACCAACGGTTCCTGCCGCTGGCAGGGAATCCGCATCACAGACCTCGACACTCTTCTCCTCTATAAAAACGCCACCGCCTCCTTCCGCAGCGGCGAAGGGCATTTCTGCGGCGGAAGACTCCAGATGGATTACCGCTACAATTTCAACACCGAAAAGGGAAACATCAGCGCGCGCCTCTCCTCCGCAAACATGCTCTCCGTCCTCCAGGGATTCCGCGTCGATGCGGGCAAAACGCCCGAAGAATACAAAAACGCTCTTCTTTCCATGAACCTCGATGCCGCCATGTCCTACAAAGCCGGAAACCGGCTTCAGCTCGACGGCAGCGGACAGATGACCATTTCCGGCTCCAACCTCTGGACCGTCCCGCTGCTCGGCAGCTTTCTGCACATCATCGGACAGGTCTGGTCGCTCGAAAGCTTCGGCTCCATCACGAAAATCAACGGAGATTTCCAGCTCGCCGGCGAAAAACTCGAATTCGAAGACCTCCGCAGCAACGGAGGCCTCGTCTCCCTCAACGCCCGCGGCAACTACCGCTGGGCCGACAACAGCTTCGACGTCCGCGTCCGCGCGGAACTTCTCCGAAATACACTCCCCTTCGACGCGATGTCCCATCTCCTGACCCCCGTCTCGTGGATCATGGAACGACGCCTCAAGGGGAACTTCAACACGTACAAATGGGAGTAATCATCATGAGCTTTGCCGAAAAACTGGAAAAACTGAAAAACATTCTCGGCGCCGTCTCCGACCTCCGCGCCGCCTCCGAACTGCTCGACTGGGATATGCGCACCTACATGGCTCCCGGCTCCATCGACTCGCGTTCCCTTCAGCTCGCCACGCTCGGGGAAACCGCCCATGAAAAAACAACTTCGCGCGAATTCGGAAAACTCATCGGGAAACTCGCCCGCAAAGCGAAAAAACTCGATCCCGATTCCGATGAACGCCGCCTCATCGAAAAAGTCTCCAAAAACTACGAAAAGGAACGCCGTCTCCCCGCCGAATGGGTCCGACGCAACGCCGAAGCCTGTTCCCGCGCAAACACCGCATGGGAACGCGCCCGCAAAGAAAAGAACTTCAAAACCTTCGCCCCGCATCTCCAGGAACTTCTCGATCTCACCTTCGAGCGTCTCTCCTGGTTTGAACCGTATGAACATCCCTATGACCCGCTCCTCGACCGCTTCGATGAAGGCGTCACCTGCGCCGACCTCGAACCGGTCTTCGCGCGTCTGAAAAAAGAACAGTCGGAAATCATCCGCGCCGCGCTCAAAAAACCCGCGCCCGACACCGCATTCCTGAACGGCTCTTTCCCCGCCGCAAAACAGATCAGACTCACCGAAGAGGTTCTCACTCGCATGGGCTACGACTGGAACTGCGGACGCCAGGACACCACCGTTCATCCGTTCACGACGACCATCGGACTCTACGACGTCCGCGTCACGACAAAAGTCTTCCCCGGCAAGCCGTTCTCCGCTCTCTTCAGCTCCGTGCACGAAGGCGGACACGCTCTCTACGAACAGGGAATCGACAAACGGTACGCGCGCACGCCGCTCGGCGACGGCGCCTCCTTCTCGATCCATGAATCCCAGTCCCGTCTCTGGGAAAACCTGGTTGCGCGCTCGCCGGAATTCTGGCAATTCTGGTATCCGCGCGTGCGGAAGCTCTACCCCGCCGCACTCAAGAATGTCCCGATGGAAAAGTTCCTCGCCGCGCTCAACGCCGTTGAAGCCTCCCCCATTCGCGTGGAAGCCGACGAACTGACGTACAACATGCACATCATTCTGCGTTTTGAACTCGAAAAAGCGATGCTCGAAGGCAAACTCAAAGCAGCCGATCTCGCCGAGGCCTGGAACGCCGGAATGAAAGACCTGCTCGGAATCGAAATCCGGGACGACGCCGAAGGCGTCCTTCAGGATGTTCACTGGGCCATGGGCGAATTCGGCTATTTCCCCTCCTATGCAATCGGAAACGTCATCTCCGCCCAGCTCTGGAACGCCGCGCTCAGGGATCACCCGGAAATTCCGCAGCGCATCGCACAGGGCGATTACGCCCCGCTCCGCGAATGGCTCCGCTCCCGCGTTCATGTCCACGGCGCCAAATACACCACGTCGGAAATTCTCAGGATCGCAACCGGAAACGGAACACTCGACCCGACACCCTATCTTAAAATGCTCAAACACAAATACGCCTGAGGCAACCAATGATCAACTTTGAAGAAATCAAGAAAAAACTCAATCAAGCCGACCGCTTCTGCGCCTTCAACTCCATGCGCCTCACCAGCATCGGAGAATGCCGCGCCGAAGCAGAATACGATGTTTCGGAAGACTCCCTGAACGGACACGACGTCGTGCAGGGAGGCGCGATCTACACGCTCTGTGACTTTGCGTTCGCCGGAGCCTCCTGGTCCACCGGACGCCCCTGCATCGGGCTCAACAGTTCCATCTCGTACCTCCGTCCGGGCAAGGGCCCGAAGATCACCGCCACGGCAACGCTCATTCACAACGGCCGGACAACCTGCGTCTGCGAAGCCGTCGCCCGGAATTCCGACGGGAAAATCATCGCCAAGTGCACCCTGACCGGCTACTTTCTGGATCAGAAAAAATGAAACGCATCTTCCTGCTCCCCCTGTTCGCGGCGCTCCCGCTCGCCGCGCTCGAAATCGCTCCGGACGACCCGCGGCTGCACTATTCCGGCATCCTCTCGAAAACCTTCGTCGAGGGCGCACGCCGGAATCATGTCATGAAGTTCAGCCGTCTCATGCCGCATCGCGACCATCTGGAGCACGACAATCCCGGCGCGCGCATCCGCTTCCGGACCGACAGCCGCAACATCCGCGTGAAACTCCGCTACAACGGACTTCATCTCCCCGAAGTCCCCCTCGACAGCTCAGGAATTTTCCTCGTCGACGGAGACTGGAAGCCGGAATACACCTTCACGCTCCCCGGCGACCGCCGCAAGCGCACGCGCTATTTCTCTCGCGACCTCTCCTTCCGGATTCCCTCCGACGGCGCCATGCACACATTCGACGTCATTCTCCCCTCGGGAGACTCCGTCGACTTTCTCGGGCTCTCCGTCAACGACCGTGCGAAATTCGCCGATCCGAAGCCGTTCGCGAAACGCGCCGTCCTCTACGGCGACTTCGCACAGAGCGGCGAAATCCTCCCCGCGCATCAATCGTTCTCCTATCTGCTCGGGCGTTCCTTGAACTGGGAAATCATAGACGCCGTCATGGCGGATACGCTCCTCACCCCGAACCATGCGGAATTTCTCGCGCTCCCGAACCCCGACCTTCTGGTCGTCATGACGGGAACGTTCGACAGCAGATTCGGGACCACCATTCCGGTTTTCAAGAAGAATCTGGAACGTTTCACGGAAGCCTTCCGCACAGCCGCGCCGAACGCGAAGATTGCATTCGTCACTCCGCTGAAGAAGAGCGCCGCGCCTTACGCCGCCGCCATCCGGGAATTCGGGGAAAAACAGAAAATCCGCGTCATAGAGGGCGCACAACTCCTCCCCGATTCGCCGCGGTATTATTCCCGCAACCGCGTCACACCGAATGCGGAAGGAGCCGCTCTGCTTGCGGAAAATCTAGCAAAGCTGCTACAGCATTGAGGCGGGGTCAATGTCCAGATAAACCTGGAGCCCGCGCGGCTGATTCCGGCAGGTCTCATAGCGCAGGATCTGCTTGAGCCGCCCCAGCTTTCCCGCCCGGAAAGTCGCCATGTAGCGGAACTTCCCCTTGATGCGCTCAATCGGCGCGGGCATCGGTTCCGTAACCTCGGTTTCCGGGTCCAGATACGGCTGAATGCGCTCCATGAGCTGCGCCGCATAAGCCTCGATCTTCCGCGGTTCCTCCCCGTCGAAATGAAGCGCGATCACATGTCCGTACGGGGGGAGCTTCAGCTCCTCGCGGACCGGAAGTTCATCAGCGTAAAACGTGTCGCAGTCATGGTTTGCCGCCGCGGTGATCGCTGAATTGAACGGGTTGCCGGTCTGAATCAGGACTTCGCCGCGGTGTTCGCCGCGTCCGGCGCGCCCGGCGACCTGCGTAAGCAGCTGGAACGTCCGTTCCGCCGCGCGGAAATCCGGCAGGAAAAGTCCCATGTCCGCATTCACGACGCCCACGAAAGTGACGTTCGGAAAATCAAGTCCCTTTGCAATCATCTGCGTTCCGATCAGAATGTCGATCTCTCCCCGGCGGAATTTTCCCAGAATCTCTTCATACAGACTAGGACGCGTCATGGAATCCGAGTCCATCCGGGCAATCCGCGCATTCTTGAACACCGCGAACGCCATGTTCTCGACCTTCTCCGTCCCCGCACCCGAATAGCGGATTTTTTCCGAACCGCACTGCGGGCATTTCTCATAAGCTGAGACCATCGCTCCGCAGAGATGACATGTCAGAATCTGCATCTTCCGGTGGTAGGTGTATGCGGCGGAACAGTCGGGACAGCGCGCGACGAATCCGCAGTCCTCGCAAATCATCTGCTTTGCAAACCCGCGCCGATTCAGAAAAATAATGCTCTGCTCCCCGACGGCGATGCGCTCGCGGACCCCCCGGATCAGCTCTTTTGAGAGCACCGGACGCAGCCCGTCGACCGTCTCTTCGCAGCGCATGTCGACAATCCGCACATCGGGCAGCACAATGCGCGGATCGCTCCGCTTGAGCATTCGCGCGTGTGCGTATTTGCCCGCGACGGCGGCATTGTAATGCGATTCCAGCGACGGCGTGGCGGAGCCGAGAATCACCGTCGCCCCTTCCAGTTTGCCGCGCATGACAGCGACGTCGCGCGCATTGTATCGCGGCGCCTCCGACTGCTTATACGACTGTTCGTGCTCCTCGTCGACCACAATCAGCTTCAGTTTCGTGAACGGAGCGAAAAGCGCGGAACGCGCCCCGACGGCGATGCGGACCCGTCCCGAGTGAACTTTCATCCATTCGTCATGCCGCTCCCCTTCGGAAAGTCCGCTGTGGAGCACGCTCACCATGTCGCCGAACCGGGCGCGGAACCGCTCCACGGTCTGCGGAGTCAGGGAGATTTCCGGAACAAGCACGATCGCTTCGCCGCCCTGTTCCAAAGCCTTTGCAATCGCCTGAAGATAAACCTCCGTTTTGCCGGAGCAGGTGACGCCGTGGAGCAGAACGACATGTTTTCCCGTGCGCCCCTCCATCGTGTCGAAAATGATTTTCAGCGCCTCCGCCTGTTCGGGAGTCGGCTTCAGGCGTCTGGTCGGAATCACCGACGCCCCCTTGAACGGGTCGCGGTCGTCCGCAATTTCCTCGCGGTCGACAATGCCCTCTTTGACCAGAGCGTCGAGCGCCCCTTTTCCCGCCCCCGCCTTGAGCAGAAGAATATCCTGCGGCAGTTCGTGCTCCAGCATCAGGGTCTTCAGCAGGGCGACGCGGGCTTTTGCCCGGGCGTTTTTTTCGATATACTCCGCCGCCTTCGCGGTGTCGCCAAGACGGCAGTGCGGACGTGTCCGCGGTTTGATTTTTCCGCTGCGCACCGCTCCGGGCAGAAGGTTGCGCACCGCCAGTTCGCGCGGACAGCAGTAGTAGAGCGCCATCCACTCCGCAAGCTTCAGGAGCGGATCCGGAATCTCCGGCGAATTGGCGCAGATCGAATCAACCGTGCGCAAATCCGGGAATTCCGAACGGTCGGTGATCTCCATCACGTAACCGCTGCGCAGAGCAAGCCCGTTCCCGAACGGGATATTGACTTTGCTTCCCGTCCGCACCTTCCCGAGCAGATGCTCCGGTATCCGGTAGTCGAAAAAACGGTCGAGCGAAAGATTCAGCGCGATTCTGGCGACGTTTTGCGGCATCGGTCAATCCATTGCAAGCAGACGCAGAATCTCATCGTGGATTGCGCCGTTGGAAGCGAGAATTCCCTGTTTCGGATATCCCGTTCCGCCCGAAAAGTCGGAAATCCGCCCGCCGGCTTCCGTGAGAATGATTTCGCCCGCCGCAATATCGTACGGCTGAAGCTCCATCTCCCAGAAGAAATCCGCGGAACCGGAGGCGACGGCGCAGAGGTCGTACGCCGCGGACCCGTACCGGCGGATGTCGCGGATCAGCGGAGCGATGCGGCAGAAGTGCGGCAGATTGTTCTTCTTCAGTCCCGCCCGCAGACACGCAAAGCCGGTGATGCCGAGACAGCGGACCGGCTCGGTCCGTCCGGAAACGTGGATCGGTTCGCCGTTGCACTTCGCCCCGCCGCCGAGAATCGCGGAATAGAGTTCGTTCAGACGCGGCTGATAAATCGCCCCCGCATACGGCTTTCCGTTCCGGTGCAGTCCGATGGAAACCGAATACATCGGCGACCCGTGCACAAAAGAGGTCGTTCCGTCGATCGGGTCGATAATCCAGAGGTATTCCGAGTTGCCTTCGTTCGAGCTTCCGCCCTCCTCGCCGAGAATCGCATGGTCCGGATACGCCGCTTCAATTTCAGCGCGGATGAACCGCTCGACCTTCCGGTCGGCGTCGGTCACCAGATCTTTCGGGTTCTTGAAGTGAATTTCCTCCCGGGAAAAGTGTTTCCGCTCCTCCAGAGCCATGTCTCCGGCTCTTTTTGCCAGTTTTTCCATAAATTTCAGCATAAAAACACCTCTGCTGGTTTGTTAATTCCGCTTTCGCGTATTATAATACCATACTGTTTGAAAAATTCAACTGGAAAGAAAAAATTATGACATCCGATTGCAGCATTCTGGAAAACCGCTGTCTCAAGGGTCTCTACCGGAAAATCGTGTTCCACGCTCCGGAGATCGCCGCAAAGGCTCAGCCCGGACAGTTCGTACACATTCACATTCCCTCTCTGCGCGACCGCATTCTGCGCCGTCCGTTCAGCATCTGCGGATACGATCCCGAAGCGGGAACCCTCACCGTGGTCTGCAAAGTCGTCGGCGCCGGAACCGCCGAACTCGCGGAAATGCTCCCCGGACAGTCCTGCAACGTCATGGGCCCCCTCGGCAAAGGCTATCCGACGCCCTGCAGCGACGAAACCCCGATTCTTGTCGCGGGCGGCTACGGCTCCGCCGCGATCCTCCCGCTCGCGAAACGTTCCCCAAACAAGGGAATGCTCCTGCTCGGCGCACGATCGGCCGCCGACATCATCCTCGCCGAAGAGTACGAAACCGCCGGATACGACGTCCGTCTTGCAACGCAGGACGGCTCGCTCGGACACAAAGGTCTTGTCACCGAACTGCTCGACAAGGCGCTCGCCGACGCCCCGAAGACTCCCGTTCTTTACGCATGCGGACCCACGCCGATGCTGATGGCGCTCGGCCGCCTCGCCGTTGCAAAAAACGTCAAATGCCATCTGAGTCTCGACCAGCACATGTGCTGCGGAATCGGCGCATGCTTCGCCTGTGTCGTCAAAATGAAAGATCCCTCCTCGCCCGACGGCTGGCGCTATTCGCGCACCTGCAAGGAAGGACCCGTCTATACCGCCGAGGAGGTGTACTATGAAGCCTGATCTCTCTGTAAAACTCGGTCCGCTTGAGCTTGCGAACCCCGTCATGACAGCCTCCGGAACATTCGGCTACGGAAGCGAATACGAAGAATTTTTCGATCCCTCCATTCTCGGCGCGGTCGTCGTCAAAGGCGTCGCTCCGAACCCGGTGCACGGCAACCCGACTCCCCGCGTCGCCGAAGTCGCCTCCGGCATGATCAACGCCATCGGCCTCCAGGGGCCCGGCATCGAAAAATTCCTGCATGACGAACACTATCTTCCCTGGCTCCGCAAACACAACTGCAAAACCGTCGTCAACATCTGGGGCAAGAGCGTGGATGACTACCGTTACGTCGCCGAACGCCTCGACGCCGACTCCGACGGCATCGCCGCTCTGGAAATCAACGTCTCCTGCCCGAACGTCAAGGAAGGCGGAATCTCCTTCAGCTCCGACACCGCAGCAATGGGCAAAGTCGTCGCAGCCGTCCGTTCCGCAACGAAACTTCCGCTCATCACCAAGCTGAGCCCGAACGTCAGGAGTATGCCCGAATTCGCCCGCGCCGCCGCCGCAAACGGCAGCGACGTCGTCTCCATGATCAACACCATTCCCGCCATGGCGATCGACATTGAAACGCGCCGTCCGAAAATCGCCAACATCACCGGCGGCCTCAGCGGCCCCGCCGTCAAACCCGTCGCCGTCAAGATGGTTTACGAAACCGCGCGCGCCGTCGACATTCCGATCATCGGCATGGGCGGTATTTTCAGCGGGGAAGACGCCGTGGAGTTTCTGCTCGCCGGGGCCTCCGCGATCGCCGTCGGCACGGCGATTTTCACCGATCCGCTCGCGCCGCTCAAAGTTCTCGGCGGAATCTCCGCCTATCTCGAACGCCACGGCTGCAAATCCGTAACCGAAATCATCGGACAGGTCCGGGTCTGACAAAACCTCTGTTTAAAATAATTTGCGGCTCCTCCCGCTCATCCGGCGAGGAGCCGCAATTATTTTGAAACGTTCACAACGCTCAGTGATATTTCGGAAGATAATCGCCGTGCGCTTCGATCAGGTCATCGCACATCGCAACGATCTTGTCGATGCTGAGTTCCGCCGACGTGTGCGGATCCATCATAGCCGCCTGATAGATGCATTCGCGTTTCCGCGTGAGCGCCGCCTCGATCGTCATGAGCTGAACGTTGATGTTCGTGCGGTTCAGCGCCGCGCAGATCTGCGGCAGATCGCCCACATACGTTCCCTGAACGCCGTTCGCGTCCACCAGACACGGCACTTCGACGACGGCGTCGTGCGGCAGGTTGGAAATCATGCCGTTGTTCATCACATTTCCGCCGATCTGGAACGTCTCGCCCGTCATGATCGCGTTCATGATGCCCGCGCCGTATTCGCGCGACGGCTTGTGTTCCAGAACCTCTTTCGAACAGAGTTCCGCATACTGGTGTTTCCAGTTTTCGATCTGCTTCACGCAGCGGCGCGGATATTCATCCAGAGGAATGTTGTATTCGCCGATCAGCTCCGGATAATTCGCCTTGATCCAGTAGGGCATGTATTCAGCGTTGTGCTCGCTGGATTCAGTCACATAGTAACCGAATTTCAGCATCATTTCCAGACGCACCATGTTGCCGGGCTTGTCCTTGTCCGCCTTGCGCCACTGCGCCAGCTTTTCCGCCGCGACGCGCTTGACTTCGGGATAGATGTCCTTTCCGCCCTTGCGGAGGTTCAGCAGCCACGCCATGTGGTTGATTCCGGCGATTTTACCGAAAATGTCGTCGCGCTCACCCTCGCCCTTGTAAAGGTCGAGCGTGTCGAGCAGAGAACTGATGCAGACCTGAACGGAATGGCAGAGACCGACCGTTTTGATGGAGCTGCCCTTCAGCATCGCGCCGGTGAGCATCGCCATCGGATTCGTGTAGTTGAGGAACCACGCATCGGGGCTGACCTCTTCCAGGTCGCGGGCGAAATCAAGCATCACCGGAATTGTACGGAGCGCGCGGAAAATGCCGCCGATTCCGAGCGTATCCGCGATCGTCTGGGGCAAACCGTATTTCTTCGGAATCTCGAAGTCGATCACCGTGGAAGGCTCGTATCCGCCGACCTGGATTGCGTTCACCACGAAGTTCGTGTTGCGGAGCGCCTCCTTGCGGTTCTCCGCGCCGAGATAGGTTCTTACCGTCGCGCGGCCCTCGTTGATGCTGTGATTCAGCGAGTTCAGAACCTTTTCCGATTCCATCAGACGGGTCGCGTCAATGTCGTAAAGCGCGATCTCCGCATCCTTCAGAGCCTCTTTGAACATGCAGTCGCCCAGAACGTTTTTCACGAAAACTGTGCTTCCGGCACCCATGAACGAAATCTTTGCATTGTAAGCCATCATACACCTCTTTCAGGTTTTCACCCGCTCATTTTCCGCGGGATTCTGCATTTAATGTACTTCCGGAAAGGAAAAACACAAACAGGATTTTTTTGCTTTCTTCGGTACTTTTGTGCTCTTTTCAGAAAAATATTTTCCGGACCGTCCATGATTTTTTTTATTTTTTATGGAACTTTATTTGTCAATTCACTGTTTCAGTAGTAAATTACTTCATGATGAAAACTTAAAACAAGAAAGCGAGGAAGACTCCATGTGGGATTACACCAGCAAAGTAATGGATCATTTTCTCAACCCGCGGAACGTGGGCGAAATTGAAAACCCGGACGCCGTCGCGGAAGTGGGAAACATCACCTGCGGCGATGCGCTCAAATTATATCTCAAACTTGACGACAGCGGCAGAATTTCCGACGTCAAATTCAAGACCTTCGGCTGCGCAAGCGCCATCGCCTCCTCCTCCGCCCTCACCGAGCTCGTCAAAGGCATGACGCTCGACGAAGCCGCCAAAGTCACAAACAAGGACATCGTCAAGCTCCTCGGCAGCCTCCCGGAAGAAAAAATGCACTGCTCCGTCATGGGCATGGAAGCTCTCCAGGCAGCAATCGCCGACTACAAAGCCAGACACGGAGAATCCTATCAGAAAATCGAAGAGAATCCCGAAGATCATGAAGGACGCATCGTCTGCAAGTGTTTCGGCGTGACCGATACCAAGATCCGCCGCGTCGCAAAGGAAAACAACCTCCGCACCGCCGAACAGGTCACCAAGTACACCAAGGCCGGGGGCGCATGCGGCGCATGCCTCGACCAGATCCAGGAAATTCTCGACGGCCTCTGGAAAGAGCACAAAGCCGAACCCTCGCACTCCTCCGAAAAAGTCGACGACTTCAACGCACTCTCCGTTGTCCAGAAGGTCATCAGGGTTCAGTCGGTCATCGACCGCGAAATCCGACCCCAGCTCGAACACGACGGCGGCGACATCGAGCTCGTCGACATTCAGGGCAATCAGGCGATCGTCCGTCTCAAAGGTCACTGCGCGGCCTGCATGGCGGCAAAAGTGACGCTCAAAAACCTCGTCGAAGCCAAACTCCACGAATTCGTCTCCGACTCCATTCAGGTCGTGGAAGCGAAATGAGCGTGAATCATGGAAAAGATCATCTATCTTGACAACAACGCCACCACGGCGGTCGCCCCCGAAGCATTCGAGGCGATGCGCCCGTTCCTCACAGAACTCTACGGCAACCCGTCAAGCATCCACACGTTCGGCGGACAGGTCGCCGCGCATGTGGAAGACGCCCGGGCAAAGCTCGCCGACCTCCTCGGCGCACAGCCCTCCGAAGTCATCTTCACCAGCTGCGGAACCGAAAGCGACAACGCCGCAATCCGCAGCGCGCTGAGCTTCTGCCCGAAACGCCGCAAAATCGTCGTCTCCTGCATGGAACACCCCGCAATCCTCGCGCTCGGCAAAGACCTCGAACGCCGCGGCTACACCGTCTCCCATATCCCCGTCGACTCCAAAGGCCGCCTCGACATGGAATGCGCCCGCGAAATGATCGACGCCGACACCGCGGTCGTCTCCGTCATGTGGGCGAACAATGAAATCGGAAACATCTACCCGGTCGCGGAACTCGCCGAACTCGCGCACAGCCAGGGCGCCCTCTTCCACACCGACGCCGTTCAGGCCGTCGGCAAGGTTCAGATGGACCTGAAAAACATGCCGATCGACATGCTGAGTCTTTCCGGACACAAACTCCACGCCCCGAAAGGCGTCGGAGCACTTTACGTCAGACGCGGCGTCCGCTTCCATCCCTTCATCATCGGAGGACACCAGGAGCGCGGCCGCCGCGCGGGAACCGAAAACGTGGCGAGCATCGTCGCTCTCGGAAAAGCCGCCGAACTTGCAAAAGCCAATTTCGCAACCGAAAACACGAAGGTGAAAGCCTTGCGCGACAAGCTTGAAACCTCACTTCTGCAGCTCCCCTCGACCCGTCTGAACGGCGACGTCGAGCACCGCCTCCCGAACACCAGCAACATCTCCTTCGAATACATCGAAGGTGAATCCATTCTGATGCTTCTGAACATGTACGGGATCTGCGCCTCGAGCGGCAGCGCCTGCACGACCGGCAGTCTGGAACCCTCTCACGTTCTGCGCGCAATGGGCGTTCCCTACACCGCCGCCCACGGCGCCATCCGATTCAGCTTCTCCCGCTACAACACCGGGGAGGAAGTGGATTTCGTGCTCGAAAAACTTCCGCCCGTCATCGCGCGTCTGCGTGAAATCTCCCCCTACTGGAAAAACTGACGCCCGTTCCCGACG
>ERZ1034913.47-NODE-47-length-124010-cov-31.253326_pt1 | contig 124010 bp, 122 predicted proteins | sample MGYA00520697_ERZ1034913 | MGnify/ENA primary metagenome ERZ1034913 (study PRJEB33766, sample SAMN09781786) | gut metagenome | biome: gut microbiome | host: Homo sapiens | place: Madagascar | study: EMG produced TPA metagenomics assembly of the PRJNA485056 data...
GCTGGAAAGAATAAAATAATAATCGTTATTATTTTCTGAAAACTTCTATATTTGTTATACATATAGTTATGAATACTACATGAAACAATATTCTATACTATGGGAGGGGGTGTTTATATAAATTGAATGTGATAAAAATACAGTCTTTCACATTCAAAAAAATATATCCTTAAAATAAGGGGGTAGGGGGCTATTTTACAAATATTTTTTGATTTGAGCCGACCAGCAGCCGACTGTCTGATAAAACTCTTCCCAACCAAAAAATTTTTTACACTTATCTTTCATTCTAAATCATCCCAAATTACCAAAAATCATCAACACATAATCCAACACAATCCAACACCCAACTCAACATTCTCCCCTTATCATATCAACATACATCTTTATGCTTAACGGTACAATCAACGGTACAAACCTATCTCTTACTCTTCTATTTACCAAATTATCTATCGGAAATCATCTAACTTTTCCTGAATCATATTCCAAATTACAATTCAATCCAACCTATTTACACAACAATCAATATATCAATTTAGTCTCATTCTATTCCAAGCCTAACCAATATCCTTTTGTTTTATTCTGTCCAAAATACCTAATTTACAATACCAATTTAATACCATTTCAACACTCTTAAATATTCCTAAATATCCAGACTCAATATCCCGAATATTATTATCCCTCTTTTATTTCTCTTCTATCTCTCTTATCAAAACCAATTTCAAATAGTCCAAATCAATCATATAAACCAAATCCAATATCAACTACATTCTAACTACAAGTATATTTTAATCCTCTGCCAAAGAACTTTATTTAACAGAATCCTTATTAAAAAGTATTTAAAATAAAGCTTTATTTTTGCTTCTACCGTTAATTCTTTCCGTTAATTTATATTCTACCTTAATTTCAATACTTTCTAAATTTTTACCGTCTAATTCGATTTTACATAAAATAAAGCAATATGATTTTCACCGTTATTTTCAATCATTTTTGAAGTTATTCATAGGTATCCAATAAGTATCTATTCGTAAGTATCCATTCATTCTTAACTATTCATCAAATACTTTGATTACTTTACATAGGTTACTTCCTAAATTTGAGGAAAATCTCGTATAATAATTTTAGGCATCACTTTTAATGTCACATGGCAACAAGATTTTTGACCTCATCTCTCGCCAGAGAGATAACTATTCTTATTGTAATAGGTATCTTATATGTTTAGAACTGCAAAAACGTGACAAGATTTGTACCAGCTTTTCATACCTTGAGAAAAAGCAGGTACAAGATTTGTACCAGCTATTGCGTTTTACCTATAATGTGATTATTTGATAGTGAAATATATTATCTTTCTTGGCGATTGGAGGTGATTAACATTGCTGAAACAAAAAGTGAATACATACCTGTTCAATTAACAGGGGATGCTGAAAAGTATATTACTATCCCATCTTCTATTATCTTAAACAAGGATATGGATGTCATGCGTGTTGCAGCTTATTCATTTTTTATGTTTCGAAGAGGATTAGACAGTTGTTTATATTTTTCAATCAATGCAATGATACATTGGTTCAATAAAAAGCCCAACAGGAATAAAGGACGTATCAATGATAAATTACTTGGTGTAATTAGTGACTTGAAAGACTTGGGGTATTTAACATATCCAGAAGATGTGTTTACGAAAACAAGTAAAGGTACTGCTCCTATTTGGGAACAATTTGTAGAAGCTTCTTTTGACACAGTTAGTGCTGCACAAGAAAATAATCATAATAGATTTGCTATTATTTATCTTGACGAGATAAAAGCTATTATGAATTATCAGGGTAATCCTAAAGATGTGTATTTAAACAGTTTTTCGTTATTGTTGGTATTTGCTTATTTACGAATGTCGATTATGCGAAGGTCTAATCAGTATAGATTAGACGAAGATATTCTGGAAAAGCAGATACAATTTCCTGAAGCTTATAATGATTATTATAAAGATATGGCTGATGAATTAGGAGTGTCTGTACGCACATTTGGAAAGATTGTAAATTGTCTCAGGGATGAATTACATTTGATTCAGTTCGAGGAAATTGGAAGAACAAAATATATAACTGACGATGGAAAAGTAAAATGGAAAACCAATCATACTATATTTTGCAATTCCTATAAACGAGAGCGTGATTATCTACTCACTGATTCAGAATCATACTGGATTACTGAAATAGCAAATAAAAAACAAAAAATTGGAATCAAAGGAGATTAGAATGTGGATACTTTAGCAAATAAAATTTCTGATAGTTATTATGAATTATCAGAACGAGATTTTTACCCTCCAGAAGATAAACGCACTTTTCGTTCTGGTGTGTTGAATACTGATGGAGATAGTTATGAGGAATTTGCACAAGACTATAATGATATGTGTGAAGAGGAAGAAATGTATGAATTATAATTAACTATTAAGGTTATACGCTTAATAGCAAGAAAGGTGAAATTATGTTAGATACTCAAATCAATATATATAGTGTGGATACAGGTAACTTTTATAGTAATCACGAAGCTCATCTACACTGGTTAAATCACAAATTGCGTTCCGAAAGAAATGCTTTGGTGCAAAAATCAAAAGATATAGCCAGTGAACTTTTTAAATATGGAATTGAGCAAAGTGATTTGGATACAATGTTAAAATCTGAATATGATTATTCAGGTTGGGGTGAAGATACAGAACGTATTCAATCTCTTGGAAATGAATATGTCAACCTCAAAGAATTGATTGTCATGAAAAACAGAAAAATCAAGTACAGCAAAGATACTCTTTTGCAACTTCTGGAAAATAAAGTCAATGCAAATATTGTTTCTGATGGAAAGCATCATATTCGTGAATTAAAGGAAAATGATGTTTCTGATAAAAAAATAATTTCTGTGTTTGATTCTTCTTTTACAAGAATGATACACGCACAACCTAATGAACTGTCAGAAGATTTTATGGTTGTTCAGGTATATTATTTTGATATAATCAAGGATTTAATATACTACGGATTTACATATAAGGGAGAAAAGTATATTTACTTTACTTCTTCTGCTGGTCAAATTCGCACAAAGAAAACTGTGTTCATTAAAGAATCAACATGGAAAAAATATGAAAAAACAATTATGTGTGGACTAACAATAGATGTCATTAATTCAAAAGGTGGTAATAATCCTAATAAGCATTTGGCATACACCGCATTAACCAACTCTGCTACAGATGCATGGGAAGAATTTGATATTGACAAAACAATTGTTATTGATGATTTTGAGACAAATGTGTTTGGAACATATGACTTGGTAGATGATGCAGATTATTCTATCAAGCGTGTATCAGATTATGTGCCAATTACTCATACCGATGGAGCTGGAATGATGTTACCTCATATGGGTAAAAACAGAATGGTTCGCCTACCTTGGGTAAAAGGACTACTTGGAAAATTTGATTATGTTCATTTTATAGATGTTAATGGTTGTTCTTCTATCATCAAGGACATTTATGGAAAAGAACATGATATTATCGCAGAAGGCATTGAAATCATATTTACAAAATCACAATTCAAAATGTGGAAGTATTATGATTCATGGGAACAATACAAAGAATATTATAAAAAATATCATTGTACTGCTGGATATACTAATCTTGAAGAGGATAGAATAAGAAATGCAAAAATCAATTATCAAATGCTTCAGACATTAACTGATATTACTGATGAGGAGATATTGGAAATTGCAAAACCATCTATCAATAAATTGCAAAATCTTTGTTCTTCTGTTGAGAACATTAAAGATGCATTTGGTATTACCCCTTATAATTTACATAAAAATTCGTTTCAAAAGTCTGTAGAGTTATATCCTGACTTATTGAATGACGAATATGTAAAAACACAACTGAGGAATACTAAAGATAGCATGATAAAACAGTATAAGTCTGGAAAATTACAGATTTATGGAAAATATACTTTTTTACTTCCTGATTTTTATGCAGCTTGTCAATATTGGTTTCAGGGAATAAAAGACCCTGAAGGATTATTGGCTGACCAAGAAGTATTCTGTTGGTTATTTAGAAAATCAGATAAGTTGGATTGTTTACGTTCTCCTCATCTTTACAAAGAACACGCAATAAGAAAAAATATTGCATATTGTAAAAATGAACGTCAAAAACTTATAAGAGAATGGTTTGATACTGATGCCATTTATACCAGTTGCCATGACTTAATTAGTAAAATTCTTCAGTTTGATGTAGATGGAGATAAGTCTCTTGTGGTGTCTGACAGGAAATTTATTGAAGTCGCAGAAAGAAATATGAAAGGGATTGTTCCTTTGTATTACAATATGCGAAAAGCATCCCCCACTCTTCTAACATCTGAGAATATTTATAATGGATTGGTGGCTGCTTTTACAGGTGGAAATATTGGATTGTATAGTAATAATATTTCTAAAATTTGGAACAGTGAGGTATTTATTTCAGGAACACCAGAGGAAAAACAAGAAGCTATTGACCTTGTTAAACTACTTTGTATGGAAAATAACTTCGTCATTGATTATGCGAAAACTTTATATAAACCGCAACGTCCAAAAGATGTTCATGAAAAAATCATTGCTCACACTAAAGAGAATGTTCCTCATTTTTTCAAATATGCAAAGGATAAGGATGAAGTACAGGTTTCAAATATAAATGCAAGTTTTGTAAATAAGCTAAATAGCATTATCCCCAATCCGAGAATTAATTGTAGGTCATTAAAATTAGGAACTATAGATTATAAGTTGCTTATGCACAATCCCGATATTGAATGTCGTGTCGATTTTACTGATAGAGGAAAATTAATAAAGGAAAAGACTGACCCCTTGATTGTAAAATATTGTGAGTTGAGTAGCAAACATCATTTTCAAATCAATCTAAACTATAAAGAAAATCTTTCTCCTGATTTAATGAAACATTCTCAAATAGTACAAGATTTATTATATAAAAATATTTCAAATGAAATAAAAACAGCTTTATCCGAATTTGGATATAGTGAATCAGAAATAGCTGACATACTTGTAAAATATTTATACGGAATTAAGAAAAGTAAACACAAAGTTGCATTATGGTTATGTTATGGAAATATCATTTATGAAAATATAAAAGAAAATGGATGTAAAAATAATCATAAAAGTATCCAGTGTGTTGATTGTGGAGAATGGTTTGATGTGTTGACGAAAAATAATAATACTTGCAGATGTCCAGATTGTTATGAAGAATATAGAAAAAATCGTAAATTAGAGACTCAAAGAGCAAGAAGAAACAAAATGAAGTCGGGTCAAAAAATTTTATAAAAGCCTTACAATTAAGGTTATATGCCAAAATTGAGAATTTTTAAAAGCCCTTGTTTTAAGGGCTTTTAAATTTTTTGAAATGTTCATTAGGGGGAAAACAAGCTAATTTATGTAGTTTTAAAAAATTCCCATGAAATTTAAGTAAGAAGGAGGTTATACCAATGGGTACAGTTAATAAAGAAAAGTTCACAAAAGAACGTCTTATTAAGCGTATTGCGGATGCAGAGCATAAAGATATTGCTCTTGTACGTTCTATATATAACTCTTTAGAAGATACTGTAGTTGAAGCACTTGCTTATGCTACACCTGAGACAGATGTTTCAGTAAAATTATTTGAAGGAATTACTCTTGAAAGTTCTCATGTTCCTGAGAAGATTAAGAAAAATAACCTTACTGGAAAGAACATTACTGTTGCGGAACATATTAAAGTGAAAGCCAATATTACACGCAATTATCAGGAAAAGATTAATTCTTAATTTGTTATAAGCAGTTAAACTGTTTATATAAAACCACCTGTTGATTCTTGTGGTTACTTCTTACATTCATATTTAACCTTTCTTAATGAGGGTGTACATACACCCGACTTTGGCTCTATGGTATAAAGGCAATTATATCCGACTGTCTCTCGGAAGATTTGGGTTCGATTCCCAATAGAGTCGCTTATTGGAATGTAGTCAATGAAAGTTGGATGATTTCATTCCAATTATTCCCTTATAGCTCAGTTGGTAGAGCGTCTGACTGTTAATCAGAATGTCACAGGTTCAAGTCCTGTTGGGGGAGCTTATAGGAAGTTGGTGTAATGGCAACACAACAGTCTCCAAAACTGCAAGTTTAGGGTTCGAATCCTTAACTTCCTGTTTATGGGCGAGTGAGCAGAATTGGTATTGCAGCGGTCTGTAAAATCGTGGCTTCGGCATTGTAGGTTCAAGTCCTACCTCTCCCACTTATAGTGAAAGTATTTTAAAAGTAGAATATCCGAATTTATGAATAAGACAACGGAAGGTAGAGGTTCAAATCCTCTCTTTCACTAATTTGCTGGTGTGGTGGAATTGGCAGACACATTGGGTTTAAGCCCCAATTGCATATAGCAGTACGAGTTCAAATCTCGTCACCAGCATTGTGCTTCTCTACATAATGAGAACCTTTATTTTAGAGTGTGTGGTGTAATGGTAGCATACGTGATTTGGGGTTATGGGGAGCAGTTCAAATCTGACACATTCTATTTTTATTGCGGAATAAAGCAGCGGTTAGCTTACCAGTCTCATAAGCTGGGTGTCGTGAGTTCGAATCTCACTTCCGCAATTAATAATGGTATAACTTTGCGGAGTTATAGCAGATGAAAACCTACTGCATTAAGGTAGGCAATGACCTTAATTATGGCTTCGTGGTCAAATGGTTAAGACACCACTCTTTCAAGGTGGGATTGATGGGTTCGATTCCCTCCGAAGTCATTATGGTGTATTTAGTTTAATGGTAAAACGCTAGATTGTGATTCTATGGTTGAGGGTTCAATTCCTTCAATACACCTTTTGGAGAGTAAATCTATATGGTATAGAGCCTGTCTGCTAAACAGTGCGTACCGAAAGGTATTTAGTTCGATTCTAATGCTTTCCGTATGGGATTGTAGTTCTAATGGGAGAATAACTGCTTTGCAAGCAGAAGGTTGTGGGTTCAAATCCCACCAGTTCCATTTTGGATGTGTAGCCAAGTGGTATGGCAACTGGCTTTTAACCAGTATATCGAAGGTTCAAGTCCTTTCACATCCACTATTGCTCCTATAGTGATAATGGCAGCACGTTTGACTTGTAATCAATTAGTCACAGTTCGAATCTGTGTGGGAGCTTATGCATTATTGGTCTAAAGGCTATGATTTCTGATTTCCAATCAGACGATATGGGTTCGATTCCCATATAATGCTTGTATCCGTATAGCTCAATGGAATTAGAGCATCGCTCTTCTAAAGCGGTTGTTTTCGGTTCGAGTCCGAATACGGATGTTTATGGAAGCGTACTCAAACTGGTGAAGAGGTCTGTCCTGAAAACAGATAGGTCGGTGTGAATCGGCATAGGGGTTCGAATCCCTTCGCTTCCGCTATTAAAATTTTGTAATGAAAGGACTGAGAAAATGAATCTAACAGATGAAATATCTAAACTTGGATTAACCTCTGAGCAGTATGAAGAGTGTGTCCAGTTAATTATTGATAAAAAAAACAATATCAATGATATTGATTGGCAAGAAATTTGTAATAAGTATAACTTACAGATTTCAGCAGATACGCTTCGAAAGGCAAATGGAACAATTTTCGGTGGTGCTTTTGTTGCAGAATATTTCAATCAAAAAGAAGATACATCAGATGATGATGCTATTGCAAAAATGCAAAAGAATTTTAATTCTGAAACATCTATTAATAAAGATGGTACATATTCATCTAACAAGCTTTTGATTATGAATGAGGAAGATTCAAAAGACCCTTCATTTATTTTAAAGGCACATGGTTTTGATACTGCTTGTTGGAAAATTATTAGTGCAAGAAATAATATTCGTCAGGTAATTAGTAAACAAGATGGTATTGTTACTTTGTATGCAAGTTTTATTACGGTGAAACCTATAGTAGATTTAACTCTGGAGCAGATAGACACATTTTATAGTGAGTTGGTGAATAAATACACTTCTCCTATTGTTAAGGCTTTAAAACCTTCTCAGAGTGAATTAATGCTAGAAGTACCTATAGAAGATGTGCATTTTGGAAAATTAAGTATGTCCGAAGATGTTGCAGAACCATATAATTATAATTTGGCAAAAGAATGTGTAAATTCTGTTGTTGATAATATTATATCAAATGTTTCAGGAATGAAATTTGAGAAGATTATTTTTCCTGTTGGTTCTGATTTCTTTCATGTAGATAATGTAAATTGTACTACTACTGCTGGCACAAGACAGGATACAGATTTAAGTCCACAATTAATTTTCAAATATGGGTTGGAATGTTTAATTGAAAATATTCTTAAATTATCTCAACTTGCTCCAGTTGAAGTGTTTTGTATAAATGGAAATCATGATTTTCTTTCCTCATATCATGCAATTTGTTCATTACAATGTTTCTTTCATAATAATGAAAATGTAATTGTTAATACAGATACATCACCTAGAAAATATATTGAATATGGAAACAACCTTATTGGATTTACTCATGGTGACAAAGAAAAGAAACGTATTGAAGGATTAATGCAGATTGAAGCTAGAGAAGCTTGGGGTAGAACTAAGTTTCACGAAATACATATGGGGCATTTACATAGTGAACATGTAAGAGAGGTAAATGGAATCATTATCAGAAACTTATCTTCTTTTACAGGAACAGATGCTTGGCATCATAATAGTGGTTATGTTGGTGCGATTAAAAAGTGTCAGTGTTTTATTTGGGATAAAAATAAAGGTCTAAAAAATATTATAATGACAAATTTTGAGTAAGAGTGAATTTTTATATTCACTCTTATTTTTATGGAAAGGTGGTGTCGTAATGGGTAGACCTTCAAAAGCAATGAGCAAAAAACCTACGGTTACGACACTTCAATGTTGTAATTGTAAAACAGATTATGAAGAAACTGAATTTTATGATTCTAATAGTGTATTTTTTCAGGGTTCTGGGAAAATACCATATTGCAAAAATTGTATAAATGAAATTTATACGCATTATGTTGAGAAATATGCTTCAGAAGGTTGTGATTTCCCAGAACAGAAAGCCATCAAGCGTTTATGCATGGGATTAAACATTTATTATAGTGATGCTATTTTTGATACTGCAAATAGAAATTCTCAGAATCAGCCTAATCAATCATTGGTTTCTTCCTATTTTCAGTTGGTAAATTTACGACAATATCGAAAAAAAAATTATGACACTACTCTATTTGATTACGAAAAGAGTAATGCAGATGATGATAGTTCGTATAAAAAGACTGGTTCAAGAATCAATAAGAAAACACGAAGATTTTGGGGAGAAGGATTTCCAGATGAAGATTATGAATTTCTTCAGGAGCAATATGATGATTGGACTACTCGACATGAGTGTAATACAAAAGCTCAAGAAGAGGTTTTTAAACAGATATGTTTTACTCAGCTTGAACTTTTAAAAGCAACTAAAGCAAAACAGGATACCAAGGATTTGACAGAGACATTTAGAAAATTGTTGGATACAGCAAAATTGCAACCAAAACAAAATTCTTCAGATACAATGTCTGATGCTCAAACATTTGGTACTTTGATTGATAAATGGGAAAATACTCGTCCTCTTCCAGAGATAGATGAACAACTACAAGATGTTGATAAAATCGGACTCTATATGGATGTATTTTTTAGGGGTCACCTCTCTAAGATGATGGGAATTAAAAATGCATTTTCCAATTTATATACAAAATTCATCAAAAAATATACGGTTAATAAACCCGAATATGATAGTGATGATAGTTCAGAAGTTATTTTTGATGCGATTTTTGGCAATCATGATTCTGAATAGGGGGTGTTGCTTGCATGGCAGAAACATCCCGAAAGAAATCTGAGAAACAGATTATAAAAGAAAAAGCTCAGCGTTTGATGGAAGGAATTGCAATTTGGGCTTCATTTTACAGGTGTAATCCTCAAAGATTTGTAAAGGATTATTTGAATATAAATTTGAAATTATTTCAAAAGATATTGCTTTTTGAAATGATGCGTAACAACTATTTTATGTATGTAGCTGCCAGAGGACAAGGAAAAACATGGCTTACTGCCCTATTTTGTATAGTCCGATGTATTTTATTTCCTAAAACTAAAATATGTATAGCTTCTGCAACTAGACCACAGGCAAATGAAGTTTTGTCTAAAATCACAGATGATTTTATGAAAAACTATGGTTGGGGGTCTGAAAATTTAAAGAACGAAATTTCGTACAGTGTTGTTGGTAACAATAAAGCTGTTATTGAGTTTAAGAATGGTTCTTGGATAAAGGTTGTTACTGCTGCTGATAGTGGTCGTGGTAATCGTGCAAATATTCTGATTATTGATGAGTTCCGAATGGTTGATTTGGATACTATTAATACAGTTTTAAAAAGATTCTTAACTGCACCTAGACAGCCAAATTATTTAAACAATCCTAAGTATGCTCATTTGCTTGAGCGAAACAAAGAAATCTATATGAGTTCTGCATGGTATAAAAGTCATTGGAGTTTCGAAAAAGCAAAAGCATATGTAGTTAATACATTGGATGATAAGAAAAAGTATTTTATTTGTGGACTACCATACCAAATTTCTATTATGGAAGGTTTGCTTTCAAGAGAACAGATTGAAGATGAAATGTCTGAAAGCGATTTTGATGAGACAAAGTTTTCTATGGAAATGGAATGTTTATGGTATGGAGATACAGATGGTGCTTTCTTTACATTTGATGATATTACTCAACGTAGGAAGTTGCAAACTGCTATATACCCACCAAGTATAACTGGTAATAGTAGATTGTTAAAAATTCCTGAATTACTTCCAAATGAAAGACGAATATTATCTGTTGACGTTGCGTTGATGGCATCAAAGAAAAATAAAAATGATGCCAGCTCTATTATTATAAATAGTGCTATTCCAACAAGTAACAATAATTATTTATCAAATATTGTATTCCTTGAAAATCATGAAGGTTTAACAACGGATGAATTAGCATTGATAGTCCGAAGATTATACCATCAATACAAATGTACCGATTTGGTTATTGATACAAATGGTGTTGGTCTTGGTGTATATGATGCTCTTGTTCAAGATATGTTAGACCATGAAACAGGTGAATTATATCCAGCATTATCTTGTTGTAATGATAAACTTATGGCAGAAAGATGTAAGGTCGAAAATGCTCCAAAAGTTATTTGGTCTATAAAAGCCAATGCCAACTTTAATAATGAAGCTTGTATTTTGTTAAGAAGCGGTTTCCAATTAGGGAAAATAAATCTTCTGGTTTCTGAATTTGAATCTGAAGAAATTTTAAAAGATAGAATTAAGGGATTTAACAAAATGCTTCCTTATGAACAAATGCAATATAAAATGCCTTATGTTCAGACTACTCTTCTTGTGTATGAGTTAATTAATTTGGAACATGAAATCAAGGGAACAAATATTAAAATCACAGAAAAAAGTGGTATGCGTAAGGATAGATATAGTTCTTTAGCATATAACTATTGGGTTCAATGTCAGCTTGAAAGAGAGATGTTGAGAAAACCTAAGAGTGGATTCAATGCTGAAGAATATGCTAGTAAATTACGGAAATTAAATAAAAAGCCTAGAGCTTATTAAAGGAGATGAGATATGCATGAGTAGAAAGCGAAACAGAAATAAGTCTCAAAATTCTCAGGAAAAATATGCTTATGTTCCTGTGTATTCAAAAGCAGACTATGAAAAAGACGAACGTGATTTTTCAAAAAGTGAGAAAACTGGGAAGATAAATTGGAGTGCTTTTCAGCGTTTGATGTTAAGAGATTTGTGTACAAATTCACATATTATAGAAACAGGTTATATTGGTGAAGTAAAATTGGAAGATGCTGAGTTGGCTTTAAAACACCCCAAACAGGGTTGGAGAATCTTATTGGCTATTTCTGAAGAACTTATGCATATTTCTCCACATTATTTTCGTTTAAATAGTCTTTATAGTAATATGGCATTATTTTGTTGGTGGATTGATTTATATGATGTCAAAGAAAATGCCAATATTACTACTATAAAGAAACTATATGGAAATTTAGCTGCAAAACTTGAAACAATGAATCTAAAACATGAATTTGCCAAGATTATGAAGGTAATTCCTTATCAGGATATATATTGTGGTTTGCTTGTAGAAAATCAAACTGATTTTTTTATTCAGCAAATAAATTATAAGATATGTCGATTGTATGAAGTTCAAGATGGATTATATAATTTTATTATTAATCTTTCTGCTATTCAACCTCAGAAATTGTCAGCTTATCCTGATTATGTGCAAAAGGCTTATCTTGATTTTCAAGATGGAAAACTAAGTAGTAATTGGTATTATCCACCAGCAGATAGACAGATTTGTGTAAAATTGAATAGTCAGTGGACATATCCCTACCCTCTTCTCATTGGATTGGTTAGGGATATTTTAGATTTAGATGTTTATAAAAAACTCAAATTGCAATCTGCAAGAACTGATAACTATAAGGCAATTATGGTCAAAGTTCCAATTGATGAAACAACGGTTGATAAACCATTATTGACACCAGATACTCTTGGAATTTTTGCGGAAATCAACAGAGAAAGTATGAGTGATGATATTGGTTTGATTCACACCCTTGGTTCTGATGGGGAAGCAATTAGTTTTAAAGACTCAAGCAATACCAGAAATAATGTTTCAGATGCTATTGATGAAATATACAATGCATCTGGAGAAACAAAAGAACTATTTAATGGTTCTTCTTCTGGTACAGCGGTTACATTTTCTGTGGAAAATGATTCTGGATTCATTTATGGATTATATCGTCAGTTTGAACGATGGATGAACAGATATATCAAACTGAGAAAATATAATAAGTCAACATTTAAGTTCTATTTTTATCTTTTAGATATAACGATATTTAATCGTGATAATGTATCAAAAAGATATAAAGAAGCTTGTACTCTTGGTGCGAATGTCATTGATAAATGGCTTGCTACTTTAGATATGACTCCTTCAAGAACTTTGGGAGCAAAAATTATTCATCAAGATATTTTTGATTTCTATAATAATTTTATTCCTCTCTCTTCTTCATATAATGGTGGAGAAGCTGGTAGACCTACTAATGAATCTCAAGGAAAAACTTTGGATGTTAGCGGAGAAGTAACTAAAAATCGTGATAGCAATAAAGATAGGTAGGAGGATATATGGCTGATTCAAAAATTAAAAAATCTGTATTATCCTTTCCTGTCATGTTTCAAAAAACTGAGGAAATTGAAAATTCAGATTGTCGATTTACAAAGGTAAAAATTTGGTTAATGCATCTTGGTCAGAATTATAACGGAAGTGTTTTTGAAAAATCAGTTGTTGATGATGCGTTACCTACATTGGGATATATCCCTATTGTAGCGTTTATTGAAAACAATCGTTCTGGAGAACAGGACTGTTCTGACCATAGGTATATTATTACAAAAGATGAAAAAGGTGTTCGTAGAAAATATCAGGGTATTGCATATGGTGTAATTACTTCTGGTGCGGATAACAACGCTCATTATGAAGAAAGGCTTTGTGATGATGGAGAAACACGAACATTTTTAGTTGTTGATGGATTAATTTGGAATATGTTCGAAGATAGCTCAAACATTATTAACAGAGATTTGATTAAATCTCAATCAATGGAGTTGTGGGATGATGGTTCATCTGTAGAGGGCTATGAGGACGAAAATGGAATTTTTCATTTTACCAAATTTTCATTCAGAGCTGCTTGTATCTTAGGAAAAGATTATGAGCCAGCAATGATTAATTCAACTGTTGAAGTTCAATTCACTATTAGTGATTTTGTTAAGAATATCCAGAGTGAATTAAACGATAAATTTACAACTTTCACCAGATTGGTGAATGAGAAAAATACTAAAGGAGGTATTGGAACTATGCCAAATACAGACTTCACACAGACTGTTATGGAACAGTTTGCAGATATTTCCACTATGGTTAGTCAGGCTGAGACTATGAAGGATAGATGGGGGGATGAAGTACCTCGCTATTACCTCAGAGATATTCAGGATAACGAAGTAATTGTTGTTGATAGAGTAAACAATTATCAGTTTTATGGCTTCCCATTCACTATGAGTGGTGATAAGGCAACAATTGACTTTACCAAAGGAAATAGAAAGAAAACACAGTATGTCAATTATGAAGAGGGAGAAGTTGCTCCTGAAGGAAGCTTTGATTTTGGAACACATATTTCCGAAATTGAGAATGTTGCATACTCAAAGGTTACGGATGCGGAAGCAAAGGTAACAACTGCTGAGACAGCAAAGGCTGAAGCAGAGACAAATTATAGTCAGGTAAAAGCTGATTATGATGAATTAAAGCCGAAGTATGATGAGTTTGTTCGTGCAGAACAGGCTAGAATTGACGATGAAATTGATAAAAAGAAAGATGCGGAATTTGCACGTTATGAAGCAGCTCTTTCTGGAGATACAGAATTTGAATCTCTGAAAACTTCAAAGGCAGATATGTCTTTAGAGGATATTGAAGGAAAATGTGCAATCTTATATGCAAGAAAGAATCTTGCACAGACAAATTACACAAAGTCTAACTCACAGGGCTTAACTGTTGGTGTTATGGATGATACAACTGGTGACGAAGGATATGTTTCTACAAAATACGGAAACATCCCTGTAAGTAGACGATAAAATCAAGGAGGTAATTGAATATGGCTATTTATACAGTATTTGAGTCAACAAATATGGGTTCTACTCACTACGCAGAAAGAATTTTTGATGCGGTTGCAACAACTGATGTAGAGAATGGTACTTTTGGTTATTTGGATGGACTCGCAGATGGTGAAAGTAATATTTACAAATTTGTAGCTGGTACTAAAGAGGGTGAACCTGTAGTTGTTGTAGACCAGCCAGCATGGACTGAAGATACTTGTCGTATCACAAATCAGAGAAAGGACAAGTTTATTAATGAAGCTGGTACTCCTTTCAGAGTTCGTGTAGTTAAGAAAAATGATGAGTTTGCTATTACAGCAGAGGGAATTACTTCTGACTCAAGAGAGCAGCTTAAAGAGAAAGCTTTCTTAACAATTGATGCTACTGGAAAATTAAAGGCTTCTGCTACTACAACAGCCAAAGCAATCATGGAAGCAACTGTAGAGAGAAAACGTATCACAGGTGGTACTATCGCTACTGTTGCTCATAACTATGGATATTCCAGAACAATTTACGAAGCTAAAGTAAAAACATTAGCTTAATTTTGATGAAGGAGGAACAATAATATGCCTAGAACTAATTTTAGTGCTGAAGAGACAAAAGTATATGACCTTGCTCTTGATTTAGCAAGAGGTGAATTTGCTCTTCATGTTGATAAGGAAAAGGTTGGTCGTAAAGACCTTGAGGATTATTTAAGAAATAAAATCAACAATGACATTCTGAAAGGTGCATCACTTTATCAGGCTTATAGACGTAACAATATTGTTATGTTTGAAATTGTTGAAGAAATTACAAACGTAACCATCAGTGAGAATGTACTTAGTTCTCCTTTTATTGATGCTTTCGTTGAAATGAAAAATCGTTATCTTGGAGATAGAACAGCATTTTATTCTGAAGGTGGATTGCTTTCAGTGGCTTCTTTTGCTGGAAATCACTGGGATACAAATAGACAGGCTGTAGACCTTGGAGAAGAAATTACACTTCCAAAAGAGTGGATTTTTATTCATGTTTACGAAGAGCTTGAGAGATTTTTACTGGGTATTACTACTCTTGAGAAGCTTACAGATAAGATTTATAAATCTATCAATAAATATATTCAGGATAGACTGTATGTACAGTTCCAGAATGTAGCAAATGCAGTTCCTACTGAGTTTTCTAAAAATGGTAACAGTGAGGAAGCAGTTGGTAGTCTTTGTGATTTAGTACAGGCTGCTGGTGGTTATGATTCATTAACTATCGCTGGTACTAAAGGAGCATTAAGAAAACTTGCTGGTATTATTCCTGATAAGATGTTTGCTGATAGTCAGAAAGAAGCAAAAGCAAATACAGGTTCTATTGGTGATTGGGAAGGTAATAAGTTAATGATTATCCCTCAGACACTTAAATCTGGTACATTTGAACTTGCTCTTGATGATAGTAAACTGTTTATTATGGGTGGAGATGTTAAACCTATTAAGTTAGAGTTCATCGGTGACACTCGTACTGATATGGATACTACAGGAAAGAAATACAACGATATGACTGTTGATATTCAGTTACAGACTCTTATGGGTATTGGTCTGATGCTTCCACAGTATTTTGGAGTATTTACATTTGCTTAAAAGCTATTAAGGTTATACATTATATGTAAGAAGAAAGGAGATTTAGTATGGCAACAAGAAGTAAAACGACTACTAAATCTGCTGTTGAGTCAGATGCTACAAATGTGGCATCTGACAATTCTTCAGTGGATGAAGTTAAAACAACTACAAGAACAACCAAAAAGGTAGAACCTTTACATGATTCAGATGAGATTGAGGTGGTATCTCTTATTTCAAATGTTTCATATAAAGATAATCGTACAAACGATATGTACGAATGGGATGAAGTTGGTCATTCAGAATTAATGACTGTTGAAACAATCAAAAATATGTGGAGAAATCATAAAGGTTATTTCAGAAATCTTTGGTTAAAACCAATGGATGATAGAATTATTAATCAGTTTGGTTTAACAAGAACTTACGAAAAATATGAGTATTTGATGGATGAATCCAATTACACCAGAGACAAAATTGATGAAATAATTGCTTCTATTGATGCTACTCCTAATGGACTTAAATTTGCAATCTGTAATAAGATTAAAGATTTGGTTATCAACGGAGATGTTTCTGATGTGTCTGTAATTAAAGCAATTGAAAAGCATCTGGATATTGACCTGATTTCTTTTATTTAATTATGTAAGAAAAGGGGTGAATAATCATGCCTACTCCATATGAAAAAATATATGAGAATCTTTTACCAAAGTTCAAGAGTTATGAAATCCCTCTTATGACTGAAGAAGAGGTTAAGGAATATTTGCATGATTATTTTATTCCAGCGATTTCAAGATTTCATATTTGTCGAAAAAATTTAAACGACAGAGATGATACTAAAGAGCAATTTAATTCAGAACTATCTGATACAGAAATTGAGATTCTTAGTAATTATGTACTCTTGGAATATATTGATTCTACTTATGTTCGCACACCAACTTTATTAAAAGTCAATTTGAGTTCAAGTGATTTCAATGCTTTCTCACCAGCAAATATGTTGGATAAATTGATGGCAATGCACAAAACTTATTTGGCTGAAAACGAAACACTACTCTCTCGCTATGCTTGGATGAGTGCAAAAGAAAATGGTGTTTCGTTTGGTGGATATAAGAAGGATAAATTAAGACCATAATAAATTTGAAAGGTGGTGGCATCGTTGAAATGTTTGGATAGATTTGTAGCCAAAATGGAACGTGATGGCGGTTCATTAAGGAGCGAAAATATCAACAATAGCAAACAGTTATTGGAAGCTACATTTGCTGATGATGCTGCTTGTGCTGTTGGAATTTATTTTTGGGAATTAGGACTAAAATCTTACGAAGAAAAAGAACAGATAAAGGTAAGATTTTATGATAGGAAATTTTCTAATGCCAATGGTATTACAATGAAGTTTCAAACTTTGATTGATACCCCTGTAATTGTTGGAGATATTGTGTATGATTCTGTATCTGATGAATATTGGATTTGTACTGAATCTTTTAATATTGACACAATTCATTGGCAAGGAAGATTTACATTTTGTAATTGGATTTTAAGATGGCAAAATAAATCTGGAGATATTTTGGAATATCCATGTACAGATATAAATGCTACTCAATACAACTCTGGAGAACAATCAAATAAACAGTTTACGGTTGGTTCATCTCAACATATGTTGACATTACCCTGTGATGAAAATACTGTAGGTCTAAGTAGTCCTCAAAGATTCTTCTTGGATAAAAATAAAGAAAGTCCTACATCATTTATCATTACCCAAAATGACTCAACCAGTTATAACTATGGTAAAAAGGGATTAGTAAAACTAACTGTTATGGAATATGCTAGTAATTCTAAAACTGATAGGATTGATTTAGGTATTTGTGATTATATTGATAAATCTGATATAAAGTCAGATAATTCAGATAATTCATTCATTTCTAAATCTGTCATTATATATGACACTACGGTTATTAAATCTGGCGGTGATGCACAAACATTTATAGGTAAATTCTATGATGATAAAGGAAATGAAATTGCGGATATTTCATGTAAATGGGACATTATCTGTGATTTTAAAGATGCTTTGGAGGTAAGTAAATCTGGCAATCAAATAACTATTGGTATTGATAATGACCAATATGTTGATGAAGATATTAAATTAGTTTTGTCTGATGAAGATGGAAACTACTCTTCTACCCTGATTGTTAGAATTGAATCATTATTGTAATGGCAAATAGTTCAATTATTAAAAAGGCAAAAAATAAAATCATCAAGGAATTTATTAAAGATAAGGATATTGTGCAAGCTATTAACAGCTCTGAAGTTACATCCCCTGAGAAACTAAAGGGAACACATATATTTGATTATCACCAGAATCCAAATACAATCAATACTGTTCAAACTTTTATTACTGTCCAAGTACATATTCCACAATCTTATACTGAAAAAGTATATATATATCCTACTATTGAGATTTGGATTATTTCACATGAAAGACATATGGTTGTAGATAATATTCCAAAGATTACTGAAAACAGGAATGATTATTTGTCTGAGCTTATTGACGCAAAGTTAAATGGTCGTTCTGATTTTGGTATTGGTGAATTACAATTAGCTTCTAATGTGGAAGGTTCATATCAACAGGATTATGTTTACAGAAAAATGGTATTCACTACCAAAGATGTAAATGATTCTTTGTGTGACAAAAATGATTGAGAGGTGTGAATATGTTTGAACTGGATGAATTAAAAATATATCGGGGTAGTGATATACAAATCACACCTAAAATAATTATTACCCAACCCACTCTTGACCAGATTGAAAGGTTTGGTGAAAGAAAATATTTCAGTGCGGTTCATACGCTTGTTAGTGTCGGAGCTGATATGAAATGGCAGTTATGGGATATGGGTCAGGATTATACTAAAATCAATGATTATGATTTGTTCATAAAATTGCTTTGGCAAATGGTGTCAAGTAAGAAATTGATATATAAAGAATTGACAGAACATCCTGAGAAATATCAGGATGAATTATCTTCTATTTCGGAAGAAGATTTACAAGATATGCTAGTTAATCCTTTGGAGTTAGTTTTAAAGGATATTGATTTGGCAGATTTTCGTCAATGTAAATTAAAAGATAGTGATGAGTCAATTCTGTATAATCCGCAAAGTGACATTACAATCGACAGATGTATATATGCTCAGATTGTTGATGTAGTTAGACAAATTCATGGTTTCAAAAGAAATAATCAGAAACCAGCAAATGAACGCACAAAAATGGATTTGATTGAAGATGCAAGAGATGAAGCTTTTGCAGCTATGCAAAGACCTTATAAAAGTGTCTTAAAGCCTTTGGTATCTTCATTAACTGTTAAGTGTAATCAATGCGGTGATGATAGAATTTGGAACATGAAGATAAATATGTTTTTTGACAACATAAAAAGAGTTAATAAAATTCAGGATGCAGAGCTACTTTTGCAAGGTGCATATTCTGGATTTGCCAGTCTAAAAGGAATCGACAAGTCTCGATTAGATTGGACTGGGGATATTTGAACCTAAATAGGTTCTATTTTTTTTGCAAAAATTTAGTAAATGGAGGAAAACGAAATGGCTGATATGTTTAATAAAAATGAGCTGATTCTTGACAGAGTGCGTTCTTTAGTTGCACATGACCTTTCAACAGGAGAATTACTTTTTAGATTAACTTCCCTTGAAGAGCCTTCTCTTCAGTGTACTGCCGAGGGTGAGGAAGTTACTGATGCTATTGGTGCAGTAATCACAACTTTATATCGTGCAAAGAAAGCTACTTTCTCTGCTACAAACTCTTTGATTTCACTTGACCTTGCTGCTGCTCAGTATGGTGCTGCAAAGAAAGTTGGTGGAAAAGATGGAGTGAAAATCGTTGATTATACTTATGAAATTCTTACAGTTAAGGATGGAAAGGTAACTTTGAAACATACCCCAATTAAAACAGATACGGTTTCAACATTAAAATATGTTTATGCTATTGTGTCTGGTGAAATTGGAACAACTTATGTTGCTGGTACAAAAGACCCTCGAAAAGATACAGCGGAGTCTGGTGGAGATATTACAACTTTCTTAATTGCTGATGGTACTGAAGGAGATGTGGGTCATGCAGTAATTACCCTTCCAAAATCAGTATCAGATGGTGATAAGGTATATGTTGAGTATCAGTATGAAACAGAACAGGCAATTGAAATTGTCAATAAGGCTTCTGAATTTCCGAAAGCTTGTAGCCTTGTTATTTACGCTTACTTCAGAGATAAGTGTGATGAAAATACTGTATATTCTGGAAAGATTATTTGTCCTAGAGCAAAACTTAATCCAGAACAGGTTGAACTTGCTCTTACCTCAACAGGTAAACACGCATTTGAGTTTACTATGATGAAAGATTACTGTTCAGATGAAGGTGAAGATAAGCTCTTTACAATCATTGTTGCACAGGATTAATTTTTCACAAAAGATAGGGTGTAGTGATTTTGCTCCTATGCCCTATTTTAACTGGAGGTAATTGTAATGGCAGAAAATATTAATGCAAATTGTATGATATGTGGAAAGGGTTATCATATGTGTCTTTCTTGCAAAGATATGGTGAGATTAAGACCTTGGCAGCTTCATACAGATACATCTGAGCATTACAAAATCTACCAGATTTTGCATGGACATACTACAGGTGTATATAGCGATAAAGAAGCAAAAGAAAAACTACAGTTAGTTGATTTATCTGATGTTGATACCTTTAGACCAGAGGTAAAGGCTGCAATCCATAAAATTATGGATTGTGTTGAACAATCTATTTCAGAAGAAAATACGGTTGATGAAGAAAAGCCTAAAAAAGCAGTTCGAAAGAGAAAGTCTGCTAATGTAGTGGAAACAGAAAAAGATACTGTTCCCACTTTAAATGATTAAGTGTGAATAGTGTTTAGTTGAAAAATAATAAAAGGAAAATATTATTCACATTTTGTGTTTTAGTGTTTTCCTTTTTTTTTACGGAAAGGTGAATATATGAAATCAAAAAGTGCTATTACTGGAAAGTATTATGAAGATGAAAACCATGTATTCTTCAGAAATACTTTACAATCGGCATTTTACTGTTTTCATGGGGCTACTTTAGTTGATATTTTTGTAGATGATAAAATGCATTTTGTCTTTGTATTCACTAAAGCAGACCATGAGCGATTAAAACTTTTGTGGAAAAATAGCCAGATTCAGAAAGAAGATAATGAACGAAGGTAAAAAATTTGAGTTAGCTTTTAAAAATTCTGTACCTGAAAATGTATATTATTTCAGGATTCCAGACCCAGCAGAAAGCTTCTCTTCTATCAAAACTGGATTGAGATTCACAATACAAAACCCTTGTGATATTTTTCTTTATAATCCAGATACAAAAACTATGTATGCGTTGGAATTAAAAAGTACACAGAATACTTCTATCTCTTATTGGAGGGAAGATTTTGAGGATAAAAGTAAAAAGCAAACTTTTATGATTAGAAAAAATCAGATTCAAGGATTGCAAAAAATCAATCGTTTTTCGATAGTGTCTGGATTTATATATAATTTCAGATATACCAATCATACATATTTTCAGTCTATTTCAGATTTTCTTGAAATGACAAAAGATTCCACAAAAAAAGAGTTTTAATGAAGCCGATGTATTTAAAAATAAAGGGGTCAGAATTGACCAACAATTGATGAGAAGTAATTATAAATATGATGTAAAGAAATTTATGTCAGAGATTCATATGTAGGAGGTAATTCTATGATTACAAAGAATGTTAAAACAGGTGCATACACTTATAAAAATGAAAGTGTTCCTTTTAATTTTTATACCGAACTTCGTGCGGTAGATAAAATTAAGTTTATCAATGCTGTTTGCGATACTTTGATTGATACAAATTATTATTCAGTTATTCGTGATTTGGTGTTTGATTTTCAGATTGTCAATGTCTTTACAGATGTTGTTGTTCCTGAACTTCAGGATTCACCAAGTCCAATTAGTATTATTGAGGAATTTCTGGATGATACAAATATTGTAGAAATTGTCAAAGCAAATGTTGATAAAAAGCTAATTGCTGAATTAGAGAAGGCAGTTGATGAGAATATTGAGTATCGTACAGGTATTCATAAGAATACTCTGGAAGATGCTTTAACATCATTACTTCATACAGTAGAACAGAAAATTAACGATGTTGATACTGAGGGTATGATGGAAATGGCAATGAAATTAAATAGTATTTCTGATGAGCTTACTCCTGAGAGAATATTACAGGCTTATTCAGAAACAGATATGTTTAAGAATAGAATTGATGAAAAGGAAAAAGAAAGAAAACATATTGAAGCAGTAATTAAGGAATCTGTTAAAAAATAGGGAGTTGATAATATGACTTTTGATTCAATAGATGCACTTAAAAGTTACATTTTATCACGTATGCAACCAGCAGTTCAAAAAGCACAAGAACAGGTTTATCAAGTTATTGATAGATTTGTTAAAGAATACTATGCAGAATTTTCTCCTGAAGTTTACGAAAGAACATATCAATTGTATAGGTCTTTGGTAAAATCAGATATTAAATCTACAGGTAATGGATATGAAGCTTGTGTTTATTTTGATATTGGTGCTTTGGATTATGCTATGAAAACTATTGGTGGTGTTACTGTACCAAACAAAGGTTGGTCAGAAGAGAAAACACTTACTGCTGCTGCTCATGGTTCTCATGGAGGATATGCAAGTGGTACTGCCATTTGGGATGAACCGATTGGTATTCTTAGTTCTGAAGCATACAATATTTTAAAACGTATGCTTATTGATGCTGGTATTCCTTTAGCGTAAATTCTATAGAAGGGAGATGATTCAATGGCAAGAAGAAAAGGTCGAGAGACATTCAGAAAAGTGATTACTTCACCAGAACTGATTGCTCAAATAAATCCAAAAAATCAACAGTTGGCTGATAGATTTTTGAAAAATTTTGCCACCAAACGCTCTCCTAATTCTGTAATTAGTTATCGTTCAAACTTAAATATCTTTATGTGTTGGAACATTCTTTGGAATGAGAATAAGTTTTTTGTAGATATAAAGAAATATGAATTAATGGATTTCTTTGATTTTTGTGTTACTGAGCTGAAATGGGGTTCAAATCGTTATGCTCAAATGCATAGTTGCCTATCAAGCTTCAGTACATGGATTGAAAATATTTACGATGAAAAATATCCAACATTTAGGAATTTACTTCCTAAGATTGAAAAACTGCCAAAAGAAGCAGTTAGAAAGAAATCTGTATTTAAAAAAGAAGAATTGGACAAGCTGATGGATTGGCTTGGCGAACAGGGTAAAGTCAACGAACAATGTTTGTTGGCTTTAATTATGTCCTCTGGTTCAAGGGCAAGTGAATTATTACGATTCACTACAGATATGATTGACGAAAATCATACTGCTTTTGAAGGATTGTTTCTGGAAACTACAGAGGATGTTCGTGTTAAAGGTCGTGGAGTAAACGGAAAGTATATTCCTCGATACTTAATTAAGGATATTTTTCTTCCTTATTATAAACAGTGGCTTCCAGTTAGAGAGCAGATTATGAAAGAAACTGGAAAAGACCATAATTTTATATTTATTCGTCCTGATGGAGAACCAGCATTGATTTCAACTATTCGTAGTTGGATGGAAAAATGGGATGATGTTCTTGATAAACATTGGTATCCTCATGCTGGTAGACATTTCTGGACTACATATCTTCTGAGTATTGGTCTTGAAAAGGAACTTATTCAGGAATTACAGAAATGGTCAAGTGATGCTTTGGTTGACATTTATAATGATGCAACTGCCAAAGATAGAAAATGGAAAAATCTTGATAAGTTGAAAGCAGCTTTAGAAGAAGAATCTTTTAAAGCTGAACTTGATGAGATTGAAAATGGCGATATGGAGTAAATCCATATCGCTTTTTATTTTGAACATTATCGCACCTTTGGTGGTGCGTTTTTTAATGCACCAGAAAGGAGTGATTACATAGATGGCTGAAGAATTTAAAGTCTTACTTGGTGCTGAACTCAAGTCTGGAGAACTTGATGCCATAAAAAGCCAAATAAATAATTTACAGACAAATCCTATTAAATTAAAGATTGATACACAAAATGTACAATCTCAGATTAATGGTATAAAAAAGCAGATTCAAAGTTTGAGTAATATCAAAATCACTTTAAATGGTGGTTCGGGCGGTAATGCTGGAGGTATTCAAAGAACTGTTGCTGAAGTAAATAGAGCTTACAGTGATTTAATGAATTTGCAAAAAAGAATTAGTTCTATCCGTATTCAAATGGGTGGGTTAGATGGAACAAAAAATACTCGTCAGATTACAGAATTAAGTGGTCAATTAAATCGTTTGATGGCAGATTATAATAATTTATATCAAACATTTAATAGAAGCTTTTCTACTGACCAACTTGATAATTTGAATCGGGCTTTTGAAACAACCAATAATAAAATTACTGCTTTAGATGCAAAAATGGCAGATACTTCTGCTATTAAATCGCAAGAAGCTGCTTATAAAGAGTTGCTTGCAGTTTCAAAGCAAATCAGCAATATAGAACTAAAAATTGGTGGATTGAAAAGTATTGGAGGACATAGTAATGAAGTTGCCGAATTGGAAAGTCAATTACAGCTTCTTCAATCAACTTATCAGAATTTAGCCACTTCTTTTCAAGGTCAGTTATCTCCTACCCAATTAACTAATCTTGGAAATATTATATACGATACCAGAGACAAGCTTGCTCAATTAGATGCTAAAGTAGCTGATACAAAAGCAAAATTGGCTAGTGATATTCAGGTAAAAGTAAACACTGGTTCTTTTGATAAACAGTTGACTACGCTTGAAACTAATTTTAATAAGTTAAGTACATCTGGAAAAAGTGTTATTACAGATATAGATGCAGTAAGACAGGCTTTGAGTAATATGAAATCTGCTGTAGCCAGTGGGGATATGCAAGGTTTAATAACTTCATATCAACAATATCAAACTGCATTAAAATCTACTACTAACCAAGTGGATATTATGATTCAGAAAGAAAGAGAATTGGCAAATTCTGAGAAATTAGCATCTGCTAAGACTGCTCTTTCTTCACAAATGGATGTTTGGTTAAGAGAAAACTCTGCTGCTGCTAGTCAATTTGGTACTCAAATTGACCAATTGAAAGTACGGTTACAATCCTGTGATGCTACATCTTTTGGTAGTATTAAAGCTGAATTTCAAGAAATAACTAGACAAGCTGAATTGGCTGGAAAAGCTACATTAACATTTGGTGATAGATTAAAAAATCAGTTATCTAAATTAGGAACGTATTTCTCTGCAACAATGATGATTACACAGACAATCCGAGGATTACGTTCTATGTATGATAATGTTGTAGATGTCGATACCGCTATGACTGGTTTATATCGTGTTACTGATTTAAGTGCAAATCAATATAGTGCTTTATATGACCAGATGATTTCATCTGCAAAAGAATACGGTGCGACATTATCAGATATTATTACTTCTACTGCCGATTGGGTAAGACTTGGTTTTAATGCTGGTGATGCGGAAAGACTTTCTGAAATTACAGCTATGTATCAACACGTTACCGATTTGGATAACGCTACTGCTGTAGAAAACTTAGTAACTGCATATAAGGGTTATCAAGACCAATTAATGAATATGTTTAATGGCGATTCTACAAAAGCTATTGAATATGTTGCAGATATTTTCGACAAACTTGGTAATGAGTACGCTGTTACTGCTGCTGATGTTGGTAGTGCATTAACCAAATGTGCTTCTGCTATGGAAGTTGCTGGAAACTCTATTCAGGAAACTTCTGCTATGGCAACAGGTATTACCGAAGTAACGCAAAATGCAGACAAAGCTGGTAGTGCATTAAAAATCTTATCCGTGAGATTAAGAGGTACAGAAGCAAAAGACCTTGAAGAATTAGGCGAAGATACTGATGGTTTGATTTCAAACACAGGTAAACTTCGTGATACTATTCAAGATTTATCAAATGTAGATATTATGACTGACAATGGTGATTTTAAATCTACATATGAAATCATGGATGGTATTTATGAAGAATGGAAAGAAATGCGTGATACAGACAAGGCTTCTTTGCTTGAAACTATTGCTGGTAAAAATAGAGCTTCTGAAGTTGCTGCCTTGTTAAATAACTGGGAACAGGTACGTTCTGCTATGCAAGCTGCCACAGATGCAGAAGGAACTGCTTCTGCTGAGAACGAAAAGTACATGCAGAGTTTAAAAGGACATCTGGATACTTTAACTGCTGCTTGGCAAGCGTTATCAAATAGTTTCTTATCATCCGATTTTCTGTCTGGTGCTTTGGAAGGATTAACTTCTTTTCTGAGTGGACTTGATGCAGTTATTAATAAAGTTGGAGTATTACCTACATTAATTGGTGGGATTACTGCTGCTCTTTCTGTAAAAAATGTTGGCATCTTTAAGACAATTGAAGATGAAGCTTCTGCTTCTGGATTACGTATTACTAATATTTTCTCACAGGCTTTTGCTGCATTAAAAACAAATTCTACATTTTCTTTTGGAACAGAGTTTAATGCTCAGTTACAAAATGATATTGCTTGTATTAATAATTTTAAAGCTGCGGTTGCAAGTGGAACTCCACCTGTAGAAGCTTTAAAGAATTGCCTTTTAACTGCAAGTCAATCTGCGGTTGAATATGCTACAAGCATGGAAGCAAGTTCGTTATCGACAGATGAATTTGCTACAAAACAAAAAATGGCTGCTGTAGCAGCTAAAGCACAGTCAAAATCTTTAGTTACTGCAAAAGCACTGATAAAAGAATATAATCAAGGTTGTCAATCTTCTGGTTTGGCACAGACTGATTTCTTAAAAGCAGTTGGTCAGTCAAATTCTGGTTTGGCAAAATATCTTTCTGGTTTGAATGGTGCAAAGGGTTCTCTTGCTGGTTATGTTACATCATTAGTTGGTGCAAAGGCAGCTTCTATCGCTTTACAGGCAGCAACGATGGCATTAAATGTGGCTATTACAATGGGAATTTCTATGGCTATTTCTGGACTTATTTCAATGATAAGTAAATGGGTTAATGCAGAAAAGGAAGCCAGAGATGCTGCTCTTGAAACAGGAAATGCTGCTAAAGATTCTGCTTCTAATATTATTGAACTATATAATGCATATTCTTCTGCTAATGCTGCTTATGAATCAAATACAGGTTCAAAAGAGAGTCTTGAAGCTGCCACAGATTCATTGCTTTCTGCTTTAGGTATTGAAGAATCTCAGATACAAAAACTTAAAGAAGAATATGGTGGGCTTGATGAAGCAATTAATCAGGTCACTATGGATTCTTTAAAAGACAAATTATCTGAACTTACTTCTGGTTATGAAGCAGCTATTGATGAACTGAAGGATAAGACAAAAGATGGTATTTTAAAAGATTTTGGTACAATAAACTTCAGCAAACAAAATGGTGCTTACAAAGAAGATGCATATGTTAAAGCCTTGGAAAAGGCTGGTTTTAAAACATCTGATAATTTTTCATATTTTGGTGGTTATCAAGGAACAACCATTGATATAGGTGATACTTCTACTCTTGAAGGAATTATGAAAGCATATGAAAAATTAAAAGATATGCGAACAGCTCTTGAGGAAGGTATTGGAGATGATTATAGTCGTGAAGAGTTAGCACAAAACGATTTGTATAAATCAATCAATGGTAAGATTGGTAATTTTAAAGATGAATACAAAAATGTTTTGGATTATGTTGATAAAATCAATGACGTTGCAGCTCAACTTCAATATATGGATATTGTCAAAACAGATGGTGTTCCTCAAAGTAAAGAACAATTTGATGCCTTAAAACAGTCTATGGTCGATGCTGCCAAAGAGAATCAAAATTTTGTTGGTTCTCAAGACCAAATCAATGATGCTATAACCAATACCCTTTCTGACATTCCAGAATTATCACAATTTTTTAATGATGTTGGAGATAGTGCTGAAAATGCCACGAAAGCCACAAAAGAACAATTAGAGTCTTTAAAGAGTACATTTCAGAGTAATGATATATCTGATTGGTTTGATTCTCTTTCGGATGATGATAAACAATTAATATATGAAATAAGTGTAAAATCTGATGATACAACTTTATGGACATTATCTAAATGGAAGCAAGAACTTTCAGATATGTCTGCTGCTGGAAAAACTTCAGAAGAATCATTACAGTCGTTTTATGATGTGATGAATAATACTGAGGATGGAAATTTTTCAGATAAAGTAAATGACTATTTGGATAAAGTTCAATCTTTAAAAGATGCTTTAACTAAAATAGACACAGGTGAACTTACCGATACAGAAAAGGTAAGTCTTGCTTTAGATTTTCCTGAATTGGCTGGACATACAGGAGATATAGATTCATTAAGAGCTGCTATTGCTTCTTTAATTGATACTTCTAATCAGGGTATCAACGATGAAATTGATAGCCAGATAAAGGCTCTTGGTGGTGATGGTACTGCTGCTGCCAGTGCGTTAGAAAGTCTCAGGGAGATGTTAAATGCAATTGGTAATACAAGTGGTTGGAATTTTGATATAGATGCTGAAATCGAAAAATTCAATAATTTATATGATGCTATGAAAGAATCTGTTTCTGGAACAGGTTTGAGTACAGAGGGTATCAAAAATGTTGAAGCAATGTTTTCTGGTTTAAAGGGTTATGACCCTTCTGTATTGTTTGAACGTACAGAGCATGGTATTCATTTGAATACTACTGCCCTTCGTGCTTTACAATCACAGTATGAATCTACAACCAAATTAGGAATACAGGAAAGATTACAGGATTTAAAACAAGAATATAACGACAGTGCAAAAGCTGTCGAAGGTCTTACAAAGGGTACAGAAGCTTATAATAAAGCTTTGTCCGATAAGGGATTAAGAAGTACAGATGATATTCTTGCCGACATTGAGAATGTACAAACACTTGCAGCTCAGTATGAAGGATTGACTTCTGCTTATAATAAGTGGGTTATGGCTCAGTCTGCTGGTGAAGAAGGTGATATGTATGATAATATCACTGGTTCTTTGGAGGATATTAAAAAGCTGTATGATGATGGTCTTGTAGGTACAAATGCATTTAGAAGTGCTGTACAAATGATGACCAATGAAGATTTGTCAACTGCCAATATTGATAAACTTATTTCTGTATATGAATCTGGTTATCCTACTATGCAGAGATATTTCCAAGATAGTTCTGATGGATGTATCAATTTCTTAAAAGATGTTGAAAGTTTAAATTCCGAATGGGCACATATGAACTCTGATGGTTCATGGGATATTAATTTTGGTATTGGTAACGATGAAGAAATAGCAAAAGCAATTTCTGATATGACAGGATTGCAAATGTCAACAGAAGAAGTTCAAATTTTAATGAGAAAACTTTCTGATTATGGTTTTGATATTAAACTTGATTCTGCATACACATCTGTAGATGAATTAAAATCCAAAATCGAAGAAACAGAAGGCAAATTAAAAGAGTTAGGACAAGAACCTGTTGATATTGATGTCAATGCTACTGATGCAGAAGCAGAACTTGAAAAGGCAAAAGGAAAAATTCAGGAAATCAACGACAGTGATGCCAGTGTAGAGGTAAAAACTGCTCAGTTGGATGATGCTTATGCAAAGATTGATGTCTTGGTAGCAAAAGTAAATCAACCAGCATTTATGACAATTGATGCATCTCAGGTGGATTCTGAATTACAGGGTTCTCTTGGTACATTACAGGAATATCAAAATGCTGTAAATAATCTTAATGCTTTACAAATCAAAGGTGCAGACACATCTGAGATTGAAGCTGCCAAAGGCAAGGTTGATGAACTTGCTGGTAAAATTAAAGATTTGCCAGCAGAGACAAAAACCAAAATTGGTCTTGAAGCAGATGATAGCGTTGAGGATATAAAATCAAAAATATCTAGTGGGGATGTAAAAATTCCTGTATCTGCTGATACATCTCAGGCAGAGACAGAAATATCATCTATTGACGGACAGGATGTAAAAGTAAATGTTACAACTTCCGGAAATGAAGCCATTGATAATTTGAAATCAGCTATTGATGGTATCAAAGATAAGAATGTAACTATTACTGCTACTGCTGTTGGAAAAGATTCTATCGAAGGTTTAAAAACAGCAACAACAAATTTGACAAATAAAAATGTAACTGCTACCGCTACCCCTGTCGGTAAAGATGGTGTAGATGCATTGAAAAAATCTATAGACAGTTTGTATGATAGAACTGTTACTTCTACCGCAAAAGTAGTTGGCACAAATTTAGTTGTAGCATTAAAAACTGCGATTGACAATTTATATAATAAAACGGTTTCTGTTGGTGCAAATGTTTTTGGTACTGCTGCGGTTCATTCTTTAAAGTCTGCTATTGATTCTTTATATAGCAAAACTGTTACTGCCACCACTGTCACAAAGAAAGTGGCTGGTGTAGATGGAACAGCTCATGCAAATGGTACAGCTTTTGCACAAGGCGATTGGGGTACAAAAGAAAATGGTGTTGCTTTAGGTGGTGAACTCGGTCAGGAGTTAGTTGTAAGAAATGGAAAATTCTTTACAATTGGTGATAAATCTGCTGAGTTTTTTAAATATCAAAAGGGTGACATTATTTTTAATGCAGCCCAGACAAAAGAAATTTTCGAAAAAGGAAAAATAACTCATGGTACTGGTAGAGGAAAAGCTTTAGCTGAAGGTACTGCCTTTTCAAGAGGTTCTGGAAGATTTACCAGTGGTGGAAAAACTAAACGTACTACATCTGGTGGTGGAGGTAATAGTAGTTCAAAATCTGGTAGTGGTTCTTCAGGTGGAAAATCTGGTGGCTCATCTTCTTCCTCTTCTTCCAAAAATGATAAAGAGAACTTCGACTGGATTGCTGTTGCTATTGATAGATTGGAACGTGCTATCTCTCGTCTGGATTTAAAAGCAAGTAGTGTGTATAAATCTTGGGGTACTCGTAATTCTGCTCTCAAGAGCCAGATTTCCGAAATTAGTAAAGAAATAGATTTACAATCAAAAGGTTATGATAGATACATTAAACAGGCAAATTCTGTAGGATTGTCTGCAAGTTGGGCTAAAAAAGTACGTGATGGTAAAGTTGATATTGATACTGTTAAGGACGAAAACTTAAAAGACAAAATCAAAGAATATCAGGAATGGTATGAAAAAGCTCTTGATTGTAAAGATGCTATTGAGGAATTAAAAGAGAAACAGGCAGAATTATACAAAACTGCTTTTGATAATGTAGCAACTAAATATGAAGGCATACTTGGTGTTATTGACCATGAAAAGAGTATGTTAGATGAATATATAAATCAATCAGAAGCAAAAGGATATATCACAAGTGCAAATTATTACAAAGCACAAATTTCTGCGGAAAAGAAAAATATCAAAGAACTTCAAAATGAAAAAGCTAATTTACTTACTGCCCTTCAGAATGGTGTAAATAGCGGAACTATTAAACAGGGTTCTGAAGCATGGTATGAAATGGTAAATCAGATTGACGATGTTACTTTATCTATTGAACAGGCAAATACAACGGTTCTTGAATTGAACAAATCTATCAGAGAAGTTGATTGGCAAGTATTTGACCTTCTTCAAGAACGTATTTCTTATATCACAACTGAAGCAGATTTCTTAATCAATCTGATGGAGAATGATAGGCTTTATGATGATAAAGGACAACTGACAAATGAAGGAAAATCAACTATGGGTCTGCATGGTGTAAATTACAATGTGTATATGGCTCAGGCTGATAAGTATGCTCAAGAAATAGCAAAAATAGATAAAGACCTTGCAAAAGACCCATATAATCAAGACCTTGCTCAACGTAGACAGGAACTTCTTGAATTGCAACAGGAAATGATTCTTGCTGCCGAAGATGAAAAAGAAGCTATCCGAGATATGGTAAAAGAAGGTATTGAATTAGAGTTGGATGCTTTACAGGAATTGATTGATAAATATACAGATGCTTTAGATAGACAAAAAGATTTGTACGATTATCAGAAAAAAGTAGCAGAACAGACAAAAGAAATAGCTTCTATTGAGAAACAGATGTCTGCTTATGAAGGTGATGATTCTGAGGAAACAAAAGCCAAAATTCAGAAATTAAAAGTTTCTCTTGAGGATGCCAAAAGTGATTTGGAAGATACTCAGTATGATAAATATATTTCTGACCAGAAACAATTACTGGATGATTTATATAATGAATATGAGACAATTTTGAATCAGAGATTGGATAATCTGGATGCATTAATAACTGATATGATAGGACAAATTAATACTAATGCTGGTACAATTAGTACAACCTTGTCTGAGAAGGCTGAATCTGTTGGTTATACTCTGTCAGATTCTATGACTACTATCTGGGATACAAATTCTACTAAAATAACAACTGTGTTGACAACTTATGGTCAAAATATTCAAAATGGTATTTCTACTGCTGCTACTACTGTGAATAGTGCGATTGGAACGATAAATACTAATTTGAATACTATGATTGGACAGTTAAATACACTTGCCAATACAAAGGCTCAAGCAGCAGCTTCTTCATCTGCTGCAAATTCATCACAATCTAAACCATCAACTTCAACAACTACTAAACCATCAACTACTCCTTCTAAACCATCCAAACCTAAAACTGGTTCTGGAAATGGTAAAGCAGAAGTAGGCGATAAGGTTAAGTACAATAGCGGTATCTATTATGAAGATTCTTATGGTGGAGGTAGACATGGTTCTCACAATCGAGGAGGAAGTGTTTACATTACAAAGATTCATTCTGGTTCTCCATATCCATATCATATTAGTACAGGCAAAAAACTTGGTTCTGGAGATTTAGGTTGGCTGAAATTGAGTCAGATTAGTGGATATGCAACTGGTGTTAAAAACTTGCCAAATAGTGAACTTGCATGGACTCAGGAAGGTAATAAGGAAGAATACATTATTAGAAAATCTGATGGTGCTATTCTTACTCCTATTGCTAAAAAGGGAAGTGTTTTGAATCATGAAGCAAGTGGAAATATTTGGAATATGGCTAATAATCCTTCTGATTTTATTCGTGATAATCTTGATTTAGGTGCTACACAAAATGTGCCTAACAATGGTTCTTCTCAGAATGTATATAATCAGAATTTGGAAAATGTTGTATTTAATTTCCCTAATATCAAAAATTATGAACAACTTTTGCGTGAAATGCAAAAAGATAAGAATTTTGAAAAGTTAATTTTGTCTATGACTATTGATAGAGTTGCTGGAAAAAGTTCTTTATCTAAACGAAATGCAATAAGATAACAATATATAGTATTTTATAAATGGGTTGCCACTATATTGTGTGCAACCCTATTTTTGTAAGGTGATTTATATGAAGAAGAATCGAAGAAAAACAAACAGGTATGAAAAAAAATATGAAACACAAAAAAAGATTGTATTGCGACAACTTGATGAAATTGAGAAATTGAAATCTTCTATTTCTGAATTGGAGATTGATAGTGAAAAACGTACTGAACTTATTGATTCCATTACAGATATTCGAACTGAATTATATGAGGTAATTGATGATTTGAGTGAAAGACGAGAGGAATACACTCGTTTAATCGAAGATTTGAAACAAATGAAAATGGTTATGAATCAAACTGTTTTTAAAGGTAAGTGGAGATTAGTTAAGTTGTTATTAAGATAAAAATTAAATTGGAGGTGATATGTGTGAAATCGTATGATTTTGAATATGATGGTTTGTGTTTAAGCGATATGGGATATATAATTTGTCAATTTGATGCTGAAAGTTCACAAACTGTATCCAATGGTTCACAAATAACCTTCAATACAACTTCTACATTGAATGGTTCTAAATATGAACAAACAAGTAGTGAATATGGTGAATGTTTAGAAACCACTATTCAAATTTGTAAAAATCCATGTTTAGGAGATGATATGGAAATACCTTTTAAAGAATTGAGAGATTTAATGAGTTGGTTGAATAGAAAAGAATTTCATAAACTCAAATTTCTTGATGGTGACTATTTGGATTTATATTTTGAAGCAAGTTTTAATGTAAGTCGTATTGAACTTAATGGAAAAGTATATGGGCTTGAACTTGCAATAACAACCAATAGACCTTTTGCTTTGCGTGAACCAAGACAGATTATTGTAAAAAACCTGATTAAAAATGGTAAGAAAACTATTCATGATATATCAGATGAAGAAGGTTTTATTTATCCAGAAACAGAAATTACAATAAATGAAGCTGGTACGTTGACTATTTATAATGCCATTGAGGATAGAACAATGGTAATTAAAAATTGTGTTGTTGGAGAAGTTATCAAATTAGATTATCCAGTAATCTCATCTTCTATCTCATCTCATCATTTAGAGAATGATTTTAACTGGGTGTTTCTTCGTATTGCAAATACATTCAAGTATAAGAAAAATGATTTAACTATCTCACTTCCATGTACTATTAAGTTGAAATATTCGCCTGTTGTTAAAATGAGTTTTTAAGGAGGATTAGTTATGGGAATGAAAATACGTTTTGATACCACTAATCGTCCTGAAAATCCAACTCTTATTTTGGCAACAAAAACAGGAAAGAAATTAGGATTGATTGTTGCATCTGGAATTTCTATTAAAGATTCTATGAAAGACGCAGCAGAAATTACTTTTAATGTAAATAAATATCTTAATGGAAAGAAGAATCATTTATGGAATAAGATAAAAGATTTCCGATTAGCTTGGTGGCAAGAACAAGATATATGGTTTCAATTAAGAGTTGAGTTGGATGAGTCGAATGAAACAGTAAAAACCGTATATTGCACTCGACTTGGACAAGCAGAATTGTCTCAAATACAACTATATACAATTGAAATTAATACAGAAGATGATATTGCTAGAGATGATTATAAAATTCCTACAGTATTATATAGAGAGAAAAATCCCGAAGCTTCTCTTCTACATCGTATATTAGAAAAAGCACCGCATTATAAAATAACTCATGTAGATTCTACAATCGCAAATATACAAAGAACATTTTCTTTTGATGGTATTTCTATTTATGATGCATTACAACAAATTGCTGAAGAAATTGGTTGTTTGTTTGTATTTGATTCCGCTTCAGATGAAAATGGAAATATATTAAGAACTATTGCTGTTTATGATTTGGAATCAAATTGTAGTCGATGTGGATATAGGGGTGAATTTACAGGTAGTTGTCCTAAATGTAAAAGTACAAACATTAATGAAGGATATGGTGTAGATACATCTATTTTTATTTCTTCAGATGAATGTGGAGCAGATATTCAGTTTACAACGGATACTGATTCTGTAAAAAACTGTTTTAAGCTTGAAGCTGGTGACGATTTAATGACCGCCACTATAAGAAACTGCAATCCAAATGGAACTGATTATATATGGTATTTTTCAGATGATGTAAAAGAAGATATGTCAGATGAATTATTAGAAAAGATTGAATCTTATAATACTTTATATCAGACATATCAATCAGATTATGTTGCATCAATTGATAGTTCATATATTTCTCAATACAATACATTGGTTAAAAAATATCAGAAATATAATTCTGATTTACAAGAAGTTTCTATTCCTATTAAGGGATATTCTGCTCTTATGACCGCCTATTATGACACAGTTGATATGGGTGGTTATTTAAGGTCGATGCTTATGCCTGATTCAAAAATGGGCGATACTACTGCTGCCGAACAAGCAAAATTACTTACAGTAGCCAATATATCTCCTGTTGCAGTTTCAGATATAAGCAATATTTCTATTGCTACTGCTGATAACGTGGTATTGGCAATGGCAAAAATAGTCGTTGATTCAAGATATAGAGTGAAAGTAAATACTTCTAGCTTATCTTCTGAAAGATGGAATCAGGTTTGGACTGGTAATTTTATAATCACAAATTATTCTGATGAAGAAGATACAGCAACAAGTGATACCATATCTATTGTTGTGAATGATGATTATAAAACTTATGTACAACAGAAAATCGACAAATCTCTTAATAAAGGGAACACAGAAGATGTAAGTATTTCTGGAATATTCAAAAAAGAATACAATAATTTTTGTTCTGAGTTAAAAAAATATTGTCTTGATACCTTGAATAGCTTTCATGATGCTTGTCAATCTTGTATTGATATTTTGATTGAACAAGGTGTTGCAGATTCAAAAACTTGGTCTGGAAAAACACCAAATTTGTACAGTGATTTATATACTCCATATTTTAATAAGTTAAAAGCGATAGAAGCTGAAATGTCAGTTAGACAGAAAGAAATTGATTCTATTTTGGGAGTGTATGATGAAAACAGTGTTTTAAAAACTGATGGATTCCAGACTTTACTTTTGAAAGAGAAAAATAAAATTCAAGATACTCTTGATTTTCAAAAATATTTAGGAGAAAATCTATGGTTAGAATTTTGCTCTTTTAGAAGGGATGATAAATACTCAAATGACAATTATGTTTCTGACGGATTGAATAATGTAGAGTTATTTAAAAAAGCATTAGAGTTTATTGAGGTTGCAAATAAAGAGATTTATAAATCAGCAGAACTACAACATTCAACTTCTGTTTCGTTAAAAAATATTTTGACAATAGAGAAATTTAAACCTCTAAGAGAACATTTTGAGGTTGGAAACTGGATTAGAGTACAGGTAGATGATACTGTTTATAAATTACGCTTATTAGAATATGAAATAGATTTTGATGATTTTGAAAACTTATCTTCTGTTCAGTTTTCGGATGTAACCAAAATCCCTTCTGGTATAACCGATATACAAGATGTTTTATCAAAAGCATCTTCTATGGCTACTTCTTATGATTCAGTCAAAAGGCAAGCAGCACAAGGGGAAAATAGTAATAATGTACTTAAATCATGGTTTGAAAATGGATTAGATGCAACAAATACAAAGATTGTTGGTGGTGCAGATAATCAAACTCAAACTTGGGATGAACATGGTATGCTATTCAGAAGGTATAATGATATAACCGATTCTTATGATAAGACTCAGTTAAAAATCATTAATTCTACTCTTGCTATTACCGATGATGATTGGGAAACCACCAAGACAGCAATCGGTAATTTTTATTATAATGACCCAATTACAGGTGAATTAAAAAACGCTTATGGTATTAATGCTGAAGTGGTTATTGGACGATTATTACTTGGAAAAGAATTGGGAATTTATAATGAAAGTGGAAATCTTACCTTTGATAATGATGGATTTCAGGTGACGAATGGTGTTGATACTGTATCTATTAACCCAAATGCAAGTTCCATTTTTAATATAAAAAATAAAGATGGAAATGTATTATCATTTGATAAATCTGGAAATTTAGTAGTTGTTGGTGAAATAACTGCTACAAAATTAACTCTTTTGGATGATACAGAAATTAATGCAGAACATATCAGTGGATTATCAGATGTTGCTTTTAGCGGAAAATATTCTGATTTGATAGAATCTCCAGATATGAGTGTCTATTTTGAAACTGGAAAAGATTATGGAGTTATTGCGGATGGCAAAGATGGTATCAAAGTGTCTGCAAAAGGCTTATTGCAAGCCAGTAATGCAATTATTTATGGTACTATATATGCTTCTGCTGGATGGTTCAAAGGAAGTGTTGAAGCAAGTTCTTTTAAGTTAGAGGATGCTTCTATTTCAATAGAAGAAAAGGAAATAACTCAAACTGCATATTCTATAGGTGATAATGGCTCACTTATGGGGGCACAAGCACGAATTACTTTAAATATGTTTACCATTGATTCTGCATATGGAATGTATGTAACAAAAGATATATATGGCGATTCTATATTTGCTAATAATGTATATGGTGGTCATGTAAGTGGAAGTTCGGGTGCATTTTCAAGATTGGGTGCAAACACGTTTTATCTTGCTGGTCAATCTGTTCAATCATATATTCATGATTCTGGTTGGTTATATCCTACCCTTGAAGAATTTAGTAATTATGGAGATAGTCAATCTGTAAAATATCGTAGAGTAGGAAAGGTAGTTACAATACAAGGAATTGTAAAATCAAATGCAACTATATTAGCTGGTGGAAGTGGAAATATTTTTACACTTCCAGATGGATACAAACCATCAAGTACAATATATAAATTATGTCAAGGTAGTTATTCAAATCATTGGCTTCTTACTGTATCTAGTAATGGGTCTGTTACTCTTAATAGATATAGTAAAGGTGGTACATATGTTGACCTTTCTACTGATGCGTGGTTGCCATTTTATTGTACTTTTATGATTGATTAAGGAGGGTTATATGAAAAAACCTGTTACATTGGTTATAGAAGAAACCAAAACAAAATTAGCAGAAATTATTAATACTTCTGGACTTCCACCATTTGTAATAGAACCTATGTTAAATACATTTTTGCAAGAAGCTCATGTAGCTGCAAAAAGACAGTATGAAATTGAAAAGCTTCAATATGAACAGGCTATTGCAAAAGAACAGGAAGAACAGAGCGAAGATGTTGAAAAGGATGAATCTGAAAGTTAAAGGTGGTGATTCCAATGAAATATCTTTCAGAAAAAGAATTTAATGCTCAAATGAAAAGAATTAGAGCAGCAAATTTAACCAAAAAGCGTAAAGCAGAATTAAAAGAAGAACGCAAAAAGGGTAAGCCTAAAAAGAAAACTTTTTCTATGAGTAAAATTGTTCTTTTGGGGATTATTTTATTATGTGTTGAAATTGTAATATTCTGTGAATATGCAATGTTAAAACTTATGGATACAAGTTCTATGTATGTATTAATCGGTATTCCTGTAGCTTTAGCTCCTATTATTTGGGGATATTACAGTAAATCTAAAGCCGAAAATACATCTGGTGGAATTGTATATGAAACTGCTATGGCTCAATTAGATATTGAGAATAGCCAAACTAATTCAGAAGAATCAAACTCTTCTGATGCTCAAGGATAGGAGGATTTATATATGAATTTTCTTACAGGGTTACAGAATTTTCTTAATATTATCAATGATAACTGGACTACTATTCTGGTATGTGCTGGTTTAATTGTTGGTATTGTAAAGAAAACACAGGATTATTTGAGTAAAAGTGATGATGAAAAAATCGAAATTGCTAAAGCTCAGATTAAACAAGTCATTCTTAAAAAGATTTCTGATGCAGAAGTTGATTATGAAGAATGGAATAAGGCTGGAAGCATTAAGCGTTCTCAGGTAATTGCAGAAATTTATAAGGAATATCCTATTTTGTCAAAAGTTGTTGACCAGACAGAATTGACAAAATACATTGATGATGCAATTGATGATGCTTTAGTTGAACTTAGAAAAGTAATTGAGAGCAACAAAGTTTCTAGCAAGTAACATGAAATAACAGTTTTAAGAGGATGGTGCTGATAAAGCATCGTCCTTTTTTATTGTGTAAAAGGAGGATTGTTATGTCTGTAAATCTTACAAATGCACAAAAAGAGGTAATTAGAAAAATTATCTATGCGGTAGAAACTGGAGGACAGGTATATGGTGGTGTTCGTTATGACGATTTCACAGAAGCATATACTAATTCTTCTTCAGAACACGCAATTACAATTGGTGGCGGTGCTTGGTATGCAACTGAAGCCCAAAGACTTTTGAAGCTTATCCGCACTACTGATTCAGCTTTATTTAAGAAATTAGATACTGCTGGTATTGGAAGTGATTTGGATTCAAAAGATTGGTCTACTTACAAGCTATCAAAAAGTTCTGCAAAAGCCAAATGTATTCAGAAAATTATTAGTTCTAATGTAGGCATCAAATGTCAGGACTCTTTAATTGATTCTCAGATGCAGAAATACATTGATGAAGCAGCAACATTAGGTGTTACTGAGGTGGCAGCACAGATGATGTGTGCCAATTTTAGACATCAAGGCGGTTTATCTGCAATGAAGAGAGTTGTTGCAAAAACAAAGAAACCTTATACATTAGACAATTTATATGCAGCTTGTCAGACCGATACAGGTAATCAGGTAGGTGCATATAAATCAAGACAAAAAATGGTTTACAACTCATTGAAGAAGTATCTATCTACTTCTTCAACAACAACATCAAATACTACAGGAGGTAAGACTATGACGGAAAATGAATTGAGACAGAAAGTTGTCGAGACAGCTAAGAAGTATTTAGGTTGTAATGAAGCAGATGGTTCTCATAGAAAAATTATTGATGGATATAATGCACATAAACCATTGGCAAGAAGTTATAAAGTAACTTATACCGATGCTTGGTGTGCAACATTTGTCAGCTTTATTTCAATTCAGTGCGGATTAACTGATATTATGCCAACTGAATGTGGTTGTGGAGCAATGATTGAGTTATATCGCAAACTTGGTCGTTGGGAGGAAAACGATGCCTATGTACCTAAAGCTGGTGATATTATTATGTATTACTGGAATGATAATGGTGTTGGAGATTGTACAGGTTATCCAGACCACGTAGGTATTGTAGTTTCTGTTAGTGGAAATACAATTACTGTTATTGAAGGAAATAAAAGTAATCGTGTTGCATATCGTGAAATTGCAGTAAACGGTAGATATATTAGAGGATTCTGTTTACCAAAATATTCAAGCAAGGCAACAAGTAGCAGCTCTTCTGGAAATGCTTCTACTCCATCAACTCCTTCTACTCCATCTAATAATACTCAGACCAGTGGTACATTAAGTAAAACTGTACAGTGGTATGGCATTACAACAGATGAGTTAAATGTGAGAACATGGGCTGGAACAGAAAACAAAACTTGTTCATTTAGTCCTTTAAAGAAAGGAACTAGAATTGGTGTATGTGCTTCTCAGAAAGCTTCTGATGGTTCTGTTTGGTATTATATTAAATATAATGGCAAGTATGGATTTGTTCATTCTGGATATGTAAAAAAGGAATCTACGTCTAATTCTTCTACTGCATCTTCCTCAAACAAATTATCTTATGCAGAATCTAAAAAATCTGCTTATGCTGGTACATATAAAACAACTGATGCATTAAATCTCAGAACTGGTGCTGGCACAAGCTTTAAAGTTATCACTACTATTCCTTGTGGTGGAACTGTACATTGCTATGGATATTATACTGCTGTAAATGGAACAAACTGGTATTTAGTACAGTATGGAACAATTACAGGTTTCGTATCAAGCAAATATCTTAAACGAGCATAGCTATTAAGGTTATACTCTTTATCAGAGGGTGAATATATTCACCCTCTAATTTTTATATTAGGAGGAAGTCTATATGACATTGACATTTTATCAAATTCTATGTCTTTTGGGAGTACCTTCATTATTTACTGTATGCGGTTGGATTTATAAGAAGTTAAAGAAAAATGACGAAGAAACGAAAGCTGTCAAGTACGGACTTCAAGCATTGCTTAGAAGTCAAATGATTAACGATTATAACCGATGGAGCGAAAAAGAATATGCTCCAATTTATGCAAGAGAAAATTTTGAAAACTGTTGGAAACAATATCATGGACTTGGTGCGAATGGTGTTATGGATGATATTCATGAAAAATTCATGAGTTTGCCAACAAAAAGACCTGATAAAAAAAATGAAAATTAATTGGTACACCCCTCTATATGAGGGGTGATTTTTAAATACGAAAAGAACGAAAAAGGAGGAAAAGTGTATGTACGAAGTAACTTGTTTGGATTCAAATGGTGATATTGTAACAAGTTTAACTCAATGGGATACTAACCAATCACTTATAATTGAGGATTCTGATTTTGATATAGCACCAATTTTTCATTTTTGTAACAAGAATAGTGAACGTGCATTAGGAGTAAAGTCTGTATTAAAAGATGGAGTGATTACGGTTGATGTTCCAAATACTCTGTTGAGAGAACCATACACTATTACTGCTTACGTTTATTTATATAAAGGAACAAATAATGAAAAAGAACAGAGTGGAAAAACAGTTGATGTAATTAGAATACCTGTAAGACCTAAACCACAACCTACAGATTTTGAATATGTAGATAATATCAATGTTGTATATATTGAAGATTTAATTGCAGAGGTGCATCAATTCCACGAAGAAGTAAAAAATGCCGAAGTAATACGTGTATCGAATGAGAATACACGTATTTCAAATGAAAATCAAAGAATAGAGAATGAAACAAATAGACAGGTATCTACTGCTGCTGCTATTCAGGCTTGTAAAGACCAAACACAGGAATGTGAAAAGGCTACCTCTGAGACATTAAAAGCAAAAGAAACTGTCGATGGTTTGTTATATGACATTGATGGTGGCAATGCTTATACAAACCCTGATTATATGTTCCAAATTGATGGTGGAAATTGTGAAAACAATAATGGATAAAGGAAGGTGAAAATATGGCTTGTGTTAGTATTAGAATCCGTAGAGATACAAAAGCTAACTGGGAAAAGGTAAATCCTGTTCTTAAAGAAGGCGAAATGTCATTTTGCACAGACAAGTTTATGATTAAATTTGGTGATGGAAAAACCAAATGGAAGGATTTAACTTGTGTTATTGACATCAATGCTCTACAGACAACAATTGAAAAATATGATTTGAATATAAAACAGTTGACCGAATTGGTTGAATATGTTGAATCTACAACAAATACTCAATTGCAACAGGTTCAAGATGCTATTGCTGCGGTAAATGGTATTATTGCAGATAAAATCGGTATTAACGATGTGGAGTCAAGTGCAAGCACTACTTACTCTTCTGCTTATCTTGAAAGAGTATTTGAAAGATTAAAAAAGGATAGTGGGTATTTAAAAATTGTTGACACTATCGAAGAACGTGATTCTATTTTAGAGTCTGATAGAAGAATTGGTATGTTGGTTGTTGTTACAGATGATGAGGACTCAAATAATAATAAAACATATCAGTTAATTGGTACTATTGACAATACTGGATGGGAAATTTTCTCTAGTGGTTCAGGCGGTGGTGGAGGTAATGTTCCAGAGCTTTCTTATACTTCTGACTTTCCACAGGGAAAGAAAATTTATTATAGTGTTGGTGATAATGCAATTATCTTTGTTCGTTTTACATCTACGACTTATGGTGATTGTACACTGAGAGTTTACAAAGATAATGTTTTGCTTAAAACAATTACTTCTCCTAAAGGTACGATTGCTATTGATTTAGGAACTTTAACAACAGAAGGAACTTCTACATATAGAATTAGTGGTGCAGACTATCTTGGAATTGCTGCCCCAGAAGATTTATTATTTACAGTAGTTTGTGGTGGTTTAACATTAACAAGTACATTTGGTTCTATCATAAATAATACAGTTTTTGAGGAAACAACTGCTATTAGTGTACCATATTCTGTAAAGTGTAGTGATACTTCTCAGGTTGTAAAAATCCTATGCCGTATTATGAAGGATGATGGCACTTCTTCTCAAGAAATTATCAATACAGGTAGTTATGCAAAAACAGGAACTTGGTATGTTGGATTAAAGAAACGTGGAACATATACAATTACTTTGCAGGCATATACAGGAACAAGTATTGATGATGCTTCTGGAAATACATTGGTTTCTTCAGCATTATCATATTCTATCAATGTTTTGTCAAATGGAGAAATTTCTATTGTATCAGAGTTAGACCCGAATGGAATCAATACAAATATGTATCTTAGTATTCCTTATCGTGTAAGTGGTAAAAATACTTCATTATTATTAATGAAAGGTACATTATACAAGGTTTCAAACTATGGTGCTTCTAATGAAACTTTGACTGAATATGCAAAAACACCTGACGCTGGTGTACAATCTACTGTTGGTGTTACATCATATTGGTTTGTTGGTAAGCTTGCTGCTGGTACATATAAATATTCTATGAAGTCATATACTTTGGATAGTCAGAAATCATCTGTAGATACTGCCGAGGGATATTTTACAGTTGAAGCAGCTAGTTATGACGGTGTTACTCCTGTTATGGAGAATCTGATTGCGTGGTTTGATGCAAATGATATGAGAAATAATGTCGAAAATCCAGACCAGTGGAATAACAAAGTTTCGGAATATTCACAGTATCAAATCAAACTGCATGATTTAAACTATAATACAAATGGTTGGAAACACGTAGATGAATCATTGAGTGATTCTGAATCTGGCGAAATGATGTTGAAGTTTACTGGTAATTCTTATGGTGAAATGATAAATAAGAATACTGGCGAAAGATATTGCCCTTTAGCTGGATTTAATGATGGTACTGAAGGATATTCTCTTGAGCTTGTTTTTAGAACAAGATGTGTAGGAGAAATGAAAGCAAGAGTTGTCACTTGTCAAAAAGGTATTGATACAAACACCGCTGGTTTTTCAGTAACACATGAAGATTTATATATTGGTTCATCTTCTCAGAATACAAATCTTGGTTTTGCTGAAGATGAGTGGGTACACGCTACATTTGTTATTGATAGAAATATTCGTAGTCTTGAAAAGGTTGGTTTGACAAATATTGAAAATATGAACCCAATTCCTACTATGAGAATTTATATCAATGGTGTTTTATGTTCTGTTACTGCATTAACAAATGATAAGTTCTTGGATTCTTTAGGAAATGCTTATCCACTGATGTTAAATGCATCATTGGTTCAAAACATCCCATCATATTTTGGTGAATGTGAAATTAAAATGATTAGACTTTACAATCATTATTTGGATTCTAGTCAGGTTCTTCAGAACTATATTTCATCTATCTATGATTTAACAGAGCAAAATGCATTAAAAGAGAAAAATGACATAACAACCAATAAGCTCCCAGTTATTACATTCAAAAGAAAAAATATTGAAAACAACAGTAATTTTGAAGTTCTTAACTCTATTACTGATAAAGCAACATCCAACAAAACATATGTTGAATGTGTAGTTGAAATTCAGAATCCAGATGGAACAATTACTGTATGGGAGAATGTTTCTGTATTTCTTCAGGGCACTTCTTCTTTGCAATATCCTGTAAAGAATTATAAGTTAAAATTGTATGCTGACGAAGCACATACTTCTAAACTTAAAGTACAAATGAAAGATGATTGGGAAAAGGAAAATACATTTACTCTTAAATGTGATTATATGGAAAGCTCCCACCTTAATAATACACCTACAGCAAAATTCTACAATGATTTGATTACTATTTTAGGTGGTCAGAGTCCAGCAAAAGCAAATGGTTATAAAGATGCGATTGATGGATTTCCAGTTATTGTTTATTATACAGACGATGAAAAAGATACATCTAAATTAACTCTTGTCGGCTCATATATGTTCAATATTGATAAAAAGGGAAAGACATTGGGATTTGATGTAAAAGTAACAGATTCAAATGGACAACAGTTTACTGACGAAGAAGGTAATCCAATTAAGAACAAATGTCAAAGCTTTGAAGGAACAGCAAACGCTTCTGATACTGCTGGTTGTTTTTATAAGCTGAGCGAATCAATTAGAAACGTATATAATTATTATGTAGAAGATTGTTATGAAGAAGCGTATGTGGCATATCTAAAATCACATGGACTTTCTGCAAGTGCATTTTCTATGGAAGATTTTAAAGCAACTTCTGAAGGAAAGGCTGTCACTTATAAAACATTTGAGGAATTTCAGGCAAGTTATAGTGAATATGATTATGTTAGTGCCGATTTTGAAGCAAGATATGATTATTCAGAGTTGGAAGATAAAGAAAATCCAACAGAACATGATTTAGAACTGGGTTATGGTGCATTAAGAGATATGATTAATGGTGTTTCTGATGCAGTAAATAATAATACCTTTAAAGAATATTTCACAGAGCATTTTGACTTTACATATGCTGCTGCTTATTATTTGCAAATGGTGGTGTTTGGTCAAGTAGATAATGCTGGTAAAAACTCAATGTGGGATACATGGGATGGTAAGAAATGGTATGTGCGTCCTTACGATATGGATACACAGGCTGGTTTAGCAAATACTGGTACTGAAAGTATCGGTGTTGATGCAGAAATGATTCCAGCTCTCTCTCCTACTGTTGCTACAGGTACATTTGCTGATTATTCAACAAATAGTCTGACAGAATTGAGATATGCTTCTTACAATACCAAAACTTCAAAATTCTGGAATACTTTTGCTAAAGAATATAGTGAAGAGTTGAAAAAGCTTTATCAGAATTTAAGAAAATCAGTTTATGATGTGGATTATATTATGACATATTACAAAGCTTGTACAACTGATTTAATCGGTGAGATTTTCTATAATAAAGATATGGCTGCAAAATATCTTACACAAACTTCTGCTACTAATACAGAATATTTAAAAATGTTACATGGAAATAGACTTCAGAGATTTAAACAGTGGATTACTCAACGTCTTGATTTCTGCGATACCATTTTTGATTATAGATATTCTGAAGATAATACTAACTCTATCAATGGAGAAATTTCATTGCGTTCTGATGCTTACTTACTGACAGGTAATACAGGAGAATCACAGGATGAAGCAAGCACTTTAAAGGCATATATTGGTATATTAACATATACTCCTCAGTATGTGACTATTAGTGTTGGTTCTGGTCGTGATGCTATTATTACTGCCTATGTATCACAGGATTCAACTTATATTGACCCTGATACAAAACGAGAGGTACAAGGTACGTTATTTACATTCCCTGTAAAAGCAACTGATAAGGAAATTACCATTAGTGCTGCTGGAGGTATTCAATTACTCAATAAACTTGAGGATTTGAATATTCGTGATTTGACTATTGCAAATGCTACAAAGATTTTGAAGCTTGATTTGTCTGGTTCATCTCGTATGAATAGATTAATTTTAGGTAATAATAAATATCTTAGAGAGTTGAATTGTAGTGGTTCTATTCAGCTTGGTACTGCTAATGGTGGTCAGGTATTGGATTTGACAGGATGTAAAAATATTCAGAAATTGGATATTACTAATACCAAAATTGTAACTGTCAACTTTGCAGAAGGTAGCAATTTACAAACAGCTATTTTATCAAAATCAAGTATTAAAAATTTATATTTTAAATCACTTGAATTTTTGACCGAGGTAGATATTGATGGATGCAATAGTATTACAGAATATGTAATTGATTCATGTTCCGCAATTAAAAATGTATCTTTGTCTGGTTCACCTGTTATTATTTTTAATGCAATCAATTGTAAGAATTTACAAAGTGTTGATGTAAGCAATTGTAAAGTATTGGAAACATTTGAATTAACAAATTGTCCTAATATTTATCAGTTATTAATGTCAAACAACAATGGTTCTATGATGAATGATTTGCATTTATATACTCTGTATAAATTGAAAAAATTGGATGTAAGTAATTCAACTTCTTTGAAAAATATTCGTTTGCCAAAATATATTTCTCAAGATGAAGCAAATAGAGTTGCTGCTTTAAGAGCCGATAATCCTAATTTGACAGATGAGGAATGTAATGCTCAACTTTGGAATGTGTTGGAAACTCTTAACATTCGAAGTTCAAGTATTATCTCTATTCAGTATGGTTCTGCGGAAATTGCTGAATCAGATAGAAAGTGCGATATGAAACAGTTGTCTAAACTTTCATCTATTTCATTCCAGAACTGTACAAGTATCAAAGCAATTGAAAATATTAATTATGTAACTTCAAATATGGATGCATTATTTGATGGTTGTAACTCTTTACAAAGAGTAACAGGATATTTAAAATGTACATCATTGGCAAGATATTTGTTTAGATATTGTTATGTCTTAACGGATATTGATAATCTGACATTTGATTTTGCTGGTGTTACAGATATATCTTATCTATTCTATGTAAATGGTGGTAATGGTGGAACACCTACATATGCTATGGCAAGAAAGGTTTTGTATGCTTGTGATGAGAGTCTGAAGAATATTAATGACCTTATGTGGGGATGTAAAACTGAGCAGACAATACCTAGTGATTTGTTTGCACACACACCAAATATTACTACTGCTTCATGTGCATTTATTAGTAATAAATTAACCAAGATTCCTAAAGCATTATTTGATAATCTGACAAAACTTCAAAATGCTTCTTATATGTTCTATGTTTGTAGAGATTTAGTTTCTATTGACCAGAATGTATTTGAAAAAGCAGTTAGTTTGGTTGATGTTTCAAGAATGTTTGGTGAATGTACAAATCTGGTTAATTTTATTCATTCTAATTGTAATATCTTTGCTAATACCCCAAACATTACGTCAACTTATGCAATGTTCCATAATTGTATAAAATTGATTAATATAAATGGATTATCTGGTATGTTAGACCCATTGGTAAACTTGAAAGATGCTTCTTATATGTTTTATGGTTGTGCAGCTCTTACTGGAGATATTCCTAATGGTTTCTTTGCAAAAAATGTATTATTGACTACCGCAAATGGTGTGTTTGCTGGTTGTTCAAAGATTACTGGATTGCCAAGTAGATTATTCAGAGTAAATGATTCAGATAAAAATGAGCTGTCTTATCTTACTTCTGCTAAGTCAATGTTTTATGGTTGTACTTCTCTTACTGGAGATGTGCAGAGTAATTTCTTTGCTGGTGCAAGTAATTTAAAACAAATTGGACAGGCTGTTACGGATAATATACCAATGAGTTCTTATCGTTATACTTTATATGGATTCTTTGGTAATACTAAAATAGAGGGATATTTTGAAGATTTTCTTGCCACTCTTCCTAACTTATTGGATGCAAGTTATTTGTTTTATCATAGTTCTGGTACAAATAATGAAGCATTAAAATATTGTTATTATAGAGAGAATGGTGTAGAAAAAGAATATACCAACAGCCTATCAATTAATATGTTTAATGGAAATCCATTACTTCAGAATGTATCTAATGCTTTCCGTTATTGTAATGGATTGAAAGGTTGTATTCCATATAAAGAAGTCAATGGAAAAATAATATCTATTTTCGAACCATGTAAGAATAACATTATTGATGCTTCTTATATGTTCGATAACTGTACTTTGTTGAGTGGTACAGATTTAGATAATTCTGTTATGGTCGGAATCAAAAAAGAATTGTTTAAAGATTGTGTCAAATTACAAACAGTAAAACAGTTCTTTGGTTCTAATAGTAATCATTCATTTACTATTCCTACAGGATTATTTGATGGATGTATTTCTTTAAAAGATACTTCATATCTGTTTTATAATTGTGCATTACTTCAGGGTTCTATTCCTGTATCCTTATTTAATTCATGTAGAGAAACATTGGAAGATGTTTCTTATATGTTCTGGGGGTGCTTAGAGCTTAGTGGAGAATTGCCAACAGGAAGTAAAGATGAATCTGGAAATATTACACAGAAGGGATTTTTGGCAGATTGTCTAAAATTAAAAAGTGCATCATATTTATTCTATGATTGCGAAGGACTTACAGGTGGTATTCCTGATGATATGTTTTATACTTCAAGTATCACTGATAAATATACTGAATTGAAAGATATTTCTGGTATGTTTAGAAAGTGTCGTGGATTAAATGCAGCTTATCATGATGAATCATTGGATGTAGATTACATTTGTTCATCTGATATGTTTTCAAAATGTGTGGCTCTTACCACTATTGCTGCTATATTTAGAGAGTGCTTTAAATTGCCAGCTTGTAGTATTCCACAGAATTTATTTGCAAAACAGACTGCATTACAATATGCTAATGAAGCGTTCTATGGCATTGACAACTTAACAGGAGCAATTACTAATACATTTATGATTAACTGTATTAATACTCTGGTTAATGCATATGCTATGTTCGCATTTACAAATATCTCATCTGTTTCTTCAGGATTCTTACATGGAGAACTGAAGAATACCAAGTTGAAATACATTGGAGCATTGTTCTATAGATGCTCTAATATCTCTGGTACTGTTCCATTCTTCTGGGATGGTAACACATTCAGTGCTATTGTATCTGATACAACTGGTTATTTCGGTGCATTGTACAATTGTTCAAAATTAAGCAACTATGCTGCTGCCAATGCTGTGTCTACAAACTGGACTAAGAATTTGGACATTTATGCAAGATAATTTTCATTAGAACTAGAGGGTTGTCATTATTATGGTAACCCTCTTTTTATATAAGATGGAGGTAATTATGGCTTATATTAAAATTCGTATTCGTGGAGATACAGCAGAAAACTGGAAAAAATCAAATCCTATATTAGAAGAAAGAGAGATTGCGGTTGAGGTAGCTCAACAATCTGCTTCTCCTTGGAAATTAAAAATTGGTGATGGAAAGACACCTTGGAATGATTTGGGTTATAGCTTTGATTATGATTTGGTTAATCAAACATATATCAATACCTATAATGCTTATCTAAACACCAAGAATCTCTATGATTCTTTTTCTTCAACATGGAAGCAAACCTCTCAATCATTTGCGGATTCATTAAAAAATATACAAGAAGCAGAAATTACAATTTCTGAGTCTGAAGCCCATGTAGTTCAAATTCGTGAAGAGATTGATGAGTTAGTAAACAACTCTTTAATTCAGGCAACACAACAAATGCTAAAAGAAATTCAGAGTTATTTGGATGAAATTAATTCTGCAAAAGAAGGATTGGTTTTAAATGTAGCTGCTGGTAATGCCACAAGTTTTGATGTGCAAAATATTGATGGTGGTAATGCTACTACTGTTGACCCTTATAAATTAGATGCTGGAAATGCTCTAAGTATATTGAATTAAGGAGGAAAAATATATGGTTTCGAAAGTACATTTTGGTTCTTTTTATGGAACTGCTACAGCAAATGTAAATATGGTTGATGTATTTAAAGAAGCAGAAAAAGTTAAACATCCACAGTTCGATTTTAACACTGTGAGAAAAATTGCTATTGAAGCACCAGCCAAAACAAAGGTAACTGTAAATGATGTTGATATTACTATGCCTTCTACTGGAATGTTGGAATTTGGACTCGATTATGTTCAGATTACTAATCTTGTATTTGAGACAGATGCGGATGTAAATATCATTTATATGTATTAAGAGAGGAATAAGTTATGGGTTTATTTTCAAATGACTGTAATATGTTTTCGGGTGGAATGTTTGGAAATGCTATCCTCTCTTCTATTTCACCTGAAACTTATTTCAATTTGTTAGCTGGAGATGCATTTTCCATTGATACAGGAATCTATATTGATGCTGGAGATGCTATCTCTATTGATAAGCAAAAAATCAATGGCGGTACTGCAATTGATTAATTATAGAGAGGAGTGATTTTATGGCAACATCAACTATTACGTTGAAAACTGATACAACTGCCAACTGGGAATCTTCAAATAGAATCTTAGCTTTAAATGAACCAGCTTTAGAGCGTACTACAGATGGCTATATCAATATGAAATTAGGTGATGGTTCTACCCCTTGGAAGAATCTTGGCTATGTATTTCAGTTGAAGAAGATTGAAGAATTAAACACAAGTTCACAGGCAAATATTAATACTGCTACAGAACAGGTAACTTTGGCAAAAGCTGAAGTAGCAAAATGTATTGCAGAATATGAAAAAGCCAAAGGAATTGTCGATGGTTTTACCAATAAAATAGAAATTTTAAGTGGTAATGCCACTACTGCTACAGAGAGAGCAAATAACGCTGCTGCTGCTGCGGAAGCTATTGTGGCAGAAAAAATTGGAATTAATGATAGTAAGGCTGGTGCTGGCACAACATATAGTTCAAATAAAATTGAAGCTATGTTGAAGGTACTGTCTACTAATCGTCCAAAAGAATGGGGTGTGCGTTTCCCACTTTATACCGCTGGTTCTAATCCAAAAGGTGAGCGTTTAGGTGATGCTATTGGATTAGTGGCAAATGTAGGTACAGATACAGTAGATGCATATAATGATTTCGATTATCTTATGCCTTGGAAATCTCGTAGAGTAAATGGACATTGGGATGGAAAAGATTTTGTTGTTACTGCTGTAGAAGGTGAGCCAAATTTTGCAGTCGATGGTTCTAATGGAAATGTATATGCAGAAAGACATTTATTCTATTACAAATATGTATTTACTGATACATACTATGAAATTTGGATTTCTGACCAGCATCTTGACGGTTATGAAATTCCTGAAAGATTTGTTAATTTGGATGGTTCTGTGATGGATACTTATTACTATCCATGTTACAAAATTGGTTTGGATGCTTCTGGTAATCCAGTATCCTATAGCGGTATGAATACTATGCTTAGTCGTTCTTATGATGGTTATAAATCATTACTTAGAAGTAAGCTTGGTACGAATTATCATACTGAAACAACAAAAGATAGACAGATTAATGAGTTGTTATTCTATGTAGAATTTGCAACACGTAATTCTCAGGATATTATGTATGGTGTAGCTTCTATGAGATATGATAACGCAAATGATGTCGCTACTGTTGCTATAACAAATGGAAACAAATTTATTTGTGCTAATGATATTGCAGCTAACTATGTTGTTGGTCAAACAATTGTTATTGGTTCAAGCAAAAATGGTTCTGATATTGTAAACAATAGAAGAATTACCTCTATTGAAACATATGATGCTTCTAATAAAGCAATTGTATTTGATGGAGCTGCTGTTAATGTAGCAGTTGGAAATTATATTTCTTCTCGTTGTTGGTTCTCTGGTGGTTCTGATTCTGTTATTACTCCTTCAGGTAGTGCGGTATCAAATACCTCTGGTAAATACCAGATGCGTTACAGATACGTTGAGGACTTGTGGGGTAATCAGTGGTCTATTATGGCTGATGTATTAATTCAGGATTATCAGACATATGTATGCAAAGACCCAACTAAGTTCGCAAATTCTATTACTTCAGATTATGAACAGATTGGCTATGTCAATTGTTCATCCGAAGGATGGACGAAAGAACTTGGATGGGATGCGGAGCATCCATACGTGCGTTTGCCGATTGTTGTCGGTGGTGCGTCAAATTACTATTTCTGCGATTATTACTGGAAGAATACAGGGCTGCGTGTCGTGTACGTTGGCGGTCATTTGGGTGACGGTGCTCGCGTTGGGCTTGTCTATTGGGATTGCAACAACGATGTCGGTACTGCGGACTGGGCTTTTGCTGCTCGCCTTTCCTATACTGCGTAGGTGGGGGTCTGGGGGTGACCAACCCCCAGTATTATTAAAAGCAGATACAATATCATACTAAATAGCAGATTCAATGTTAATTTATTAAGAAGTTGAATTACAAAAAAATATAGAAAAGGAGAAAATTAATCTCTAGGATAAAATAAGGATTTTAAGTTTTTGAGTTTGGTGATTAGAAGATTTAGGAGAGATGTTGCGAAACGGATTAGTAAAGTGTTGGCGGTACTAAGACGAACATCTCTCCTATTATTTTTGAACACATTAAAAAAGTAACTTGATTATTGCACTAGATTCAATTATAAAAACATGATTGATGGTAATTTATTTGTCGGGATTTTGTGTATTGCGGTGGCTGCGTGTCGTGTACGTTGGCGGTAATTTGAATAACGGTGCTAACGATGGGCTTGTCTATTGGAATTGCAACAACGATGTCGGTAATGCGAACTGGAATATTGCTGCTCGCACTTCTTAATAATTTTCATAAAATCTTAATACACAATCTACCTACCAGTTTGGGGTTCAAATTGAGTAGGCTTGCCATACCGCTTGGTAAAAATTCATCGGTGCAGCAGAGGTTAGTAGAATATTATTTTATTCAAACATCTTTGAGATTAAGAAAGAACTTAATGAAATCTTATGTGACTAAAGATATTACAGATATTAATTTCATAATTGCTGCTATTTATAAAGCTCTGGAAGGCAAGTGGCATAGGGCAGAAACAACGAATTTAATAAACTGGTGTAAGGGAGATACTATTGAAGTAAAGATTGCTTATTTGGCAGAACGTATTCAAAGAAGTTTGATTCTGGAAAAACGAAAGCCTGATGAATACCATGTATCAAAAGTATATGATACATCTACTCATAAAATAAGAGATATTGCTTCAACAAGTATGTTGTCTCAGATATATCATTGGATTTTTGTATTGGCTTGCGAAGATATTTTTATGAAACAATTTTATGTTCATCAATGTGCAAGTATTCCTAATCGTGGTGGTACATACGGAAGGAAGTTTGTAAAGAGATGGATGGAAACTGACCATAAAAATACTAAGTATTGTCTGAAAATAGATTTTAAGAAATGCTATCAACACATCAAACCTGATGTTGTTATGGGTTTATTGAAAAGAAAAATTCGTAACAAAAAGGTATTGTGGTTGGCAGAAACAATTCTTTACAGTTATGACGATGGACTTCCTATTGGTAGTGTTACATCTCAATGGCTATGTAATTTTGTTATTAGTTATGTGTGTCACTATTTAAAAGAAGAACTTCGTGTAAAGTATTGTATTTTTTATATGGACGATGGTTGTATTTTTGGTAAAAACAAAAAGGAACTGCATCGTGTAAAACGTGAGTTGGATAAATATTGTGCTACTCTTGGTCTGGAAATCAAAAGTAACTGGCAAGTATTTAGATTAGATTATATTGATAAAAAGGCTAGTCAAAAAGCTGGCAAACCTATCCATCGTGGAAGATTTCTTGACTTCATGGGATATAAATTTTATCGTGACCACATTGAAATTCGTAGAGCAACTTCTTTACGGATTAGAAGAAAATATAATAAAGCATCCAAAAAGATAGCCAATCATCAAAAGCTGTCTTTTTCTTTATGTGCTGGATGTCTTTCTTATGTAGGCACTATTAAATATACAGATTCACATTTCTTTTATATGAAATATCTAAAGAATGTGAATATAAAAATTTTAAAGGAGGTCGTAGCAAATGAGAGCAGAAAGCAATCAAAGACCAGAATCAGTCATTATTGAAAGAACAAGTGCTGGACTGTGTGACGTTATTATCAATACAAATATTTCAGACGCATTAACAAAAACAATGTTTATGGGTGATGAAGAAACTACAACTGAGTATTACGAATATGACTCATATCGTTTTGAGTTAAAATATCGTACTGGTTTACTCGAAGAAATTAAAAGCAATCTCGATACTTGGATTGAGTATGCAAAAAAAGATGCAGAACTCCCAGTAGAATTAAGTGACAAGGAAAAGATTGAATATCTTTTAAATGAAAATCGTTCCTTATCAAGTGATAATGAGATGCTTAAAGGTTGCATTATGGAAATTGCAGATGTGGTATTTGCATAAGGAGGTATCATTATGAAAATGCTTGTGAAATTATATTTAAACGAAATTATTGCTGGTGAAATCACTATTGATGATGTTCCAACAAAATTACAGAAAGAAGTTCAGGCAGAACTTGATAAACAGAATACTGAAAATTCAGATAAATAAAAGAGAGGTGAACAATATGTTTGCTTCTCTTTTTATTTATATACTATCAATTTTTCATTTAAAGGAGGAAATTGCTATGTTAGTAAGACTGTATGCTAGTGAAATCATTATGGAGAAAATTACTATTGATGATGTTCCGAAGAAACTGAAACCGAAGGTAGAAGCATACCTGAAAGAGATTGGATACGAATATTAATTTGTATTTGATTATCACTGTTAGGGGGAGAGTAATCTCCCCTTTTTTATTATTTAGAAATGCGAGGAACAGATTGGATGAATATGTTTGTATTAGCTGGGAGATTAACAGATGAACCAGAATCAAAGAGTGAAAATGTAGTTAGATATTGTTTAGCTGTAGACAATCCTTTTGGTAAGGAATCTAAAGTTGATTTCCTTGATTGTGTTGCTTTCGGAAAGGAAGCTGAATTTGCAAGAAAATATTTACATAAAGGCATGAAGATACTTGTAAATGGTAAAATTAAGAAAAGTTCATATGTAGACAAAAACACCAATAAAAAGGTGTATGCTATAGATTTGGTAATTGACCACCATGAATTTTGTGAAAGTAAAAAAGAATAATTTAAGGGTGTGGCATTAAGCTACACCCTTATTTTTTACGATTTTTATTTACCTATTTTTCACTCCTATTATATGCAGTAGACTTATCTTTTTCATATTCTGAAAATTTCCCATCATGAAGATATATGCTATATGAAGTTGCATCTTTTGTTTCTAATTCGTTATGCTGCCAATATCCTAAATTATTATCTATTATGAAATCAGAACCGTTGTCTGCTTCAGCAACGTCTTTGACATGAAATGTACCAAACTGCTCATACATTTCTTTGTAGGTATTTTCTGCATTTGGTATATAAATCATATCTTTCTCATAGTCATAGACAACATCACAGCTCCCATAAATATTTCTGGTATTGACATATAAATAATAGTCATTATTCCAGTTCTCATTTTTAGCATATTTTATGACCATTTCCGCACATTCTCTGTAATCGTCCATACGCACACTGACAGGAGATGTTATCCACTGATACAGTTTTTCTTTAATGTCTGTATTACCAATATCAACAGACAAAATCACTTTTGGAGAAGTTGCATCTTCTTTTTGTAATTCAGATACTACCATTTCTGTTCCGTTGGATGTAGTAAATACCCTGTTGTATTTATCATTTGTTTTTCCCAGACTGTATTCCAAAAAAGTATCAGTCATTCCTTCTTCAGATGTCTTTTTAGAACAAGAACACAGACATAACATACATATAATAATAGGAACTATTATCAAAAACTTTTCTTTGTTTTTTATAATCATAATATTCTCCTTTGTTTTAATTCGTATGCTTATAAGTATATCATAGCTTTATTAAAACAAGAAGAGTTAAGATTATTCTCCCATAACTATTTTTATGATATTTTTTACTTCATCCTCATCTGCATACTTTTTAAGGTATGGAATAATCTCATCAAAACGTGCCTTTTTTACTCCTGTAAGCTTTCTGAGATGTTTCCAGTAAAATACATCTTCCTCATTATTTTCAAGCCATTCATAAGCCCATACTAATTTTCTAGCCCATGATTCAGGATATGATTCTGAATATTTCTCTAATACAACTCTGCATTTTGGCATATTTTCAAGTTGATGCTGTTTTATTCCCAGTATCTTACATATAAATTTCTCTGTTACCTTTTCAGGCTTTCCCATGCTATCAGCAGCACCGCTATAAATATCTGCTGCAACCTGTTCTATAGCAAGAGACATTTTACTATCATATTTTTCCCAGTCTGGTGTAGTCCTTACCTTGATATAGTGACTTTCCTCTTCTATCCTTATTTGTTCTTCTGATAACTGGGGAGCAGTCAAATCTTCAGATGTTATATTCAGAAAGAATCCAATCTGACAGGTAAGAGAAAAATCATATCTTTCCCCAGATAATAAAGTCCTTTGAATCCTTCCGATACTGGCAATCTCATTCAGTTCGATTTGTTCATAAAAGCGTGTCATATCGGAAACAAACTTTGTCATGTATCGGCACTTCCCTGTTGATTTCATATATTCTGTATCTTTCATGGCATAATATAAAATAGTGCTGAGTGGAATATCCTTTTCAAAATCTACAGGAGCATTAAAGACCTGTTCTGTGTACTTTGCGAATCTTATCTGCAAAGGATTATTAACAGGTATATACTCTTCTGAATCAGAAATAGCAATCTCAGCAGCAGAGAAATTATATATATTCATGCTTTTAGCTGAAACACTGGAGTCCTGAAGCTTACACTTGTGTTTCGGGCAAATTCCTATATTTCTTATCTGGTGTTTTCTGTGCCAATATGTTTCCCCATATTTCTGTCTGTCCTCTCTTGCACATATAGGACAATATTTTAAATAGCGTTCTTTCTCACATCTTGGAAGGACTGCAAATAAATGGTGTGCATCACAATTTTCATAACACAATTTATATAGAGCATCCTTCTTCTGTTCTAATGGAATAAATCTGGCATACTGAGGATACATGGTGTGATTTAATACCAAATCTCTCAACGGATACATTTTATCAATACATTTTCTTGCTTCAGGATTTAGATTCCCGATAAATTCTTTAATCGGTGTATCTGATTTTTTACTATATAACTCTCGTAACACTTGTGAATTTATATATCCTGAATGGACTGCATACCGACAAAACCAACTATACACAAGCTCATCTGGATATATCTCAGGAAGGTATGTTATCATATTGCCACCTCAACAACTGTATAAACTTCTTTTAACAGTTCTACTACATTCAAATTCTCAGCCTTGGCTCTTTCTGCAATCTCAGTGATAGAATAGCCTTCCTGTTTTGGCTGGCTCTGTGTCTGATTCTTTTTGACACTGGCAGCAGTCTTTTTCTTTCTGGTTGTCGGCTTGTTCTGAATCACTGAAGGCTGTATATATCCATGAAGCAATGACAATCTCTGCTGGTATGCTTCATTCAGGGTGTCCAGATTTAAAACCTCTTTTCCTGTGAGAATTGCTATTTCCTGTGCATCATGAATCAAAGATACTACAACAGAAATGACACCAGCGGAATGTTCATATAACCATTCTGTAATGGCAGCGGTTATCTCTGTTCGATTTTTTAAAAATTGATATTTAAAAATAATCTTGCAAAAGCTCTGGAAGTATTCATCATAATTCATTGTTGTATATTGTAACCCTACTGACCTCCTTGCAAGCTGCATAGCCTGTTCAAAAAATACCGTACTTTCAGGAGTGCCAACCATACAAATAGAGATACCTGAGTTATTAATAAGCTGAGTCAATGCACCTATCAGGCTCTTTCCGTTCTTGGAATTAACAACATTCTGTATCTCATCCACTACCAGCATACCAATGTTATTTAATGCAATAGAGCTGACCGCACCTATAAGCATATCTGTTGTTGAAGCTCTGGATTTTACTGCATGAATGTAATGGTCTGTTCCCAGTTCTTCATCTACTTTTCTCAGGATTTCCAATAGCAATCCCTTTACTGAAGAATCAAACGGACACTGTACAATCAGGCATGGGATAATCTTTGTATATGGCTTGTCTGTTTCTATGATACGGTTTTCAGTAATTAGGGATATAGCTCTACTGATTGCAGAGGATTTCCCGATACCAGAAGTACCGATAATTGTGAATGAATCAGAACCTCCCAGAATACCGCTATAGGACTGCTGTTGTATTGCTTTATAATTTTCATATCTCTGTTTTATTGCCATCTGTGTTCCCTTTTTCTGCATGGAACGAAGCAAGGCAAGGTATAATTTACTGTAAATTTCAAGGCTCATCTGAGAAGGAATGTATATCTGGTACAGGTCTGATAATGCCATCAATCTAACTGCTTGGTTCTGCTGGCATATGGTTTCATCATATTCAGGAATGATAGATAATGCAGATATAAGCTCATTTCCTGATTTCATTTCTGGAAGTTTCGTTGTAAAGTCAATCATGCTTCAATCCCCCTAATATAATCAATATGGTTCTTTGTCTGCTCCCTCTGTCTGGTGTTCCTGATAGATTTTACATTGACCTTATCAGGATTATTTACAGATGCAGCAATGATTTCTATAGACTGTGCAAGGTTAATCTGTGCCTGTATGTTATCCGCTGTAGCAGCCTTTACAAGCTCTTTCTGACTTCTCTGCATTATTTCTACATCTGATAATTCCTTGCCCTTATATCGGCTTTCTATCAAGTCAAATCGGATATAAGAACCATTATCAACCAACCATACCGCTGATACATCATCTGGATTATAGGCAACTGTTACCTCTCCACCAGCAAGATATTTTTCTGTGAAATTCTCATGCTTATAACGCATTTTATTTACTCTGAGTCCAAATCTGGAGAATTTGCCTGTAGTCCTTGGAAGAAGGGTCAATACAATCTGTTCCTTATCAACTGTAATCAAATTAGCCCCTGTCTGGGTCTTTCCCCATTCCCAGATATTACTTGCAAAAGGTTGAATCTGATTCTGTATCATACCTTCAGTATATGGGAAATTCTCTATAATCCTCTGTGAGTTATAATAAATGATGCATCGAAGAATAACCTTTTCAAAATCTGCCATAGTAAGGCAAGCATCTTTCCTGTAATCATGTGAACCTCTCTCTTGATAATCTGGCTCTATCACACCTTTTCCCTTCAGGTGTGGCTTGTAAGTGTTCTGTACCAAATCAAAGAATTTTTCTACAGCTCCTTTCAGTTCGGGTCTGTAAGACGGAAGATTTACCACAGTTACTCCTAGTTCTGTTATCTGTTCAAAATTCTCTGACTTATATTCAGAACCCATATCAGTTACAAAGATTGCTGGGAGCTTGTCTGCATCCCATTGTGATTTTTCAATACTGATACCGTATTGACCGCACCATTTCTGTTTATCTGAAATAATATTCAGCATTAACCCTCTGAGGGAATATACACCGCCTTCCCATGACAAGGAATAACCACAACACAGAGAACTATAGGCATCTATGCAAGCTGTCAATATCGGTCTACCTACCAGATTACCAGCTTCATTGACAAGGTAAATATCACACACAGTTGCATCTAACATCCCCATTCCTACAGATGAAGCATATTCCTGTATTCCATCCCCTAACAATGGTCTGTTGTTCTTCTGGTAGTCTTTTAGTCCATCTCTGGAAATATAATAGGTCTGCATCTTTTTTGTTCTTCTGTAGAAGTATCGGAACTGATAAAACGAAGGATATTCAGGCAGCAGATTTCCCAGTGAATCACAGTATTTTTCTTTCAATAATAGCGTATATGCCACAGGTAAACTGTTCTTGTGTTTGGTATAAAAGAACTTGTTTAAAGCCCACCTCATATTCTTCTTATCCTGAGATAAAACGCTTTCTTTTACGCTCTGCTTGCGTATAAGTATAGATATATTCTGATAAACCAGATATAAGCAGAGATAGTATCTGATGGTCTGTTTACTGACTGAGTTTATATTTGCAAGGCTGTTTATCAGTTCTTTTCGTTTCTTCAGGTCTGATACAAAAGGCAGCAGAGGGGCAATCATTGTATATCTTTCATATGCTGTCTTTCTGCTCTCTGAATCCAAATTATCAAGGTCAATCAGAATAGTATCTGTGATTTCCTGTAATGTATCTTCAGAACAGGGAAGATATTCTTTTATAGATTCTGCATCCTTCCAGACTGGCATAGTTTTTTTGATACAGTCAATAACAAATACTCTGTCGGCTTCCATATCCAGAACCCTTACAAGCTGAGTATCATTCTGTAATAGCTGATTCTTTGTGATTGTATTCTCTTGCAATTTATTATTCTTCATCAATGACCATCCCCCAATCTGATACACCATGATTTATCCAGTAATCTCTTGAAGCATCCAGAAGCTTTACTGTCATAGGCTTTGTGAGAAACTTTCTAAAAACACATTCCCTGACCATCAAATCTCCATCTGCTTTGACACAAACAAAGTCTGAGGTATACGCTCCTTCTGATAAACCGTCTAACAACACATTGCATCTGATTTCCTGTATGTTGTTGTCATTCTGAAGAATATCTGCATAGTTGGATTGTATTGCATCGTATGTTCTGCATACTTCCTGACTTTTACTTAAATCCTTCTTTTCACACCTTCCCTTGTAACCTTTCTTACGCATAGCAGCACCTCCTGATATTTGACAATTCCCAAAATTGATTTTCCCAGAATGGGGGAATATCTTCCCAAAAATGTTCCCAAAAACAGATTGAATCTCCCCAAAACGGATTTCTGGGGATTTTTCTTCCCAAAAACATTATTTCTGGGAAAATGGAGAATTGCTTAAAAGTATTGATTTTACTGGGTTTTCAGAGGTTTTGTCTTGATTTATGAGTTTCCCAAAAACGGATAATAGCAAATACTCTATGTCATAGGGCAATCTCTTTCATTCTGTTTCGGGGCAAAGTTTTTATCCTGTATAAATTCTTTGTCCTTCAGAGATTTCCCTGTTCATTTCTGTTCCAAACATAAAATAAAACTCTTGAATTTTGGAGATAATTCTCTATATCCTTACCTCTGACGAATTATATCTCTGACAAGTTGCACCTCTGATAACTTGATAATATGACTGTCTACCGATTAACGCTTAAAGCTGTTCGCTTTCAGATTACACTTACCTCTCCCACCACCCTCCCCTAGTCCAGTCTTAGGTGTTCTCAACCTGTAAGCAGTTCCTACTTTCATACGATTTCTCGTATAATAATAAGTGGAGGATTTTTTGATGCACCACCATCAATTTCCTCTGCCTAAGAGTTGCTTACAGAAAGTTCTGTCTAGGTTAGTTCAGCTCTCTGACCAGAGCTTTACTATATAACCCTATACAGAAGGGAGGTGTTCGTTATGGATATTAATTTCAATATTGGTTTTGGTAAAATTGATAGTTTATCTTGGGATTCGTCCTTACTTAAAATTCAATTTTCCAACGGTGAGGTAATGGTCTATGAAAACATTACTTTCACTGAATACCAGCAGTTGTTGTCTTATTTAACTGCTGCTGACAAACCATCAATTGAAGCTATGCTTAATGAGCTGGAAATGTACCATTTTCATTATGTAGCCTAATTATTGAAAGGGTTACTCTATTCGCAGTAGAGTAGCCTTTTCTTACATTACTTGGAAGCCTGATAATACCTTAGAAGTTGCATCTTCTAATGGTCATGTTTCTAAGATTACTGGTGTATCCTTTGCAAATTATTTACTTGTAAAAGATAATCCAAAATTGTTAAAGCTTATTGAGAAACGTGCTGTTTCTCTGTAATGTTTTAATCATTTTTCTCCAAAAAGAGAACTTGTAAAATTGTATAGTATTTACTTATTTGTTGTAGGAATGTTCTATGTCCAGTAGAATGTTCCTATAATACTTTTGGGTAGCAGTTGTTATCCTGTTTAACTGCTGCCGACAAACCATCAATTGTTTTAGTCTTTGAAAAGGTTGCTCTATTCACAGTAGAGTAGCCTTTTCTTTTGTAGCGTATCTGTTATAGTAGCGTGTCTATATTAGACGGTCACATTATCAAATTATCAGAGGTTATTCTTTATCAGAATGTGCTTATCAGAGATTTTGTTCCTCATAAAATTAAAGTTTTATGTCATTTCTAAGACCCTTGAAAGCCCTTGGAATAAGGTATTTCTCCAATTATCAAAAACTGCTGCCAATAGCCTGTTTTAAGCCTATAATAGCCTGTTTGAGCCTATTTATTAACAAAAAAGACCCTGTAACCCTTTATCAGTTCCTCTTTTCTTTGTTATTCTCGTATAATAATATTGTAAGCTGTTAGTACCAATAACAGGCTGCAATATTATATACAACAGATTAATACTGTGTAGAGAAAAGAGGTGATATTATGAATATTCTTACAAGTCCAGTTCTGACAAGCCCGAACCCAACAATTCAGGCAATAACTTGGAAAAGCAACTCTCTAACCATTACCTGTCACTCAGGTAAGGTTATTGAATTTTGTCCTGTTTCATTTTTTGAGTATATGGAAATCTCCAAAGCCATAACTCTTAATGAAGTTTTGATGTACAATCCTTTACTTATTAACAGGATAAAATAATACTTTTCCAATGATGGGAGCTTCCTATTCGCAGTAGGATGTTCCCATTTTTTGTTGGTTGTAAGAAAATTCATTATGGGTTACAAGGTCATTCTTTTCTGTATTCTGTCTATTTACTTTTCCTCAAAACACTGTAAAATAATATGCGGTATACTAAAACTACATAGGAAGGAGCGTATCTATGGATATATTGCAATTACTGATTTTTATTGTCATTGCAATTGTGCTTATCATGTTAGTAGGGAAAGTCTCATTTTCCAAACACACTCAATCAATTCACATCCGTCTGTTCGGCATGGTTGATTTTGAAGCACATTTTTATGAATCTAAGACATTAGATAATGACAATAAGAATACTAATCAGTAGTTGTTGCTTTCCTTCTTGCGTTTGTATACTAAATCTCCTTAATGGCTCAGTAGTAATTATCTACTGGGCTGTTTTTAATTGATATTTAGTGTGTATGACATAGTGTTCTGCATTAGCAGTAAATTTGACATACAGGCAGTTCAAGCAAATTGACTTACAAGCAAATTGTGTAACAAATATAATTTGATGTAACAAATATAATTTGATGTAACAAAAAAGACTCTTGGAACTTTAGAGGTATTCCCTAAAGAGACTTTTACATCTCTTCTGGTCGTTTCTCCAAAGTTCCAAGAGTCTTAATTTATGCTTGGACAGTTCACGCAAAAAATATGAGTTTGGCTATAAGCTTGCACTTATTTTTACGTGAGTTCGCACTCATTTTTTATATGAGTTTGATATTACTTACTGGCTGAAAACTTTCTATCTAGTTGAGCATCAACTGGATAGTTTTTTTGCCCTAAAAGTGGATAGAAGCTTTTGCCCTGTAATATGGAGAAAAACGACCTTTTCTATATTATAGAGTCGTTCTGTGTAGTTGTCAAGTAGGTTTATCTTAGTTTTGCCAATACCTCTTTTGTCATTTCATCAATACTTTTAATGTAATTCTCATTACTGATAATGTAATCTACTTCGTCTGAAATACCATCAAATTGTCCTACATCTGACAAACTTCTTCTGTATGCTTCTTCAATGTTGTCACCTCTCTGGAGAATCTTAATCAGTCTATCTCTACGAGGTACATTAATATAAAAAGCGTGAATATCTAATTTTGGAATTTTTGTAAGCTGTCTTAATCCATGCGGTGTTACAACAGCAACCTTATCTGAGGTACAATCACTTTTGGCAGTACCATAATGCCATCCATTATACTCTCCTACTTCTGCAAAATATCCTTCTTTCTGAAGTTTGATAAATTGACTTTCGGAAATATAATGATAATCTATACCATCAATCTCTCCCTGTCGAGGTTGTCTTGTGGTGTATGATACAATTTTTTTATAGCCATAATTGTCAACCAAATTTCTCTCAATACTTGATTTACCACTGGCACTTTCACCAACTAATACAATCATTAAGCCACCTCTTTCTTCTTTGCTTGAAATACTTCAAATCTATATTTTTGTTTAATATCTGGATATTTGAAATGGTCAACTTCGCTCATAAACATATCGTATGGTCTTGCATATATTTCAAAATTGACACCTTCTTTTTCATCTTTATATAATGCCTGATAAATAACTAATTTTTCTTTTGTTTCTGAATGTTGAGCAAAGCCAATAATTTTATAAAGGTATTTGCTGGATGATTCCACCCAACTACCTCTTAAAAATTCTCTCTTGAAATGCTGAACAATATCGCCAACTTTTAATCTACCATTATTATCCATTGTTTTTCTCCTTTTCAAATGCTTGTACCTTATCAATAAATTTCATAAGGTTCTTTTCATTGTGAAGATATTCCCATGTGTCAGCAAATACATTTACCTTATTATCCTTATCTACTTGAACAACAACTGTTTTATATCCATTGAAAGCTTTTACTGTTACCACCAAATCAAATCCATTTGCAGTATTAGAGTTTTCAGGAGTCTGTGTGTTTTTGATTATGTAATCGCATCTGTCATAGACACAAAACTGATACTGTATTCCCTTATGCTCTCTAACCTCAGATGCTTCTGTTAATTCCCATTCTGGTTTTTCATCAATATTAGGGAAGTATGTATCTGCTTCTGTTTCCGCAAATACCTTAGTGATATATACACGTTCACAAGAATTTAAAAGCTCTGAATAAATCTGTCCACCACCAATAATATAGATGCCATTGTTGTTATCAATTACATCCTTTTGAGCCAACCATGCTTTAATACATTTCATATTAGAATGAATTGTACCATCTGCCTGAACCTTCGGATTCTTTTTACATTTTCTGGTGATAATGATGTTGGTTCTATCAGGAAGTGGTTTCTTAGGTAAAGAATCCCATGTTTTTCTTCCCATAATCACAGCACCGTTAGAAGTAATCTTTTTGAATGATTTCATATCTTCTGGAATATTAACCAACAATTCACCTTTATTGCCAATGCCAAAATTTTTATCTACACATACTACCGCTGCTATCATAATGTGTCCTCCTATACAATTCTTATTTTTGCCTTCAACTGTTCTAAGGCATTATATCTATCAGATTCATATTCGTTTTTAGCAATCATATGTTTGATTTGTTCATTGCAAATCAGTTCAATAATTGTTTCTCTTTCTTCATCTGATAAACCAGATTTTGCTATTTTATATTTTGCCTTATATTTTTCACACTTTTTCTTGTAATTGTTTACTTTATCACAACGATTACATTTCGTATTTTTCAATGTTATTCCTCTCCTTATATATTCCTAAATACCCAAATCAAGTTTTAACTGAGGGCGAATTGGTTCATAATCTAATAAGGTAAAATCTTCAATGGTAAAATCATAAAAGTTATTCTTTTCTGGATTAAGTACCAACTCTGGACGAATTATTTCATCCTCTTCATGAACAAGTAATTTTTTAAATCTATTAAAGATTTCCATTGCCTGTTCTTTATGACGGTCATAAATCTGCTCATTTTGTACAAAATGACAAAATACACCAGCCTTATATCCTGTATGTTTTGCAATCATCATGAGCAATGCTGCATATTGAATTTCATTCATTCCTCCAGCTCCAGATGCAGTAAGCATATCTCCGCTTCTCTGAATAAGTGTCATATCAAGATATTCTCCTCTGACATTCCACATTGTAAGAAAAGCACATGGAGCAAGACCTTCTGTTTCTGCCAAATCAGCTTCTTGCCAAAGAGACATAATTTTTCTTCTGCCATAAGGGTCTGTTTTAATATCGTTGATAAGTTTATTTACAAGGTCATATCTTTTAACAGTAGCTCCGTATCTTTGACCAATCGTACCATCTCCAATGTTCCATGGCTTCCACCATGCTATCCCCATCTCTTCCATTTCTGAAATAACATTTGTAGGTTTCTGATAAATTGCAAAGATTTCTCTGATAGCAGTTTTCCAAGCCATAGGTCTGAGAGTACAAATAGGAAATTCGCCTTTTGATAAATCATATTTTCTCATTACCTGATTAATTGAAATTGTATGAGCTGGTGTTCCATCTGCATATTTTGGTCTGGGATTAATGTCTTTATATCCCTCTGAAAGAATGTCACAAATTTCGTGTCCTAAATATCTATCTGCTTTAGTCATTAACTTGTCCTCCTGTATATAATGTTGGATTTGCGGTAAATAACATATTTGCCACTTTGAATAATTCTTCTCTGGTGTTATCAACAGTTCCGTCAATAACATAAGCCAAACAAAGATTCAGTATTTTCCCTATTAGTTTTCCTTCTGGAACACCGATTTCTATTAAATCCCTACCGTTAATAGCAAGGTCTTTTAATTGAAAACATTCTGATTGTTCAACTATCCAGTCTAAAAGTTCTGATACTTTATATACCTTTTCAAGTCTCAATTCTATATCTTTGGATGATTGACCTTTAATATCATATGTTCTTAAAACAAGCAATCTTCTTAATTGCTTTTCACCCAATTTATTCAACAGTCTTTTTACTGCTGCTTTAGTCGGAGTTAAAGTAACATCATGACAATCAATTAATTGTGATACTGATTCAACAATATCATTGCTATAGCGAAGTCTTTTTAAAACTTCTTGAGCAATAGCATATGATGAATGTGCGTGACCATAAAAATGACCAATGCCATTTTCATCTTCAACATAATTGTTTGGCTTTCCTATGTCGTGAAGAAAGATAGCCAATCTGGTAGTTAAATCTGTATTTGAAGAAACATTATCCATACAATGTAATGTGTGTTCCCATACATCATATAAATGATACGGATTATTTTGTTTAAAACCAATCATGGGTTTAATCTCAGGAATTATCCGACAAATTACATCCGCATATTCTCTTAATACTTCATTACCACAATTTTCACTCATAAGAATTTTTGATAATTCCTGTGAAATACGCTCTTGAGAGATATTGTCAAGTAATTCCTTTTCACTATGTATTGCCTGAGATGTATTTTCTTCAATCGTAAATTTTAATTGAGCTGCAAATCTCATAGCCCTAAGTATTCTCAAACCATCCTCTTTGAATCTTTCTTGCGGATTTCCAACACAACAAATCATTTTGTTTCTTATGTCTTTTATTCCATTATAAAAATCCTGAAAGCCAATATATTGATTGTATGTAATTGTATTGATTGTAAAATCTCTTCTGGATAAATCCTCAAGAAGATTGTTTGTGAATGTTACTTTGTCTGGTCTGCGATTATCGGAATATTTACCATCATTTCTAAAAGTTGTTATTTCATATCCTTCGCCATCAAGTACAAAAGTAACTGTTCCATGCTTTAATCCTGTTGGAACAATTTGAATATTTCTCTCATCTCTTTTACAAATGGTTTCTATAATAGAAATCATCTCGTCTGGTGTAGCATTTGTGGTAATATCCCAGTCATGAGGGATACGGTTCATACACATATCCCTCACACAACCACCAACCAAATAAGCTTGGAATCTTCCATATTTTGTAAGAATATAGATGAGATATTTTGCTCCTTCAGGAATCATGGCATTATTAAATGTCATATATCCTCTATCACTTACAATCATCTGTTTTCTCCTCTTTTTCAACAATATCCTCAATACACTTGTATAAATATGGTGGTAAATATGTTTTGAGAATTTTCTTATTGTCCAATCCTGTTGTTTTATAATAAGCTTCTGCAATACCTCCCGATATGCAACACATAGTATCCATATCGCAATGTAAACTTAGACAATTTCTCATGCAGCTCTCATAATCATGACTTTCAATAAAACACTGAATTGCTACTGGTACAGTTAATTCACATCTGTCACTCCAAACATATGATTTTCGAAGTTCTTCCATTGTTTGTGTACCATCATACAATTTCCCTTTGTAAGTCAGTTGACAAATATTCAGAATATCATTTTTACTATATCCTGAATTTGCCATTGCAATAGCAGATGCAGTCATACAAGCTCCTGTAATACCACCTTCTGTATTATGTGTGCATATTGCAGAACTCTTGGATAATGCTATAACAGAGTTAATGTCTTGTACTATATCTCCTATATATGCAACTCTCATAGCTGAACCATTTCCAGTTGATTTATAATCAGTGATTTTATTGTTCAACCATTTAAAGAACATATCGCCATATCCCACATCAGGAAATTTTCTGCCAAACTCTTTATAGGCTTTTCCAAAATTACCTTTATAATGGTCAATTGCATATTTAGTCGCAATAGCCAATACAGTATCATCGGTAAATTCATTCAGATAACCATTGAAAAGTGGACAATGTTCCCAATCTAATGTTTCTGGTCTTTGGTCTGGAAATTCAAATCGACTTCCAATAATATCTCCAATAATTGCTCCTATTAGTGCCATTAAATTTCACCTCTTACTACTCTTTCATTTACACTTGCCATAAATTCATTGATACGTTTATAATCAGGATTGTCTGGTAAATCCGTATTTTGTTTTGCATATTCGAATCGTTTCTGAAGATTTTCTACAATAGAAAAGAACTCTTCGGTAGGCTGACGGTTGACATCAAGATATTTACCATTTCTGATTTCCATTAAAAAGTCATGGTCGTTTTCTCTATAAGTAATAATTTCTTTCTTCTCAAGAATATCTATCACCATAAGATAAAGCCTAATTAAATGCATCATGTGTTTTGCCAATTTACCATGCTCAATAGCATTTTTATTTCGTTTTCCTATTTTGGCATAGTCTTTTACAATGTTATTCATTTCGCTCCACATTGATTTATAATCTCTGAGTGGATAATGAGAAAGCGTTATATCCATATAAATCTCAGTATCCATTTCTTCTTGATGAGATTTATCAATATAAAGCTTTATTGAATCTTCATCAAATGGGAAATACTTATTTTTAAAGTCATATGAAGCATTTCGAATACTGTTGAGGATATGCTTCTCTCTCTCAGACTGTCCTACAAGCCTTGCTGCTTTGTTATCCAATCTTCGTAACTGACTATATGCATAACCACCAAATGACTGAATTGCTCTTTTAGACAGGAACAAATCTTTATTATCCAGAAGCTCCTGACCAATTGGAGAAACATATAAATAATGTTCGGGTTTAAGTCCAAGTAATTCAATTGTATTTGGATTGCAATTACTCAATAAATGAATGAGTTTATTGAGTGAATAAATAGTTGTATCTGTAGCTTCGTTGCAGCACTGTTCAAAATTCATATTTGTTAAGATTTCAATTTTGCTATTTATTGCACAACCACGAACATCTAAGTCGGATGTTTCAATATTCGTACCATAGGCATGAGAACCGCCTAATCCTAACAGGATAATATTATTTCCTAAATGTGGGTCTGTTCTAAGAAAATCATATTCTTCTGATTTCAATTTTTCTTTAATCTGTTCAATATTCATATTTAATCCTCTCTAGCATATAACCTTAATAGTTTGCTGTTTTACTCTAACATAGCTGCCAGACTATCAATCTGAAGTTCTGTCTGCTTATCGTCAGATAATAAAGCTGTAAGCTGCTTTTCTAACATATCCAGTTTTTTCTTTTCAGATTTATAGCTTTTAACTTCAAGATAAGCTTTTACGTCTACAATCCAATCATCTAAAGAGCTTCCAGAAATCTCTAATGTAGCAGTAGAAATTCCTAAATCCTTTGCGGATAATGCAATACTATTCAGTTTAATCAATAACATTTCATCGGAATCTACGTGCAAATTATAAGTAACTTTATCCAATACCAATAAACAGTTAGTTACTGGATTGAATCTTGTTGGTTTAGATGCAAGCTCTTTTCTTTTGTTCTCGATAGTTTTCTTCAGTTCCATAATTCTTTCATCATTTTTCTGTGCCATAATAATACCTCTTTTCTAAATATCCATTTTTTAAATAATGCTCTCCATATACAGGATGCACATATTTATAACACTCTTCGATAGTATCAAAGTATTTTTTAACCTGTCGTTCTCTTGTTTTTGTTTCCATTTCACTGGAGAGCCATCTCTTTTCTTCATAAGTTTCAATAATGGTTTCTAAGATATACCATTTACTACTCTCTTTTTCATAATATACTTTTATGTTACCAAGAAGCTCATCCTTTTCTTTGCCAACTACAAAATCACCACCGTACCAATTATGTTTAAGACATTTTTCAATGGTTTCTTGTGCTATAGCAACAAATATATCGTATGGTAAATCAATAAGCTTATCTGCTTCAAAATCTTCTTGACAATACTCAGCATTACTATATAACAGATTAACCATATCTGGATAATCTGGTCTTTTTTCGAGAACCATATGAGTGAACTTTCTTGTAATTGTTTTCATATGTGTTACTCTATTTTCTCTGTACCAACTATATTCAGCGTTAGGATTTCCAAGAAGAATAAAGAAAAATTCATTCTTTTCTTCTTGAATACTTCTATAGTAAGTAAGGTTTTTATTATAATAACTACTTCGACATTTACTGATTAACCATGTATTATCAAGTGGATACTCATATCCTTCTTTTCTATCATGACCATAATAGTAACTATGACTTTCATGGTAATAATAATTTGACTGATTTTTCCAAGGCTTTGACTTTCCCATATATACATATTGATTACCATTCAAATCCTCATATGTAGCACCAATTATCAAATCTCTTGCTTTAATAAATGTATTGTTGTGAATGACTTTATTCTTTTCCTGAATTTCTTTATAGTCTGAAGATTCTACAGGTACAAGAACTAATTCTTTGCCATCCCAACCATAAACAAATTCACCTTCAAGTCCTTTACCTTTGATACAGTTACAATTTTCTAAAATCCACAACAGATTTGGAATTGTAATTTCAAACTCAAATCCTCTAGGGTCATATACTCTGGTATATGTCTGTCTGGGATTCCAACCATATCTATCTCCACCAACCTTCTTATTTAATACAAATCCTTCCATTGGCTCATTATCATAGATTTCATTTGGAATACTTTCATCTCTCCAGCCTTGCCATGAAGTTTCTTTTCGTAATTTACCCTTTTCATCAAAGTAAATTACATATGCCAACTTTCCAGTATAGGTGTCTTTGCGTTCCTGAAACCCTACATTAATTTTAGTTGGTACAAAAATATTTGTATTCATTACTTCTCACTTCCTTTCGGAGTATTTTTAATCAAAATTGCTTTCCATGTTTTACAATTACAAGAAGATGATTCAATAGAATATTCATGTTCCAAATAATCATTTAACGTATCTTCAAATACAATTCTGTTCTCTTCTTCAATTGTTACAACTGATTTTGTATATTTCATTGTTTGCCCTTTCTTTTAATGTATAACCTTAATTACTATAATATTGTTTAACTTCTTTCTCAAAATAAGAAAGAAATTCATCCCAGAAGCCTTTTGTCCAGATATATTCTTTTATCTGTCTACTCATTAAGCACTTTTTCATATCTAATTTAACATCAAACGATTTGTCTTTTTTCTTACATTTCTTTTCAAGCACAGCAGTTAAAAATGAAGTGGTAATCTTATGAATAATAAGTAAATCAGATTTATCAACCTGAGCTGAAATAGCTCTGTATCGTTCAATTTCTTCTGAGGGTATTTCTACATTTTTTGCCTTTGGAAGATTCTTAACACTAAATGGACTTATGTTTGCTCCACTGGTTTTTGCCTTTAAAAGAGTGGCAATTGTATCAATATCCTTTGCTTTAAATCTAAATTCGACTTCTACATCAGATTCTCTATATTCGATATATTCAATCTGCTGCTCATCTAACACTTTTTTGATGTTTCTACCTCTACCAATAGAAGGAATATAAGCTGTCAACCAGACCACTTTAGAATTACCATTCATATGACCGTATGTATAAATCTTATTTCCATTCTGGCAAGCAATGTAAATATCATCATACCCTTCCATGATTTCTCCTCTTTTATCTCTAGGAATATCATGTGTGTTTTGGTCTAATTCAGGAAGGATTCTGTATGTACCTTTATATTTCATTAAATAATGATTTGCCATTATACTCTCCTTCTGATACTGTCCATTTCCTTTATTTTATCTGATAAAGTAACTGCTACTACATGAGTACCCATATAAGCATCAAGGGCTTCACCGATTAAATCATATCCTTCATCAATAAGAATATGGTTCTCATGGATTCTTCCTCTGGCTTTATAATCCTCTACTGTCATAGGTATAGGAATGACTACTCTAAGTTCATTTGCCAAATCCATCAAATGCATGATTGAAGTTCTGTGTTGTGTAATAATCGGATACTGTGTTACTGCACTGGTATAGACCAATTGTGTACTTTTTCCTGTTCCTCTGTCTTTAATGACAAGAACAGATGGTTTGTTCTCTGTGTTCATTATGATACCTCCTTATTCTTCAAACTTTATTGTTATAGGTTTATCTTTTGGTTCTGGCATAACATATAACATATCTACATCTGGTAAAGGTTCTGATATTTCTTTTGTTTTAGGGTTATATCTTATATTATGTATTTTATTGTCGTAAAAACATATAATAAGCAGTTCGCTATTTTGATATTCTAATGGAAATTCTTTGAAACAATTACTTATTAAATTTATTGATTCTTCTTTGGATTTCACAAATATACCTCCTATCCAAAAATCATTTCAGGAGGGTAAAATATTGGATAATGATTCAATAAATCCATATAATATCCTTCTAATCCAGTTTCTTCCTCGTCAGGATAAAAACAATATAATCCCAAACGTATTCCGTTTATATGAAAATGAAAATCTTCTTCAGAAAATTCATTAAGAAAAATTCTTTTCTTCAATTCTTTTCTTATTTCAGGAAGTTTATTTATAATCAATCCTTTGTTTTTACTACATTCACATTGTTTGGCTACAAAACATAAGTGCATTGTGTCCATTTCTCTGATTTTTCGAACAGTTCCATTTATATCTTTCCAAATACTATTATCATATTGAGCCATTCCTTTTCCTTCCTTCATAAAAATAATCATCCAACATATGTCTAAATCCTAATGGACTATCAACAATACGTTTTGAATATTGAAAATGCTTTAAGAAATCAATAACTGTTCTAGCATCTGCACCGCTTAAAGGAATGAATTTTACATATTCAGGTCTACCAGCGATACACACAACCGCCCACGAATGTTCTTTATTTGTAAAACCAACATCTACTGCCACATCGGTAATCTCATTGAACATTTTTTGCATCTCTCTATTGTTTTCAAGAGACTCCTCACATAAGCAGCTTGCTCTGTTGTAACAAACCTGTGCCTGATTTAATTTCTGAATCTCTTCCTTTAATACTTCTTTTCTTAACCACTGTTTAATCTTTTCTTTTAACCACCTCATTTGTGTTCACCTCTTTTCTTTTTAAGGGTTAATTCTTATAATCCCTTTACCTGTTTTTTCAGCATATTTCACACAATTAGCAGTTCCGCTTTTAGAACCATCCCATACAGCAATAACTTTGTCAGCCAAATCAACCATATATTCATTTCTTTTTTGCATTAACCAAGGTTTGTATTCTTCATCGGAAACCAACTTCACAATATCTGCCTTTTCAAGAATGTTATTATATTGGTCAACACTTTCTTTTATCCATTTACAAGAATGATTTTTGCATGGAATTGCACAATGCAACTTAATATCATATCCGTCAGATTTCAGTTCTAACACAGCTAATGCAAATACTGTATCAACTCCAAGTGCCATACCTGTGATTGCTTCTGTACAATCATTCTCCACAAGAATAGTCTTAAATTGTTCTTTAAGCTTCTGCCATCGTATATCTGACAGATTATATCCATATAGTTTATTTGGTCTATGACCAGTTACACATATCTTCATTTATTTCACCTCACTCATCATATGTATATTTGAACTGGTCTTTATCTTCAAGAGTTTTAAATTCCTTACATAAAGCTAATGTCATAATGTTCTGACAACTAGGATTTGGACATCTAACTGTGCATTGACTAGGGCTTGGATTAGGACACCTTGGAATACAAGCTTCAGACCTTTTAAAAATAAATACTGTACCGCATTTATTACAAACACAACCATATTCTCTTTCTGGTTTTGATTTTTTAATATGGTCATTATGTATTGATAATATTTTCATATACTCACCTCATAAAATCTGGATTTTATGTGCAAATAGGCACAACATATAGAATATATTGTTTGCTGTAATACTATATATTGTGCCTAAATTATCAGTAACTTTTTGTTTTACTTACTTGTACTTCCAAATCCACCATTGCGAACTGCTGTAGCTTCATCGTCTACTGTAATTCCATATTCTGAAAAGATTCCCTGACAAAAAGCTGTTCCTTCTTTTAATTCGATTGGTTTGGATAATACAGGGTCGCTATTGACAAGCTTCATAAACATATGTCCTTCATTATCTGAATAATAATAATCAGAATCAATAATGCCGACTGTATTAGCCAGACGAACTCCAAACTTAAATCCATGACCGCTGCGAGGATAAGCTTTCAATACCCAGCCCTCATCCATCTTGCAACGAATACCTGTAGGAACTTTGATAGTATCGTTCGGGAATAATGTTGCACTATAAGGCATAAAGAAATCATATCCAGCACTTCCGCTTGTAGCTCTCTTAGGGAGAGTAATATCGTCATATACTCTTCTGATATAATTTTCATCCCAATCAGAATAGATGTCCTCAATAGCTTTCTTAAATTCTTCAAAAGATACCTTTTCAAATTTCGCAATTCTCTTCATTCTTATTTTTCCTTTCCATATATTCACAAGGAATACATTGACCATAATAGTATTTTTTATTTTTGATTTTGCATATCACCATGACTCTTGCTTTATCAGAATCATCTATAGTTCCATGCTTACATTTCTCACATTCATCTGTGTTAATCATCTTCCCCATATTGTTTCACCCATATATTATTTTCTTTCTTCCAAACATTTTGATTACTACTTCCTCTGAAATTTAATGTTATATCTCTTTTATCAATTTCAAATTGACCATCCACTAAATGTGTACACAGATTAAGTAATGCAGACATTTCAGGATTAGATTGAATTTCTTTGAGCGTGAATCCTGAATAACACCAAATATTATTGTTTGGTATATGGATTTTTGAAAGAATGGGTATCAACTCTTTTGCAGAATACATTGGGTCACCACCAGATAACACCAATGCACTCAGGAAAGGTCTTTTATCAATTTCGGAATTTATATGCTCAATTACTTTATCAGTAATTTCTATTCCATATTCGAAATCATGTGTTTGAGGTGAGTGGCAGCCTTCACAATTATGAAGGCAACCACTAATAAACAATACACATGAAACTCCTTCTGCATCTGCAAAAGATTCCCAGTCAAAACCAGCAAGTCTTACCATTCAACAATATCCTTTGAATCCTGATAAGCACTATGTTTCACACGCTCTTGAACTTCTGCCTGTTTTCCATCATTGAAATTGTGCCAATCTGTTGTTAAATACCCTGTAACTCTTCTAAGCTGTTGAATATGTTTACTATGACACATCGGACAGCAATCATTAAATTCACCCTGATAGCCACAATCAAGACAACTATCAATCGGGAAGTTAAATGCTAAGTACGGAATATCTAACACCTTAAAAGCATAATCAATAATATCTTCAACCGCTTTAAGATTCTTTACGAATGTACTATCAAGCTCAATATAAGTAATGCATCCTCCTGTTGGATATTTACAAAATGGAGCTTCAACACGTAACTTATCATAAATGGAAATCTTCTGATATACTGGAACATGATGTGAATTTGTAATGAAATCATGAGAAGTTACATTTTCAATCACACCATACTGTTCTCTCAGTGCTTTTAATGCAGTTCTGCACAAGCCTTCTGCTGGAGTGGCATAACAGGAAAAATTCAAATCATTTCTTTCTGAAGCTTCTGCTGCAAACTCATTAATACGTTTGACAACAGATAATGCAAATTCATGTACTTTTTTATCCTCTGCATGATTCTTACCAAACAATGCAACACACATTTCAGCTACACCAATATATCCAATGGCAAGTGTATTATGCTTCAAAGCGTTGTAAACATTTTCTTTACACTCTCTTGCTCCCTGAATTGTATTGTTCTGATACATAAAAGGTGCTGCTTTTGGTGACTGCTCAATCATAATCTCAAATCTTTCAAGCAATCCCTTTTCAGTAAGTTTTAATGTTTCTTCAAATGCATCCCAAAATCCTTCAAGGTCTGGTTCTGTACGTTTGCCAAGGCAAATTCCAAATTCAATTCCAAGTTTCGGAAGGATGATAGTATTTGGTACATTGTTACCTCTTCCCTGTCGAACATAACCAAGTCCATGTCTGTCATATCCGACAAGTGTTCTACACCCCATTGTACTAAAATATGTATCTGGATTTTCTTCATCTTCATGAGCCTGTGACCAATCACAATTACACCAGTTTGGATAAATCCTTTTACTCATAGACTTTAAAGCAAGCTGTTTTAAGTCATAATTGGCATCTTCTTTATTTGCATTACAACCAACTTTATACTGAAAAATAGAAATTGGAAAAATACTTGTTAAATGGAATTTGCCAATACCATCAATACTTGCTTCTAACATCCATCTTGTTACCATTCTACCTTCAGGTGTTGTATCTCTTCCAAGATTGATAGATGTAAATGGAACTTGTGAACCCTGTCGTGATTCCAATGTATTGAGATTATGATATAAACCTTGAGCTGATTGAGAACCTTCCTTTTCTAGCATTTCCATAGCATATTTATATGCTTCCGTATGATACTTAGCTTCTTCGTCCTCAATTCCAATTGAATCTGGTACATGATTAATATATTCTTCTGATTCATGCTCAACCCACTTTAAACCTTCTTTAAAATGTTTCGAAAAACTCATTCTTACGAAAGGTGCTAAATCATAATCGAGATGAATCGTTCCAACACCGCCAAACTGCACCTGACTTTGACATTGGAAAGCAACTGCAACAAGTTGACAAGCTGTACTAAATGATTTAGGAGGTCTTACATCACCATTTCTGGTTTTAAATCCATGTTTAAAAATATATTGAAAATATAAATTCAAACAATTGTGTACCCCATAAATTGCTTTTTCAAGGTCATGTTGATAAATCAACATAATTTTATGAGCTTCTGCTACTTCTTTAGAAAGTCCTTCATATTCAAGTGCAATAGTTTTTCCAATATCAGCAGATGCTTCTTTCTCTCTCCCAGAAAAACTCTCTTCATCAACATTTGCATTTGAATGTTCATTAATTTGAGATTTAGCTCTTACCATTACCTTTTGAACTAATTTGTTTTTTCTGTCACGAACCACTGTTCGCTTATCTCTATAGAGAATATAATCTTTTGCAACTTCTGGTCTGGAACTTTTCATTAACTTGGTTTCTACAATGTCCTGAATCTCTTCGACAGTCATTTTATCTTTTGACGATTCAGAAATCTCTTTAGCAATTTGTTTTGCAATATCCTCTTTTTCAGGAATTACATTGCCATCCTTTTTTTCTCTTTCGTTAAAAGCCTTCATAACTGCTACATAGATTTTTTCGGAATTGAAAGGGTTTTCTCTTCCGTCACGTTTAATTACTGCTCTAACCATACATTTGTTGTCCTCACTTTCTGGCTTTACATTTTGTGTATAACCTTAATAGTTATATATAAAAATAATTTCGCCCACTATTATTATACGAGAATTACCTTAATTTTAGGAACTATTCACCCAACATTTCTTTTAAATTCTTTTCAGTAATAATAGGTATATTTAGCTCCTTTGCTTTTTTATTCTTACTAGATGTTGAGTTAATATCATTATTAACAAGATAATTTGTTTTCTTTGATACTGACCCAGACACTTTTCCACCAAGAGCTTCTATCTTTTCTTTTGCTTCATCTCTGTTTGCAAAATATTCTAAGCTACCAGTTATTACGAACGTCTTTCCTGATAAATCAATATCAGTATTTTGTTTGATTACTGGCTTTTCAAATATAAACTCAGATGCTAATGCTTTAATCATGGCTTCGTTATTTATATAAAAACTTGACATAGAAATATGTGATGATAGACCAAAATCATCTAATTCTGTCCATGCAAAAGTTCTATCAAACCATGCTGCCATAAATGCTTCATAATCATAATTAAAATATTTGGCGATTGCTTTACTTGCAGATTTGCCAATTAACGGAATACATAAGGCATAAATAAATCTTTCAAGAGATGTATTTCGACTTGCTTCTATTGCCGATAACATTTTTTCAATAGATTTTTTGCCGAAACCATCTAAGGACTCCATTTCTGTTTTATGGTCAATCAAATGATAAATGTCTTTAATGTTGGTCAACCATCCAAGGTCAATAAATTTTTGAATTGTAGCTTCTGACATACCATCAATATTTAAAGCATTTCTACTAACTGCATGAGATAATTTACCAAGCAATTTTCCTCTACAATCTGCATTTTCACACATTAAAACTTCTGAATCATTTTCTTTCATAAGAATAGTGCTACCACCACAAATAGGGCATTTCTTAGGAATAATAATCTTTGCTTTTCCATGTTTTGTCAGATTTTCTTTTACTTGTGGAATTATCTGATTGGCTTTATATACGGTAATTGTATCTCCAATATTCAATTGCAACTCTTTCATAATAGATACATTATGAAGAGAAGCACGTTCCACTGTAGTTCCTTCAATTTCTACAGGTTGAAATACCGCTGTAGGAGTAAGTATACCAGTCTTTCCCATTGTCCAATCAATAGCTTTTAATTTAGTTTCTACTTCTTCATCATAAAACTTAAAAGCCATTTGGCTACGCAAATGATGTCCTGTTGCTCCCAATGAATCACCATACGCAATATCTTTATATCCTAATACCATTCCATCAATCGGATAGCCCAATTCTTCTGCTGATTGTTTTAATAATTCAATGTCATTTTCAATACCAAATATAGGGTCTGAATATACTGGAACAAATGTTTTTAAAACAACCTCAAATCCAAGTTTCTGCATTTCCATAAGACGATTGTAGAAATCATTTTCGGTTGAACCTTTTACAAATTTCCATGCAATGAATTTTAAATTTCTCTGAGCTGCAATTGAACTGTCAAGCTGTCTAACAGAACCAGCAGCTAAATTTCTTGGATTTTTATATTTTTCTCCTTCAGGAAGTGATTCATTAATTTCATTGAAATCTTTATATGTAATAATAGCTTCTCCATCAATAATTACTTCCTGTTTGGTGTTAATTTTTAAAGGAACATTTTTAAATGTCTTAACATTATGTAAAACATCTTCTCCAATTTCACCATTTCCCCTAGTTTCTGCTGATACCAATTCGCCATTCAAATATCTAAGAGAAATAGTAAGTCCATCCATTTTACACATTAAAACCATATCTTTACCATTTTGGAACTTGACTAAATCACTCACAGCCTTCGTCTTATCTAATGATAACATTGGATGGTTATGTTCTACTTTTCTTAATTCGCTTTTTACTTCGTATCCTACAGTTTGAGTAGGCGAATTAGAAAGTATAGTTCCTGTTTCTTCTTCTAGTCTTTGTAATTCATCAAACAAACAATCATATTCGTAGTCTGACACAAGTGACTCTGACTGATTATAATAAGCATCTCTATACTTATTAAGCATTTCAATCAACTCTTTAATTCTTTCATTTTTTTCAATCAAATCCATACTTAATCCTCCTGATAGCAAAAATATGTATTTTCAAAATAATCATACACACCATTTCCCTGTTTAAATTCAGCCTGAAAGATAACATAAGAAGGCATTTGACTTCCATTAGTTAAAAGATATTTGGCTGCTTCTACAGATTCTTCGCATGGTTCTTTATCATAATTACCATCCCAAGTGCAAGCATATTGACCACTTTGAAATACTACATCTGCAATTGTGTTAGGGAATCTGTTATCTGCCACTCTATTAAGAACAACAGAACCTACTCCTATTTTAAGTTCCCATGAATTACCACCAGCTTCTCCTTCAATTAAGTGTGACAAAATATATAATTCTTCTTCATCATAAGATGGAACTGGTGTTTCACAAATTGGTTCAGATTCAATTACTTCAGTTTCTTCTGAGATGCTTTCTACAGGTGATTTCACTATTTCTTCACTATTTTGTAAAGACAATTGTGTATCAACTGTTGTTTTAACAGTTTCAATAACAATTGGTTCAACCGTTGTTTCGACTACTTTTGATTTATTCATTTCAGAAGTCTGCATTGCTGAAACAGATAGATAACAACCGCATCCAATTCCAATTCCCATAAGAGCAAAAATAAAATACTTTTTCATACATACCTCGCTTTCTTTATAAAATTATTTTTCTTATAATAAAAGGCATACTGTTGAAGGATTCCAGCTTTATCACTAATCATCCATTCAGGCATAATCCCTTTATATACATTGTCAATTATTTGTTGCATATGTGTGTCAATAGGACAAGCTTCTAATTGATGCAAAGCAAATAAGCATACACAGTTCACAATCTTGTTTCCAACACCTGTAATCTGTGTAAAAATGGTTTTTGCATAAGGATATACAGACAAATATGTAATATCGTTTTTATATGCATATTTCTTATCATTTGTAAGACTCATATTTTTTACAAACCATTTAGCAGCTTCAGACACATAAACATCTCTATATCCCAATCCACAATCTCTCAGCTCCTCTATTGATACGGTACTAAGTCTTTCTGCTGTAGGAAAAGCATATTCATTTATAGGTTTATCAGTAAAACCTTCGCCAGAAATCGGATTCCCATATCTATAACATAAAGTTTCAACACATTTTTTAATATTAGGAATACTTTTTCTTTGTGAGATAATAAAGGTTATAAGCATTTCCCATAAATCCTGTTTCAAAATTCGGATACCACTACCATATTGAATTGCAGCAGACAAAAATTCATCTGACTTTGCATCCTCTTTTATTTTTGAATAATCAGTATCTATATCAAAATACTCTTTCCAAATCTCCTCATACTCTTCTTTATCACACGAAAAAATGACAGTGCTTAGATGTTGTGATACTTCAACATATCGCCCAAAAGCTACTATTGAGTATGCTCCTTGACCAATATAATTCATTCTAAAACACTGTCCTGATTCTGCGATTTGACCCAAATCCATATCTTTTACTTCGATAGAATACATAATAATCACCTCCTTATTTTTGATGTATAACCTTAATAGTATGGTAAGAAAACAAACACTTTTCGTGTTTTGCCTATATCTTACCATACTATTATATAGATGTCAAGTAGTTTTATGTAGTTTTAAATCCAAGGTAATTCTTCTGTATCTTCCTCTGTACCGTCTATCTCTGGTTTTTTCTTTTCACTTTTTTCTAATGCCATATATTCTTCTTCTGGCATTGTAAGTAACAACTCTTGCATATGAGTATGTCTCGTTAAGTTTGCTTTCTTTTTGACTGCCTGATTAATACTGTTTAAAGCTCCTAAATGATAACAACCTTCTTTCATTCGTGTTAATCCTACATAGAGCAGATTACTATTTAGCATATAAATATGGCTTTGAGGTGTACATAAAATCACGATTTTAATGGACGAACCCTGACTCTTATGGATTGTAATTGAATACCCCAGACTTATCATCTGCATATCTGCCCGATAATATTTCACGAATACACCATCAAATTCAATGATACAGTAGGATTTATAAATCTCTCTCACAATACCAGTTTCACCATTGGCAATAAAAGCAGTCGGAATATCCTCTGAAACAGAATACATATCTTTTTCCCACTCACTAAGATGCTGCAAATCAAGTTCTGCTTTATAATTGTTGACCTTCTGAATTACCAAATCTCCTTCAAAATAAGTGGTATCACCAACTTTCATAAACACTTCACTTCCATAATTCGGATTTGCTACTTTCTGAATCATATTATTAAGAACTACAGTACCACAATCACCTACATTTTTTGCAGTCAATACCTGTATATCATCAATACTATATCCTTTTTCCAAAAGCTTTTTATATAATCCTACAACATTCTGAGGAATAACTTCAGATGGAAGGTCAACAAATGTATAATCTTTGTTATCTCCAAAAGTAGTCATTTTAGACTTCATAGAGCTTGTTAAATATGGCTCACAAAATCTAACATCTGTAGCCACTTTCATTAAGCCCCCCTCACCATATCTGAATACTTTTGTTAATGTGGTTGTTGGAATTAATTTGGTTTCCATAAAGTCATGCAACAAGTTACCACATGATACTGAAGGCAACTGAGCATTATCGCCAATAAGCAATAATTTGGTAGTGTTAAAATCAACCGCATCAATTACTCTTTTAAATAACTGAATGTCTACCATTGAAAACTCATCAATAATTACAATATCGCACATAATTTTATGTTCCTGATTATATCCCCATCCCATTGGAGTATAACCTAAACCTCTATGAATTGTAGTGGCATTTTCTTTTGTATAATCCGCAAGTACCTTTGCAGCCTTTCCTGTTGGGGAAAAGAGTCTAAATGTCTTATGATGGTCTTTAAGCATATTTATTACTGCCTGTGTACTAAAACTCTTACCAGTACCACCAGCACCATTTAAAATGCTGATTGGGTATTTACATACATTTGCGACAGCTCCCATTTGCTCATCAGAAAGTGTTGAACCATTAACTGTTCTATATTTTTCAATATCACAATCCCACTCATCTTTCTTTGTATGCAACACATATAATATTGTCTGAGCAATCTTATGTTCAAGATTATATGTTCTACTTAAAGCCACATCCATTGTATCTTTGTTATAATGAATTTCATCTGCTTTTACCGCAGTTACAAAATGATTAGCACAAGCTGGTACTAATTTCATCATTTCAGCCCTTAAATCTGCCAGATTCATTTTTGTATGACCATTATTCTCATTCTCTTCCAACATATAAAGTAAGCATGACAAGCATCGTTCTGGACTGGTTCTAAGGTCACTCTTAAACTCTATAATAGGCTTTTTACCTTTTTCAATATTGACTTTTGATGCCTTTTCCATATCCAATAAAATACCATCTGCTGTTTTAAATCCGACACCAGCTAACCCACACAAACATTTGTATGGGTCTTGTGCCAATTTTTCTTTCAACTTTTCGATAGAAGTATATTTTGCATAAATCTTTTTAATCATTGAAAGGTTGAGAAATCCCTGAAATTCAACAACCAAATCTGCCAAGCAAAAGTTCTCTATAATTTTTCTTTTAATTACTCCAAATGTATATTCTTTAATACCTTTAAGTTTATTAAAATCAATATCGTCTAAACGATTTTCTTTTACTCTCTGAACAATATCAGGATAATTCTCATAAAGAACTTTTGCTTGATTTGGTGTTAAAATCTCACTAAGAAAAAGGTACATATCCTCTTCAGTAGTTGGAACATCTCTTTTAATATTCAACACTTTGTAACTCATTCCATATTTGCCTAGCTGCTCAACAGCACTAATTTCATAGGTAACTCCTACAGTTAATTCATGCAGTTCTCCAAGTATCGTCACATTATTGTACTTATTCTTTTTTATGTCTGGATACTTTTTACTATCCACATCTAACGCAAAAATACGAAAATCAGGGGTATCATAAGTACATCTAACTACTTTTCCAGAGAACTTATATTCTTTTTCTTCTTTACTCATTTACATATTTCCCTTCTTGGTGTATAACCTTAATTATTATTGTTTTTTAATTACTTCGTACTCTTCAAGAATTGGCTCTTGTTCATCTGTACTTGTCCACTGTCCGTTAATCAATTTCTTTTTAAAATCCATTGTGAATCCTTCTATTTTCAAAATTGAAAACTCTCCAAATGGTTGTTGTTTGTATATTTTACTTTGTTTGATTCTGGTTTTTGTTTCTTCACCTGTTTTTATATTACGCAAAGTCATATATGGTTTGGTTTCATCTTTGTATGTCTTGTAATCTACTACAATATAGTAATAATCTGCCATTTTAGGATTTACATATGTAACATACTCCAAATATTCTTTTTCAAATCGCACCTGTTCCATAATTGACATTGATTCATCGGCAATTCTATTTGCCATTTCATTCAATAGACCTACATTATCAATCTGACTATACTGTTTTGCAGTTTCTTTTCCAGCATATTTTTTCACAAGATATTCTGTTAAACCATATTCAGCATAGCTTTCCAACTTATCTTTTTTGATTTGACTGCACGTTCTTAATGATGGCAAAATAGTTTTAGGACTCTTTGCTCCTTCTGGTTTCATTTTAATACCATTGTAGAGTTTGATAATCTGTAACAATTTTTTATTCTTGCCAAACTCAGAAAAGAAATCTAAGCCTGTCAGAATATTCAACTGTCTATTATTGACAGAGGTTTTTGCAATATCATCCAACAAATCAATAAATGACGTATATTTCTTTTGCTTAGAAACCTCTAACAATTCCTTCGCAATAATGGAATTACAGTATTTTATAGATGCAATACCTTTATAAATAGAATTTGTTTCTCTTTCAATGGCATACTCATCCATAGATTTGCCGAACTGAATAGGTTTAATTTTAATGTCATTCATTCTTGCCAATTCAACACCATAATTGGTATCGTCTTTGTTCTCAGCCCTGTTGAGATAAGCAGCAACAAATTCTATCGTATGGTAAGTTCTTAACCACACACACTCATATCCATTCATAGAATAAGCAGTAGAATGATTATATCCAAACTGATACTCAGATGAATCCTGTACAATCTGTACGAATTGTTTTGCTTCTTCTTCAGCTTTTGCTCTTGGTTGTGATGAATGACTACAATATCCTTCCAGAATCTTAGGGAGCTGCTGTTTTAACAATTCTTTGTCCTTTTTACCAATAGCTCTTCGTGTAGTATCTGCTGCCGAACCAGTAAAACCACAAATATCTGTCAGAAATTTGATAGTATCTTCCTGAAAGATAAGATAACCATTATTACTTGCAAGCAAATTATCAATTTCCTTAGAAGGATTATCATTATGCTCTCCAGCAATCATTCTATCTCTATATGATTTTCCTGAAGGTCTAAGAGCTGCATTAACCATACTCATATGGTTGATGGTATTTGGCTTAAAATCTTTTAATAATGAGAAAGCATAGTCACCCTCAAACTGGAATACTCCCTGTTGAGCTGTAATCATATTATGCCATACTTTTGGGTCATTCCAATTCAATTCATATGATTTTGGATATGGAATACCAGCATACTTACAAGCATCTTTAATAATACCTACTGTTTTTAATCCAAGAATATCAAACTTGACATAGTTCAATGAATCTACTGCTTTCATTGCACAAATGGAAACAGGCATTTCTGAATCTCCATCTTTATAGAAAAGTCCAATATTATCTGCCAAAGTAATCGGAGAACCAATAATACCACTTGGATGAGTACCTTTTGCAACGATGGTATCTTTCAAACCATTCAAGTAATAGAACAAATCCTGATTCTCTGCAATCAATTTATCATATGATTTTTTAATAGTATCAAGCTGCTTTCTTTGTTTTTCTTGTGCAATATGAATCATATACACTTTATGATTATCAAATGAAATAGAACCTGTTTCTGTTTCTCCATTTTCTACAAGTTCTTCAGTGTTTACCTCTTCCTGTACAATTTTAGAATATCTTGAAAAGTATTCATCAAATTTATTTTTGATTTCCATTACTTTATCAAGGTCTTTATATCCTAAACCACCAGCCAGTACATCAATACATCCTCTATCCTGTAAAGTTGAAAATGCAGCAATGTAAGCTGTTTTCTCAGGAGTAAATCGTCTGATAATATATGCATAAACTTTTTCTCTATCTTCACCAGCAAAGTCTACATCAATATCGCCAAGAGAAATTCTATCTTCATTACAGAATCGTGAAAATACTGTGTTCCATACCATAGGGTCTACATCGGTAATATTGGTGATAAAAGCAATCATACTACCACATACAGAACCTCTTCCTGTACCACAAGGAATATCATTATCTTTAGCCCATGAAATCAGTTCTGACATAAACATCATAAACGACTCCATACCAAGCTTACACATAACCTTAAATTCCTCAATAATCTTTTTCTTGTACTCTTCAATTATTTCTGCATCAGTATGTGTATTCGCCCATTCAAGGTTTGCTTTATAATTCTCATAAATTTCTCTTTCGGACTCATCTGTAGGTGTAGTTGGATGTTCTGCAAAATACTCATTACATTCTCTTAATATTTTGGAAGGTAATTTCAACTTTCCATTTCTACACTTTTCATCAAAGTTAGTGTAAATCAACTGTTTCCATTGTTCTCTTACATTATCACCATATAATGTAGGATATTTGAACGCTTTATCTAAAGTAAACTCTTCTACCATATCTGCAAGCACATTAGTATTTCTAATGGCTTCCATATATACTTCTTCTGGTAAACAATTCTGAGCTTTAAATGCAGCAATTAACTCTTCATATGTTTTCCAAGTTAAATCAAACTCATCTTCTTCACCATAAAAGCTATCTTTGTATTTCTGCAAAATCTTTCTACACTCTGCTTTATATGGACTGGATGAATGTGTATCTGTACCAGCAATAAGCGGAATACCTGTTTTCTTGCTATAGAAATACATTTTCTTATTGTAAATTTTCTGATTCTCACAATTATGATACTGTATCTCTAAGAAACATCTGTGCTTATTTTTTACCATCCATTTAACCAATGTCTGAAAAGCTTCTCTTCTTTCAGCGGTATCCCATTTATTTAATGGTGATGCTAAACAGGCAGAGGTGATAATAACATTATCGCTTGTACCCATAAGCTCTTCCAGAGAAATTCTTGGATTGTGATACATATGTCTATCACTTTTATCTTCAAGTTTACCTTTTAAAGTAGACACTGAAAGTAATTTATTGATTTCAAGAACTCCATCCCAGTTCCTTGCATACAATCCAATATGACCACCTCTATCATCGTCCTGTAATTCAGTACACAAATACATTTCAACACCATGAATATATTTGATGCCAGCTTTATCACATTCCTGTTTCTTCTTTATCCAGTCATAGCAATTCCCATGTTCTGAGAAAGCCAATGCTTTCATATTTTGTTTCTTTGCAAGTTTAATATACTCTTTAAACTTAGAACAAGAATCTGCATATCCATTTGCATTAGAATAATCACTGTGTAGATGATAAACTGTGTAATTGTCATAGTTGAGAACATTGTATGGAATTGTTTTTTGTGTTACATTGTCCATTATGTTTCCTCCACTTAAAATGCACATAAAATTTGGTTTTTATGGGGAAATGAGAGCCTTAATTTAAGGCTTTTTACATTTCCCCATTTTGCATCAAATATTATCAAGCCATGATAAATCCACGTTTTCAGGGTCTTTTTGATGTATAACCTTATCAGTTTGTGCTACTGGACTACTTTCTACTGTAGAACTACCAACACCAGAAAATACATCTCCGTCTTTAGCTTTTTCTGTTCTTTCAAGATACGCTTTATATGGTAAATGTAAGTTTGGAGAATAGCCACAAAGCGTAGAAAAATAATAACTCTGAGTTTCAACAGATTCATCTGTATCCCAAAATGCTTTATCACTCTGAGTCTCTTCGTAATCTTTTTCTCTCAATTCAATATCATTGATGGTGGAAATAATAGTCTCTTTCCATCTATTGATAAGTTCGTCTGTCAGTGGTACATATACATAACAATCAGAAATAATATATTTCTCCTGTACTTCTTTCGGCAAACATTCAATATCATTTGTATCTAAAAGAAGTTTAAAATAATCGTCTACTTGGTCAGCATATCCAAATTTCTTTAACCACATCTTTGCATTTGTCTGAAGGCTTTCACCAATTTTACATCTCTCAACCTCTCTGGTTTTTACTGCACCATTCGCCTGTTCATATTGAATAGAAACATATTTAAGGAAATTCCAGCAAATACGAATCTTATCCATTGGAACTCCCTGTTGGTTTAAACCAATTGCATATACAACTAACTGACCGCACTCATTCTCAGCCTTTTTGCCTTTATATATGCTGCTTGTTTTCCAATCCAAAATATTGAAATTTCCTTCATCATCCTTAAAGCAAACATCAATATATCCCTGAAATAAATTGTCACCGATTTTGGCTTTTACAAACTGTTCAATAACAGGTTTATACTTTAATGGAGTATGATTCATAAAGAAATGTTTCAGATTTTCATAATACTTCTGAGAAATCTTATCATTTTTTTCAGGTGAATTTCTATCGAATTTCATTTCCGCAATATTAAATGCGGTAACCCAACCATCTTCAAAATCGTCTATCATTTGCTCATATGGTAATTTGCCAGTATATCTTCTTTCCATAATATCATGTGCAATACCACCTGTTGTTGTGTAAATACAGTCTGTCCTATCTTCTTTTTTATGAAGAATATATTTCAAAAAATATTCATATGGGCTTGTATGAAAGCAATTCCATTTTGACCAAGACCATATTCTACTGACTCCCTCATTTTTCATAAGAGTTTGCAGTTCTTCACTTGTTAATCTTGCCATATGTACCTCCTACTTTTGCAAACTTTTAAGGTATTTTCTGTGATGCTCTGCATCGTATTTAACCTTATATTTCATCAGAAAATTGTATATTTTATTCTTGGCATCTGCTGGACTATCTTTTTCTTTCAACAAATCCCATTTATCCTGAATATAATATACGTTTCTCTTGTTATAAAACTTCTCACATATATCCCAGACTTCTTCAATTGGAACATCTTTATCTAATGCGATTACAATATCAACATTTAAACCAATTAAAATAGCTGCTTGTTCTTCTGACATCGTATGTCCACTTAAAGCAACCAATGTCGAATCATTTAAGCTATCTCTTTTCAATACAGACTTCTCAGCTTCAACAACTGTAACCTGTTTTGCTTTTTGAATCGAATCATAATTTTCATACAATCCAAATAGATTTAAGCTTTTTTGATATGATGGAGTAATGAAGAATTTTTTAATTCCCAATTCCTCATAGTTTTCTACAGTCGTTCTACTGTTGATACCAAGTAGTTCTCCTGTAATCCAATATCGCATTGGAATAATTACTCTTTTTCTTTTGTATGAATATGCCAAACCAAACTTTTTTGCTGTCCAAGGCATTACACCTTCTCTTAGCCATCCTATATACAAAAGTGGAATATAATCATTTAACAAATCTTCATCTATCGTCTGAATATTTGATACATCTACTCGTTTTCTACTTCTGTGTTTTGTTAAAAAACTCAACGCAACATTTTGTTCGGAAACCTTCTGAGTTTTTATAGGTTTGGAATATTTGAAATCCAAACCAAGTATCTTATGCAAATATTTAACAGCTTCCAAAAAAGAAATGTTTTTATTATATTCCACTAATGTAATAATATCGGAATTATCATCAAACTCTTTTTGCCTTGTCCAGTTGGTGACATTTAGATATTGATTATTTTTTACATTTACAGCACCTACATTATCTCCATTGTAGTTTGAACACGAATAAAACTCTTTATTATCATGGTATTTGATGTTTTTACATCCAATCTCTTCTAATACAAATTCAATTTTCTGATTATCATAGATATATTTTTTCAATGAAATAGTATCCATTACACACCTCCGTATTAGAATCCATCGGGTGAAATATTCGTAATACCAACCTCATTGATAATATTCCTTGATTTATCATGCTCTGCAACTATCTGAAATTGGTTTGCTGCTCCTTCCTGATTCTTAACAATAAAAAATACTTGGTATCGTTTATTTTTATCCAGTTTCACAGGTATTTTGGATTTCCCATTTTTGCCTTCCAATCTGTAAACTTTTAATGCTCTCTTTTCATCTGTATATTCATCTTCAAAAACATCTCGAATCATAATACAGGTAGATGCCACATCAACAATATTCTTTGCAAGTCCAATATTATTTTGCGTATAATACCTCATTACTGAACTTCCCTTTTCCAACTGGAAAGTAATTAAAATATGTACATTTAAAGCTTCCTGTTTTACAGTATCTTTAATGTCTACCATAGCCTGTTGCATTTCCAACCATGAATTTCCGCTTACTTTACCAGCATCCATTTTGAAAGTATCAAGAACAAAATATTTAACACCCATTGCTACATATTTTCTGATTTCTTTAATTGCTTTTGCTGTTTGATATTGAACAAACGGAATAACAGTAATCATATGATTCTGAGTTTTTTCTTCAAGCCAATCTGCTGCTTTATGAAGCATTGCTTTAACATCAGGTGCGTACTTACCATCTCTGACAACGTGCTTCTGAATGTCATATTTGAAAATATTATTACAAATCCAAACCAACATTTCTCTCTGCCATTTTGCAAGAGAATCCTCATTAACCATAATTACTATTTTTTCATTTAATTCAATGATACTTGGAATTGTAGTAGAACGTGCTACTGTTGATTTACCAGCGTTAGATACACCACCTAACAAAGTAATTGACCCCATATATTGACCGCCTGTTTCTTTACTCAAAATTGGCATATCGTAATATGGTAAACCAATAGCAATTCCAGCATCCAATTTTTCAATTAACTCATGAATCCCATAGCAAATATCATATGACTTTACATCACTATCAATATTTGCAAAAGTATGATTCAGATAAGCAGAATACTCATTATAAATATCTTCAGCAGTCATATCCGCATAATCAGAAAGTCTTTCTTTTACAGGAAATCCTTTTTTGCATAACTGAATAACTGCTTTCCATTTTCTAAGTTCTTGGACATATCCCTGTAGATTTTCTATCTTGATATATTCCATAGCAGACCTTATAGTGTCATACTCTCCATATTCAGTATATTTTGCTTTTAATTTGGGATGTTTTTCTAGGTAAACTCCAATGGTAATATCATCAAGAGCATTTTTCTTTTCTGTCAAAATAATCTCATGAGCTATTTCAAAGTAAACTCTCCAGACATTGTTCGAAAAATCATCAATAGTAAGATTTGTATTATAAATCTCATCAGGACTTTTATATAAAATACTCACGACATTTGCTTCTGAAGCAATCTTATATTCCAAAACCTTTTTGGCAGCATCAATTGTTTCCTGTTCAAATGCAGTAAGTTTTACTTGATTCTTCTCTGCCATAACTTACCTCCTACCATAACTCTTCTAAATTACTTGCAGTTTCTTTAGTTTTACGTTGGTAGGAAGCACCTGTATGTGTCGCAGTTTTAACATCCATTGTCTGAGTCTTTTCTTCTGCCTTAACTGCATTTTTCATTCGTGTATAAACTGTATTAAGATTAGACTCAACAATTTTTAGCACATAATTGAATCGGTGTCTTTCATCTCTAAATGAATTACTACTCAATCCTCTCTGAATATCCAATGAGCAATACTTAAATGTATTCAATACTGTTTTATAGGAGTAACTTGCAGTATCCTGAATGTGATTGTTCTCCATAAATTTATTACTCAGTAGTCCTTTTAATCTCAATACCATTTCTGACGAAAGAGATTGATTCTGGTCATATCCCATAACCTCTGTTCTGACATATTCATACAGTTCATCCCAGTCAGCTTTTTCTTGTTTTGACATATGTTTTCGTGTTGTTCTTGCCATAATTATTACTCCTATTTTTGAAATTTCCCCCACGTAAAACGTGAGGGATTTATATTAATTGCAAATCTTATTTAAGGGTAAAAGCAAGAATCTTCTTAGCATCTTCAACAGAAGTAATTTCCTTCGGATTTGCATATCCCATTGATTTAACCTCATCCATAATAGGCTTAATTACTTTAAGGTCAGATTTGTGGGCTGTGAAGAAATCAACAATCTGAGCAATGATTTCGTCAAGTTCCTTTTCTGTTTTGTGCTGCTCTTCCATAGCTGCAACCTTTTCCTCTTTTTTGCTTTCAATAGTTGCCTGTTCAGCCTTTGTTTCCTCAAGAGACTTACCAGATTTAGACTGTTCAACTAAAATAGCATCTGTAATTGCTTTGATAAACTCATCTGGGTCAAGATTAATTTCTGGTACAATATCGGCAAAACGAGAACCAGAATCTACCGCATAATTATCATCTCTAAATTTAATCTTTCTCTTTTCATCTTTGACAACACTTTTGACCTCTTCCTTGTTGGTAACAATATTTTTCTTACCTGTTTTCTCTTTTGCAATTGTTCTGTCAATGTATGCAAGACCAAGGAAATGAAGGTTTTTCTTGAGGGCATTGAAATAATTCTGTTGCTGGTCAGATGTAAGTGTCTGATAAGTTTCTCCTGAAACAACATCTGTTACATCTTTTGTCTTTACGTGACCAATAACAAATGTCTCAACTCCTACTTTCTTTAATTCAGCTTTCATATTGAACATAAGCTCAATAGCTTTCTTTTCTCCTTTACCAAAACCGCCCCAAGCTGCATTGATGCTTTTTGTACACTTTTCAGGATGCTGATTTTCTCTACATTCTTTATTCCAAAGACGAATAGCTTCCTGTTCTGCAATAGTGATAAGCTGGTCATATGTATCCCAAACAACTACTTTAAGAGCTGCATACTCTGTTGATTTATTTTCAATAATATCTTCACATACATCTGCAAAACCAGCAGAGTTTGTAAGCTCATCAACTTCCATATTCCATTCAGGGCAGTTTACATAATTGATACCTTCAATCGCATCTGCACCTCTTTCCTGTCCTAATTCTAAGAACATATATCCATCTTCGCCCACAAGCTTTTCACACACCTGTCTCACCAAAGTTGTTTTTCCAACTTTTGCTTCACCTAACAGGCAACTAGAGTATGATAAAGGGTCTAAGTTTACATGATTTTTTCTTCCAAATTTAGCCATTTCGAATCCTCCAATTCTATTTGATATAAGAGGAGAGAGTATATATCTCTCCTCTGTTAATGTATAACCTTAATAGTTAAACTGTATTTTAAAGATTTTTAAGCCAATCCATATCTGCTGAAGAACCACCATCTGTTGTTGCAGATGTATCTGCTTCAGGTGCGTTCATAGCATTTTCTACATTCTGCTCTACTGTTTCATTAAGATAATCAAGAATTAAATCATCTTCCTGATATTTCTCTTCAAATTTCTGCACAACTGGAATCTTATCATCACCAGTCAGTTTAACCATTGGTCTACGAAGAATCATTCTCTGTTCTCTACCGCCATTAGATGAACACTTTGCAAGAGCTTCCTCTTCAGTGAATACCCCACAAGCAATCAGGTCTTTAATATCTTCTGGAATATCGTCCAGAGTAGCCTTTACTGTAGCACCACCTTCAATAAATTCACCTTCAAATGTAACCTGATTAATTCCTTTCTTAACCTTAAACAGCTTTTCCATAATTGTTGTACACTGTTTCTGATTGGTAATATCAGGGAACTCATATTCAAACTGCTTATTATAAGGATACTGACCTTTAATTTCGACCCCATTAAGCTCTTTCAGATAATCAAGTACGATGCCATCCACATACATAACACCCTTATCCTTATCGTAATTATCTTTCAGATTTGCAGAATCCTTATTAAGCAGTACAGACTGTGTAAATCTTGCTGCATACTTGGAAACATCATCGGCTTTGCTAAGTACAATACTTGTTACATTCTTTCTGACCTGAACCTTATCCTGATAGCTTGAATATTTAAGAATACCCTTAACATTTACTACCATACCATCTTCCAGATGCTCTTTGATATATGCGATTGCATCATAAGGGGCAAGGAATTTCTTATAGAATGTACTTCCTTTATCAGTCTTTTCAAGTCCTACAGTTAAAAATGATAAATCACCAACTGTCTCAAGAATCTCATCATTAAATCTATCTTCCCAAGCAACCTGAATCTGTGTCTCAAAATCATCAGAACCATCTTCTTTTTTGCCATGAGCATAAATTAATCCAGCCTGTTCCTCAGAATAACCGCCCATCATTTCACAAAATACTGTTCCAAACTTCTCACCACAATCAATACCAAGATTTAACAGATTGTAAATCCAAGAAGATTTCTCACTCTTCTCATCAATCTTGAAAGTATGCTCAGTAATTTTGGCAGCTCCAATCAGATTAAAACTTGATACCCAGTCACTTTTTTTGATAACTTTCTTTGTAGTATTTGACATTGTATGTCCTCCTTTAAATTGATTTATTCTGTAACTGCATTATCAGTCTGAGCCTTCTTTTCTTTAAGCCCTGTTAAAAATGCCTTCATTGCTCTTAACTGACGTACAATTAACTTGCCATTGTCATTGTGACGCTTTTTCTTATTAGATACTTTTCTGGTAACAACTGTATTACCCTTCGCATCTACAGTTTCAACTCTTTTTGAGTGAACCTTATCCCACTCTGCTTTAAAATTCTTTGTGTTTCCATTCTTGCGATAACACTGGTTGCGAATTACTTCTCTCTGAAGTTTTCTAAGACTACTCATATTGTCTTACCTCTCTTTCTTTTATTTGGTGTATAACTTTAATAGCTTACAATATTATTATACGAGAATTACTTTATTTTTAGGAACTACTTTTCCAAGAAATTTTCATTTATTTTAAATAAAAATTTGCTACGTGTTCTACTAATTCTCGCATTGAATCACATATACGTGTACTACATTCTATCAACCAAGGATGTAATTTGTTACCGTCCTTATTTAACGCAATAACAGGTATATGATATTCTTTGGCTATCATCAATTCCATAGCAGTACCAATACTTTTAGGGTTATTGAAATTAACCACTACCAAATCTGCTTTTCTAAGCCATGCCAACTCAAACTCCATAGCTTCTCTTTCAGATTTGTGTTCTGTTGTTGCTGGAGAATAATATTCTGGTGGACTAAAGAATATTGGCTTTTTGATAATGTCATAATCGCCATATAATAATGCATCTTTAACTTGATTTCTCCATTTTAACTGCTCTTCTATTGTATAGCCCGACATTCCACCAGCCATATAAATACGCACATCCATTACATATCACCTCTCATTTGTTGATAAAATGGTACTGTCATAAGCTCTGCACGAATTTCATCATACATTTTGTGAAGTCTAGGATTTACCCAATGCATCCACTCTTTTCGATTATCCTTAACCATATATTCTCTAACCTGAGTAGCAGAAATTGGGATTCTTCCTCTATTAACAATTAACTGAGACATATCTATAATGTCCTCTGCTGCAAACCATCTGGTTCTTTCTTCATCATTTCCAGAAATCATTAATTCTGGAACTTTATAAATATATCTATCGGCATTTCCAAGAAGATATTTACCCCAATCTGGTGTAATATCATTTTCATTTGTTAAATCTGCCAATCCATATATCATAATATTTGAATTGTCACCATAGATTTCTTTGAGCATTTTGGTTCTGGTGTTGATATTCAAAGGATTTCATTCTGTGCCACATTCTTGAGCAGAACCAATCAAAATCAATACTCTATCACAAAGTTCTAATCCTGTTTTAACCAATGATTCATGCCCTTTGTGAAAAGTCTGAAATCTACCACAAATCATTCCAACATCGTATGGTTTCATATTTCCTCCTTTGGATAACATATTATCCAAAATACGTTAAAATAGGCATATTTAGATAATATGTTATCCGTTATTATTTTCTGTTATATCCTAAATCTTGATGCCACTGACACAAATCAAGTAACCATTTAGGAGCTTCTCTTCCTGAATCTATATAATAACGCTCTATTTGTTGCGGTCTGGCAATTAATTTGGTGATAAGTTTTCCAGTATGATAATTATGTATCAGAATCAATCCTGTATCTGTAATCGAATGTACTTCTAATCCATCCTTATGTCCTTTATCAACTATAAACCCATCAATCATATAGCCATCACCATTGATAACTTTATTTATTAAGCGTTCTCTTTTATATCTTTGCTTATCATAATGTTTGCTGACCATCCTCTTTATCCTCCTGTAAATCAGGAATCAACTCAGGATTGTCAAAAATATTACCTACAACTTCTATATTATTCAGACAAATTTCTTTACCTAAAGGATACCATTTATGCTCTGTATAATCCAAAAATACATATGCACCATGTTCTGAAGAATATGAAACCAAACCAATCATACCCGATTGAATTGTTTTGCATATATCTCCTTCAAATATCAACTGTTTATTTTTATCCAACAAACCTGTGTCAATTTGATATACATATCTATTATCTGATATAAGAGATAAAGCGATATTGCCTAAAAGGTTCTTTTTTGCTAAATATAAATCGTTGTTAGAAGCAAGATAAATATTCTCTTTTACCCATGTAGTTTCCTTTTTGTCATATACTCTATACATTTGCTTCCTCCTGTTCTGCTTTCCATAAGTAGAATTTCTTTCGGAGATTACAAATATTAGCATATGATTTTGCAGCTTCTTTTTCTTCTTGGGTCATTCCCAGAAATGTTGATTTACACCAACCTAAAAATTCGTTCTCTTCTCTTGTTAATAAACTACCTGTGTATTTGTAATTACCATATCTTAATACAGACTGTGCTACTCCTCTAAGCTTTTTCCAATACTTATAATAAAAGAGCTTGAGCTTTGTCATATATCCTACAGAATCTTCTATTACAAATCCTTCTATATCGTTACCTTTGTATTTATATCCTTCTGTTGTTACTTCATTGTACCAAGCATAAAAATCTTCCCATGATTCAATTATAAATGCCTTTTCTTTCACTTTGACACCCAATTTAGTTGCCAATTGAGATAATTCGTCATAAGGTAATTTCTCAAACTTCATTTGATTTTTTACCACATCCAATAAAACAACTTTGCTTTCTGGATATTCAATAATATGTGGGTCATTTTCCATATCACAACATTCAAAAACAAATGATACATTATTCTCTTTGATATAGTCTTTAATCTTATTCATGGTATCAGTTCCATAAAAACGATATAAAGCCTGTCTTAAATACTCAGAAAAGCAACCTGTAGGTGTTGATTTACTTGTAATCAACAAATCATCTGATTCTGGATTCCAACCAACAATACCCAAAAATCCATTCTCTTTTACATAAGCTGTAACTGGAAAATGTAATTTGTATTTAAGATTTCCAATTCTGGTTTCAGGTCTTTCATTGATATTAAAGAATTTATCATATGCTCTGGCTACGATTTTATAATCCTGTGTATCAATATAAAGCCCTCTGGCTTTATTCGTAATGGAATCCCATACACCATTTTCAAAAGCCTGTCTTGTGAAATTAAAAGAAGATACTCTACCAAATTCCTTTTCAAAAATATATCTGTTCTGTCTTAATTCTGAAACAAAAGAATACACATCAACATCTACATTTTCTGCCACTTCTGATTCTCCAATCTGTTTTGTTGGTTCTTTAAAAACAGTATTCTGAATCTCAATAGGATATAATTTATCTTCCGTAATCTGAAGAACCCTCAGACATCCACCAAATTCAATTTCACCTTCTAAGTTAAAAGTTCTTTCGGTTGTCTGTATAGGGGATTTAGCAATATTTCTATGACCATGAATCTGATACATATTATGTGGTGTATTGTCAACAAACGATTTATCTACAATATCGGCATCTGCATATCTGCCAACACCTTTTATCATCTGTTCTGTTGCAACCTTCAATAAATTATCATCAGGAAAATTACTAATACCACCATGCGTTACAATAAAAGTCTTTCCTCGATACATAAAATAGCAGCACTGATTTAATCTTCGATAAAATTCTCGTACTTTTTTCTGAGATACACCAGCCTTTACTAACTGTGACTTTGTTACAAATTCAAATTCTTTTGAACGAGAAATCAAATTATTCGCCCACATCCATAACCATCTCTCATGATTACCTTCAAGAAAAATGACATTTGGTAATTTACTTAACTCACACAGATAGTTTATTGTTTCTGCATTTTCAATACCTCTATCAATGTAATCTCCACAGAATATATAAAATTCATCTTCCTTAATATTTCCGTTAGAATCCATATATTCTTTAAGAGCTGTATAACATCCATGAATATCACCAAAAACATGAATTTTGTTATACTGGGATAAATCCATTGGACGATACCAGATTCTATCTAATTCCTCTGGTTTTAATACAGTAATGCCAGATGGAATCTGCTGGGTTTCAAAACGTGAATACATTTTATCAATAACTTCTTCAGGAACTCGTTTAAGTGTCTCTCTCTCTGCGTTTCTTCGCTTAGTTTCCTCAATTGGAATATCAGTCATATCAATACAATAAATTCTATAGCGATAATTTTCAGCCAAATCTTTATACTGATTCATTTCAGATGTCTTTGAATTTGTAGCATCAATCACTGTAAATTCACCATTCTGCATACGTGTTTCCAATATACGAAACAATGTGTTCCATACAGTTTTTTCATTATTTCCAGAGATAACACATTCTCCATTGATGTCTAATACTGGACTCTGACAAAGTAAACGAATATCATCTGCTGATAAAGCATAAGGTTTTAATCCATGCTTTTCAATAAATGTACTTTTGCCACATCCAGCACTACCACGCATAAGTAATAATGCTCTCATAATAACCTCCTTATAATGTATAACCTTAATTGTTAAGCAGCCTATCAACAACCTTATTGATTAATCTGCTGTCTGCTTTTCCTTTCAATTTCGGCATAATATTTTTCATAACCATCCCTTTAATCTTTGGACTGATTTCTACATTGACTCCTGTAAGCTCAATAAGTTCACTCTCAATATACTTTTCAAGCTCATTTTCAGTCATTTGAGTAGGTAAATATTCACTTAAAATTCCAATTTTAAGTGTAGTAGAAGCATACAAATCAGTATTTTCCTTGCCCTTTAAAGCATCTTTTGTCTGATTGAGCTGCTTAACCTCTTTCTGAATTGCCTGAAGAATAACATCATCAGGAATATCTTCAGTAACATTGGTCGGGTTCTTTTCTTTTACAATAGCCTTCGCTTTATCAACTACCATCTTTAACACATCTCTTTTCTCTGTGTCTTTGTTCTTCATAGCAGTCTTAATCTCTTCTTTAATCTGTAAATATAACATTTACTCTCCTCCTTCAATTAACTTTGTTATCTGAGAAATCAAATTTAATACACCTGATTTATCTCCACTGAATAATTCACCAGTTGTTTTTATCTGGTATTCCCACTCATCGGTATCTACCTTTTTGACTGGATAGCCACCATATACTACTGTGCCAACTGGAATAATTCCTTCTGCTCTTGAATTTGAATATTGATATGCTTTTGTTAATACTTTCAAATGTTTTTGACAACCATTTGCATAGATTCTTGAATTAGCCTTATTAACATTGAACACATGAGCATATCTATATCCTTCAGCATCTACAATGTATTTGAATTTATTGACTATCAATAACACACCATCTTTTATTCGATATATGTCTTGATAATCACATTGACAAACTACTTCCATACATCCTCCTATCGCTCTACCTTGTCATACACATCAAAATCAAACAGTAGAAACTTTCTACTTGCCAGATAATCACACATATGTACAAACTCCTCAATTCCAAGTTTAGGTTTTGGAAGAACAACACCTTTTACATATGGAGCTGTGTTCCATTCGCCCATATGCGAAGCGATACAACTATGAATCAATGGAATAATCACTTTCATATAATCCATATTCTCATTTGTTACATATTTGGCAGCAGTATTTTTAAACAAAGTTGCTGCTAACAATGGATGGTCAAATCGTGTACCATGCTTTGGAGTATCATCAGGTTTCATACAATCATGTAAAATTAAAGCTGCATAAGCTACATCCTTATAAATCATAATTGTTTCGTAATCATCAGCTCCAACACCCAAAGCGATATTCTTAAAAATATCAGTCTCAATCATGCTATGAGCGATTCCAACTGCTGCTCTAACGTGTCTTACCAAACCACCATCACCTAATGAATACACTGGATGATACTTTCCAGAACTAGATGCTGGAATGGTTTGAATACATTCTGGAGAAGCATCCAGTGTATCTACCACAATCTTTTTTAATGTCTCATCAGAAATATATCCAATTTCTTTTGTAAATAACTCAGATGTTTTCATAAGCTTTCCTTTCTATATCCTTTATTGTTATCATGTATAAATCTTAATGTGCCACATTTCGGACAAATTTTAATTCTTCCATGAATAGATGAATTGTACCAATCTTTTTCTTCAGCAAGATAACCACAAGCAGCACACTGAATCTTGTTATCAAACTTATCGGCAATACCTGAATTTCTTTTCTGTTGTTCTTCAAAGATTCTCGACTCATCTTTTGACAACCACTTAATCCATTTTCCGCAATCTCCACAATATAATCCTATTTGATTGCCATTTGCTTTTGTGAAAAAGTCTTTACTATTACATTTCGGGCAAACAAATTCTTTCACACCAACACCTCCTTTTGTCAAAATAACCTTATATAAAATCGAACGAGAATTGCTTATTTTGAATTTAAAATTTTCAAACAACTTCTTCTTTGCTAAATAATCAATCATTCAATCATAATAATTCTCGTTCAATTTTTACTGAGAATATTTAAGATATTACTCTGTTAATAATTGAATCTGTTTCTGCATTTCGCATATAACCTTATCAGTTATATCGGTTGTAATATTGTCTGGTAGGGTGATTCTTAACGACTTTACCGCTTCTTCATCAGACAATCCTATAGCTTTCAATACATGAGATGGCACTGAGGAATGTGAATTACAAGCAGAACCAGCAGATACATATATACCACACAAATCCAACAAATATATCATTGCTTCCCCCATTACATTTCGATTAAAAGTAATATTGATATTATTGGGAAGCCTGTCAGTATATTGACCATTAAGCTTACAACCAATTTTATCTAGCAATTCAGCAATCATATAATCTCTTTGTTTTATTGTGGTAAGATATTTTTTCTGTTTCATATTTACAGAACATAATTCAACCGCTTTAGCAAATCCCATTATATAAGGAAGATTCTCTGTTCCACCTCTTAATCCATTCATTTGACTACCATAAATCAATGGACTGATTTCTATATCTCCTTTTTTATATAAAATACCAATTCCTTTTGGTGTGCCAATTTTATGACCGCTGGCACTCAACATATCAATTTCAGATGCTTTTACATCAATTGGAATATGACCAAAAGTCTGTACTGCATCGGTATGAAATATTGCTCCATATTTATGTACAATCAAAGCAATATCATGAATATGTTGAATTGTTCCAATTTCATTATTTGCATATTGAATAGATACTAAAATATCTTCTCCGCTTTTCTGTGAAATCACATATTTTAAAGTATCCTCTAAAGCTTTTAAATCAATACAACCGTTTGTATCAACATCTATAAAATGAACATCCACTCCAATACCATCTACACATGATAAAATAGATTTATGTTCGATTACAGAAGTTATAACTGAAGGTGTTCTACCCTTTCTCAAACGATTTTGCACGAATCCCTGTATCGCCCAACAATTACTTTCGCTTCCACAACTGGTAAAATATACTTCATACATTTCTGAATTAAGGAAGTGTGCTACTGTTTCTTTTGCAGATTTTAATGCATTAGCAGCTTCTTGAGCTGGACTATATAAAGATGAGGGATTATACCACATATCCATATAAGAATAAATTGTATCTAAAACCTCTTTCTTTGGTTTAGTTGTTGCTGCTTCATCCAGATATATCACAATATCACCTCACTTAAAATTAATGTACTCTGTTGAACCGTAACTGTTATCAATTTTTGTATATAAAACCAACTCCATTCCTTGTCTTGAAATATCGTCAGTTATAATACCTTCAAAATCATAACTGGTTATACCATCTACATTATATAATTCATCCAATACAACTTCTCGTATTGTGTTTGGATAATTCTCATCCAACATTCTATTTAAAGTTACCAAAATGGTGTAAGCTCTTTGTTCGGCAGAGCCACCTTTATATGTAGCAATTTTTAATAAAAATTCATGGTCTATAAAATCCCAATCCATTGACATTCTATCTTGAAATTTGGTGTACCCATTATCATAATGAGTAACACCACCCTCGTCACTATTTATAATAAGTGGTTCTGGTTCGAACTCTTTTACATTATTGGATTCCTTTAAATTTGAATGTGTTGTGCCACAAGAAGCCATAACCAACATCATAGATATTACTATGATACTGCTGATAAACCTTTTAATCATCGACTACAAATCTCCAATCCTCAAAGAAAGTTGTTTTATCAGGATAGCTTACAAAAAATTTCTCATTCTGAGTTAATTGGATTTCATTTTTATTTTCAAATATACGCACCCAACAATATTTATCCTTTTGTATATTTGCAACAGGTTTATCCGTAATGCAAATTAATAAGACTTTTTCATGAGTAGTAACACTTCTTTCAAACCATCTATTTTGAAGAATTTGTCCATCAACCTCTTTACTTCTTATACCAGATGCATACATAAATATTACAAATCCTATTTCTATAATGATAAAAACAACTATTCCAATCAATACCTTCATTTTTGCTCCTTTACTTTTCTAAAGACTCCATCATCTTTTTGATTGTTTTGGAAACATCTTTTTTTGCACTAGCAACTTTATTTAATTCATTCTGGAGGAACTGCTCATTACTATTCAGATATTTCTGCTGACAACGGAGATATGCAAGTCTGATACCAAAGAAAAGGTTGAATGTATCTCCATGACAAGACGCTTCGGAGCGAACATTATTGACAGTTCTCACCTGTACCTTTCGTCCATTGGTTCTATAAAAACCAACTACTCCACCATTCTCACCAGCAATCTGTGTCCAAGGTAACCATCCCTTTACCTTTTCAGGCTTCTCAAAGTATTCACTTACGACATCAATCGGAAGTGCTGCTACTGCAATTTTTGTTCTTGCATCTCTCATAACCACAGATGTTTCTGTAATGTTCGCTACCTCATATGTCATTCCAACCATTTTCATTTTATCGTACTCTTTTGTTAAAATAAGTCTGTCTCCTCTTAAAATATCCATATCATTACCTCTTCTTTCTTATTTTTTATCTTCAAGCCACTTGTTATCCAGATAATAGAATCCTATTACTACTGCAATTATTACAATAATCCAAACAATCCAGAATATCACAAGTTCAACGCTTGATTCTAAATGGTCAATAGTTTCATCTATATTCAAACCATTATAAAATGGTGTATTGTTTGAAATTGTATCATCAGTCAGAACAGTATATATCGTTCCTGTATATTTTGTTCCAATACCATAATACTTATATCTTATATGACTTGATGTTTTTATTGTATCTATATAATCATCGTCTGGTAATTCTATTTTGCTACTGTCAAATACTACACCACAAAATGATACTTCTTTACATTTTATATCTTCGCTATCAACTCTATCCCAAGTCCAATAAGTTTCTGTTCTAGTGTGAGTCTGTCTTGTTTTACCGCTTCCTGTTGTATAAGTTACTGTTCTGGTATGCATTGTGTATTTTTCTTTGATTTTTTCAACATACATATACGCTCCACCGATTTCAGGATAGGTAACTGTATCAACAGCTTTCAAATCACCATGAACAAATGCATTTCCTATATCAGTTCTCATACCATATGAGAACATTTCGGAATTATTATCAATCTGTAATGCGGTGTTGTATTTTTGATACTCATTCATCAAGTTATCACTTATTTTCCCATGAATTACAAAGCCGATAAGGGTCATTACAGCTATAATCGCAATGCTGAATAATACCTCTCTCTTTGTAATTTCAAAATCATGCCTTCTTCTTCCATAACTGTAATAACCCATTTTCGTCTACCTCATTTAATCAAACAGATTTGTTGGAGCATCATCTGAAACCTCAAAATCCAATTTCTGATAATCTCCCTTTTCATATCCCATCAATCCAAGAATCTGCTTATTAGGAGAATGTTTTACATACGCATTATACTTCGTAACCCATGTATTATAATTTGTTCTCACATTGGCAATTTTATTTTCTGTTGTAGACAATTCATTCATAAGTTCCTTATAATTACTTGAACTCTGTAATTCTGGATATGCTTCAGCAACCGCTTTAATCTGAGTGGTAATCTCTGCTACTGCTGCATCACTCTTTGTTCCTCTGGCATCAACTACTGCCATCAGGGTATCATACTCATGCTTATCATAAGCCTTTACGCAATCTACCAGATTAGGAATTAAATCAGCTCTTCTCTTTTCCTGAATCTTGATTTCAGATTTAGCAGTTGTAATCTGTTCCTCATAAGAAATTGCTTTGTTCTGTACTCCCCAGAACCCAAATGTAAATGTTCCAATAGTTGCTACAATAATTGCCATAATAATCAATGGCAGCTTCCATGATTTAGTTTTCATATAATCCTCCTTCGGTATATAACCTTATCAATTTATTCTTCTTTATCTGTAAGTGGTTGAAATCCATCATGTGAATCACTTGCAAAGAATATTTCATAGCCATCTTTCTCTTTACGGAATATAATTGCATCTATACTTAATCCGTCATATTCTGAGTAATTCAATAATGTGAATGATTCTAACCAACTCATAATAATTGGTTGTGCTTTTCTGTAGTCTGGATAAATACCAGACATAGCATCTTCGCAAGGTACAACAACTATATCGTCCTTATATTTAGTAATTGCTATTACATTTTCGTCTTTGAATCCGAACTTTTCAAACATTGCCCTTCTCTTTCCTATTCAATCTTTACACCAATAAACTCAAGCACTTCTTTTAACCCCAACCCACCTTCTGACATAGGCTTCATACAATATTGCCATAATTTCGGATGGGTTATTTTAAGGTTTTGAAATCTGTTTGGTTCTTTTTCAAGGTGACATCCATACATACAAAAGACACATCCTGTTCTGCTGCATTTTGTTGTTTGCCATTTTCCTTTACCATCTTGTACAATTTCTCCATATACAGGAGCATAAGATAAATTGTATTTCTTGATATATTCAAGAATATCTTGCTCTGTCCAAAATGATAGTGGTTGAGAGGTTGGTCGTTTTGTATCAAAAGCATTACATCCATGTATCTTCCATACTGTTTTTCTTGCCTGACTTTCACAAGCCATAGTACCGATTATTGGATGATTACCTGTTTCTTTTTCATATTTCTTTGCTGGCTTCTTTTTCATAATATTGCAACATTTATTACTAATAAGAAATGGAGCTTCTAATAAAAATTTCCATTTACTTAAATCGTATCTTTTCCCATATTTTAATATTTTAGGACTATTGCTATCAAAACTTTGTGAAGCATACCCGTTTGGCTTGCTTCTGGTTTCTGCAACCTTTAAGGATACTTCTTTGCTTACAATCGGATAACCATATGTCTGAATTACTTTTTTGAAATTCATTTCAGGTCTTACCCATGTAACATTTTCAACCGATTTTACAAACTCTCTCAATTCTGGATATTCAAGTCCTGTATCAACAAATACCGCTGGTGTATTTGGATAAAGCCTTCTAACCAAATGCAATAAAACTGTGCTATCCTTTCCTCCCGAAAAAGAAACATAGATTTGATTGTAAAAAGGAGTAAAGTTAATGGGTAAACAACCTAAAAGTAAGTTCACAAATGATGATTTAAAAGCCATGCAAAGCTGGGATTTAGACCGTAAAATTGCAACTTCCCTTACAAGAATTGCTGAATTTTATGCCAAATACCCTCATAAAATCTATGTTTTAAGTGTTATTTAACACAATATATAGTGTATCTGTTTATGTATTTTCCTATATATTGTATCGCTTTATTCCTCACAACAATGTTCGCAATCACCCTGACAACACTCTCCACAACATTCCTCAGAACAACACTCTTCAGAACCAACCATAACCGCATTTGCTAATACTTCCTGTAAGAAATACGCTTCCAGTTCAAAGATTTTGTCCTTAATTTTTCTCTTACAAATCTCGACTCCAATATCCTGACTATAGTTATCAGGAGATACCGATGCAGAAGATTCTGTGATAACAAATCCATTAGGCAGCTTGCAAGCAACTACTGTACATTTATCAAATACTGTAGAAACATTAAACTCTGAAGCTTCCATGATTTCATCAACAGCTTCCTCAGAAACACTTAACATACCTTCATCAATTCCAACTGCTACTTCGGTTACTTCTGCAAAGCACTCATGAAGAATCTCTTCTGATATATAAAATGTTCTGTCTGTTACCTCTGATATGATTGTTGCAACTCCAAGTGAAATACCGTCAAGTTTAAAAATCTCACCAAGATTTAATCCCTCAAGACCTTCTCTCTCTTTAATCAGAACATATTTACCATCTGAGTTTTTACTATAGTGTATAACCTTATCAGTTATAACCTTCTCAAAATATTTATCAGCTTCATCAGCCGACATTGTTCCCATATGGCAACCACCAAATCTAAAAGAGATTTCACCATCTGGTTTTACCTCTGTAACTTCACACTCCTCACCAATATTAGTGAAAGCTCCCATTGCCTTGATTAATCTGATTTTCTCTCCTACCTTAACTTGCATCCTTTAATTCCTCTCTTTCTTCATATTTTTTAGAATACCAAGTATTCCACTTGTCAATAACCTCTTGCTGCTCATCAGATACAGGGTCATTGAATTTTTGTCTTGCCTGAACAATCTTACCTTTTCTTACCTCAATGGTAACAAGTGATTTATCAGGTGAATCTTTATATCTCAGGAAAAGTATATGACAATTTCCTTCAATAACATTTTTGATATATGAAGCTACACAATTGTTCTGACTTACCGCTTCATCTTTTATGGCTTCTGTTGATTCAGGATAAATAAAAGTATAATCTCCAAAAGTCTTTTCCATTTCTTTGTTTATTCTTGCTTTAAATTTATCCTCCTCAAACTGTTGAGACAACCTTGAATAGTTTCTACTTGCAATCTTATGAGTTGTAAGAAAATGCCTTGGATATTTGTCAAACTTATTACTAATTTGTCTCATCATATTGGCATAGTCATAAACTTCTTCAACTGCAAAACCAGTATCTTCTATTGCTTCAAAAGTCTTTAGATAATCCAGATAATTGAATAATCCTTTAGCAGTATAACCATACTCATTCAACAAGGTATTTAATATACCTATTTCTTTCCAATTATATTGCCATCTATTCTCTCCATAATATTCTTTTACACTTTTTAATTTGGTAAGGATACGGTGTATATCTTTATCATCTAATGATATAAACTCCATTTGATACGGAAGATTATAAGCATTTGGATTTTCTTTATAAAATAAAACCAGTTCGTCACTCAATGTTATTTTATGGTCTTTGCAGATTTTAATTAAACCTTTTGGTATTTCTTTGATTGTTCCTGAAAAGCTACCACATATATCTTCAAATCCAGCAGAAAAAATTTGCTCATATCGTTGATAATATGGAATTTTTGAAAGAATTGTACCAATATTATATATTGGATAATCCCATTTTCTTTGCACAAATTCAAGAAATTTTGCATACTGTTTATCTTCACAAGCTTCAATCAATTCATTCATTGAAATGCCACTTAACTGTGAACATAAATTTTTTACTATTTTCCCTTTCTTTCCGATACAGGTTTTAGTAGCGAAATCATATTTTACAGTCTTACCATCCTGAAAATCGAATATGAGGAACTGCTTTTCTTTGTAAACTAACATAAGCAGTTACCTCTCTCTCTCTCTCTCTGGAGAATTTCATCAATCTAAAAATCATATTCTCACCTCCTAGAACATTGCTGCAATATCCACACCTGTTAATACACAAAGGCAATAAATAATACCAAGCATTGAAAGTACACTCAAATATACACCAAATTTTGTCAGTGCTTTAGTCTTACTGAGTAAAATAATCAATGTGTACATGAAAACCGCCAAAGAATAAAACAACAACCAACCAACTTTAATTTTCTGAAAAATTGTTAATAAAAACAATACAATATGCAACACCGCTATTCCAAATCCCAACATAACTCCTCCTTATTCACTTTTAAATCTTCATATCTTTTGTATAAGTGATTCTCGGCATAATACAAATTGTAATCACATTGTTCAATATACCACCAATCCTTTTTATGACCAGCTTTTAATTCGTCATGTAAATGAGAGGATGTATTATAGTTAGAATCTACCATTTGACGAAAACTAAGTTCATCAATTTCGTTGCTGTTTTTTACAAATTCAGCAATCTCCAAAATGTCTTGCATAGTCATATCATCTGTAACAACATAAACGACTCTAACAATTTCATTTTCCTGTCTGAAGATTTTTGATAATTGTTCTTTACTTCTTAAATGATAAACAACCCTTCTACACATTTTCATTGGAAAATTACTGTCAATATAGCTGGTGTGCATTTCTAAAGGAACATCCATCTCTTCAAGAATATCAAACAGCTTTTCATACCAATCTTTATGCTTTTCATATTCGTACAATGGGTCACCGCCACCAGATACAGATACAATGTTGCAACCATTCCCAATTAACATTTGCTTCAGATTATTCAATCCTGTTATTGTCGTTCTAGGAACTTTGATATTATTGTTTTTTACAATGCAATATGGACAACTATAATGACATCCAAAATTTGTGATAATACTCAAATATCTTTCAATCATGTTACTCCTTTCAGTGTATAACCTTAACTGTTATCACTTTCATCTTCATCTTCTACATCTTCCATTTCCATAACAACATCACAGTTGCCACATTTGATAGCAATATCTTTCTTTCCTTTTGCAGTTTGCTTACATTCAGGACAGGTATATTTGAATAAAGTTTTCTTTCGCTTAATTTTAGGCTTAATAGTAATTCCAGCTCTGAAATATTCAAATGCGTTTTCGTCTGGTTTAATGTCTGTCTGGATATATTCTTTTAACTCATCTGACAAAGAAGTATATCCCCAACCAACACTCTTTCCCTTTTCTACAACAAGTCCTACCGCTTCTGCAAGAGTCTTGAATTTTTTATTGTGAACATTTCCGCTGCAATCTTTAATCTCATTTACTTTATTACAATAATGAACCATTTCATGTAGCAAAGTTTCTACAATTTCTTCTGCTGAACGATTACCAAACCAACGTGGGTCAATATTGATTTCATAATATGCTTCAGGTTCTTCTGTTGTACTCTCATTTGTTTCCAAAACTTTTTTATCTTTCCATACTTTATCTACAGTAAAGTGTCCAAGTGTTGTTCCCTTGGTTTTCTGGATGGTAATAACTGGTTCTGGAAGGTTCTCATCGAACTTATCTTTATTTAAAATATTGAAAATTCGATACAGCTCATCTAATGCAATACCAATTACATTCATTTATCAGTTTCCTCCGTTTCCTTTAATATTAAATCAGGCTCTCTATCTTTCAGACGAGTTATAACAGCTCTTACTCCTTCAAGATATAATGGATTAGCATTTATTGAATTAGCTTCTGTTTCAAACTCAACCAATTCGGCAATCATATTTTCTTTATGAAAATATTCTCCTGATTTATTTACTTTTAAATCGTTCAAGGTATCCTCCTTTCAATATGATGTATAACCTTAATTGTTACTATACATAAGATACCACACATCTATGTTGTTGTCAAGTAGTTATTTGATATAAATTACATAGATTTAAGGTTTTTTAGAATCCATGCTATAACATCTACCGTCCAACCATTTCCACACAATTCCACTCTTTTTGAAGCAGATTTTACACACTCAGTAAAGCCATCTGGTAGTGTCTGCAATCTTTCGGCTTCAATAGGATGTATTTTTCTAAATGAATATCCACCAAGATAAATATTATTTTTGTCATTACCAGAAGAAGGCAACGTGTTCATCTTAATAGTGTTATATCTGGCTCTATTTTGTTGTGAATAGTTTCCCTTTCCGCTTGTATCCCAACTAACAATAGTGTTATCCCTATTGAATCTAATTGTATCTTTGTATTTCTCAAAGCTTTTAATATCATGTTTGCATGAATACTCAATATCTTTAATAACTTTATTAGAATGTGGATACTCTTTTGAAAATGGTATATTAGTCCAATACAACCTTTTTCGCATTTGAGCAGAAAACTCCATTGAATTTATTTCAACAGGTTCGACCTGTAATCTTTTGGAAATTTCATTTTGAATATCTTTAGATATTGAAGAGTTGTTTTCATATAAAAAATACTTGCAATGACTTTCATTCAATGCTCTTACAAACTGCATAAACAACTTGAATCCCATGCCATCACAAGTAACCTCTCTATCTGCTCCTCCTCTTGCAATACTCCAGTATGTACATGGACTTCCACCAATCAGCAAATCAAATCCCTGATATTGCGTGAAATCTCCTTCAAATACATCTCCTAAATATTCATCAGATGGATAATTATATTTCGCTACAGCATTGGCAGCTTCTTCTATTTCATACGACACGTATCTCTCTACTGGAATACCAGCTCTTTCTAAAGCAACTCTTCCGCATGATATTCCGTTGAATAAACTTAATACTGTAATCCCTTTATCTGGAATTACTCTTTTATGAGGTTCAAAAAGCATAAAAATAAGCTCCTTTCGTTTGAGAATAATATAAAAATGTTGGGTGGCTGAATAAATGAATACTACAAAATATTTAAAATAAGGTAGCCACCCAACATAAAAGAGTAATTTTAAGTGTACTCAAAGTCCTTATTTTAAGGTTTTGTAAGGTATAACCTTAATAGCTTACATAGCAACTAAGTTTTTTTTGTACCTTTTTCTTTAATTGTCTTTCATATCGTTCCGACACATTCATCAGAACTGCAATTTCTCTACCTTTCAGTCCTTTTAAAAGATAATGAACTAATGTCTGCTCCTGTTCATTTAAAATCCCAAGAAGGTATTCACAATGCATATTTCCTATCACATCATCAATAACAGATTTAGAGTCAGCAAATGTCTCAGCGAAACTTTCCTCTCCCTCACTATCTGTTGATGCATCGTAAGATAGTATGCTTTCCTCTGGAATACTCCTTTTTAAACTAATAGCTCTCCAATAATCATTAATTACATTCTGCATACAAGAATACGCATATGTTGAAAATGTATTCTCATTCTCTGAAGAATAAGAAGTTGCTGCATTACATAACCCTATCGCAAGTAATCCATAATAATCTTCAACTACTAAATTTCTCTTTTTTGCAAAATCATAAATAAGATTATGATTTTCCTCTGCTAATTTTTGCTCTTTTTCTGTCATTGATATTCTACCTTTCTTGCTATTTTATTGTATACACCGCAACATTCCTTAAACTGATTTCATCAAATCGCTTTCCGATAATAACAACTCTTCCATCGTCAACCAGTTCTGTCAGTCGAGGTGCTGTAGCTTGTCTTTCGTTGCTTCTTAACAAGCCTTGATTATAAAGAATAACCGCTACTTCTCTTGCTGTCAGCCCATTTTCTTTATTATCATGTAAAGTTGACAGAATTAAATTATACAATCCATTTCTATCCAATTTTTCAAGACTTTCAAATCTTGTATCAGTTGTAATTGACAACTTTATACCTCCTTAAATTGCAACAGGTAAATCATTCGGTGTATAGACTGGCATTGGTTTCAGCTTAAAAATATTCTTCTTATGCATAGAGTCAATCTTATGTTTGATATTTTCATCTTCACATTCACCTGTTCTGATATATCTGTTAAGTGTTGCATATGAAAATCCCAGATTATCTTCATCTGTAAGTCCACACAAACCATCAATCGGAACTTTTCTTGTCAACTCTTTAGGTAATCCAAGATACTCTCCAATAGCAATTACTTCATCGGTTGTAAGCAGAGATAACGGACTAAAATCACCAGCTCCATCACCGTAACGTGTAGCGTATCCCACCCAATCTTCACTAAGATTACAAGTATTTACCACTCTGCCATTTAAAGTCTGTGCAATAGCATATAATGTAGCCATTCTAATTCTTGCTGGAAGATTGGTGCTTGTCTGCATACTCCAATGGTCGCACAACTGAGGTTTGATTTCATGTTTCAATGATTTAATTGCTCCATGAATGTCCACCGTATAGTTTTCAATACCAAGATGGTCAACAAGTTTGTATGCCATATCAATATCTGACTGTTCACCATTTGGCATAAGAACACCAATCACTCTATCTTTTCCCAGAGCTGCTACACATAATGCAGCAACTACGCTTGAGTCTTTACCACCTGAAATACCTACAACAGCATTACAACCATTTCCATTAAGTGAAAACCAGTCCTGAATCCATGCGATAATTTCTTTTGTTGTCTTTTCTACATTAAACTTATACATTCTGTACTTTCCTTTCTATTCAATTTGAGGTGGACTTTCATCCACCTCACTAACAGTTGCTTAACCTAAATCATATCTCCAAATTTCTACATCTACAGAAGATTTACCAAACACATCCTGAATAATTTTATACACATCATTCCAATCTGCACCACCTCTATAGCTTCCAATTCGATATGGCATAGCAACTGTCGCTCCAATCTTTTCAGCTTTCTCACGAATATCCAAGAAAGCCATTTTCATTGCAGTTAAATCAGTCTGCTGCTCATCCATACCAAAATTTTTCTGACCAAAAAGATTGACAATATACTGATACTTAGAATCATATGCTTCAATATTTTCATTCTTCATAGTATCAACCATTACCATAGCCCATGTATCAACTGGAACATACTGAACTGTTCCAAGCATTTCAATTTTATTCTTATTGCAATGCTTCACATATTTAACATATGCCTTTTCAACATGAGGGTATCTGTCGGCTACCTGCGCTGCTACACCGCTTCCCATAACACCTAAACAATTAGTCTGGTGTACGATAAAATTTGCATCTGAATCAAAAAGATTTCCATTGATGTTCTTAATCATCTTTATCCCTTTCTTAGAATCCTTTGCTTTCTGCATGGATGCTATTTCTGATTTCATTTAATGTCTGGTTACGAACAACCTCACCATTAAGGAACACAGTCTCAAGCATATTAATATCAGACTCTTTCACATCATCTGTTACAACCTGACCTTTCTGGATTCCATCAATATATTTGATTTCTCCATCTTTGTCACGATATACTCTGACCATACCCTTCTGAGATTTCTTAACACCGTCACCTGTTTTCGGGTCTTTATAAACCAAAATTGGTTTACCGTTGATTTCAGCATATGTAGCTTTATAAGCCCAACCCTGTGTATCTCTTGTGTTGTACTGAAAACTGTAAGAACCAGCACCAAATACAACATTTTCAACTGCATATCCAAGGTTTGCCATATGATTGCAAATGCTTTCACATCTTTCAAGCGTAATTGCATCTCCGTAAACCATTCCAATATGAGGGTCTAATACTTTATATCCCTTAGAGTTTACAGTTCCACCGAAAATCTCCCAAAGAATATCCAGTGTTCCTCTTTCTTCAATAGTTGCATCACGATATGTAAATGTATCGTTTTCGCCATCATTAGACCATGTAGCGATATATTTCTTATTTCCAATCTCAAGATAAATCGGAACAAGCTGTCCAGATGCATCTGTTTCATTGCAATAAAGTGACTGCATCATTTCACTTCTGGTATAATAAGACTCAAATGCTTCTTTACTTTCATGGGATTTCCACATTGGAGCAACACCACAAATAATCTCTTCTGGGTCACCACTATCAGGTCTAATATTGATTCTGCCTGTATGATTAAGAATTACATCCTTGTTTTTTCTAACAATATTGTCAACAAAATTCCAGTAATCATAACTGTCTGCCACAAAACTGAAAGGCTTATTTGGATAAAGCTCTTTACACATTTTTACAAAGAATGTTTCTTCATCTCCATCTACTGCATAATTGCTTGTTGTACAAGAATGTTCAACAGATGCAGACCAACTTCCAACATCCTCATTTTCAACATCAGCCCCATAGTAATCACAAAGATACTGAATTGAAGGAATTGTAGATGTTTTATCGAAACTTGTTAAAAATGCAGCTCCACTTGTAATAGCAGCATCAAGACTAGCCATACCTCTAAAAGAAAAATCGCCACAACCAACTCTCTTCCAATTCGAATTATCGGATGTTAAAGTAATATATTTTTCAATAATTTTTCTGTAAATATAAGCTCTTGTTGCTGTTGTTGTAGGCAGCCATAAATTACAAGAGAATAATGTCTCAAGATAATTTGTTACCCATGCAAAATCAGGATGGGTATTTTCGACTGTACAGCAAGGTACTCTATATGGCACTTTTGTACCTTCTGGTAAAGCCTTAATTTCAATCGGAAGATAACCAAGTTTATGAAGTGCTTCAATATGCTCTGTATGAGCATTTTCATCGAATGTGTTATGAATATATAACTTATACTCATCAAGCACTTCGTCTAACGGTCTATCAAAGAAATATTCATTAAACTGCTTTACCAAATATTCCTTAATAAATCCCTGTAATCCAAACCAGATTACAAATTTACTCTGAGGAAAGAACTTATTACTACGTGGAGTCCAAGTGGAATACATCATTGTCATTCCATCTGGGTACATAGCCCGATGTGCAATTTTATAAAAATCACATAACAACATCATATTCTTCATTTTACTTATCCTCCTTACAATGGCATCCGCAACCGCAATCACATACGTTCTCAGCATAATCAACATTCATAGCAAACACAGTTACATTTTCATCACTCTTAAAAGGATAAATGCTATCTGTTGTAAATACATGGTCAATCAGCTTTCTATGCTGGGTTGTTCCAAAAATACTTTTCTTTTCGTAGTCCACTGTAAGAAGATTCATTTTATCGTCACCGAACTGACCATCATAAATGCTCTTTTCGCAATGAGAAACAAACAGATAAATGTTTCTTGCACCCATTTCTTTCAGTTTCTTTGCTGCATAGTAGAAAGTTCCACCCTTACTGCAAATATCATCACGAATAAGAATATCTCTTCCTTTAATCTCTTCAGGCTTAATACCCATAACATCTAATCCAAGAATCTGACCTGTTTTCCAATCTCTTCTCTTCACACCAAATGCATACGGAATTTTAATCCCCTTAGAATATCTCTTCGTAGCCCCCTCATCAGGGAAAAACATAATCGGTGTAATACCATCGTGAATCAACATATCAAGCACGTTACTCACAAAAATATTGGTATTGATTACATTGCAATTCTTGATAGTTGCTGCCACAACACTTGAATGTGGGTCAACTACAAATACTCTGTCAAAGTTCAGAGAATTAATCATTTCTGCAAAATATTTCATAGCAAAAATATCATTTGGCTCTTCGATTCTATCCATTCTTGCATTAGGTACATATGGAAGGAAAAGAGATACATTCATTCCATGTGCCTGATAGAATTTTGTTAAAAATGAAACTGCTACAAACTCAGCATCATCCTCATAATTCCAAGTAATAACAACTGTTTCTCCCTGTAAGCTAACATCACCTTTTACATTTGCTGTTCCATCAGGAAATCTCTTTACTTCAACTTCTTTTCCGTTTACTCTAATCATAATCTTCACCTTTCTTTTTTGATATATAACCTTAATAGTTATAACTGTTATTTAGTTTTCACTTGCCTGTGTGGATTCATCTGTATCTGCCTTTGCTTCCGTTGTTTCTGTAGATTCTGAATTTTCTCCATAATGTCTACCAATTACATCAATTTGACAACTTGCCATTGTTCTAAGAGCTGCATTATGAGCTTTAATACTTGTACCAGCACAACAATGACTATCAACCTTAATTACTGTATTTGGCATAGCAGTTCTTAAACCGATGGCATTTGCTACAACACAAATATCTGTACATACTCCGCAAAGTTCGATTTCATCACTACTACTGCACACCTGAGAAAGAATAGCAATCAAGTCTTTACTTGCAAATGTGTTTTTATCTACCACACCTACATACTTTTTCTGCTTGCGAAGCATCTGAACAGCTTCCCAAACATCCTTATTGATGCTTTCTCCACCAGATTTCTTAATACAATGCGGAACAGGAAGCTTCTTACCTTCAAGAGTATTCAGATAATTGTCATAATGAATATCTCTTGTCAGATAAATGGAATCGTAATCCTTTCCGTATTTTTTTAGCTTTTTTACAAGCTTTGGCACAATGGCTTTTGTCTCGTCATTTCCTAACGCACCATCAATAAAGTCATTCTGCACATCCACTACAACCAAAATCTTTTTGTTCATAGTTTTAACTCCTTTACATTCATATTATAGTTGATTATGATTAATCAACAGTGCTGGTGATGGGATTCGAACCCACACGTTGTTTCCAACAATAGATTTTGAGTCTATCTTGTCTGCCAGTTCCAACACACCAGCTTAGTGTGCCATATGGGATTTGAACCCATGACCCTTTGATTAAAAGTCAAATGCTCTACCAACTGAGCTAATGGCACATATGGAGCATATAGGATTCGAACCTATAACTTATCGGTTATGAGCCGATTGCTCTGACCGTTGAACTAATGCTCCGTATTTGACTTGTTTATCTGCTCCCATCAGCCCCATGTACTCTTTTAAGAGGGTCAGCAAAATGGAAAGACTTACTTAGCCATTCAAGTTCGTGTCATATATCGGCAATAAACAAGTCGAACTGGGGTAATCGGATTCGAACCGATGTATGCAGCAGTCAAAGTGCTGTGCCTTACCGCTTGGCGATACCCCAATGGGTAGATACAGTTTAACCTATAATTAGTAGCTAATCTAATTATGTTCTCCTACTGTCTAAAGGATGCACATTTCATTTTAACCCACGCATTGTCTGCATTTACAACACTTGAACACTGACGCAGTTCCCTACGCTATCTTCAATATAGCTGTTTATGTTTCTCCAGTGGCGAACTGGCAATGGTTAGCCAACCCATATATAATGAAAATAGTCTAAGCGTTAGATAGATTGCTCTATCCGCTGGAATCGTACCAGCCCATCAACTATTGTTGAATCGAACCTCGCTTTTCGTGTATAACCTTAACAGTTATATCTTAAAAGAAAGATTTTTGTATCTCTCTTAACTGTATTTAGTGTAGCACATTGCTTACTACTTGTCAACAACTATTTTAAAGTTTTTATCACTTATTTATGTTGTTGTAAAATAGTTACCGTTCCTGTTATTTTACAAAATTAACTGATTTCGCTATGTTCTTTGCTGCATTAAAATCTGCATTCTCTTCATGACCACATTTAAGACATCTAAAATAAGATTGACCCTTTTCATTTTTTGGTCTATTCTTTTCATCTACATATCCACAACAACTACAGGTCTGAGAAGTGTAATGTGGGTCTATTTTTCTAACCTCAATACCATACTTATTTGCTTTATATATAATAAAAGATTGTAATTGATAATATGACCACCCTTTTAAAAATTTATTTACATTTTTACCCTTTGTAATCCCAGACAAATCTTCAATATTAATATATTTAGCTTTATTTTTTAAAGCAAAATCAATTATTTGTTTGCTAACATAATGATTATATGATTGAACCCAATTTTTTTCATAATCAGTAAACTTATCCATTGCTTTTAATTTTCTTTTTTTACCATGACCACCTTTAGCCATTTTAAGATTTGTTTGTAATCTGCTCTTTTGATGTTGAATTTTTGTTTTTACTCGCATAAAATCATCTACACTACCAATATATTTTCGTGAATAATCATTTGTATTTAATCCACAAACCGCTGGTATTGCAATACCAACATCAACTCCAACTATTACATTTTCATCTAATTCTATCTTTTGTTCTGGAACATCCATAGAAAGATTTAAAATAATTTTTCTTCCATCAATTTCTATAGAACTGCTACAAACTTTATAATACTCTTCAAAAACCATCTGTATTTCGTGTCTAAGTGAAGCAGATTTTTTCACATTTCCAAAAATTAATTTAAACGTAATATTGTTAGCAAATTTAATAAACACCTCTAAATCCTTGTTATCCAAATGTTCCAAAAATTCCGCATGATTTTTATAATTATGATATAAACCAGAATCACGATGTGGATTGCTACTTCTTAACCGAACATAGTCAACATGAATCAACAGCGGATTATTACTTCTATATGTAGGCAAAGAAACTTTTCCATACATTAACCCATTTTTACAAGATTGCTTAAAATCCTGTTTTACCTTCATAGATAAATCTGAAGCAACTGATAAACCTTTTGGAAATACAATATCTTGTGAATACGCAGAACCTTTTTTACTATTTGAAATTCTACTATATAACTGATTCAATTCTTTTCTATCTTCTTTACTAACTTTATTTAATTCTGCCAAATATAACGCAGACATATATTGATTCATAGCTTTATTTTGAGAAATCATACCTTTTCTTATATAATTAAAAACTCTATTCACTTCATCATTATTACCAACTATTAATAATTGAATTTTTCTTGTTAAAATCATTTTTACTCCTTCTATTTTATATATCTCTCAAAGTGAGAAAAACAAAAACTGTGACTTCCAGCTATTTGATACCTATGTAATTTTATATATCTCTCAAAGCTATCTACTGCCAGTCATAAGCCTTTATACATTTGATACCTATGTAATTTTATATATCTCTCAAAGGTCAAAATTTACATAGAATAAATTTACATAGATTTTAGTGAGTAGATATACTCTCACCTTTTGGCAGTCAAATCTACCAAACAGATATATTCTGTTATTGTTCTACTTGTTGCTATAAACAACAAGTAGCTTTTACGCATAAAACTAATATTTTATGCTTCAACGTATTTATTAACACCCTTTAAATGTATGTAATTTATCTGGATGCAACATAAAAAGCTTTTCTGTTCGGGCTATATGCTCATGAACTTTTAAGCTGGATGTTACTTGCTTTTCCCAAACACACTTAAAATCAGGTGGCATTTCATATTCACTAACACATAAAATATTAGTTTCTGCCACTTTTCTACACCAATCATAGAACTGTTCATAGTCAAATTCACCTGTAGAATACTTTGTAACCCCTTTATATGGTGGGTCACAATAGATTAAAGCACCAGATAATGTATTCATATCAATATCCAGATAATTTTTACTGGTCAATTTAACATCTTGAATAAGCGGAACTTGTTTCATAATATTTCTTATTGCTTCATTTGGAATATCTCTAGGGGTTACACCATCTGCTTTAAATCCTCTGGCATAACCACCAAAGTATTTTGAACCAAATGTACTACAGAATCCAACCAATCCAACATAATAATCGGAATAATTCTCTTTGTTTAATCTGACAGAATTATATTCATCTTCTGATATTGTTGATGGTGGTATCCAACCTTCCTGAAGTTTTTTCAATAAAGCAATCAGTTCTTTATGAATGTCATTACCCACACGAACCTTGCAATGAATTTTATCCATCATGTTCAATCCACCGCAGAATGGTTCGTAGTAGATACTGACATTATTATCATCAATTAGTGATTGTAATATTGGTGCAATTTGTTTTGATACCTTATTTTTGCTTCCAACGTACTTAATAACAATCACTCCTTATGCTGCTTTTACCTTCTTTTTCTTGTTCTTCATAACTACCTTACCATCATCCTTATCCTTACCCCAGAATACATTGCCACTTACAGGGTCAACATAAGGCTTAGTCTGTACAGTATTACGAATAAGTGTATCCCACTTCATATCAGATGTCTTAGGTGTCTTACGAGACTTAATCTTCTTACCAGCAGCAATTTTCTTTGCCTTTTCCTGTTTGTTGATAATATGTCTACCTTCTGCCTTATATTTTGCACAAGCCTTTGCTCTTGCAGAATCCTTACCATGTTTAGTTCTTCCCATTATTGTGTCCTCCTTTTAATTAAAACATTTTATCTTCATCAATGTCTGTATCAACATTGGTGTCGGTGCTTTTATCTGTAGAGATACCTACATTCACACTTGGTACAGATGGTGTACTTAATTTTCCACCAAGAAAACCACCCAGTAATGCAGTAATATCAATACCTGTAGACTCTTTGATTCCATCTGTAACCTGACTCATAGTTGTCATGATGTTACCAGCTAACTGTGAAGAATCTCCACCGAACATTTTGATAGAATCAACATTTGTATAACCCTTACCAACAGCTTCGGCAATCTTCGGTAACTGTTCAAAGTAAACCTTGATAGTATCAAGTTCCATCTGCTGTCTAGCTGCATCACCATATTCTTTCATGGCTTCTGCCTTTTTCTGAATACCAGCAGCTTCCGCTTCTGCTTTAGCTCTTGTGGCATCCGCTTCTGCCTGTCCTTTTGCTGCAATAGCTTCTGCTTCTGCTTTACCAGCAGCTTTTACTGCTTCTGCTTCCTGTTCCTTAGAGAATCTTTCTGCTTCTGCCTTTGCTTTGCGTGACTCGGCTTCTTTCTCTGCTTCAAACTTGTCTGCTTCTGCTCTTTTCTGTCTTTCGAAAAGCTCTGCTTCTGCTTCTTTTTGTCTCTCATACTGTTCTGCATCGGCTTTCTGTTGTGCTGCATATTTATCTGCTTCTGCTTTCTTTTTAATAGATGCTTCCAGAGTCTTTTCCTGAATAGCAACCTCACGTTCTTTCAACTCAAGTTCTTTTTCCTGTTTTGCAAGATTGGCATTAGCAGTTGTAATTTCTACAGTCTTTCTCTGTTCCTCCTCCTGAATAGTGTAAGCTGCATCCGCTTCTGCCTTTTTAATATCAGACTCTTTCTTTAATTCAGCTTTTTTAATATCTAGTTCATTCTGTTTAATAGCAATTTCGGCTTCAGACTGTACTCTTGCATCATTCGCTTCCTTAGAAGCTTTTGCCTTTGCGATTTCTACCTCTTTATCAGCATTTGCTTTTGCAATAGCAGCATCCTTTTTAATCTGAGAAATGTTGTCAATTCCTAAATCATTGATAACGTGATTTTCGTCAGAGAAACGCTGTACATTAAACGATACCAATTCTAACCCCATCTTTTTAAGGTCTGGAATAACATTTTCAGACACTTTCTCAACAAAAGTTTTTCTATCACCAATCAGCTCACGAAGTTTCATTGTACAGATAATCTCTCGAATATTTCCTTCAAGAACTTCTGTAACAATATCTCCAATTTCCTCTGTAGATTTATTAAGGAAGTTCTGTGCTGCAATCTCAACCATCTCAGATGTAGAACCAACCTTAACATTGACAGCAGAATCAACATAAATGTTGATACAATCCGCAGTAGGTACTGCATCTCCTGTTTTAATATCTAGCGGAATAAGCTTGAGAGAAAGCTTATCCATTCTCTCAAAGAAAGGAACTTTAATACCAGCTTTTCCGATAAGTACCTTTGGCTTTTTTCTAAGTCCTGAAATAATCAATGCTGTATCAGGAGATGCTTTAACATATCCAGATGCCAGTACACCTACTCCACCAACACCAACAACAAAAGGTAACGCAACTGTAATTCCATTCATAACTTCATTTAACATTTATTTTTCCTCCTAAATTAAATTCATACTTGTTTTGATGTATAACTTTGATAGTTATTATATGTTATACGTTAGACAGCTCTTTATACTCTTTAAGCATTTCAGCCATATCTGGATTAGTCTTTGCCAACATTTCATAAAGTACAACCTCCTGATTGTCTTTAATCATAGCATCCATTCGCTTCTTCAGAGCATCTTTCTTCTTACGATTTTCCTTGCGTTTCTCAAAATCTGCGAAATCAACCTTACACACAACTTCCTTTGTAACTGTAACACCATCATAGTCAACCTGAGATTTTACTTCAGATACTTTTCCTACAGAAAAACCTCTTGTTGTATCAACCAAGACACAATCATCTTTTTTGATAGTATCATCGAATAATGCAAATGCATAATCCTTTGTGGTATTAACTCCTTCAAGGAATTTAACCATTGCTACTTTGTAATTACCCTTAACTGCTGCCATATTATCTTCATACCTTTCTAAATATATTTCTTTAATCACTAATTCTTTTCTTCCCAGTCCATTCCAATTATCAAAACGGATTTTACAACTGGTCAATGAAGAATAGTAATTTATTGTGCCTATTTGTTCATATGATTGAATATGCTCGGCAGTAACAATTATTCTGTCACCAGATTTAAACCTTTTCATCTGTATCACCTATCCAATCTTTCTCAAAGATTCTTCTCTATATTGATTAATCCTTCCACTATCCAATTTTACTTGCACATACTTTCTATTGTATTTTGGTGGATAATCAATATATCGAATTACTTCTCCAGTGCCTTTTGTAGTTCCACAACTACTTTGTATTTCGACTCTATTACCTTTACAGAACCGCATTAATACTGTACAGCTTCCTGTCTGGTGATAAAGAAATGGATTCCAGCAGCACATTCATCCCATCTGTCTGTCTCAAAATCCTCTACTTCAACCGTTGTTCCTACACGATAAATGAAATCACTATCGTAATTACTCGGAATTGAAGTTAATCCATCATCCTCACCATCTAAAGTTGTAATAGAAAGAACTTCTGCTTTAGAACAACGACACTTACGACTTGTGGCACTGGAACGTAAAGCATCTTCCGTTATTCTAAGTTTTACAATATGACCATTTGCTTTCTTATAACCAATGAATGAACCCTCTTCAGGGCATACAAGAGCAAAGAACCCTGTACACTCATCATATCTAACATTCAAGAGGTCAGCACCACTGAGGTTAGCACCACTGAGGTTAGCACCACTGAGGTCAGCA
>ERZ1034913.49-NODE-49-length-123060-cov-37.304939_pt1 | contig 123060 bp, 159 predicted proteins | sample MGYA00520697_ERZ1034913 | MGnify/ENA primary metagenome ERZ1034913 (study PRJEB33766, sample SAMN09781786) | gut metagenome | biome: gut microbiome | host: Homo sapiens | place: Madagascar | study: EMG produced TPA metagenomics assembly of the PRJNA485056 data...
TCATACACTTTATTATTTGATGGCATAGTCATAATAAGCCAAATATTCCATCGTTTATAATCTTCATCATATATCTTTACATATTTATAATCAGATATTGTTTTTAATCTCGTTAATAATTGACGTTGCCAACCTTTAGTTTGTGTTTCGGGAGATACCCCTTGGAGAATACCTTCTGTTTCATATTCAAATTCAAATGATTTATCATCATTATTAAATTTACCTTTGCAAAGAAAAATTTTACTTGATAATGGTGTATCTGTCAAAAAATCATCCACGCCAAGATTAGCATTAAACTCGAAATCATTAGTTTCTGTACCTTCTGTGTAATGGGGTGAACTTATTAAATACCAATCTGTACTCATAAACTCACCTCAATTATAAGCAGTAGGCAACAGCTTATCATAAAATTCTGCTATCTTTGTATCAACATAATCCAACTCTTCTTTTGCATGTGCTTTATCAGCACTGGTATTATTAAGCGTTAAATCTTTTCCAATTATATTAGTACGTTTTATTATCCTATCATACTGACGTTCACAATAATAACGCTTTATTGTATAACCAAGTATTTGTATGTATAAATAAGGAAGCGGAATAAGATTTTCATTTTTATCATAATACAAAAATGAATCCGTGTCTTTATCAAATACAAGAGGTTCTATTTCCCTTGAAAATTCTTCCACTGCCATACTAAACCATTGAAATATAAGGTCTGAATTAAGTTGACATTTTTCTTGAAATGTGGCTTCAAAAACATTAACCACATCTATATATGTAGTGCTTGCTATTCTCACCACATCCTTTCTTTTATACTGTCATTCCACAAAGAGCTTCGCATTCTCTTATTTTATTGAAATCATTAAATCCACACTCTCTAATGAGTTTAATAAGAAGAACCTTTTCTGCCTGAGTAGTAAATGTTTTATATATTTCGTTTCTAAAATCATCAAGACCATTAATTGCAAAAATCTTCTTTACCTTACTCTTATCAATAAGTTCAGATGTGATGTCAAGATAATCTCTTGTTGCCTTATCGTCTATATAAATAGTAGCGTGAGTACCATCACCATCACCACGCAGAAGCTTATTGCCGTTTTCATACTGAGAAATTACCTCTGCACGAGATACACGGACAGAACCGCCAGCATTAATATTTACTTCACCGTTAGATTCAATCTTATTAAATCCTACCATCCAATTAGCAAGATTTTTAAGTGTTATCTTTTCTTCCATACTAAGGGGCTTTGTTTCTGTAACCTCAACAGAGATTTTATCAGGAATTGTATTTTCAACAGTCTTTGCATTATTAGACGTTTTTGCCATATCTACAATATATCCTTTCATATATACTAATTAAGGGCTGTCAATCAACAGCCCTTAACAGCATTAAATTTTATAATTTATATTAAAGGTTTGTATCAGAGAGCATACCGATCTGGAACTCTCTACCCTTTGTAACATCAGTTGCAAACTCAATATCCATACGAGTGAGTACATGACCAGTTGTTACATCATTGCCACTAAATGTAGTCAGTCCACCTCTTGTCCAAGACTTAATAGGAGAACCATACTGACCACCAGTAGGAACAACCATGGCAAGACCTGCATCGAGCATAGTATCAAAATTATCGCCAGTAGCATTGAGAGAAGAATAATCATAAGGATTTGCCATCTCTGCGAGAATAGTTCCATTATAAGCACCGAGAATACCCTTTGTGCGAATATCCCTGAGGTCTTCCGCAGAAATGCCCTGTGTATAACCATATCTGGAAGAATTATATACAAATTCAGAGTTATAACCAGCCCAAGGAGTGAACTGCTGAAGAAGTGCATAATCACCGATTACGGTAGCACCTGTACCAAGTCGTCTTACCTTCTTGAGAACATCATCAACACCAGCCTTAGTGAGACCTGCGCCCTCAAAGAAATACTTTACAGGAGTAGCGTTCTTAACAGCGTTGTAGGCATTAGTTACAATAGTCTTCTTCATCTTATTGATGATATCAATTCTTACCTGATTCTTACCCTCGTTCTCCTTAGACATATCGCCAAGCATAAGTCTACGGTAATCGGTAGCCCAACCACCAGAAATAGTCTTTGTGCCTACTGCATACTTGTCACCCTTAATTGCAGGGAAAATTACATCAGCGTTAAGTGCCTGCTCACGAGACTTGTCGCCAATAAACTTCCAAGACTCCACCTCAATAGACTCGTCATATCCAAGGGCTTCAAAATCACCAAATACAGCAAGATTCTGAATTTCTGCAGTAAGGAGAGGCTCAACAGAATACCTTCTAATGGTATTGAGTTCTGCAAGAGACTTATGATCTCCGTTAGCAATACCTGCACCAAGTTCCTTGAGTCTATTTACAACAGCGTCTGTCTTCTTACCGTATTTAGATGTGTCCTTACCGTCAGTAAGCGCAGAGAAAATCTCTACAATAGGGGAATTAGGCTTAATTTCATTTGTAAGAGCAATATCAGAATCACGTCTTACGTTATTCATTTCAAAAGTCATATCCATAATTATTATTCATCCTTTCTTATATCTTACTTTACAACAACTTCAACGAGTACACCGTTACCATCAAAGTTAATCTTCTTAGCAACCTTGAAATATACACCACCGGAAGAAATACCGGTATTATTCTCTACAATCTTGAGATTACCGTCTGTACCGGCAGCCATAAGAGTTGTGCCAACAGTAATAGAAGCATAAGTCTCGGAAGAACCGTATGTAATACTATCAGGAGAAACCTGAAGGTACTTACCCTTCCAAGCAGATACATCCCAAGCTGTAACAAGCTCACCAGCAGGAGCAACAAAGTCCTTATAAGCATCATCGCCCTTACCATAATTAGCAATGAGCTTAATACCAAGACCGGTTGTAGGTGCAGCAGCTACTACACCATTTGTAACAGTGCCAAGATAAAAATTCTTTGTTCCACCAGCAGCAGCCTTTACAGTGCCGTCACCGATACCAGTCTTCTCAATCTGAGAAATTTCATATACCTTAATCATTTAAAATTTCCACCTTTCTAAATTAATAAATAGAACCATCATCATTGTTATTTGTAGAAGTATCATCTACGTCAGCAAAAATATCAATCTTCTTAGAGTTCTGTTCTGCAATAACCTTTGCCTTTTCAGTCTCAGAAGCAATAGTAGCCTTGCCAATACCCTCATAAATCTTAGAAGTGATTGAATTAATTTCAGACTTAATAGGGTCAGCATTAAATGCTTCAATTTCAGCCTTTGCATACTCCTTCTGTTCATCTGTAAAATTAGCAAGAGCAGTATTCATCTCAGCAAGTCTCTTTTCTGCCTTCAACGTACCGAGTTCTTGTTCAAGAGCATCTCTTTCTGCATAGAAACCTTCTCTTTCAGTTTCCATTTCCTGAATTGCTTTCTGAAGCTTTTCTATCTTATCAGACAGGTCATTGTTTTCATTTGTCTTAATTTCAAGAGCAGAATTAAGCTCAGTAATCTTTGATTCAAATTCCTCATTCTTACTATTGCACTCAGAAATAGTAGCCTTAATGGAATCTGTAATCATACCAAGTGTTTTTTCATCCATCGTTATGATTTCCTCCTCATTTTTATTATTTTTATTATTCAATTCAAGCAGCGAAGCTGTATGATCTGATGGCTGAACACCACAGCCAAGGAGAGCATATCCAGAAAATTCAAATTCAGTTGGTATTCTACCAATATCTTTATATCCATACAAATAAACTAACGCAGGATTATTTTCTGTTCTTACAATTTCAACACTGCCGTAAATTGTTTCGTTATTAGACAGCTTTTCAGATAAAAGGTCGATGCAATCAGAATATCTCATATAGTCTAATGTACCTTCACCTACAAAAACTTTTTTAGTTTCTCCATTATTATCGGTTACTTTATCTATATAGGATTTATCAAAATGACCTATTGTAGTAGCGTTGCTAAGTAGAGGAACACCGTCTTTATACTGTCCTGTTTCACCGTGACCAAGAATATCTGTTTTGCTATCATCTGCAAATTCAACAGTAACACTTGAACCAATAAGAGTATCTTTTGCATTTTCAACATATTCATCTATCCAAGTTATACCGTTATCATTGTATTTTGTGCCAGTTTCGTCAACAATACAGGATTTATCATAAATTTCAGCAAGAATAAGTTTAAATCTCTTATAGCCCGTCTTCTTATCCTGTTTGTTGTTGATCTCAAAAAGTTTCATCATAAATCACCACCTTTCCATTAACTTGTACTCGGTTTCGGTTGATTATTTGTATCATTTCCTTGTGATATTAAAGTGTTATCATTGGTTGCGTTTTCAACATTAGGTCTTCCACCCTTGTCTTCTTCATTTGAAATACCATCTCCTGATGAATTATAAGAGGTTGGATGAGGTGTATATTTGTCGTCCCATTTTTCTGACTTTTCCATATCCATAAGCGACAGGTAAGCATTTAAATCCCAACCAACAGATGAAATCCAAGCAGACTTGCTACCACTTCCAGACATATAAAGTTCTTTATTTAAAGCAACAAATTTGTCTCTATTCACAAGGCTTGTTGGTAAATAATAAATACTAATTTCATTATTTTTGTCTTTTACTATATTTTTGTTGATAATATAAGACAATTCATCTGCTATTTCAGTAACCCAAGTATAAATTTTACTAAACAGAAGTTCAAGACTAAGCTGTTGAGATGAATAATTTCCACTTTCGCCATCAAGAAGACCTAATGCAAAACCTAAACCCATTGCAATATTTGAATTAAGTTTAGGTTCAATTTCTTCATTCAGAATGTCAACGCTTGTATCAACTGAATCAATCTTTGTGCCAGCTGCAACCGTAAAGAACGAAGTTCCTCCACGATTATTTTTTGTCATTACCGCATTTTTAACTGTGTTATGTTGATTTTCTTGTTGTTCTTTTGTAAGACTACATCTACCTTCTTTGCCTTCTGGCAATGTTTGATAAATAATTTTATTATTTACCTCTCCAAGAACACTTCTTTTAGTGGTAGTGAGATAATCATTATAAAAAATATCAATTAAAGCAGAAATTGTTATAGGTCTTCCATAAGGTTCACGTTTATCACTCTTGATTTTATGCACAGCTGTTTTATTATTATCTAAAATAATCCAGTTACCAGCAGTTTCACCATTACTCCATTTTTCATATCCATTGCGAATTTCAAAAGGATAACACTTTAACCTATTTGTTTTCTTCTCATTAGAGAATTGATTAAAATAATCCAAATTAAAAGCAATAACAGGTCGATTATTCTTATAACCTCTTATTTTTACATAGTCTACTGGAAGTGGAATCATAGCTACTGAAACATCAGAATTGTTTAGTTCCACAATACTTGTAATTTCATAATCTGAAACATATTTCGTATTATCAGGATTTTGTGTCTGAATATCAAAGTAATAATAGCAAGCTCCATCAAGACAATCTCTAAATAAAAAGTCTCGTATGATATTCTTATCGTGAATATCACATAAAACATTTTCTACCTTTTGCTTATTATCTTTGACTTTCTTTTTGCTTTTACCAGTTGAAGTAAGTATATGTGAAAGGCAGGGGAGAGATACTATATAATCAACTGCATTTGACACAATAGGATTTGTATTATATACTCTGCGACTTAATTTTCTTATTTGTTCATTATTTGCAATAGGGTCAGATAATATTTCTTTGATTTGTTCAGGAGTATAGCAAGAAAATAAATCGAAATTCATATTTGCATATACAATATTATTCCATTGTGAGTTGTATTCATAAGAAGGTTCTTTGTTTTCTATATCACTCATAAGTTCACCGCCTTTCTATCAGTAATCATCAATGCTTAATTTATAAAAGTTGCATAATCATAATCGGAATTATCTATCTCTTGAGCAAATTTGTTTATGTACCACAACATATAAATCATAGCAGAAACTCGGTCTTTGTCTATTTTTTTAACAACCTTATCAATGGTAATTCCACCATTATTAAGGTGCTTCATTTTCAGATTAGCAGCTTCTTCTATAAAAGCATCCGTCTCCATAAATGGTCTGACATTATCATCAAATTTATCCCATTCGCTATCTTCAAAATCACAATCCTGACGTTTTTCAAGAAGTTTTAATTTTCCGCTATCCACCATATCTATAAATATTGTTACTATTTCGCTCTGACAACTTTGCGCCTTGAGATTATATAATACTTTTGGAGAATTAGGTATTTCTGGTGTATTATCATCGTTCATTGTGTCCCAACAACCTATACTTTCTTCGGTTATAGGGTCAAACGATTCCTTTAATAACTCATCAATTAAACCTGCACCAAGCCCATTACCATCTACAACAACAGCTTTGGCATTATACTTTTTAAATATCTGTTTTACTTTAATTGCTTGTGCTGTGAAGTTTAATATATTAGGAATTTTAATAATATTTACAACATCAATAGACACAATTCTACTTTTATCCGCACTTCTTCTCACTTTACCAACAACAACAGATGATTGGTTATTTGATGTCTTCTGACTTCGTGCTACGTCAACACCGAGATAATATTCATCTGTTTCATTCTTTGATTCTATTACTGCTTCTGTAAGAGTACGACAATTCATCAATCTATTGATGTTTACTAATGCTCCATCAGAACAGCCAACCCATTCTTGTTCATAGTTTTGCGCAAAAGCAACAACTGATGAATTTTTCTTTTTTGAAAGTATTTTGCTTTTATTACTTCCTCTTCCATACCAACACGGAAGTTGCCAATTACTTCCAAGAACAATTTTTCCTTTTAAATTTTCCATATCATCAATCATAGTAATACTGCGCTGATATTCGTCAGAACCTCTAAATCCTGCTGTTGTAAAAAAATGAATTTGCTGATTTAACTCCATAGGGTCAACGATTGCCAGTTTTCCAACCGTAAGTCTAGGGACTTCAACGACAGGTTCAAGTGCATCTTGAAATAATACATTGTTCAACAAAGCCGATTCCTCTATCTTTAAACGTCTACGTCTCTGTCCTTTAGTAGACTGAGCATTGGCAATAGCATCAATAGTTGAACCATTTTTAAATTCAATAAAAGCATTACCTTTAGAAAATTTAGGGTCATCTTGGAGTTCATTTTTTAATAACGGATATAATTTTGATATTTCATTCCATTTTGCTTTAAGTAAATCCGCAGCATTTTCTTTTGTCTGGGCTGACAATGCTAATTCTATATTTGGAAAAAGCATTGCTACAACAACCATTGATAAAACCTCGTCAAATGTTTTACCATAACCACGAGAAAATACCCCGTACATACTCATAAACCTTACATCACAACGTAAAAATATACGTTGATCTAAATGCAAGTTTATACCACCAGTTTCAGGTTTCATCAAGTCTAAAAGCAAATCAGGATAAAATTTTGCCCAACTTATAAAATTATAATAGTTATGAAGATTTTTACCAAAGACACTATCACTGTTTTTTTCAAACTCTTTTATTCTCTGTTCGTTCATTCGTCATCACCATTTTTATAATCTTTTGGTAGTTTTATAAATGTTTCAACAGAGGGTCTATTTTTTTCAGAGGTATCATCTGTAAAAATTCCGTAGGGGTCTCCATACTGAGATAAATAATCATCTTTCATCTTATCATAAAAAGCGTATACGTCTTTATATTCACATAATGGAAGTCCTTTAAGCCTGCGACAATAGTTAATATAGCACCAAATAATAAAATCTGGTGCATCATTAGGCTGATATCTAAATCTTGGTAAGATTTCAACAATATCTACTGCTTGCTCACAGGCTTTGGATATTTCAGAGATACAAGTTACACCACCTTGTAAATCAGCTTGTGTGAGTTGTTTAGGCGTAAGTTTTGCTTTGTCGGCAGCTTCTTGCGCAGCTTTGTTCCATTTGTCGGCGGACCCTACGTCCCCTTGTGCGGTAGCTTCCTCTTCTTTTACTTTAAAACGTACATATGTAGCAAGTGCCTCTTCGTGTAAATTTGTTTGTATAGAATAATTTTCTTTCAGTTTGTTAAACTTTTTAACCATTTTTCTATACTGTGTTTTTGTATATCCATCACCAAACAAATCTAAAACATCATCGGTTACTACAAAATCATCAACTTGCTTTACATACACTTCCTCATTCTTATTAACAGTCTTACCAGTTGTTGTAACCGCCGAAGAAACAGTTTTACCCTGAGACAAAAGATTTATAGAATCGAGAAATCCTAATTTTGAATATTGCGGTAAAGTTCCTATATTTTTAAAATAACACCCTATAATATCAGTTCTGCCTTTTCCAAGTTCAATCGATTTTTGTACTTCTTTTATGGCAGAGTCCAAAGCTTCAGGAACATATGGTTTATCCATTAACATTAATTTCTGTTTGAACATTTCAACGTTTATAGTTCCATCTGAATTACAAGAGCCTGTTTTAATGCAATTCTTGCATACATCATAAGTTTTGCCATCACTCGAAACAGATGACGTTTTAGAGGGTGATGATGAACTCACAACATAGAATTGTGATAAACTTTTTTCTTTTCCACATTCACGACAGATTTTTTTGCCAACAGGCGGTTTAGCACGTTTCTTTTGTGGCATTATCCCACCTCCAATTCTTTATTATCTATCTTCATTGCAATTCTCTATTTGTTTGGTCATCCTCAATTCCTAACACGGAACATCAGATGCAATAAAAGCACCATTTTGTGATGAATGGTGCTTTGGTTTGTATAATGTGGGTAAATCACTATGTCTTTTAATGTGTCTGCTGTGAGACGGGGTTATTTTATATCAGAAAATCCCTTACTGTTTTCCTGTTTGTTTACACCGTCAGCAGAAAAATATTTATCGAAATCATCAACAGCCGAGTTATCGTTGTATATTTTAATCATTTCGACCGACTCCCACTGAAAAAATTCACGAATTACTTCAGCAGGGAGGTTATTTGCCGACAAATTAGAACATACATAATGTCTCAAAGAATGAAAATAAAAATCTTCTCCAACAATTTCAGAAAATTCATCAGTCCAATTATCAACACTTTCACGCTTAACACAGCCATCTTTGCATTTCTTAACAAATACCCATTCTGATTCAATGCCTAATCTTTCTCGTTCAGTTCTCCAAAGGTCGATATATTTATCAACCTTTTTCATTATGTATTTGTTAATCTGCTTGCCTAACTGACCTCTGCCCTTGGCTCTTATCTTGTCAGTTTTATAAAGACAGCCAAATTCAAGATGACTTTCATCAAAATATTCCATGCGCATCTGAAGAAGCTCGGCTTTTCTCATTCCAGAATATGCACAAATAGCTATTGCACAAGCCTTTTCATATTCTTTACGTTCTACAAGAGTATTAAGCAAAAATTCAACTTGCTCATCTGAGAGAACAGTCTTTTCTCTTACAGCTTCATTTGCAGGGGATTCAATTTTCTTAATAATAGACCTAAAATCTTTATATTCATCTTCATCATCAAGAATATTTTCTATAAAATTACTCATTGAACTCAAAGCAGACTTTACACGGCGAACTCTTTTAGGACTCCAATGCCATTCATTTATAGCATAATTCTGAAATTTTGCTATTTCACGCTTAGTTAATTTTATAAAATTTTTATTATTGTTAAAATCAATATTCCACACAAAGAATATATGTAAATCATTCCTATAGGCATTAAGCGTTTTAGGAGAACGGTCAACAGAGGCAAGATACTCCAGAAATTCATTCATAAGCCAAGTATTATTTTCATTGATTTCTGCTATCTTTTCCTCAGTTGTTATGTGGTTATATACTGTTGTTCTTGCCACTCTGTCACTTCCTTTCGTTTATATTCATTTAATCAATTTACATTTGTAATACAAGATTATGGCATCCACATTAAGTTGGAAAACCAATATGGAAATATCTATTATTTTGTAATATTTTAACAAATTATCTGCAGTTTTTTCTATAGCCTTTAATTGCAAAAAACTATTGTAAATATTATGCAAAAGTGATATGCTATAGATATCTTAAGATATTACATACAAACCAAGCATAGTATTTGAATTATTCTAAAGATGGATAAAATACAATTTTACAATAACAGAAAGGATGAATAATATATGGAAACAAATAATTTAATTAATGCAGGAAAAAATCTTTTAAACAACGTGACTAATAATGACGGAATAGTCAAAGACGTTTATAGCGATGCGGTTAAACCAGCCGCTCAAGAAATGGGTAAAGCACTTGCCGAACCTGTCAAGGGAATATCAAGAATTGGCAGATTAATTAATGCGATATGTTCACCGATTGATATTTGGATATTAAACAAAGAGCATTCTGTAAAAGAAACAGCCAAATTATTAGAAAAAAATTAGAGAAAATACCTGATGAAGAAATAGTAACACCGCCGAATTATGTATTTGTCCCTGCACTTCAGGCTATATCAGTATCAATAGACAATGAAGTATTAAGAGATATGTATGCTAATCTTTTAGCAAAATCTGTTTATGCTAAGACTTCAGCACAGGCACATCCAGCACATGTCGATATAATTCGACAAATGGATCCAATTGATGCAATTATTTTTAAAAGTTTTAGCGAACACCAATTTTCCCTGCCTATAAAAGAGTTTAGTATAGTTAATAAATCCAATGACTTAGTTCTCCATAGCAATGTTTATCTTACAGATTATGATTTGTATGATGTTCATACTATTTCAGTATCATTAGACAATTTAATTAGATTAGGATTGCTTTTTAAAATGGATAATCAACTATTTGACGAATCTCTTTATGATAATATTGATAAAAATCCTAAAGTCGTTGAATTCTGTAATAAGGAAATAGCAAAGCTGATTACAGATACAGTAAATCAATCAGCAATTTACGAAAATAAAGTGTTAGGATTAACCACATTTGGTATTTCTTTTTATAACACTTGTTGCAAGGATATAAATATGGACCATTAATTTGCTCTATTTTTCCGTATTCCACAAATAATAGTTAAAGCTGCAAGAACAAGGTCTTTTAATGCATACATAATTACAGATATAATTATCGTAAAACCCAACCATATCCAAAAACTACTAAAAATATATTGTAAAACTTCAAGCATTATAACTATCCTTTCAGTATTGTTTATTCGTGATTATCTCAAGCATTTATCATATATCTCGTTTTGTACACCAACACAGAACGGGATATTTTTATTTGTTTTCAGTAAGAAAAACAATTCCCACAATTATGCCTGCAATACGACCTTCGCCGTACCTCCATTATCTTCTTCAATATTCAGCCACCAAGACGATAAGGCTGAACTATAGGTAGCGACCCTATAGCTTCTTACCGTAGATTACTCTCAAAGCTTGCGTGTAATTGGTTATACACAAATTTCACCAGTCATTCAGCATTTGAAATTTTTTAAAAAATCATCAAAAAAGAAAAGATTTGTTCCCAATACTGTCATATGGCTACTTTTACCAGCGACTTACCTTATAGTCTGATTTCTCAGACATCAAAACAGACTGTGTTGTTTTGGATTACCTTAGTGACTTTGCGATTCCACTCGTTAGTATAAGGCTTATTCTTCACAGAAGCGTCTATTGCCACAGCGATAAGTTCTGTACCTTTTGAAGCGATAACTCTTAGCACCACGACTAAATTTGAGGATTTCCCTCTCATCTTGCATACTTTCATAATACAAAGTTGACTTGCTTATAGAACTATCATTCCATAAACATTCATTATAATCGTGTCCCGAAAGGTTGACAACCGTTTTCATCGGGGTTATTGCAAACATAATTCTAAAAAATATCTTCTCATAACCATTATGGTAGGGTAGAGTTTAATGTCGTACCACCCTCAACTGGACGTACTATTTGTTCAAAGAGTGTTGGTTTCACTTCATATGGGTGCGGAAGTTGGCTCTGCCCCAACGTTCTCCTGCCTATGAAACAAGCGAGATTCTGACTTCTCCACTCCGCAATAAAAAAGACAGTGAGCCGCTATTGCGACCCACCGTCTTAACATTTAATCATTCTTCGATAGAGAAAACAGTTCCAAGACCATCAAGATAATTATACATCTTAGTGCTGATATCAGAAGCTACATAATAGAAATCTGATTCACTACCAAGGTACCTACTAGTTTCATCATTCCAAGCCTTCTCGACCCAAAGTTCAGGAATATTATCGTGCCAAATGACATCAATATAATATTCACCGCCATAGTCGTAGAAATCATAGTCAAGGAGCTGAATATCTATGTCGTCAATATTCATCATTGCCTTTATAATCGGCTTCACAATATCTCCCTGTACTACTACAGACACGTTTGGCTTGCGTTTGACATCATCAAGTATATCACCAACTAACATTTCTGTTGTAGGATATGTATTGTGGGACTTTACTTTTAACATATAATCACCCCGAATTACTTACTTTCAGCGACAGTATCCTTGAACATCTTACCTGCCTTAAATGAAGGCACATTCTTCTCTGCTATTTCAATAGGCTTTCCCGTAGAGGGATTCACACCTGTTCTTGCAGTTCTCTTATGCTTTTCAAAAGCACCAAAACCGACAAAATTTACTCTCTCACCAGCAGCGACACAATCAACAATAGTATCCAGAATTACTGTAAGTGTTTCGTCAATCTTTTCCTTAGAAAGCTCTGAGTTCTCTCTAACCTTTGTAATAAATTCAGCCTTTGTCATATATTTTAATTTCCTTTCAATATCAATAAATTTTAATCTGCCATTAAACTATAAATACACCTATCAGAACCATCATAAACAATAAAGTTTTGGCTTGGCTTTGTTATCTTACGCAATGAAACAGCGTAATCATCACTTCCACAAAGATTACCATTTACAGTAACAAACACATCACAATCGTTTATATCCTTATAAGAATGTGTATGCCCAAGGTGAATTTCCTTTGGAAGTTTCTTATATACATTTGTAAAATCAGAAATTACAGTAGTAAGTTTATCATTTTGACCGTGTGCAACACAAATTAAATCTCCATTAATTTCATAAGATGCAAAATCAAGACCGTGAGATGTAATGAGAGTTACACGCTTATCAAGTCTAAGCCTAAGAAATTCAGGAATAAGCATCTCGAAATTTTCAGCTGTTGCACAAGCCTTCTTATCAGCAAAGCAGCGTCCATGATTTCCTAATGTAGTGACAACCTTAACATTCTCATAATATGGGATAAACTTATTTATAACCTGTGCAAGAAGTTCAGAAATACCTACTATCTGAGTGATAATATCAGCTTCTTCAACATTTCTTGACGATATATTTATAATTCCGTCCAGCATATCACCATTTATTTCAACAATAAGGTCTGTTACGCCGTGTTTCTTGCTCTTAGCAATAATCTTATCCGCAATGATATTAGCACGTTCAACAGCAACATCTAAATCATAATAATTCCACTGATTATCTATTAACTTACCATAGTGCCAATCTGAAAACTGTGCAATACCATAAACTCTTTCTGATTTTGTGCTTGACTTAAATTCATTCAACTTAATAGGTCTTAAATTCTTGATTTCTTCTTTGAGAACATCTGTAAGTGTTTCAAATCTTGCTTCATCACGCAGAATTTTTCTCTTTTCTCTGAGAATGTCTGCATTTTTGCAACGTTCTTTATATACTTCGTTTCTTAAAATTTCAAGACGTTCCTGTTCCTCAGTAGAACAACCCTCGGCAATCTTATTGACGAAATATTTATATACAGCATACCCACCATAGCGACCACCAGTAAATGATTTTCTAAGTACATCTGGGTGAGTATTAGTATTTAACTCATCAACCATATCCACCCAAGTTTTATTGTTCAGAGGATTATCCACTTTGTCTACAAGGTATTCAAGCTCCTCTTCGTATGTAGAAAAATTTATATTAAGTCCTCCCTTTACAGTTCCTCACCATAAGAAACTGAAATCTTAACATCGGGCTTGCCTACAAAATCCTTAATAAAGTCAGCAAGTACAACAGGCTCTTCCATATCTTCCACCTCGATAGTAATTATACCGTCATCAGTAGAAATCAGACCCTTCACGTCACAACTATATTTTCTATTAATTTTTGAAGCCATTATAAATATCTCCTTGCATTATTCTAATTCATCTGCATAGTTACTTATCCAACCACGATAATTATGCGTGAGCTGACACACAGCACACCTTTCATCTTTTGCAAAATGATTAAGATAACGTACAAAACCACTGTTCTGAGGGTTACTATATAAATCAATCTGTCCTGAATGACCTATAACAACCACCTTACAATTATCGTGTATTCTTGTAAGCACTTTTTTCAATTCATCGGTGTAATAATTCTGTGCCTCATCGATAATTAAAATTTTATTTTCAAAATTACAGCCACGCAAAAACGTGTGTGTCATACATTCTATATATGCAGTACCATTCTTTTCATTCATTATGTCTGAATACATAGCCGTATTTAGGTTTACACCTATCTTTTCCAAGGCTTGATAAAAAGGCTCAAAATAGGGTTCACTCTTCTCTTCAATAGAACCCTTGAGGAAACCCTGTTTCTGTTCTTGTGTAGGAGCAGCAATGAATACAATACCATTATACCTTCCAAATTTAACAAGCAAATCTGCTGTTGCAGTAGCTATTGTTGTTTTGCCTGTTCCTGCTCTTGCATTACAAAACACTATAAGTTTATCTTTATTCCAAATAGCATCTCTAAATGCCTTTTGCTCATCATCAAGCTTTAATCCAAAGAAAGGATTATTTTCTAATGTTTCTGGTGGATTGTCATATGTAATAGAAATTGATTTTCTTCCCATATCAAAGCACCTCGTCCAAGGAACAATCTACACCAATAATATAGTCAGTAAAACCATATTTCTTTGCTTCATCAGCATAAGTGTAAAATTCTACACGATAATTTTCGTCATATTCCTTTTCAGTGAGGTTACTGTGCTCAAGAACATATTCCTTAATTCTCTGCTCACGCTTTTCTTGAAATTTAAGCTGGTCTTTACATTTTGCAGAACTATCCCATACAAAATTCTGTCCATCGTGAAGAAGAAAAGTTGCATTTGGCATAGCATAACGCTTATGTCCTGCAAGACCAATAAGAAATCCCATACTATACTGATATGCAAGGTTTATCGTATATACGGGCGTTTTACTGCTTAGAATAACATCTATAATTCCAAATCCATCTATAACAGACCCTCCGACAGATGTACAATACAGGAGAATTGGCTTTCTTTCAGATACAGCAATATCCTTATCTTCAACATTAAATCTTAAAATTTCATAAATTACATCGTGAGCTGAGATAGCTTCAATTTCATCATTGAGATAAATTTTTCTCTCTGAATGTGAACTCATATCAAACAAGTCCGTATATTCACAATTTACAGTGAGATTTGCATTTTCCAGAGGTTTCTTAACATCAATCATATTAAAGTGTTCCTTAAAAATAAGTTACTGCCACCTGACAGCCCTATGCTTTCGCATAGGATATTTGGTTTTTATACTGTCCCACAACCGTACCTACTATAAGAAAAGAAAAGAAGATAAAATATATTTTCAGGAGGTATATATTTATAAAAGAGTTTGTAAAAGGAGATGAACCACAGTGGCGTGTGGATATGGTAGGTAGGGTTCTGGGACAGTAAGGTAGGGGAGTGCGATACTTACTCAGTAATTGACTTCATACTGACGTTTCTGAGCTTTGCCAAAGCAATAAGATTTTTCTTTTCTTCAACGAGATAATACTTTCCACGACCCGATTTAGTTCTGAGAGTCTTATGAATTTCTACATTAGGAAGTATCTTTCTGAGTTCCTGTGCTTCAGCCTTTGAAATTGCGATCAAATTTTTAACCACCGTTCATTATAATTTTTTGTTAAATATGTCAATTTACACTTGACTTACTGTGTGATATAGTATATATTGAGATAGTTTTGCTATATCACCTTATCATATAGTAATAAAAATCAAAAATACCCACAAACCGCATAAATACGTCGTTTGTGGGTATTTTCTATATTAAATAAAAAAACGGAAATTACTTCTTTTTTCTCTTTCTATCGTATTCCTTCACATATTTATCTTGACATTCACTACACCTCTTCTTATTTTTTACTACACCGTTAACTTCAAATTCCTTACCACAATCACAACAAACAATAGTTTTTATATTCTTTTTCTCATATCCTTGACACTTGTCACAATATATTTGATGATTAGATTTCTTATAAAACACATTATTGCATTTATTACATCTATTGATTCTCTTATTACCAGTGTACCATTCAAACCAGTATCCAATATTATTATAATTAGTTATCTCAAACGCAACCTCACTAGCGTCATCGCCATAATCAATCTGTTCTATAAAGTTCATTCTGATACAACCACGACTGTAAAGCTGTAGATAACCTCTCTTGGCAAGTTTTGAAATGAGGTCTATATTTATGTCTATCTTGTTTGAAATATTACTTATTTTCTTCAGATCGGAATATCTTGATGTCCCACCTTTAAAATAAATGTTATCATAAGGCTCGTCTGGCTTCTTGATTTCAAGGTATTCTTTGTTAAGTTTATGTACTATAAGCAACGTAAATAACAGTTTCTTTTCATCAAGGGTCAGTTCTGCTTTATTGAAATAATCAACCTCACAATTTAAAACTGGAATACTTTCTATTGTTATTAATTGATTTTTCTTACAAGTAGAATAATCTATCGCCTTATTAACCACCTTGTAGTATCTCATTCTGTGATAATCTTTGAGATATTTCTCACAAATATTATGTAACTTATTTTTTCTATCTTCCTTTTTTTCTATATCAAGAACATCACGAAGATAGAGTGCTACAAGTTTAATTTCTGTGTTAAAATACTTTTTAGAAAATCCGTGTTCAATTATGTTTTTAGCATAGTCTAAATCTTTATATTTAAATTCGTTCATATGTCAACCTCCAGTACAGAATAATTTTCACCTAAATATGTAATATCACCGTTTTTATCAGGCATCGGAAACATTACAGTAGAAATATCTTTTTTTATTCTCGTGTAAATATATCTACCAAACATTTCCCACATAATGTCTTTACTCTTTTTGGGATTATTGATGTAAAAATAGTCAATTACACAATTTAAAGTCTTCTCAACATTTCCTATTGTAAGCATGATTTCTGAGGTGTATTTTGAAAAATCAAAAATTTCTCGTTTATCCTTATCCTTCTCAGCGTTTTCAAATTGTACCTCTCTATACAATAACAAACATTCATCTATAATATCTGATATAGTATTATATTCAGAGTTATTATATTCTACGTCATATTTTAACGTTGGAAGAACCTCGCTTGATGTTTCTTCTTTGATTTTTTTTGAAATTTCAAAGTTAATACCCTCTATGTATTTACAAAGCAAATTCATTGGACTATCGCTCATTGTAACAGGCATATACTTATAATAATTATCTAAGAAAGTCATTTGTTCTGGGGTCTTTTGACTTAAATCAATTAAAGACTTTAAGGAAATGCCAAAACGCTGTTTGCAAGCTGTTTCATTACTATCAACATATTTATCATACTTCTTCTTACAATCAGGGTATCTGTATCTAAAGAAATATGGATATTTGTCAAGAAGAATACTGTTATAAAACCTTATATTCTCTATATTCTCTGGGGTATAGCTGTTCTTTTCAGCCGTTTTATCATCAGTTTTTCGATATTCAACCCATAATTTTGGAATACCCTTAACCTCTCGTCCCAGTTTAGTCTTATCAATCTGACAGCTCTGTGCTTTACAGCACTGAATTAACCTTGAATATGTAATTCTCCACATATCATTATCTTTGCCATATTTATCTTCAATTTCTTTAAGTAAAGCGTAAGCATTACTACTCTTATTTGTTATTTGACCAATAATTGAACCAAAACCAAACTTGTCGGCATTCTGAATATCTTCTTTTGTAAAAATTTTCTTTTCAGGCTTTGGAGCATCATACGTCATTGTTAATTCATTTCTGTAAACACCCTTAATAATTGTGGGGTCAGACGTTGTTGCTAAAATATCAAGATCAAAATCTGCACCCCCGAAATTCTGCACTGTATGACCAAACCAATTTATTATAATGCCAGTTTTGCAATACCTGTACCATTTCTCAGTTTCAGCATTCTTTTTTAAATTCATAACAACGTGTTCCGATCTGAAAGTGAGGGGAGACCTCATACCGTCTACCTGTGTTACGTTGCGCTCATTCCAATAGTTTGAATAAAATTCATCTTTATCAAGTAATCCAGTTGGTTCAATACCACAAACGTGTTGCATATAAGCATATGGGTCAGATACTAAAGTCTGAAAATTACCCTTGACATAAATATCACCCATGCAACCCTTTTTTATTTTATTCTTTATCAAATCCCTTATTTTTGTACGAATAAACTTATCATTCTTCAAATCGGGATTTACCACAAGTGACTTCAACCAATAATTATCACTACTTCTCAAAAAATTGTTTATGCTTTCTTCTGTATTATTTACTCCAAGCAAAAACAGCAACATATATTCAAAGTTATCATATGAAACACCCGTTATCCAATCAACAAAAGGCTTGCATAGTTCCTTTATATCAGTTTCGTTCAAGTTCAAAGTCTGTAAGAACTGATAATTCATCTTTAGAATGTTTTTGCACTCTTTAGGTGCATACTGAGGAATACCCCATTTCAAACCGTTTTTGTGGCATTTTTCAAGGTAATCATCAACACCATCATAACAGTTCCAAAGCTTAAACTGCGATTCAGAAATAATAATGTCGTAATCTCGAAGATCGGCTTTTATATAATTTCCGTTTTCATCTTTGTAAATCGTATCTACTATGTAATTACCACCGTTTACTTCTTCACAAAATTCGTGAATGGGGAACGTACAAAGCATACCCTTTATAAAGCTTTGCCTTAATCCAAATTGTGAAGGTATATAATCTAATCCTAACTCATCCGCCCATTTCTTAGCCTGTCTTGGAGATATAAGTCCCATTCCGTCAGTTCTGTTAAAAGTCTGTGTAATAGTCTTATCTTCTACTAAATCATCGGTGTTTCCTGCTATCTCAGTTACAAAATGTACGTCAAAGGTATCGGTATTTTCAAAATCTTTAACCACAATAAACTTTGGCTCACTTACAACCTGAGTTGCAGAGCTGCTAAGTCCAAAGTATGCGTTATACTTACTCGCAGCAAGAGGAATATTCTTGTTCCTGTCATTATCAAGTCTGTGAATTACTTCATCTATAATATCATCTGGACAAACCACAATAGTTGATTTACGAGCTTGCCCAGCAGAACAACTCAACCTGTGATAAACCTTACCGTTTATTTCAACGCCATTTTCACAAATATAATCATAATCTTTTGTGCTTTCCATAACGATAGTTATATAATCTTTTACATATAGCATATCGTCTATTTCAGATTGTACTTTGTTTCTGTTAACAACAATCTGTTCAACGTCATCTTTTCCAAGAGATTTTGAATTTGAAAGCTTTTTATCATAAATTTCTCTTTCTGTATATGATTCTTCAACCTTATCAAAATCAATAATCTGTCCACGGACTTCTCTTATTGTACGAAGCATCTGACTATCAGCCAATGCAATTACACATTTTAATTTTTTAGCTTCGTCAAATTCCATATTAATTTTATACCCAAATTCCTTCAGAAGCGAAGATTTAAATTTCAGTGTATATATCTGTCTCATGTGTTATCATCTCCTTAAATCATTACTTTGAAAACCTATTTACGTTTTCCCATTTTAAGTCAAAATATTGATTTGCTATTTCAGGAAAGTCATTTTCAATTTGTTCAAGATACCGCATTGCAGCACATTTTGTTTTTGTTCTTAATTGATTTGATTGACAAAATTCTCTGAAACTTTGCTTTTTGAATTTAGATGGCTGATTGCACCACCATGCAACAGCATTATATAATCCTCGATATGGATTAATTTCGTAATCTTTATACTTCATTATGTATGGCAAACATCCATATTCCATAAGAATTTTTATCCTTTTGAATAAATCCTCTATATCCTTATAATAAAAGGTTTCGTCATAATGATTTGGGTTATCGTGATTGAAAGCACAAAATGTATAAAATTTGATTACTTGATTTGTATGTCTTCGTATCATTTCGAGGCGATTGATTATAAGGTCTTTGTCTTTAATGTTATCAAAGGCGAAAATTCTATCGCCAATCCATTTGCATTTGAACAATACTTCACACTTTTCATCGGTAAGCAAACGCTCGTCCACTCCCTGCTTGAATTGAAATCTTTTACCTGTCTTTGATAACTCATTAAATACGTCTCTCCATTTAGGACAAGCAAGAATGTTATCGTCAAGCAAACAAATATAAGGTCTACTTTCATCTACAAATTCAGATAATGGACTATGCAATTCGCATCTCTTATAGTTTTTATTTACACAGAAAGAACATTGTCTAATGCAACCTCTTGTAGTAAAACCAATAGACCAATCTGTATAGTATGTAAGGTCTTTAGGTTTTGTCCCCTTGCTAATCTGTTGACTTACCCAATCATCATATAAATGATAATCAGGCATTATATGTTCAATGTCTTCTTCGAGCCTTGGAGATTTATCATAGTAAAATCCTGTGCCACCATATTGAACATTTGGCAGATTAAGAATAGGGTTATCCTTATAAAAATCAACAATATATTCTTCGGTCTTCATAGACTTATCTTCTGGTTCAAATGGTATTTCTGTATCCATAAAGACTTTAGAAATAGTAACTTTATCATATGTATCAAGATTCTCATAGTCCAGTTTAAGTTCAACATTCCAACCGAGTTGTTTGTAATATGACGACAACTTCATACACACAAGATTGGGAAATCTATGTTTATTTCTGCCTATGAGGTCTGCATCTATAATTGCAAGTTTAATATTATCACTTCCTTATAATTAATAAAAATCTGTTTTTATCATACTTTTGCTCTTCCAATTCTTTCTTTAGCTATCTCAAAATATGTATCATCTAATTCTATACCAATAAACTTTCTTCCTGTATTCACACAAGCTACACCTGTGCTACCAGACCCCATTGTAAAATCTAATATGATAGCACCCTCATTGCTAAATGTCTTTATCAACTCTTCCAATAATGCAACTGGTTTCTGTGTGGGATGTAAATTAGATTTTAGACAATCCCTCTGAAATTTCCACACCTGAGTAGGATATCTCCACCCAGTATCTATGTATTCTGTAACCTTATGCTCCTTATTGTCCGATAACTTACCGATAATACCATTCTTTACTTTGTTTGAGCGTGGTTTACCCTCATATTTAATCATCTGTGGATTATATGTAGGCTGTTTTTCATAAAATATAGATATAGTTTCTACCGTTTTACCAACTCTTCTTTTAACCTGCTGAATATTAGTCAATCTTTCCTTTTCCCAATAAATATCATATTTGTAATCTTTCAGATTAGACATTCTCAACTCGGAGGCAAAAGGCTCTTGCCCAAATAATATAATTGGACTTGTAGGTTTAGCTATTCTTTTCAGCTGCTTCCACATATCATCAAAAGGAATTATAATATCCCAAGAGCAAGACGTAAGATTATACGGTAGATCTGTTATTATGCAGTCAATACTTTTATCAGGTATATTATCCATCAAGCAAAGACAATCGCCGTGCCAAAGCTCTATATCATTCAGTTCTATCACCTTCTTTGCTGTTCTGTATCAGTCTCCATAAATCCTCCAATGTCTCAGAAGGTACAACATTATTGTTTACATCAGTGACTTCCATATCTTCCTTAGTTCCCCATTCTTTCTCGTATATATACCACTCTATCCAACTCTCATCATCGCCAACAATATCAGCAATAACTTTTATAATGGGGAACAATGATGTATCATCAATAAATCTATCACTAACGTCTCCAAATAACTCATTAAGTTTGTCATAAACACTCTCCAATGAACAGTATCTTTCCTTTATAACAGTCATAAGTTTTATAAAATGTTCTTTATTCATTTTTATTATTTCCTTTATTCAGCCTAACAACAAAACAACCATCATCATTATTATATGTAAAATCAATATTTTCAAATTTCATAACTTCCTGTATCTGTGATAGATGAAATAAATAAGCAGTCTTACCTTTCCTAATCTCAGACAATGTATCATTTATCATATTGACATAGTATTTATCCAATGTGTCACCATCACAAGTCATCTTGTATCTATTATTAATAGGTCTTCTTATCAGCCTCTTGTCGTGCGATCTACCAGTATTCATACGAAGGTTGAACGAGATACTACTCATAACTTCACTCATATTCTCAGGAAAGTAATTTGTACAACAGTAGGGAAGACCCCTACTGTTACAATTACTATAGCCACAAGTAGAGCAATCATAGTGTAGCCCTACAGAAGCAAATTCTTTGGCAAAGTTCATACTTCACCACCTGCTTCCACAGTGCCAATTTCCATAAGCTGATTTACAGCCTTGACAAAATCACGCTTTATATCATCAAACTTGGTTACAAGGTTCTTCTTACTCTTACAACTTCTGCGTGTCATCAGAGCCTTCCAGCTTCTATCGGAGCGCATAACTTTATAAACTCTCTTATATGTATAGGCGTTATTTACAGATGTATCGTGATACAAATCAACAAGTGGCTTTATAATTTCTTCAACTGTAAGAGTAGAATAGTCTATAATTGATTTTGACACGCTTATATTATTATTTACTTTTAATTTTGCGTTTGTATTAGAAGTATCTAAAACGGGAACGGGATTATTCATATCTAAGAACTTATGGACACTCTTTGCAAACATTTCCATATAAGTTGGAACATCTGCAACAGCATCAATAGTTGATACATTATCAACCTTATACTTATTGCAAAACTGAGTCATAGCGTGGATTTTATCAAATCCATATGTAGAAGCCATATCATCATAAATAAACTTGTATGTTTCTGCAATTGGAATGTCTATAATTTTTGATAACGATGATACTAAAGGTGTAGCAATATTTCTCTTCCACGAAGAACAGTTTAATGGTGTAGGTGTAAGCTTCTTGATTTCTTTCTTAAGAGTAGCTACTTCATCAGGTAATGCTTCAAACTGATTCATCCTCGCTGACATATCCTGTATTGTTCTTGTCATTACTCCCATTATTGTTACAACATCTTTTACTCTAAAATAAGTATTAACCAATTCTCTCTGAACCTGCCAAGCCAAATCATCAGTAAAAGATTTTACAAGCATAAGATAACCTGACTCGGTGATAAGAGTAACATCATTCTGCTGACGCCTATCCATATCTCCAATCGCTGTCCGAAATTCGGACGGCGATATTTTATAAAAATCTTCACCTTCAATAAAATATTTCTTATTATCATTAAATCTCTTTCTTGCAGTTCCATCAGGTCTCTCGTGAACCATATCAATATCCTTAAATGTCACTACTCTGATATTGTTATATTCTTTGATAGGCAAAATGTGATTACCTACCGTTATTGTATTTTCAACTGTTGCCACTGAATTTTCAATCATTTTTTATTATTCTCCTTTTCTTGTTCTATTGTCTTATATATCCCATTCCAATCAATAACATCTGATGTTATTATCTCTTCATCAGTTTCATAATTGTGTTTACTGTGAATATATTTCTTTCCCCAAGCTTTAAACTCTTTATACTTGGTATTATCATAGCTTCCATCGCATATTTTTATATACTCCAAAGCATCATTTCCAGTAAATACAATATTATCATTCCTTGTGATGTTTTTGGCTTTTATATTATCATCTCCTTATGATTTATAATAGTATTACCACTCACATCTCGTTCAGACCCACATCACTTATATCCTCTGAGGTAAGCCCCGTTTCAATAAATATGTTTCGAGCTGTCAGCAGGATATAGGTATATAATTCTGAACTAATCTGAACTGATTTCAGCCACTTTAACTTTAATAGTATAATTTCACCTATAAAAGCATAAAGTGTCTGTATCGTGTTCAGATTTGAGTATTTTAGTATCGTATTAATAATTTTCTATCTTAGATAGAATTTCATCAAGCCTATCATCAATCTTGTTCATATAGCCTATAATACCGTCAATTATATCGAGACTGCCATCGGACACTTTTTCTCTTACCATAATCTTACGACAACCTCTGACAAGAGCTTCAATAGAAGAATAGTAACCAATAGTATCCTCATAGTCTATTATCTCGCCAGTAGGCTTTCTTGTTTTACGGTCAATCTTCTTACGCTTACCACATTCTATAAGAATATACTGGTCTGAGTCTGCCGTGAAATAGAAATTGTCGGTTATTTTGATTTTATCAGCCATTGTTATTATCTCCTTTAATATTATAATTCTTTAATTGTATTTATGTATTTTTCATCAAGTATCTTAGTGAATAATTTCTTCAGCTCTGGAGTATCATCTACTATATCTATAGCATAAGGGTTATAGGTTATGTCGTGCTTCTCTATGTACTGTTGCTTGAACTTATCCACCGGCATATCATAATCTTCACGCATAGCCTTGTAGATTTCGCCATAAATAGTTCTGATACCATCGTTAGTATTATTGCCCATACGAGAAGCTAAGTGCCTGATCTGTATGCTCACATCAGTCTTCCATTTGGAGTATAACACTGGTGGTGTAATAGTAGTAAGCATTTGTGCGATATGAGAGATATTATTGGCTGCACTGACTATCTGAGTAGCGGTTTCTTTACTCATAGTAGGCGTATTACTCGAAGTTGCTTTATTAATGATAAGATTTTCAATAATATCATAACACCAGTCCATGAATTCATCGGCAACTGGCTGACGTGACCAACGGCAAATTTCCATTATACCTTTACGATTATATAGTATTCTCTCACGTTCAACATACCTATTGCCTTCTGTTAGTCCCAAAGTGAGGGTGGTTGAAAATTTATCAAGACGTTCTTTATGTTTTTGATGAATATTATCAATAGCTTTATTAGGATTGCTATATCCCAATGCTCTACCAATCTGTTCCCTTGTTACAAGGTATTCATCATCGGCAGTGTTCCAAAAATCACAGGGGATAATACCTTGAAAATTTTCTGTAGCCGAAAGCTTTAATGCGTTCATTTCAACATCTCCTTTAATATGTATATTTTAATTTCGAGCCTTTCACTGCTCCTAAGTATAGTATATACTGGAACTTTCAGTTTGTCAAGTGATTTTTACAATAAATCTTATTAATTACTTATTGCTTATAGAAGGAGCAAGTATAGGAGCAAATTCCTCAACCCTATACCTCTGTTTAAGTTCTTCCATCAAAGCCTTGATGTTATTCTCAGCTTGGTCATCGGGAAGTACATATATATTAGGAACATTTCTCGGCTCACCGTCTATGTAACAACTGCCAGTGGTGTATTTAATGAATAGATTGTGGTCTACAAACAAGTCTAAACAAGCATCTACTGTCTTACGAGACAAGTCTAAGTCCTTCACAGCACGTTCTATACTTCCGTAGAAGCCATAAGCTTGCTGTTCATTTTCGATAATACGTCCTCTAATATAGACATATACCTTTAGCAAAGTAGATTTACTCAGAGGATAGTTAATGCCAATTATGGTATCAAAAACATCGTAAGAGAGCTTGGTAAACATTTTTGTAGGAAGACTATAAAATTTATTCTCCAAATAGAATCCAACCTGACCTGTCACCGAGACAGAATCAATGCTCTTTCCATAAATCTGTGTTATTTCATTGCTTTCAACAAGAGTCAGTAGAACTTTACGCACATAAGCCAGAAAAGACTTGTTATGCCTATTAGCAAATGAGTACCCACATTTCTCACAAATCAAACTTATTGATGTAAAACATACCCCCTCTATATTAGAGTATCGTTCAAGGCATAGTTTAACCATTATTTTTTTATAGTCATTCTCATAGTAATCATTCAGATCAATAGGAACTTTATAAAAATAATTCAAAAATTATCAAACCCTTCCATTTTATAAATTTAAGTAGCTCACAGAAAGTGTGAGGTGTTTTGTCAATCACATCACAAAAAGTGTGAGATGAATTTCAAAAAACAGCAATTTTGCTCACAGAAAGTGTGAGTTCTACTGTAACGTAATTAAACAGATAACATTTAATTAAACAGATTAAAGAGTAGATTTGGGCGTTAATAATTTTTTGAAATATTTTTTCTTATTTTGCGTTTTGTGCTTCTCACTTTTATCACCTCCTTGTTATTGCGCAAAATATTTTTTTGCTTACTTCTTATTATAACATCTATTTCTACTTTGTCAAGTACTTTTTAACATTTGCTTATAATTGCGCTCCATAATTATTTTTTTAGACTCTGTATTGTTTAACCCCTTGCGTATTTCTGTCCAGCAAAGCTGTCCAGAAACGCCCCATTTCATTGGGGCTATACGCTTGTCCGAAAAAACAAGTTTTTCGTCCAGTATAAATTATTTATTTGCTCAATCAGACACTGAGACAACATGGACATCATATATAGTTCTTTCTTTTCCGTATTTATCTATAGTCATTTGTTTTTTATCAATTTTGAAAACCGTTCCAATATCAAGTATCAACTCACCATCTCCTGCATTGTGTTTTGAATTACTATCTTGTAAATCATTTCCAGCTATGTTACTAAAGTAACCTGTAAACAAATAGTTTGTACCTTTGGGGATTAAAATATTCATATATACATTTCGATAGTATGTGTAATCAAAAAGTAAAGTAGTGTACACAAATCCATTATGGTATAGATAATCCTCTGGATATCCTTTTTCTTTTGCCAACTGCATTTCATAATGAATAGATTCTACACCTCTATGAACAATTATGTCCTCCTTCAATGAGTGATTTTTTATTAATCTTTGTAAAAGTTCTTTTTGAAAAAGAATATCACCACTTAAATTAGTCCTTTGACGAATAACGTTATTAAGTGATGTACCTATACGATTAATTATTAATTTTTCTTTTTCGGTGATTCTTTCATATGGATTTTCAACTGCAATAAATTCGTTTATATCTTCTGCTGTTTTAAATTCTTTTGGCTCTTTTTGAAAATACATATTACTGCTCCTTTTATTTTTTTTCTATATTATATCACATATTATTATTTTTTACAAACCTATAATTTTAATGACCTTCGATTTATTTTAATAAACTTGCGATATTTACCTGATTTAAGATACTTCTGATGCCTTAGATATAGGTTTAATTTTAGATACTTTTGATTGATTTTTATAACATTCGGAGAAAGTATAGGTTTTATCGGTGTTTGAGCGATTTAGGGTCTGAATTGATTTTTGAAGTGCTTGAGTGTGATCTGAGGTGAATGAATTGTATTTTTAGATTTAGGTTTGAATACAGATGAAATATTATAATGTTATTTTTGAAGCTTTTTTGAGATACTTGTATCAGGCTTTGTGATTAGATTTGAGAGGTATTTATGCAGATAGGGTAATTTGTTGTTTGAGATAAGGAAATGAGCGTAGAGTGTGCTGTGGTTTGTCTAAGAGTATGTTATGGATGAAGATTTTAGGGTTTTGATATAGGGGATTTTTGAGATTGTTTTTATTGATCTGGAAGTGGAATGGACAGGGGAGTTTGTCGAAGAGTAGTACCGAATGATTTTGTGATATTTTGAGGGTTTGGTTTTGGGTGTGAAGAGTAAATTGATTTTTAAGTGTTGATTTAAATGTCAATTTAAATTTTTAGACGTGTGAATTGAGTGGAACTACTATAGCAGGTTTACAATATATTAACAAGTTTTTAAATGTAAACATACCCCCCTCTCTATCGCCAATCCTATGCCGTTTTTTCCCCAAACACAACATAAACAGAAATATTTTAGAAATATTTTTGATAACATTTCTTAATGAATTTTGGAGCTGATTTTTAGTAACATTTCTTGAAAAATATCAGTTATATTATATATTGTTGTGTCTGAATTGGTTGCGGTTACATATCAAATAATGACCATTGGTCAATTTTATTCTTACTGGTTCGCTGATATTTGTTAGATATCTAACAAATTATATTTAACAGTGTTAAATAATTAAAACCAAACCAAAGCATAATTAAGCAAACTAAAAAACAAGAGAAAATAGAAGCATATACAAGATATTTTAAAAATATCCTAATCCAGCACAATACATTTAAGTATAAAATTATGCTCATCAGGTAAGCTCGTCAGGCTCTCACTTAATTGTACAAAATAGCCAAATTTCACACCTTAAAACTATGCAATATTACAATACAAATACATCCAACAAATTACATATTTATTACCAAACTGTAAATGTCAATTATTGAATATCAATAATAAAGTATCAATTCGCAATAAAATTATATCAAATAACAACAAATCACGCACACACCATTTTAATACACCTGTTAGGGTAATTATACCACTACAAACAAAACGCCATACAGCGTATTTTAGCAGAATTCACGGCTATTTTATTAGCTTCCAGTCTGGTTATACAATATATACAATACACTACTGTTATAATTATACAATATATCTATTGACATTTTAATATTACACGTTCTAATTGTGTTTGGCTGTTAGCTCCGACGCTTCCACATATACTTTATTACATTAAAGTATATTATATTGCTATGATTATAGCACATTATATATTATACTGTATTCAGTCAATGTTCATCGGTCAGGCAGTATTACACAACACACCATATAAACAAATATACACGCTCTACAGCAACGTTATAAACAATAGTATAATTATACTACTGCATATATTAAACGGCTGTATTGGCGTGTATGGTGCGCTATAGTGATATATTATCGATTATATTCCTCTGTCGGTATATCATTATTTATAATATACAACGCTGCATTTATAAATAATGACTGTTTGCTTATATTCATATCGTTACAATATTTTTCAATAATTTCATAATCCTTCGGCTTTATGCGTAATGCTGCATTTCTGTAGTTTTCTTTATTATACTTATTGTTATAATCTGATTTGTTATACATTTTGTATCATTCCCAACTATAATATTTTGTGCATTATTATATGCTGTTTTTCTAAATTTGTGATTATAATTCTTAAATTTGTGCAATACCACAACGAATATGTATTATATACAGTATATTCAACTGTTTATACATCGTTTTATACTTATATTTTGTTGTCATTTTGCACAATTTACGTCATAATGCACAAAGCGACTTACTTTACACCTGCGTTAATGTGTGCTATAATATAATTACAGTGAAGGAAAGGAAAACGAAAGTTAAACCTAAACTTTACAAGTAAATAAGAAAGGACGGTAATACATAATGTCAGACTATGAAAATGCCGATACAGAGTACACCACATACTCATATATCGGCAAGGCTGACGGACGTGAATATGCGACTTGGGAAGAAGCTCTTGAAGCAAATCCACGTAATTAAGCCGTAAGTTACAAGGGCAGAAAGTGACATCAAGGACGCCCTTGTAATTCATAGTCTAAGCATAACACAAAAAAACGAAATTGTCAAGTATATTTTTCAACTTGACAAATTGGAAAGGAATTGATAAAATGACTACAATAAAAGCAACATTCATCCAGGTGATCCGCTTCAGACTTTCCGAATTTTTCAAACGTAACAAGCGGAGAACAGAGGCAAAAGCCTGCACAATGCAATCAATTTAAAAGCTTAAAAGTAATTAATAAAATAATAAAATAGATTATGGAGGTACATATTTATGTATAATTATCTTGAAGCTATGAAATCCGATATAAAGGACTATATCAAAAACGAAATCAACACAACTAATTATTCCGACCGTGATGAGCTTGAAAGCGATCTGAATGATATTCTTTGGAACGAAGACAGCGTAACAGGCAACGCAAGCGGAAGTTACACATTTAATTGTGCTGAAGCTTTCGGGTATGTTGATGATAATATGGATTTACTTTCCGAAGCCTGTAAAGAATTGTGCGTTACTAATGAAACAGTAGGCGAAAAATTTCTTAATGAAGACTGGGAATATTTTGACGTAACAATCAGATGTTACCTTTTAGGTCAGGCTATTTCGGAAGCTCTTGACGAAATAGAAGACGATCTCGAATTTGCAGAGGAAGAATAACACAATCAAACTATAAACTATAAGCAAATGTTAAAAACAGCACGGTTAAACGGCTGTGGGCTGTTAGTCTCTTGCAATAGTGGGAGACAGCTAAACAAATAAAACGTGTATTTAATGGAGGTTTAAGTTATGACTATTAAAAACACATATGGAGAAAAATTCAATGTTATCCCGTCAACCTACAAGGAGAATGAAAACACATACAAATTAAACAGTATTTTCGCTGCTGGAATGTGTTACTATTTCTCAGAATGGTTAAACGATCATAACATAGCAGAGGATACAACCGAGGATGTAATCAGTAATATATGTGGACTCCGTGACGGATACAGACTTGGCATATATGATCGTTATTGCTTTGATGATGAAGACAAGCGTTATCAGATTAGTTATATATGGGCGTTGGAAAACGGCATTATTTACGCTGCCGTATATGATGCTATGGAAGATCGTTATATTGGCGATATTGAAATTAAAGCTTGAGGCGGTGGAAGCAATGATTAAATACATAGGAAACTATAATATTGACAATGAGGGCGAAGCGTGGGACGGTAACACACGTTATACAATGGTTATTTTCTCACGCTTTGACGAGAACGAAAAGGAGATTGAACGGAAATGTTTATATTTCCGTTGCACCGTTCCCGACTTTAAGACAGAGGAACAGATCACGGAATTTCTTAAAGGCAAGAAAAATAATCAGCGGATACACAATATAGCTATGATCTATCATTGAGGAGGAATAAACCATGAAAAATTTCAAACTTTGGATGGGCTGTCTCGGCAATGGAATAACCGTCTGCAATTCAGCAGTAGAGAACAACGGAGAATATAAGCACATATCAACGACAATGGAAAAATAAAACTGTATGTATCAGAGAAATATATTCCCGTTGAGGATATGCGGAGAATTGAATAAAGCAGGATTATGCTTTGAAGGGAGAGTTTAATAATGAAGGCAACAAATATAAACGATATTTCGATAATGAAAACACACTGCGACTGGATAACAGAACAGGCAAAAGAGCTTAAAGTTTTATTCTCTTACAAGTCGGAAAATATGGTTAAAATGAATAAAGCGAGAGTCTTATCAGACATTGACACAATTGCAGACTCATTAAGCGAATTGAAACTTTACATTGAGAGTTTGCAATAAAATAATTGTTTGGTGGGGTTATAAAAATGAAAAACGAATATAGACTTGAACAAAAAGACAATCTCATTTTTTGGATTAAAAGCTGGTGTCATGGAAAATATACAGAACAACAGCTTCAAGAAATGAGCATAGATAAACTTAAAGAAATTTATAATAACGTTTATTTTGAAAGAACGGTAGATATTGATGCGATACATTGTTCAGCGTTCCTTACTCTTGGAAAGAATGCGGAATAAAACAATACTTTGATGAGGTGAAATATATGTGCAACATTGAATTTAAAGCTGGCTATTATGAATGGAATGTATTTGTCGATGATGAATATTATTATACATTTGGAGATGGAATAACAGAGGATATTCCATATAATGCGAATAAAGATGATGTGGAAAATGCTGTCGATGTACTAATTTTTTGTATGAATTGTGATTTAATGAATAACGAAGAGTATAATGGCAGACTTCCTCTAAATGATGAACAAACAGCGGAATTAAAAAAACAAATGATAACAGAATTAAGTTACTATTGTTGCGATGTTAAAATTTAATGGCAACTGACATATACAATGATGAGGAGTGAAATATAATGAATAATAACGAATGTACAGAAATTTTCATAAACGCTATTAAAACAATAGCAAGTAAGTCTGCAAACCTTGAAAATCTTGAAAGCTATTTATCAAACCATTTTGATAAATGGATAAAACAATATGCAAATACCCCTTATGGTATCAACAACGGAAAAATTTCAAAGCTTTATATCAAACGACTGGATAACAATAAGACAGTTTGTAATTATGATAGAGGTTTTGATATTCAGCCAATGGAAGAAGTCAAAGTGTTCTATAATGAAATAATCAAAGAATTGAATTGAGGTGATAAAATGTTTATAATTTTTTTGATGATCTATCTTTTCGCAGGCGTATGCGAGGACATATGGCTTCAGATCAAAAAGTAACACGGAGGAAAAAATAAAATGAAAGCAAAAGCAAGAACAACAAAACGGAAAATAAATATTATAAACCTTGTAAGCACTGTAATATTATTGTATATCCTCGGAAGCTTCTTTGAGGTCAATATACATAATAAACTTGATGCTGATCCACTGGAAAATCCGTACAATGCTTTTAGCCTGTTAAGTCAGGCTATGAGCGAATAAATAAATGGAGGAAATTACTATGAAATTCGCTGTTGAAATAAAAATTGACAAAAATTATTACAATGAACCAGATTATGATTTCTGGGATTCCGATGCTTACCCTGAAGTAGAGGCAAATAACGTACAAGCAGCTATCGAAATGGCTATTGATAATTATCAGGATTCAATGATTTCTGATGACACTGTGGAAGATATTGACATTGACTACGAGAATGATATAATATATTATACTGAAAATGGAATTCCTTGTAGAGTGATGTTTAGCGCTATAGAAAGGGAAAAGGTGGTTTGATATGATCAACACATCGGAATTTTCAACTATTCTCACTGGATTATTCAGTGGGAATAGAGGAGAGGCACAACAAACTGCGGAGATCATCCGATATGACAATACATTTAGTCTATCGGAAGAATACGACAGAAGAAAACAGAATCGTTTAAATTATGAGGCGATGAAATTTAGCAAAAGCCTTGATTATCACTTTGCAAAGTGATATAATTAAATGTAGTAGTGTATGGATAAAATCACGATTTTGTAGGAGGAATAACTATGGACGCACAGAAAATTAAAGCTATGATGAATAAGGAAATTTTCAACAACATGAACGATCAGGGAGCTGCACAGGCTTTAAGAGAAATTTTCTTTAAATCAGAAAATGACTTTAATTGGGAAGAAATATACAATATAATGATAACTTTTATGCCTGAGTTGGGACTGTATGATGGCTATAAGGCAGAGAATATGGAATAAGTTATCTCTTCAACGGAAGTATACAACTTCCGCATATGTTCCGAAGTCTGCATGAGGACAGAGGGAAACTAAATAATACATAAACACAAAAACTGAAGATGATTAACAGGAGGAATTTATTATGACTATACAGGATTTTATGGAATTGCTTATTGACGGAGATTCACAGCACTTCAATGTCTATAACAACGAAAAGGAGGAAATTATATTTGATGGATTTGGAAGCGAGATGCCCGATGAACTTCTTGATGAGGAAATTTCTTCTATAGATAATGTTTATGGTGATAATGGAGATATTATCACGTTAAACATCAATTAAGCTGTCCGAGTAGCTATATCAGGAGGACGATTATGGATACGATCTATTATAACGGTCATGAATATCATAAAACATACGATCACGAAGCAGGTGGAACATATTTTGAATCTTATACAGCCGAGGTTGTAACAAGTTTGTTAGATGTTTATCCAGATGGAACTGTTAAGGGCGTATGGAATGGAAGACCTTTTCATCTCGGAAAGCTTGTAGGAAATCAGGTAATTGAAGGATAAAAATAATCAATAAAATTACTGTTTGATGAGGAGGAAAATTTAATGACTGCAAATAAAAACAACGCCATTTCGGCTGAACTGAAGGAAGAAATATACCGAGTATCATCGAAATTAATAGATACTCAGGGTGATATAAATGATATTTATAAATATTTGCTCAAAAGATTATTGGGATTAGGATATATATTTCCTTGGGAAAAAAGAATGTCTGCGGATACTCCGCAAACGGAATTAATGACCGAAGAAATATCTCAGACTATACAGGCTTTAAAGGAACAAACATCTGAAGTCGTGAATATGCTGGAAAAATTACAGGATAAAATTAAAAGTGAGGAAAATAACAATGAGACTTGATGGATTAGCAAAAACGGAATAAAAACTCCGTTTGATTGGAAGAGTTTTCTATTATATTAAATAAAACAATGAAAGGAGGTGTAAGAATGGAAGGACTAGAGAAACTTACTGGTAAGCAGGTTGTTGATTATTTTACAAATAAAATAGCGGAAGAAAGAAATATTCCAAAGCTGTTGGCACGGAAAATGGTTGTAACCGTTATAGCTGATGAAATTAATAAACGGCTCGGATTTTTCACGGAATATGGGGATGATGTGGAACTGAAATAATTTAATGAAGGTGGATTTTATAATGAGCGAATGGATAAGCGTAAAAGATAAGTTACCCGCAAAGGACGATTACAATGACTATTTAATAACCGATGGAGAACATTGCTATGTTGGTCATTATAGACACGATGCTGATGCGTGGGATAATTCAAAGTTGGGTTGGATTCAATGTACGGACGTTGTTACAGATAAAACGTATGAGATCAACATAACTCATTGGATGCCATTACCTGAGTTACCAAATAAGGAAATGATTATGGAAGATTTGTTTAGATATAAGTATGAACGTATCTCAGGAGGATATAGTTTTATTGATACTTTTGACGAATTGATTGAAGATATTAATAACGATTTTATTGAAGATACCGCAGAAGAAATAAAGGAATGGGCATTAAATTCTAAAAAGGGTGATGGATATAAAAAATATGGAGTATATATTTTAAATGTGGGAAAGAAAGTTAATATACAATAAAACGCAAGTTCACCGGAAGAAATAATAACGGAGATGATAAAAATGACAAAAATAACCCCCATCGAAGAAACCGAATTTATCCTTGAAGCAAACGGCTGGAGTTTTCATATCTGCCTTGGAAGTCACACAAGCGGAAATTATATAGCGATTCCCGACTGGGGAATATGCTCTGAGGCATCAGACTGGAACGATGTGCAGTGGAATAAAGAGCAGCTGGAAAACAGCCTGAACGAAACAATATCGAATAATGCCCAAATAATTGCTATTGCAGTATGCAAATATATGACGGAGTAAATCAAGTTAACGTAACTAATAAAACAAAATACCTCTTGACAAATTGGAAAAAATATGTTAAACTAAAGCTATTGGAATAATAGTGCGTTTTATCATTTTCACAATTTTGTCAGGAGGAATTTTTATGGATAAATTCAAAATGTATCAAAAAGGCATAAGTGTTAAATCCCTTTATAATATGTATTATGAGGACGTTCCCGAGGTGGATTTTTCGGACGATATGCAGCGTGGAGAGGTGTGGAGTAATACCCGAAAATCCCTCTATATCCATTCTATCCTGCTGAAAATAACCGATGCACAGTCCCCATTTATAGCAGGTGTAAGGGAGCTTCCCAATGGAAATACCCTTCTTAAAATCTTTGACGGAAAACAAAGAGGAACAACCATAATCCATTATATAGACGGAGATTTTGCCCTCACAGGACTTACAAACGAGCCTGATATATACCTCAACGGAGAACCCGTCAAGCTTCAGGGCAAGCGTTTCAAGCAGCTTCCTCCCAAGCTCCAAAGCTGGATCTTAGATACAACCTTGAACATTTCCATAATGGAAAATGCAACTCCCGAGCAGGAATCACTTATTTTCCGCAGACTTAATAACGGAAAATCCATGAGCAAATTCGATATCGCACGTTCCTATAAGCAGGGAATGGAAGATATCAAGGAGCTTACCAACCACGAGCTGTTTAATGTGATGCTCACCTCAACGGAAAAAAAAGCACTCAAACAGCAGGAAATTATAATCAGATCATGGATAGCACTCTTTGAGGAAGAACCAAATCTTACCCCAGCACACGTCAACGAGGTTATGAAAGTCCTTAGTATTGATACCGATGAAAGAGAGCAACTTAAAACATCGTATGACTTTATATTTGAAACATATAAGATCATGTCAATAGAGAAGGAAAATTCAGACGTGATCAAACTGATGTTCAAGCCCACACATTTCATCGGATACCTGCCATACCTGGAAAAATTCGATACACCCGAGCAGTTTGCAGAGTGGGTGGAAAAGTTCTTTGGAAATATGCCTGAGGCATACGCATCGCTTGTCCGTGAGCATACAACCAGCCCTTCAAGTATAAAGGCAAGAAGAGAACTTATAGAAAAATCAGTCAATGAGTTCCTCGGAAAATAAAGATATAAGCACAACAAAACCGTCACTCTTATTCATGGCGACGGTTATTTTTTATAAATTCGGAAAAATTGTCAAAAACTTGCCGTTCCAACGGAGAAGTCAAAAACCTGTTTCTTTTATAGAGCGTTTCCATGCGTTCAGCACGTATCTTAGAAGAAGCCTGAGATATGTTGCATATCATAGCAATGTCTTCAGCGGAATGAATGTTGCAGCCCCATAAAACGCAAGCAGGCGCTAAAATGCCAATAGCAAAGCGTTCAGCCTCATATTCATCACTTGTTGGAATAATCAGATGTCCCAGCTCATGAGCAATGGTGTAACGCTGAGCCTGATGCGTCTCAGAATCATCAACAATGATATAATGCTTGCCTTTGGAAAAAATAAGCTTTCCTCTCTGACCATGAGATAATCGCATTTCATGATCAGATAAGTCGGAATTTTTTATAATATCAACATTGTAATGATGACATATTACCGATAGCTTGGTCGGAAGAAATGATATGCTACAATCAATAAGACAGCGCCAAGCAGCATCTCTCGCCCTGATGTAGTTACTATAATCCAAAAAGATCACCCATAACTATTATGGAAGATCATGCAGAATATATGAGCGGAAAATATAAACATCATTGCCTTAAAATGCAATAAAACACGATGGACAAATCGATTTGTTTGTGATATAATATACTTATGAAATATAATAGGAGGTAATAAAAATAAATGGTTAGAATTATTATTTACCAATAAGGAAGATATAAAATCAGGCAAAAGATATATTGCAATTAACAAAATTTTTGAAAAAACATTGAAATTGAAAAAATAATATGATAAAATAGAGGTGTAAAAATGATAACCAAAATGATTTTACAAAGCAATAATTTTAAAGCAGAATATAATGTAAATGGAGAGACATATATTATGGATTACGCTAAAGAAATTAACTTAAAAACAAAAACTTCATCTGTAATCAAGTTTTTGAATTGGTCTATTTTAGACGGAATTAAAAAAGGATATAAAGATTTTAAACTTATAATTGAAGACGATGGAATATTTTCCAATACTTGTGTTCCTATAACAGCATTGCTTCAATATTATAAAAACAAAGAAGATCTGACTTTTGAAGTGGTTCTTCCGCCAAATGGATATATAGAACATACTCATATGAATAATCCTTTAGTTGCCAAGGATTATATACATAGTTATCAGATAAATTCACCTTTTGACATCGTATGGTTTTTTGATAGTGATGTTGAGGTTAATACTCTTGTAAATAATTATCTGTTGTGCCTTCGTCAATCAGAAATTATAGCAGATGGCGTTATCGGAAGCATTGAGTGGTGTATTAACGAAGTAATGGACAATGTGCTTCAACATTCAGGAGTAGGCTGTGGTTATATTATGGGTCAAATACATCAAAGTGCTAAAAGACTTAGTTTCTGTATATTTGATTATGGAACAGGAATATATAATTCTCTGAAAAGTTCATCGGAACATCATCCTCAAACGCCTATTGATGCAATTACAATGGCTTTACAGGAAAAAGTTACGAGAGATACAAGTATAGGACAAGGTAATGGTCTGTGGGGATTATCACAAATTATTACCAAATCTAATGGGATTTTAAAAATAAGCTCTAACGGAGCTACATATGAGAACACAAATGGAACTATAGAAACCGCCAAACGAGGAGGTTTTAATTTAGGAAAATCCAATGGAACAACAACGGTAGATTTCCAACTGGATTATTCTAAAGATATTGATATTACTTCAGCATTAACAAATAGTTCAGGTTGTGCCTATAACAGTGTGGATTTGTGGCTTGAAAATCTAGAATCAGACACGGATGAAAATATTGTAAACATAAAGATATCTGAGATGTCAGGAGGAACAGGAACACGTAAATCTGCCGAAAAGGTCAGAAATATGGTAATGAATATCGTAAATAATGATAAAAAACGAATAAATCTTGACTTTGAAGGAATAAATACGATCAGTTCATCATTTGCTGACGAACTAATAGGAAAAATAATAAAAGAAAAAGGCTTTGTTTTCTTCACACAGGCTTTTAGATTGACTAATCTAACGCCTTTCTTAATAGCTATTATAAATCGTTCAGTAGAACAGCGTATGGCACAAATATACTATGATAAAGAAATGATAATAGAATAAAGTAGCAAAAAAAAATAGCACCTTGAAAATATTTTAAGGTGCTATAAAAGTGTATATAAATGATAATTTAAATAAAAGTTTTAAGAAACGTTAGATTAGCTTACCATTCGCAATCATTTTGAAAATTTCTTTTATCAATAATTTTAAATTCAACCGCACAATCTACAGCATCGAAAAGTTTGAGTAATGTGTTGACTTGGGGTATTTCTTGGCAGGTATCTATTTTATATACTGTATTGTAACTCAATTTGGATTTTTGGCAAATTTCCTTACGTGTGATTTTGTATTTTTGTTTTTGGTGTAAGTATTTAATAAGCAAATCCAAATATATTTTAGTAGGAATATCTACGTCGCATTTAAAAACCTCTATCCCATCTTCTTCTTTTGTGATAATTTTAGTTAAGTCCTGATCGTTCATCATCTTCATTTTATTTTTCCTCCGTATTTTTTGAATTTTCTATATTTATATTCAACCCCTTACAGATAGAATAAGGGGTTGAACATCTTGAATATCTTTGGGTTTAATTAATTTCGATACCTGCTGAAAGAGACACAAGGAAACATTTAGATTCGTCTAAAGGGGTGATAGTCATGGAAAAATTTCCATCGTTACCGAAACGATAATACAGAATACCGTTCACGGTTTCAGAGACGAATGATTCATACTTCCCGTTGATGAAATCTTCGGTCAAATGTCGTATCATATGAATGAGGAGAGGAGTACATTTCATTTCTGTGAACTTAAACATCGTTCTTACAAGAAATCTGTAGCCTTCGTTTGACATAAGTCGTTCTTCATCTGACTGTGTCCAATCGATTGGGAAAAGCTTTCCATCCAAATCAGCTATAAAAAGTTTGTTCTTGGTGGATAACTTTCGTTGATAGGTGTCCTGCATAGTTCATACTTCCTTTCTTGAATTTCAATCATAGTATAAACTATAATATCGCTTTTTGTCAATACATTCTTTAAAACTTTGGATAACTTACTATATTTGTTTTAAAATGTTGAAAAATTATATAAGGATTGAATAAAACTTCTGTGATAAATGAATCAACGAATTGAACTAAAATGAAATGCTTATAAATAAATTTTATTTTAGACATAGTTTTGTAATGGGCTTAAAGTGTATAATATTGCTCATACCATTTAGGTTATCTTGCAAAACAGCAAAGCGCATACAAAAGCCCCACTCTTAATTGAGCAGGGCTTTCTTGTTACACTTTAAAATTATTAGAATTTGTTTGCTACAAGTAGAACTTTTTAGACTTGGTATTATGATATGCTAGTTTATTGATATATAGAGAGGAGGGATACAAAGTCATTCTCAAACTCAAACATCGTGAGGAGGGCTTTGTATAATGAATAATCAAGAAATTGTCTAATTAAATATTAAATTTAAATTGGTGTAGCGGGAAGTTTTGCGTATTTATCAAAAAAGTTTTTATCTAATAAAATCACATTATCATCACCGACAATATGCTGGATATGCGAGCTTTTAGCACCAATAGGAACAACCGCCAATACAGTTTTACCTTTATTTTTTAATAATCTAATTGTGCTTTCAAAATCTGTGTCAGCAGATAAAAGAACAATGATATCAGCTGATGAGGTCAACATTCCATTAGATATATTTACGTCTGTTGTTTTTTCAACGTGTTTATAAGTTGACGGATCGTTCTTATTAATTGGGGTAGTGGAGTCAATCGGTACTCGTGAAAGTTTTCCAATTACAACGTCTATGTATTTACATTGATTTAAGTTGTTTAAGAATTTTTTGTGAGAATCATACTTATCAGGATTATCGCTCCTGTCCGATAATGCTGAATAATAGAACGCCTTTGAGAAATTACAGCTATAATCTTCTTGAATGACATCTCTTATCCCAAGACATAATGATTGCCAATTAAGTCTAATAGGTTTTGTATCATATAAATCAGCAATATTTTTATAAAAGTTATTAGAATCTATATACATCATCATGACAGGCTTTGACATAATTTGCAAATCCTTACAATAAAATAACCTACGATTAGAGGACTAACCGTAGGTCGTGCATTCCTCGACACGAGGGACATCTAAATAATTCAATTTGCGTTAAATAATACAAGATATCTTGTATTTCATAATCATATTATAGCAGATTAATTCTGATTTGTCAAGAGGTTTTGTGGAAATTTATAGAAAAAATTGAGTATGTAAAAATATTAACTTTTCTTTTTTCTATAATCATTGATATTTATTCCTATTGTACTTTCAATAGCTTCTTTAATAGTAAATCCCGCCTCTGTCAGCAAGTTGATTTTCTGACAAACTATCGCTAAAAATTCATCATATAGATATTGAGGCGCTTGAGTAAATGCAAGAAAATCAAAAGGACAGCAATCTTCGCAGTAAACATTATACGATAAGTCAGTTAATTTTAATGTGTGATTGCGTTTATCATGCTCTATTACATTTTGGGTTTCAACATAATATAATTTAGATATATCTGTTGAGTTGCACTTGTGGCAGAAGAAATTATCTTTAATTTTTTTAATTTCTTCCTCGGAAGAATTATCAAATTTGATCTCAGTAACCTTAATAAAATGAATCATAAAAAGTCCTCCTTGTTTTTAATATTTTTTAAAGCCTATTTATAAAAATTAAAATTTACAAACAGACCATTTTACCATAGCGTTTAATACTCGTCTGTAGAAATCTTCGGAACATTCCCTTTTTTACTTCTTGCTGCAATTTCGACGATTTCAGGTTCTGCATTTTCTTTAAACGAAACCATTTCTTCGCATCGACCAATAATTCGTTGTTGCTCATTGGGCGAAAGCTTACGGAAGAAACTAAGCAAATCTTTTTCAGTAGGGGAGAGTTCATCTATTGTTTCTTTGCCAAGTAATAAAAAGTCAGTTGATACCTCAAGATATTCGGCGATTTTAGCAACAATGTCACTGTTAGGAGAAGCCCCATTTTTCCAACTTGTAGCAGAACTTTTTGTACCGCCACATTGCATTGCAACTGGATTTGGCTTTTGTTTTTTAATTTGGCAAGCTCGTATAAAATTATCATAAAACATACAAAACACACTCCCAAAATATGTTGATTCTGCCAAATCCTAATTAAATAGGAAAATTCTCTTGACATTCCTAATTGAATAGGATATAATATAACCATACCAAGAAATTACATAAAAGAAAAAATCTTAGTATTACATTATAACACATATTACGAGAAATGTCAAATTTAGAATTCACTGCTTCAAAAGTTTCATAACAAAAAAATCCCTATTGCATCAACATAAACGCAATAGGGAAAAGGTAAAAGAATTTGATAATTGCTTGTATATGAGGAGGGTGGCGAAAAAACATCAAATACATATTTAACCGTAAGGTTACTTTGCAGTTCACTACATATTATTAGATGTTATCAGTATAAACTCCTATAACCTTACCAAATACAGAGATTTTGTCATCATCATAAATCTTTATGACTGGATAATCAGGATTGATCGATTGAAGACCGTCTCTCTCGTATATTTTAAAATAAGGGCAACCGTTAAGAATGGCAATTACCTCATCTCCATATTTGACCTCAGTGGTTTGCTTTACCCAAACAATACAGCCATCGGGGTAGTCAGGGGACATTGAGTCACCATTAATACGAATACCGCAATCAGCATTAGAGGGAACAAGATCAGATGGAAATTCCTTCTTCTCAAATGAATTATCTATTGTAAATTTAGTAGATATACCAGCACCAGCTGCAACTACTGAGATAGGTATTGACGTTATTCTGTGAGATGTGCAGACGATGTTTGGTGCATCAGGAACATAGCTAATGATATCTGATATGTCGCATTTGAAATAGTTACATAACTTATTCAAATTTTCAACTGAGTAAGATTTAGTTTTCCCCATTTCCATATCAGAGATTGTTTGTGTTCTAATATTTACGCTCTGGGATAACTCTTTTTGAGATATGTCATTATGGTTAAATCTTAGAGATTTTAAATTGCATTTAATCATAGTGGTTACACCTCTTGTGCAAATCCAATAAAAAATATGGATAAATTTATAAATTGTTTTTCACCTAAATATGCGAAATTCGTATTGACATTATACAAAATTCGTGATATACTATAACCATACCAAGGAAATGCGATAGCGCAAATCCTTAGTACTATATAATAACACATTTAGAGAAATTTGTCAAGAATTTTCAGAAACCATTTTGAATAATCAAGAGATAAAATTGAAAGGAGAGATTACATAATGTATTACAAAACTTCGCCCAAGTATTTGTTCATTATATATACGATTGATCTTGAAAGTGGTAACTTTACTCCTTGTGTTCAAAGTAGTATTCCATTCAATTCAAAAGAAGATGCAGAAGTGTATATGGAGAAATTTGTAAATAATATCGAAGATAAAAAATCAACATTATTCGCAATTATCCCTGCTGAATAATATAATCTTCTGCTCTATCGATGCCTTTGGCGGTGATAACCACGTAATCAGGAGTTAAACTTTGAGTACGTTCAATAAAACCAGACTGTTGAAGGTATCTTATACACTTTATAAAGTCACCAATATCATCAGTGTATTTTTCATTATGAAATGGCTTCATTCGAAGATTGCTGTCACAATGTTCATAAATGTCAGCAAGAATTTCTATGGCTTTTGTACGAATTAAAAACATAAGTGCCTCCTGTTTAATAATAAATGGGTGATAAATTCTCTTGATTATTCAAAATGGTTTCTGAAATAGCAAAGTAATATATTAATGCTCTTCCTCTTAATGAAGCCTGTCACAGATGGAATCATTGTCTCCCTCTTTCTGAGGGAGTGGATTGAAATCTGAGGGAGTGGATTGAAATGTGTATATGCGTTGACATGAACGCAATACCAAGGAGACCAAGTTTTAGCCATTAAGCATCACCCCATAATTCAGTCTGTGACAGGCTTCACTAAGAGGAAGAAAATATGTTTACTATTGCCGAAAGTGCAGCAAATTTTAGATTTTAGATAAAATTATATAATATATGAGCGACGATAATCTTAATTCCAGTTAGGAAGTTTGAAAAATTCATCGTAACCTTTTTCGGTAATCCCTGTAATATACCATTCATCTGTGCCTGATCCATTTGAATGTTCTTTTTCAAAAGATATTAATTTTTTACTATATAAAATACAAAGGCAAAATTTAATATCTTTAATTTTATAAGGTTTGTCTTCGTCTTTAATGGTAAAATCATCATAAATTATGGAAGCCTCTAGAGGAAGAAAACTAAAATTGTTATTTAGGTTTTCATCATCATCAAATTTTAAATTGTCTAATATGCGCTTAATTACATAAGCCATACATCCAACATTGTATTCCATCTATATGTCCTCCTTAAATTTTAAGTTTATAATATATGCCATCGGCAATAGTAAGCAATATTTTTAGAAAGGAATGAGAAAAATGATTAGTCTTAACTTCAAAGTCCATATAGACGAACCGTCAGTTTTAAAACTGTTGAACAGTTTATCTCAGGAGCAGCGGGATAGACTCTCGGCAGATGATATTATGTGGAAGGTTGGTGAAACATATTCTCAGAATGGTGAGACGTGTATGCCGATTTATGCAATAGGTATTAAACCTAAAAACCAATTTTCCGATGCGGAATATCAGCAGGTTTTGAAACAATCGCCATTAACACATTTATCTGACTTATATGCTGAACAATTTCGCACGGATTGTTTGCACTGTCCGATCCTTGAAATACAATCAGCCCCAACCCCAGATGGGACACCTTTGTTACATAAAGGGTAATTGAATTGTTGAATTGAATTATTTGTAAAGCAACATCTTGCACCTCAGATAGTGTAGATTGAAAATCAACAATTCTTTGACCAATAACTTTAGCCATATATTCAGCGTTATTTGTCTGAGCAATTTCATTTTTTAGTTGGTTGTTTTGATAATTTTCGCTCATTTGACGTAATATATGTGGGTCAATATTGCTAGATAAATTTGTTTCAAACATAAAAACACCTCGATTATAATATTAACTACAGAAAGGTATGATACCAATGTAATATATAAATAAATAATATCTGAATCGCACTAAATCGACTTGATTTATTATCTGCTTTGCAGTATAATAGATGTAATAGGTAATCTGATACATAATCAAAAGTAAAAGCTCTCACTACCCATAACGTGAGAGCCACCATACGCTAACGCTCTGGGTATGTAGTTATCGGTTCAATGATAACCTTAAAGCCGCTTTTATCGAGACTAATATAGAATCGATGTTTTTCGTCTTTCAGACCCATTTTCACGATAATTACAAGCGTTATTGGAATAACGATTGTGCCAAGTATGGATAGCACCGCAATCAAAACCCCCATATTAATCCCTCCTCTATAATTATAGGCGGTTTACCCGTCTTCATAATAGAACGACACACATAAACGATGTGTTTTGGGATTTTTACATATGAGGTTATCCAACACTTTAATTATATCAGGTTATCTGCAAAAAATCAAGAAAAAGTGCGGTTTGATAGAAAAAATTGTCAGACCGCACTATTTTTGTTGTATTATTTGTGAATTGTGTCGGAAATAGGAGGTAATTATAATGTTAAAAAATTATACGTCTACAACACGAGTGAGAATGATTACTCTTATTGAGGTAAAATCGAAAGTGGGAGGAAAGTCAAGTAACAATTTATCTAAGGAGCCACTTAGAGAAGTTGTTGAATATTTCACTACAGACGGTCGTTTGGTTGCCCATATTGATCCGTATGAGAATGAGATAAATTCTATGCCTTGTGGATCAAATTACATTGTTCAAGATTAAGTTCCATATCTATATAATTAACGCAAGTGTCAATAAAACGTTTTAAGTCATTTATATCATAGTCAGGATGCTTTCTTACATAATGGACTTCATCGTTTCCTAACCATGCACTTCGTTCAGCGAGTGTTTGGATTTTAGGGTTATCTATATATGTTTTTATACATTGAACTAATGCTTGTTTCTTAATTGTCTCATCTTCAGTCGGATTAAAATGTATAGCATAATCCTTGATTAAAAATTCAAGGGATTTACGATAACCCATTCCTGCAATGTGATTAAGTGAATAAATTTCAGCTCGGTATGCTTGATTATAGATTTCAACAAAACTGGGAGAAATTTCAGTTAGTGATTGACTGAATTTTTTAGTATCGGGTGTTATTGGTTCAGATGCTATTTGCTTAATTGGCACTAAAAAACTATCATTAACGTTACCGTATTCGTCTTCATCCTCTCTGACGGAAAAGGTAGTCATAAAGCAGAGATTACAATGATGGCAAAAATTAAAAAGTGTTACATAATTATCTTCTTTATGAGTATAAAGAACTGGTGTGATTTCTAAACATTGAATTGGAGTTTGGCAGCGGGGACAAGTACAAATGTTGTCAAATGAAAACTGATAAGAAAAGGATTCTTTAGATAAATTTTGACATTTTCTTGTGATATTCATTTTAATCAATCCTTTCTTACATCTCTCGGCACAAGCTTAATCTCAAGGTCGCAGTCCAGAGCATCAGCAATGAGAAGCATTTTATCAAGAGAAATGTTATCACGGTTAAGTGATTGACTGATTGCATTTTTGGATAACCCCAGCTTTTCAACAATGTCTTTTTGTTTAAGATTATTTCTTAATAAATATTCTTTAACTTGTAAAGAAAATTGATTCATACATGCTCATGCTCCTTTCGGTATAGGAATATTTAACAAAATAAGATAGAAAAATTGTACAATAATATACCACAAATATATTGACAAGTTCCCAAATATGTGGTATTATTATACCAAGGTCAACCAATAAAGTAAAATAAAACCTTAGTTTTATATCATAACATATGTTCTTGAATTTGTCAAGAGCGGTCAAAAATATATGTTATGATATAAGCAAAAATTCAAAGGAGGAAGTACATAATGGCAAAGAAAAAAATTGACCCAAATGTTATTGAAATAGACGGTGTGTCTTATACTTTATCTGAGCGGTCAAGGGATAAATCAGAAGTTATTTCGATACCATATTCCATTGAAACATACGTAGAAAAGATATTGTCGGGGAAAATTAGTCGAGATGTTCTTATTCAAAGAACCAATGATCAGTGGACTAACAAACAAAGGTCTACTCTCATTGAAACAATTTTACATAATCGTCCGATAGGAATGTTTGCTGTAGCATCTGGACGTTCTGAAAGTAAAAATTACACAGTATTATCGCTCTTGGAAGGATTACAGAGAAGCACAACAATAGTTGATTATAAACAAGATAAATTTGCAATTAGTAAAAAAGCAAAGCCTATATCGTGTATATTTACAAATGCTAACGGTGAAGCAATAGAACATAATTTCGAAATTGCTGGAAAAAAATATTCTCAACTTCCAACAGTAATCCAAATGTTTTTTGACGAATATAGACTTGAAGTCCATAGGTATTGTAATTTTTCTGACGATGAGCTTGATGAAATAGTATTTTGTCTTAATAATGGCAAATCTCCCACACCTTATCAGAAACTTAGATTTGCTCTTGGTTCAGTATCAATGAGATACTTACAACCAATGTGTAACAGTACATTATGGGAAGATGTTAAAGGTTGTGAAGCTAAAAACGATAGTATTCTCGGTTGTATAATTAGAACGTTGATGATGATGACTTTTTATAATTATAAAACTCTTAGTTCTACCGCAATGATGAAGTTTGCAGATGATGAAGTTTTTAATGAATATGTGAAAACATCTGACTTCATAAACCTTGCAACTCTTATAGAAGAACTTTCTGAAATTAAAACGGCTCTTTCAGATGAAGATTTGTCAAGATTTGATGCAATGACTGTTCCACATTATATAATGAGTTTTAATGCTTTTAAGAAAAAGGGTAAAACGGCAGAGGAATATGTTCATTTCCTTAAAAGTTTTTGGAACAGTGATAATTTTAAGTTGTTTATTTCATGCTGTAAAGTAAAAGATGATTCATCAAAAGACGGTGGAAGCTCTCTTTATTCTGCTGAAATGGTAGAAGATAGACAGTATGCTATTGACGATTATATGGATGAATATCTTGACGAGTGTATCGAAATAAGAAACAACACAAATGAGGGTGAAGTAAATGGCGAAGAAAACGGCGCTGACGAAAGCGGAGCAGCAGGAGATATTGACAGCGGAGATAATGGAATTGAAACAGACATTATCTCAGACGTATTTGACACTGAAATTGTGCCAGAAGATAGTGGAACTGGCAATTCGTCAAGTAGAGCTGAACCCGAAATCAATGAAGATGGAGACATCTTATCGGGAAGTGAGCAAAGCTTTAGGTCAGCCTGATAGAACCGCAAAGAATTGTAAGTGTGTTTTGTCTTGTTATGACAAACTTATCAAGAGTGAGATAAATGATAAGTGTGTCAATAAAGTTTTGGCAGAAAACTCCACATCTCAGGCAGTTAGAGTTGTCTCTGCGCTAAATTACTGTAGCGATGAGGACAAAATATTATATCTCAATGATAACATAACGTCAACAGGGCTTTATAAGCGAAAAGGTAATATTGTTATCGTAGGCAATAAAACAGCAGATACTATGTTGGATAGAGTTAGACGAATGAAAGATGACTCGGAAGAACCACTTACGTTTGCGATGATAACAAGTATGTTTAAGACCGAAACTAATAATTATCTTGAATCTTTGAACGATTATATCGAAATGGTGGATAGAGTGCCTGATAGGCAATATACCAAAGAGGAGGCTATTGCAGATATTGCACTCACTTTGAGTAAAGTAATAGACACGGTAACTTCTTTTAAGAAAGCAATCATAGATAAATCTAATATAATGGAGGAATAAAATTATGGAAATCAATGTACAGCCCAGTTGGACAACAAGAATAATAAACTCATCTCAGCTTAAAAGTAAACAACCATATCAGCGTAAAATTGATATGAAATTCATTGCTAAATGTGTTAAGGAGTTTAATCCCAATAAAATTGACCCTGTACACGTTTCTTATCGGGATGGTAAGTATTATGTTATTGACGGACAGCATACGATAATTATTCTTGAAACTGTTAATGAGAATAAGCCTGTTGATATACAGTGCATCGTACATAAGGGAATGACCTATACCGATGAAGCTGATTATTATGTTGACCAGTATGAGAAGAAACATAGGCATACATTTAATGAGATGACACTTGCATCTTACGAAGCAGGCAGAAAGCTTCCTTGTGAACTTGCATTAGAAGTTTCTCGTGTTGGTGGAAGACTTCCTTATGATAAAAAGACGACTACTGGAATGAGAATTAACGCTACTAAAAAAGTAGAAATGCTTTACAAAAAGGATGCCAGCGATACAATTCTTGCTATAAAGTGCCTTGTCGAAGCTTATAACGGCAGAGAATCCAGTTTGCAGGGCGATATTATCGCTGGAACAACAGAGTTTCTCAAACTTTACGGAAATAATATCGTTACATCAAGACTTGTAAATGCTCTTGCAAAATACACTCCTCAGACACTTACAAACACAGCTAAGAACCTCAAAATGTCTTATCCTATCAACTGGACGGAAACTCTTAGGGACAAGTATAATGAGATGTCTAAAAGAGGTAAAATAAAGCCGATATACAGCGTTTGATTACATACTTTAATACGGAGGGAAAATCACAATGAACGCAGCGATAGCCTATAATTCTACAACTGCAAATATCATTGATATGTCAGTTAGAAAAAATAAGCGTAAAATAATGCAGAGACAGGTTATAGTGAATGAAGTAGAAGCACCTACCAATCATTCTGCTGATGCGTTTATGTACGAAAATGATATTAACGCAGTTATTCGTCAGTGTTTCAAGGAAAAAGCTTATCATAAAATGGTAATGTTTATTTTTGGAATAAATACAGGATATCGCTGTGGTGATATCCTATCATTTAAGGTGAAAGATGTGACAGATGAAAATGGAAACATTCTTGATGTCAAGTATATTATTGAACAGAAAACAGGTAAAGCAAGACCTGTGTATTTCAATAAAGCTATTAAAACGGCTCTTAAATATCTTATTGATCGTAAGGGATTAACTTCTGAAAATTATCTTTTTAGAGGTGATGGAAACCGTAAAGCATATTTCGATAAATTTATCTATGATGAATACGGAGGAATTACAGATGTAATTACAACAGGGGAGAGGTACGATGAAAACGGTAGTGAGAGAGAAATTGCTCCTATGACCGTATCGTCAGTGAGCAGATGGCTTAAAGCAATAACACAAAAGCTTAACATAGTGGGGCATTATAGTTCTCACGCTATGCGAAAAACTTTCTGTGAGTTTATTTCACGGAATTGGAATGATAATAGAAATGTAATGGTTGCTTGTGTGGCTGTAGCTCACGCCGATGTTGATACAACAATGAATCATTATATGACGGTAAATCCATTGAAACTTCGTCAGAAATGGCTTGACCTCAACCTTGGATTGGAAGAATTTGAAAGATTATCCGGATATAAGATTTGAAAGGAATGATATAAATGACTGTTAAAGAATTTAGGACGTTGGCTCGGAGAAGTGGGAAGGTAAAAAAGATACCAGTGTCAACGATAAGAATGGTTGAAAAAGCTCACTACAATAGCGACCTCTCTCAGATTCCTAATCTTAGTAAAGATAAAAATAAGCTGTTGGTAATAGTACATGACAATAAGGATTGTACTTATAATCTCATTACAGGCTGGAAAGATTATACTATTGCTATTAGAGATGGTATAAAGACTATAAACGCCATTTTAGTAGATGCAGTTACCAGAGATAAATTTTATGCCGAATTATCAAACAGTACAGAATGGGTGAATCTTTCTGAAATAGTTATTCCGTCCTCATTCAAGAAAAGTCCACCAAAAGAAGAAAAATTACATAACACAATTATGAATATGAAAGAAGCATTGAGAACTAATACTATTTCAGAATATCTTGAAATAAAGCCAATTATAATATCCAAAAATAATACGCTTATAGACGGATATACAAGATATTTGGCTCTCAAATTTATAAGATATCAGGGGAAATTTCCAGTAATAAGAAAGGATTGATAATGGTGTTGCAGATAGGAAAATACAAGGTCAGCGATGACCTCAAAACAAAGCAGAAGGAAAATCCTATGCTTGCAAAAGATGTTGCTATGGCTCTTTATGCACATATCACAGGAATGTGGGCTGAAAATGTTTCTAAGCATTACGATGAAGTAAAAAACGGCGAGAGAGTAACAGCTACATTTCCCACTGTTTGCGGAAATATCGTTATTGATACCCTTGCAGATCGTACACAGACAACAATTTCAATGGAATAGGGGTGTATGTATGGAAATTGTAATAGGTATTATTATTGGTATTGTTTTAAACAGCACCATAAACGTTATAGTGCTGAAGAATGAGGAAGATTTATTGTTTCAAATTTTTGCTTTTGTAATATTTTTTATTTATGATGCAATTCGTACAGTCATGTACAAAATTAAGAAAATCATTACCACTCCTTTGTATTGCTATTTGCGATATGATAGGATAAATAAGACTACTTATTATGTCCCATATTTAAAGATAAAAAGGTTTGATAAAAAATATAGGGATAAATACACTGTTGTTGAAAACGATAAAGTCTTGAATAGAAAACTTGAAGAATTTTGGGGTCACGCACTTACGGCGTATGACGTAGAAAGAATGAGGACTGCAAGATTTAAAATAAAAGAGGTTGAACAATGCGGTGTAAAAATTGCACCAGAATTATTAAAATAATGGAGGAAAATTAAATGAATATGTATGATGAAATGCTCAACAAGTACGCTCAGTTTCTCGGTTATGACGGAAAAATCAAGGCAGATGAAAAGTATCTTCGAGATGAAGTAGAAAAGCTGTCAAGTATTATGATAGCTGAGAACACACTCTCTGAAATTAAATCAAGAAATACAGAAAAATACGGAAGAACTATCTTCCTTGGCTATAATGAAAGTTGTGCTTATAAGACCGAGGGATTAACTCGAAGGGGAACAGATTGGGATTCAATGATAATAGAACAGTTTTATAAGTATAAGGAAGAGAAGCCTTGTATTTGTTTTGAAATTGATGTCAGGGGCAATACATACAGAGAAATAACTATTGACGAAGTTGCAGATATTCTGTGCTTGAAGTAATGGAGGTCTAAAATGAAAATATACAATCTTCCTTATGATTTTACCAAACGTACCTTAATGTCAAATGAACTTTTTATAATGACTATGGAAAATGGCGGTTATCATCGAAACCCATGCAAAGATTGGGTGGAACAATATGTTCGTGATTTTGATAAGATAAAATTGAAGCCCTTCATTGTATGTCATCGTGGCGGTAAATATTATATAGTTGATGATGTGGAAATGAAAGTAGCACTCGATAAAATTTATGATAAAAATCCATATCCTGTCGAATGTTATGTTTGCAATGTTGACTCCTATGGAGATGAAGTGGAGTTATTTATTGCATTAAAGGAGTATGAACACAATCTTGCGACGAATAAAGCCAAAAATATGTTGAGAGGAATGCAGAATGGATATCAGAAAATTTCTTGAACTGCTAACGGATAATGGTTTCACATTTCTTCGAAACGGTAACGGAAGCCATCAAATATGGATAAATGCCAATGGGAATGTTTTCTCGTTCCCTTATGGCAAGTCCGTATATAAGGGAATAGTGTGGCAATTTAAGCGAAAGTTTTGTAAATGATATGAAAGGATCGATAAAAATGAATACAGAAGATATAAAAAATCAGTTGTCCCAATGTTTTAAAAACGGAAAAATCGAATTTCTCACATTTATAGATGGTAGTAAAGTCAAACGCATATACACAAATATAAAAGATATTGATACCGACACCAGCGAAGAAATCCATCTCAATATCACACCTCATAAAGAGAAGGTGGAATTTGAATTGATGAAAGGTAATAATATAGTATATATTATAGAAGATACATATGATAATATCCTTGGAATAGCCTTTACACAGTGGTTCAAGCCAATTTTAAGAAATATTGTCAAAGATAAATACGAACTGGAAGGGGAGATAAGATCCGATGAATTAACAGGAACAGATTATTGTCAAGTCAGAGAAGACGGAATATTGCTTTTTAACAATCTCTCTGAGATAATAGAATTTGCAATTTAGACACAAAATATAGTATGAATAAAAATATGTAAATGATAAAATATAGATAATAAAACGTAGAACAACGGATTTGCTGCTAATCTGAATGAAAGGAGAAAATAAAAAATGATTGCTAATAGCTCAACTAATTTTAGACATTATGATAATAAGTATCATTCAACTGTGATGGAATATCACCGTGGCGATATTGTCTGGGTCGATTTTGGAGATACGGTCGGCTCAGAACAAGGTGATATCCGTCCAGCCGTAATAATACAAAATGAAGTAGGAAATAAACACTCACCATGCCTTATAGTGGCTATCATGACCAGTAAGGAGAAAAAGCCAATGGTAACGCACGTAAGTATAAATCCATCTGTAGAGACAGGATTAACAAAGCCTACTACTGTAATGACAGAACAGATAAGAACTATTGATAAGAGCCGAGTTCTGAGCTGGGCAGGAAAGCTTGGTGAAAGAATGATGACTTGTATTGATAGAGCCATCGCTGCAAGCTTTGGTCTGGAAAATAATTCTGCGTATTCTGTATAATTTATCTTGACAAATCAGAAAGAAGATGATAAAATTGATTTAGTGAATATAGAAAGGACGATTGTATGGTACCATACTTTGAAGAATATTGTCAGCATATTATTGAAAAGAATCCCAGTTTTGGTAATTACGCACTGAGGATATCGTGTTTAAACAAAGTAGAGAAAAATATATTTGATATGTCAGCCGAGGAAATTGCTGATGCCGTAGAAGCTGATAAAAAGAAAATTACTACTTTAAATGCTTTATACGGCGTTTTGTGTGACTATTACAGATGGGTAAATAAGACTTATGATTTATCCATAAAGGATAGTTTTTACGAAGTTAATCGGCTTAAAAGCATAGTATCTAATATAAAAACTGAAAGTGGCAAAGATGAATACTTTACTACTTTTTCAGAATTGAAACAGGCGTTAACTCAAGCAGAAGAGGATTATCTTATTCTGCAAGAATCTGAATTATCCGAAAAAATGTATGAAAGTTTAGTTGTGCGACAAAAGAAATTCAATGTATTTAATGTATTCCTTTGGGAGCAACTTACAACAGATGATATGATTTCTATTACATTGTCTGATGCAAGGAATATAATCAGTACCAAACAGCTGACCGTCAATGGAAAGTCTATTGAACTTTCAGATGAGGAAATTCAGTTTATTGATGACCTGTATTCGGAAATATTAGAATTGCAAGCACAGGATGAGCAAAATAGCGTAAAAAGACAGTATAAAAGAAAAACAAAGAATTGGACATATGATAATTTATTTAATTCCGAAAAGAAATCAAGTTTCGTAAATTTAAAATGGAACGCAATGGGGGCATCTATACAGGATGTGCGACTGGAAGCTCCCAATGTTAAAAAAGCAGGTATGTTCAATAAAATGTATCAGTATGAAAGAAAAAATGATTATGTCTTTTCTGGAGACATGAACAGTGCAGAAACATATGCTCGGATATTCAATACTTCAGTAACCAAAGCATATCGTATGGTGAGTGAATACAATAAGTTCAGACAGAGTATTGAGAATGCAGAAAATTAAGAGAAATATGGAAGTGAAAATCACTTCCAATACATAAAGCAAAGTAAATAATAAAATATTTGCAAAAGCACTTGACAAGTGCAGGATTATCGAGTATAATATATATGTAATCAAATAAAAGTAAATAATAAAATTAGGTTTTAAAATAAATATATTTGGGATTAGTATAATGAGAAGTACATCAATCTTTGACGTTGATAGTTTCGGGGCAGAGCCGAAATCCCAAACCACAGGCTTCTAAATTTAAAACCTCCATAAACGGTGGGTGTTGCACCCACCAATCAGACCCTATAGTGTAAAGAACACAGCGAAAGCTAATGACAGAGCGGTACTGTCAAGGGTACAATTAAACGAGGTGATAAATATAGGAAAATTTCAAGATTTAACAGGTCAACGATTCGGAAAACTTGAAGTAATCGAAAGAGCCGAAAATAAAAATGGAAAGGTGATGTGGTTATGTAAATGTGATTGTGGAAATTATCATACTACAATAACTAATCGTCTAAAAGCAGGTTTATGTATTTCTTGCGGGTGTTCAAATCCTTTTAAAAATCCATTAGTTAATCCTGCTAAACGCAAGTTTAATACATATGATTTATCAGGCAAATATGGTGTTGGTTATACTTCTAAAGGTGAAGAATTTTACTTTGATTTAGAAGATTATGATAAGATTAAAGACTATTGCTGGTATATAAATGGTGATGGGTATGTTGTTACTCATACACATAATTCAAACAAAATGATGTATATGCACAGATTTATATTGAAAGATTTTAATAAAGATAATTTAATTGTAGATCATATTTTTCACAAAAAAGAAGATAACAGAAAATCACAATTGAGATTAGTAAGCTATCAACAGAACGCAAGCAACTCTAAGCCAAGAAAAGATAATACCTCTGGGTATAAAGGCGTTTATTGGCATTCTCCTTCAAGCAAATGGGAAGTTTTGATTCAGTATAAAAACAAATTAGTAAATTTAGGCTTATATACTGATATATCGGATGCAATTAGAGTGAGGAAAGAAGCTGAAATAAAATATTTTGGAGACTACAGATATCAAGAAAATAGTGATTCAATTTAAGTAATACATAATCATATGCAAATAATAAAATATAGATGGTTTTCTGACTCCCATATAAAAAGTCAGATAATATGTCTGTGTATTTCAATTGGTAGAAAACTGAACTTTTAATTCAGAAGTTGGAGATTCGAGTTCTCTCACAGACACCAAATCCGAAATTGGAGAAAACAGCAACATTAGCGTTGTTTGCAGAACAAGAGTAGGCGAGTAGTTCACGAGACGAATAGCGACTTTGTGGTTTTAGCGGATGAGGATAACTTTAGAATGAACCACCCAAAAGCCTGTGAGGATAATCAGGCACTCATCTACTCTTATGGTGGAATTGCAAGACACGCTTGACTCAAAATCAAGTACCGAAAGGTGTAACGGTTGGAATCCGTTTGGGAGTACCAAAACAGATAAGACGATACTATGCAATATTGTGTCAATACCCATATAAATATTGATCTCGTTAAGCTTACCCTCATACAATACGCTCACTCTTTCATTTTTGCGTGAATTGCAAAGTGTTCTTCCTTCAATAGCATGTTGTCTTATCTGTTATTTTTGCGGAACGCCTGATGCTAAAGTTGAGAGTCACACCCTCACGGGTGTGTGAGTTGAAATTCTTATAAGGATACGGAAGCTACAAGTATAGATTGGCTATTGAGAGGTGATGAATAATAATGAAAAATATCAATGTTGTTACTATTGGAAATCTAATATCTGCTCATTATGAAGGTGATAATGAAAAATTCGATAACTATGTTCATTTTATCATCGAGGCATATGAAGAACAAGGTGAACATCGAAAGGCAGATATCATCAGAAAAAGAGTAGACGGCTCTTATAAGAATTTCCCAATAGTTGTTTTGGATTAAATAAGGATAAGGAAATCAATAATGACTAAATTAGTGAAAACAATACAAGTCAAACCAGCAATATCATTTACTGTTCTTATTGGTGAAGATACAGATAAAGCAATAGAAAGATTTTTTGATTATTTAGATAAGTTTCCCACATTGGTTTCTTATTACAATGATATACATAATGAATTTTATACCGAAGAAAAGTGCGAAAGTCTAAATGTGAGTGACACCATTCGCTAAAAGAGTTGAAAGAAAGGAGACATAAAAATGTACGATGAAATAGAATCCGAATTTCAAAATTTTCTTTTGGATATAACTAATGGAGTATTTACAAAAAACAAATATCTGGATACGTGGGATTATGAAGATGATTATTCTCATAAGACACTTAACGAAGCACAAGGAATGTTATATATTAAAATATTTAACTGGCTGAAAGATAATAAACCAAATGAGTATGTGTTATTTTCTAACGAAGGTATTTGTGTTGTATCTATTTGGTATGCAAGAACTTATCTTTCACATTATGAAAAAAATATCGTAAAATGACATAATAAAATTCTGATTTAGTGAAAGGAAATATACATATGTTTTGGATAGGAATTGCAATAGGATTTATAATTGGAATAATCACACTTACGGCGATATCTTGTGTAGTGGCATCTGGTGAGGTAGAAAAGAATGAGAATAAGACAGATTATTGATAGAATAACGTTTATTCCTTGGTATTGGTTTGAGGTTACTATATTGCATAATAATATCAACATAGATAGATGTTATAAATACGGTTATTGCTCTAAATTACAGTATACGATATGTAAACTTATGATAAGGAGGTGATAAAATATGGGACAACACAGACACAATCCAACAGCGATTAAAGTTAAGAATGGCGAAATTAAATCTAAAGGAAAAGGTATGAGCGAAGCTGAATCTCGGAGAAGAGTACAAGATGCTTGTCGTTCATATTTGAAAGAAAATTTTAAATTGTATACACCAGCTTATTATAATGTCTGTGATGATGAACTTATAATGTCTGTGATGATGAACTCTGGAAATTATTTGGAGGAAATTGGTGATGAAGCTTAACTCTCACGAAATAAATAAATCCATTAAAGCACAAATCAAGAGCAAGATACATAAAATTTGCGTGAATAGATTTCCTGCGTATGACAGCGACGGAAGAGTTCAACTTTATAGACGACCAGACCTGTCTGAATGGGCAACAAAAGCAGCAGCTGATGGCGAAAGATACTTCTATGTTGAGGCTGTAAACCCTAATATCAGTGGTGGCAAGCTGAGGCTATGCAGCCCTAAATATGAATATAGAGTCGAAAGTCTCACACAGGAAGAATATGATGTTTTACAAGAACTGTTAAATGGAGATGATTGATTATGACAACAGAAGAAAAAATTGAAGAACTTGAAAACAACTGTAAAGCAATGACAGCAGAGATTGAAAAGCTCAAGGCTGAACTTGCTGAAAAGAATGAAACCGTGTGGACACCCCAAAAGGGTGAAAAGTATCTGTGTGTTTGTAATAATGGCAGAATTGTTTCACAAATTTATAACCCATCTTCTATATTTGACATAGAAATAATTGATATGAATGCTAAATTTAAGCCAGGTGCTGGGTGTAAAAAACATCTCGAATGGTATCGAGACAACGTTCTCCGTATTCAGAATAAGCTGATGCAACTTCACGAACTGCTGTGTTCTGATTATTTCCCTGATTGGAATGATATTGACAGTAAAAAGTGGTATGTGTATTATATTTATAACCATGACTATGACTGTTTTACATATACATTTTGTAATTCCGTAAGCTCATTTCAAGTATATTTTACCAAAGAAGCAGCGGAAAAAGCTTGTAAAATTCTTAATCAAGAGAAGTTTATGATGAAAGGTGACCAAGATGGATAAATATTTTGAGTTTAAATATTATAGCGAAATGGCTGTTTTATGGGCTAGTGCGTTTATTATTGTTCTCTTATTTCTCGGAGTAGTTGTATGGCGAATATTTCTTCTAATTAAAAAGATTGTTATTGATGCCTTTATGAAAAAGCAAGGTTATATTCTTAAGTCTCGTTACAACCAAAATGTTTGGGTTGATGGAAATACATATCTTGAATTTCAAAAGGCATTATACAAAAGGTCTTTTCAAGACATTAAAGTTAAATATGAGAAAAAAGTATAATAAAAGAAATGTTTTGTGAGGAAGGTGAAAAATGTGTCTGATAGAAAAGAGATAACACAACTTTTATCTAAAGCATTAGAGCATTACATAAATCCTAAGAATGACACTCGTATTTATTGGGCTAAAGAAGTTACATTTGACTACGGAACACTTAATCAGATCAGAGTGGATTATATGCGATTTGTCCCCGTAAACAACACTATTTCGGGAATTGAAAAGGGAGATTTTTATTGTTGTGAGATAAAGTCATCTGTAGAGGATTTTCATTCTAAAAATGGGCATAATTTTATTGGTGATTATAATTACTATGTTATGCTCAATTCGGTTTATGAAAAAGTTAAAGATGAAATTCCCTATAAAATTGGTGTTATTACACTCAATGATAATGAAGCAATGAAAATTATCAAAAAGGCTAAATGTTGTGATCGAGAACGTCCTGTCTCAGAAATGTTACTTATGATGTTTAGGTCAGCAAATAGAGATAGATATAAAAATGGAGGAAAAGATAATGATTAAAATGGAATATAAAAAACGTTGTCAAAAAAATATTCAAATTCTTGACGAAGGAGTTTATAATAACTTTCATTATGCGATAGTGTCGTTTGGTTCACATCCTTGTGCATATGTTGAATTACCTAAAGAACATAAATGGTATGGTTTACATGAGGATGATATTCCTATTAGTTGTCACGGTGGATTGACTTATTCAAGCACACAAGGTATTATCTTTCCTTCCGATAATCTTAATCATAGAGATGGATATTGGATAGGTTGGGATTATGCACATTATGACGATTATAGTTACTACAATTTTGGGTTTGCATCAGGTAAAAAGCGTTGGACTACCGAAGAGATTTTTGAAGAAGTTAAGGAAGTTATTAATCAGCTCTAAGCTGTTTATATAGATTTTATCTTAATTCCGTCCGAAAGGGCGTTTATATAGATATTTTTATTTTGTAAAAGGAGTGTTTGAAATGGTTGAGACAAAGTCAATTAAGGTATTTATTTCTCAGGTGATGAGAGATAAGACAGAGGAAGAAATTCTTACAGAAAGAAATCTTGCTATTGATAAGGTCAAGAAGATTTTCCCTAACAGAGAAGTTGAGGTTATTGATAGTTATTTTGAAGACTATAACCCCACAGGTGGTAGTATTCCTTTAAAGTATCTTTCTAAGGCTATTGAACTTCTCGCAGATGCTGACGTTGCTTATTTTTGCTTTGGTTGGGATACGGCAAGAGGTTGTAAGGTAGAACACCAGTGCGCTGTTGAATATGGAATAAATAGAATTTATGGGTAATCTTAAAGAACTAACGAAAGACGTTGTAAAAGTTGTTATATTTTCTATCTTATTTGTCTCTATTCCAATAGCATTATGTATTATTGGAGGAACGATTGAAACAAATCAGTCTGCAAAAGAATATAATAATGGCGTTTGTTCTGAATGTGGTGGTCATTATAAATTTGTAAGTTCTTCTCACATTAGGAATAGCAGTGATGAATATTATTACTCGTGTGAAGATTGCGGATATACAATAATGACACATATTTTACCGAGGAGGGACTAAGTTATGAGTTATAGGGCGAGAGACAGAACATTACTAAACCAAGATTTTATTGGATTTTAAAAATATAAGTAAATGATAAAATAGGCATCAAAATAATTAAATTATACATATTGAAAGGATTTTGAATTTATGAGTATGAAGAAGTTTGAAAACACAATTACAATGGTTGGTATTCTTGTTAAGCACACACTTGAAGAAGCTACATACGGAACTAATAATGATAATGATATTGAGTGTATTCGAGGCGAAGTAATCATCAGAACAGCAGATGAAGGTGAACATTCAGTCAGATTCTTTGCTAATAAGTATAAGAGGGATGAAAAGGGTAACTTTACATCGGAAGAAAATAAGATTTATAAGTCGCTCGGTACAGTTATGAACGAGTATAGAACTCTTGAAGAATATCCTGATGACCCTGATTATGTTGAAATTACATCTGCGTCATTTGGAGTGAATGATTATCTTAATAAGAATACTAACGAAGTCATTACATTTAATACGATTTCTACAAACTTTATCAATAGGATTACAAAAGAAAAGTATGAAGCATCTTCACCTACAGCCAAGTTTGAGGTCGCAGGTGTAATAGCAAATATTAAGGATGAAATCATTAAAGACACTCCTACAGGAAATCTTATTGTTACCATGAATGTAATCAATCAGACTAAGAAGGGTAACGGCAAAGACGCTACTTATGAAGTAAAGGATATGTTCCCTCTCAAACTTAATGTTTCTGCTGATCTGGCTGACACATTTAAGAGTACATATTCAGAAGGTGTATTTGCAAAGGTTTGCGGAGATGTAATCAATAGAACGGAGACAACAACAACAACTGAAAAGGTAGCGTTTGGCTCTGATATTGTAAAGACATTTACAAACACAGTTAGAAAGAACGAAGTTATGAGCGGTGTTGCTCCTGAAGATATTTATTCCGTTGGTCTTACCGATGAAATTTGTTCTCAGCTCATTTCAAGAAGAAATGCAACTATTGCAGAAGTAAAGAACGGTAAGAAGAATAGTTCATCATCAAACACAACAACTGAAAATGCAACATCGACATCTACGTCTAATCCCTTTGCTTCAAAGAATCCTTTTGCTAAGTAATTGTACATAAATAACTGTCGATTTAAATTTGTAATTGTAATATTGAAAGGAAATAATAATATATGATTAACCTTATGACACTTGAAGAGAATAAGATCAGCACAGATTTCAGTGGTTATCCTGTTGTGTTTATGGGTGAGACAGGAGACGGAAAGACGGATTCACTTAATCGTTTCCTTCGTTCTGTTGCTCCCGAAGGAAAAGTTCCTTTGTTTGTAATGTTTGAAGACAGATATAAAACTATTCAGAATATTATGGCTGTCAGAGTACATTCTATCCCCGATGTCCTTGCAGTTGCATCACAACTCAAGAACCCAAAGACAAGAGAGCGTTTCTCTTGCGTAGTATTTGATACAGCAGATAAGTTTGAGGAAATGGCAAGCAGATACATAGCTTCAAACAAGGAAACTGAGATTATTGAAGACATCGGTTTTGCTCGTGGTAAGAAGTATCTTTCGTCTGTAATGGGTATTGTAGGTGAAATCAGAAATCTCGGACTTCCTGTTCATTTTGCAGTGCAGTCCTACAAGACAACTGATTTCAAGACAGGTGCAATTACATACAAGTGCAAGCTGAACGAAGCTACTAAGAATCAGATTTTCCACGATGCTTTCCTTGTCGGAATGGTTTCTATTGACCCTAAGGCAAAGGGCAATGTAAATGCAGACAGACTTATTACATTTAAGAAGACCTCCGAATATATTGAACTCAAGGATACTTGGGGACTGCCTGACAAGATGTATGTATCTGAAATTAAGGGTAATCTTGAAAAGCTGTTTAACGCTAAGTATGATAAGACTGAACTTGTAGATGTTCCTGCACTGGAAGAAATCAAGGACGAGGTTTCTTTTGATGAAGTAAAGTCAAGAGGTATGGAACTTGGTTCAATTCTTGCTGAAAACGGTTATCTTAATGAAGCAATGAATGTACTCAAGACCACAATAGGTCAGAATGAGGACGGTTCTGCTAAGATGTTTGACGATATTCTTCCTACTCAGATCGACCTCGCACAGGTAGTTGTTATGAAGCTTGAAGAACTCAAGACATCTAAGGGTATCTGATAATACAATTAAATAGATAACAAAAAGGGCGGTGGGTGGATAGCCTGCCGTCTGTTTTGTCTATTCAGGAAGTGATTATATAAGCAGACCTGCACATTGCAAACTTTGCAATAAAGAAATCCGAGGGGAAGAAATATTCAAACATGATAACAAGTCATATTGCAAGCAATGTTATGAAATAATACACGCTGAAAGTGAAGATTATAAAACGCTTATATCTATGATTTGTGAGTATTTTGAATGTGATGAACCCACTGGAATGATAATGACACAAATAAAAAATTATAAAAAGGACTATGATTTAAGTTACGCTGCCATTGGATATACACTTTGGTATGTCAAAAACATTATCGGAGATAAATTCAATATAAAATACGGTATCTTTCAAGTCAAGAATGAATACAAAAACGCTGAAAAATATTTTAAGGAACAGCAGTTAAACAGCGAAAAGGCTTATAATTTCAAAGAAAAAGAACGGATAGTAAAATTGAAGCCTAAATCAAAGAAAAATAATTACCTTATAGATTTAGATAAATTTGTGGAAGGGAAGTGACTGCTGAATTGGACGTTAAAGGTCTTGTTGATAAGAGAAATATATTTCTGCTTTTAGGCTGTTATTGCAATAATCCCAAGATGATATTTGATGAAAAGTATGAAACAAATGCTTATGATTACTCAGAAACGTTTCACAAAACAATTTGGGGAGCTATTGTCAATATCGCTAAAAAGGGGAATATACAAAAAATTTCACCTGTTGAAATAGAAAATGAAATTGCTCAGTTTCCAAGTGCAACTACTGTTTGGAAGAATAATGACGGTTGGAACTACATAGATAAGGCTATTGCAGAATCCGCAGATAAGCTTTTGAATGCTGGATTTTACAGAGATACGGTGCGTAAATATTCAATTATCAGAAATGCTGTTGAATCATTAAAGTTGGATATATCATTTTTGTATGATGAAGAGGACGAAGTTAAGCTTGATAAATTCAATAGTATGACAAGTACAGACGTGCTTAATGAAATATGCTGTAAATTCAGTGATTTTAAAAACCTTTGGAAAAGTGCATTTGGAGACAATTATTCTTTTCACGCAGGTGATGATATTAAAAATCGAATATCTGAATATAAAAATCAGACAAATACATATGGTTATCCCTTTCAAAGTGGTTATCTTACCACAGTATATCGTGGAATGAGAAGCAAAAAAATGATTATTCGCAGTTCTATCTCAGGCGGTGGTAAATCTCGTTCAAGTATGGCAGATGCTGTAAACATAGCTTGTGATAAGATTTACGACTGGCAAAAGAAAGAGTGGGTAGCAACAGGCGAAAAAAGACCAGTGTTATTCATATCAACAGAGCTAACAAAGGAAGAAATTCAAGACTGTTTACTCGCTCATATCAGCGGAATTGAACAGGATAGACTTGAAGAATGGAAAGATATAACTCCCGAAGAAGAAAAAGTCCTTAATAAATCCGCTGAAATTGTGGAAGAATCACTGCTGTACGGAGAATACCAACCCGACTTTACCATTGATACTATCTGTGAAACCATTGAACAATACATAATAAATCAGAAAATTGAGTATGTTTTCTTTGATTACATCAATGACAGTCCTTCTCTTTATGCTTATTATTTTGAAAAGACCAAAACACGACTTAGAACAGATCAGATTTTGTTTCTGTTTAGCGCAGCTTTAAAATCAGCTTGTAATAAGTATGATGTTTTCTTAGGAACATCTACTCAGCTAAATGATACATATAAAGATGATATAAATAAGGACTCAGGGGCATTGAAAGGTTCAAAGAGTATTATTGAAAAGGCTGACGGTGGTATGCTTGCGTTGCCTGTTACGACTAAAGACCTTAAAAAGCTCAAACCAATACTTGAAGCACGAGGAAATTTTAACCCTACTGTTCCCAATATGGCATATTGGATATTCAAAAATCGTGGAGGTAAGTGGAAAGCTATCGTTATCTGGACTAAAATCAATCTTGGTACAATGCGAGAAATGGATTGCTTCGTTACGGATTATAACTATGAGCTTATAGATGATATTGAAAAAACGATTATTGAATTTGAGTTTGACGATGTTGGCAACGCTGAAATGCTTGATACAACAGTAGATGTTGACGCTGTAAAGGTCATTGATAACATTCTGAATCCAAATTAAGGCGGTGAATAAATGACTGCCGAAGAACTCAAATCAGCTTTAACTACTGAAAATATAAAGACTTTGATTGAAATTCTCGGAGGAACAGTATATACAGATAATGATGATTATATGATATGTGATACTATTTGCCATTGTGGTACAAGTCATAAACTTTATTACTACAAATCATCTAAATCTTTTTACTGTTATACCGAGTGTGGAAGTCTTGATATTATTGAAATAGTGAAAAGACTGAAAAAATATAATCTTCCAGAAGCTATTATTTGGATTTCAAATCAGTGTCATATTGATGAAAGACGAGGTTTCGGAAACAGTTATATCTCCGATTGGTCTTTTATAAAGGACTACGATAAATCCAAATCAAAGCAAACGATCATCAAAGACCTGGATAGTTATGACCGTAAGATTTTAAATGTCTTTCAGGATAAATACTATCAAGGTTGGATTGATGAGGGCATTTCCATAGAAAGTATGCAAAAATACAACATTAAGTATTCTCAGTATTTACGTCAGATAATTATTCCTCATTATGATATAACAAATCGTTTGGTGGGAATACGAGGACGAATGATGACCGAGGAAGATGAAGAACGCTATGGAAAATATTCTCCCATTAAAGTAGGGGATATAATGTATAAACATTGCCTTTCTTATAACTTTTACGGCATTAATCAAAACCTGAACACGATAAAAAACAAACATAAAGTTATGCTTGTAGAAGCTGAGAAATCAGTTCTGCAAGCAGATACAATGTTTGGAGATAATAACTTCACTTTGGCTGTTTGCGGAAGTACATTTCATTCATATCAGCGAGATATGTTGATTATGCTCGGAGTAAAAGAAGTGATAATTGCCCTTGATAAACAGTATGAAACAGCCGATTCACAAGAAGCAATGGATTGGCAAAATCATATAATCAAGCAATTTATAAAGCCTTTGTCTCCATACTTTGCGGTTTATGTGCTTTGGGACACAGAAAATTTGCTTGATTATAAGCAATCTCCTACTGACAAAGGTAAAGAAACGTTGTTAAAGCTTATGAAAAATAAAATCTATGTTCCATCTTATGATTAAACGAGGTGAATTAAGTGACTTTTGAATATCAAACAAGAGGAAGTATTGGAATAGGTAATCCAGTTACAAAAATTCTTGAAAATCGGGGAATAAAAAATGTTCCTATGTTTTTAAATCCTACAAAATCCTGTTTAGAGGATAATCACCTGTTAGATAATATTGATTTGGCAGTTGATATTTTCCTTAAACATATGAATAATAACAGTAAAGTTACAATATTGCAGGATTGTGACTGTGACGGTGTGACTTCCGCAGCTTTGATGATACAGTATATAAATGATAATTTTCCTTCAATTTCAGTGGATTACATTATACACGATAATAAGGAACACGGTCTTGATAATAAATCTATGCTTGAGATTGAACAGAAAAAGCCTGATTTGCTTATCATTCCAGATGCGGGAAGCAATGATTTGAGACAGTTGAAAATATTAAAATCTGCTGGTATTGATGTCATTGTTCTTGATCATCACGATGAATCTGAAAAGGTCACACGATTAAAGTCGATCTATAAGCTTGAAAATCTTAATGATTTTGCAGTTATCGTAAATAATCAGATGTCATCAAAAGTGAAAGATAAGTCGATGACAGGGGTGGGAATAGTTTATAAGTTTTGTTCTGTTGTTGATGAACGACTAAAGCGTGATACAGTTAATAAGTATCTTGATTTGGTAGCTCTTGGAATGATAGCCGATTCGTGTGATTTGACACAGTTGCAGACAAGATATTTGGTTCTTGAAGGTATCAAACAGACACAGAATGGAACAAATTATAATAAATTTATATCGGAGTTAGTCAAGTCTCAGGCTTATTCATTACATAATAAAGCAACTATTTTAGGTATAAGCTTTTATATTGCACCTCTTGTAAACGCACTGATCCGACTTGGAACAAAAGAAGATAAAGAGATAATGCTTAAAGCGTTTCTTAATTTATCAGAAAAAGCGATAATCAAAATTCGTGGTAAAGGTGAAGTGGAAGTTTCAGTTCAGGAACAAGCAAGAAGATTATGTGAAAGTTATAAACGCAAACAGCAGAAAATGACAGGTGATTATACAGAAATCCTTAAAGAACAAATAAATGAATTTGGATTGAATGAATATCCCGTAATCTGTTGTAAAGCCGATAAGTCATTTGAAAAAACATTCACGGGTCTGATTGCAAATAAAATCACTTCTATGTACAGTAAGCCGTGTCTGCTCCTAAGAGATTGTAACGATATTCTTATGGGAAGTGCGAGAGGATTCGATAAATCTCACATCAAAGACATTAAGGATTTCTGCTTACAGACAAAATTGTTTGATTTAGCAGAGGGACATCCTAACGCTTGTGGTGTGACCATTAAAAAGGATAACATTTCAAAGTTTTATGAATATCTTTCTCAGCAAAATTTCGATAATACTTTAAATTATACCGTGGATGCAGTTTTTAATGAAAAATCGCTCACAACAGAGGTAATTCAGTCAATTTTTGCACTTTCTGACGTTTGGGGAACAAATATTGAAGAACCTCTATTTTTACTAAAACTGAAATGCCCTATTGATGGGGGGTTCACGGTGCTTGGAAATGAAAAAAACACAATAAAATTGACATTTCATAATATTGAGATTATTAAGTTCCGTTCTTCTGAAAATGAGTATAATGAGATAAAAAATCTTGGTAAACTGGTTGAATTTACAATAGTGGGTAAGTTTTCAGTCAATGAATATAACGGAAAGAAAACTCCACAGGTCATAGTGGAAAACTGGATGTATAAACCTTGTAACGAAAAGCCTAAATTCAGATTTTAAGGAAGTGATAAAGTGGATTACAATATCTTTGGTTATGATTTTGAGGTTTTTAAGTACGATTGGCTTGTTGTATTTGTAAATAAAAATACATCTGAAAGAACAGTAATCGTTAATGACAGACGAGCATTAAAGGATTTTTATAATACAAATAAAGAAGCTATTTTTGTAGGATATAACTCAAGAAATTATGACCAATTTATCTTTAAAGGTATTTTGTGTAATATGAACCCAGCAATTATCAATGAGGAATTGATCGTAAAAGGGAAATCGGGCTATCAGGTTGTAAAAAAGGCAACGGATATTCCTTTTAATAATTATGATGTTTCGGATATTCAGCACAGCTTAAAGCAGCTTGAAGCATTTATGGGACACGATATTAAGGAATCGGAAGTAGATTTTACAATAGATAGACCTCTAACACAAGCCGAAATTGAAGAAACAATTAAGTATTGTACTCATGATGTAACGGAGTGTTTGGCTGTTCTCGATTATAAAATCGGTGATTTTGATGCTCAGTTTAGTCTTATTGAAGCATTTGATTTACCTTTTGAGATGTTTAATAAGACTAAAGCACAGCTTTCAGCACATATCCTTGGTGCAGTAAAACAGCACACAATGGACGATGAGTTTGAATTTACAATTCCTCCAACCTTAAAATTAGGTAAAAAGTATCAGTTTGTAGTTGATTGGTTTAAAAATCCTGCAAATAAAGCTTATAAGACAGCTACTTATTCATATGAAAATCAGCATAAACGTGAATTAGATTGTATGATAGCAGGTGTTCCTCATATTTTTGCTTATGGTGGAGTACACGGAGCTATCCCTAACTATCATGCAAAAGGAATAATATTGTGCCTGGATGTTGCCAGTCTTTATCCGTCAATTATGATTGAGTATAGTTATCTCAGCCGCAAGCTCAAGAATCCTCAAAAGTATAAAGAAATTCGTGACGAAAGACTTAGACTTAAAAAGTTAAAAGATAAACGTCAGCAACCTATGAAAATCGTACTTAATTCCACATATGGAATACTCAAAGATAAAAATAATCCACTTTATGACCCCCTTATGAGTAATAATGTTTGTGTTACAGGTCAGCTTTTACTTCTTGATTTGATTGAAAAGGTAGAGCCTTATTGTCAGTTAATTCAAAGTAATACAGATGGTATCTATATGCTTGTTGAGAATATGGAGACAGTGAAAATAATTGAAGATATTGCTCACGAATGGGAAACAAGAACAAGGCTTTCTCTTGAATTTGATATTTACAATGAGATTTATCAAAAAGATGTAAATAACTATATCATTATCTCTGAAGACGGACATTATAAATCAAAAGGAGCTTATCTCAAAAAACTCAGTCCCATTGACAATGACTTACCTATAATCAATACTGCTTTGATTGAATATTTTGTACACCAAACTCCTATTACAGATACAATAAATAAGTCAAACAAACTGATTGATTTTCAAAAGGTTGTTAAGCTTACAAGTCTTTATAAGGGTGTTGTTTATGGAGAAGGCATCACAGAAACAATAGATGGTAAGTCAAAAGTTGTTGTTAAAAACGGAGAACATCTCAGAGAAAAAGTGCATAGAGTATTTGCATCAACTGATCCTCACGCAAAAGCATTGTATAAAACTAAAACAGAAAAGGGTGAACAGGTGTATGAAAAGATAGCTTATACTCCTGATCATTGCTTTATCAATAATGATAATATTTTAGATGCTCCTGTTCCTGAAGAACTTGACCGTCAATATTATATCAATATGGCAACTGATAGATTAAATCAGTTTCTTGAAGTTACCGAAGAAAAGCAAGATGTCATTCCAGAAATTTTGTATGATAATATGCTCAAGACAAATAACTTTTATGAGTTTCTGGAATTATGTATACAGACCTTGCCTATTAAAATCAGCAATAAGATATTTACTAATTACATAATTGCCGATTGTTGTTCTAAATACGGTAAAACAAAGCATCTGCTTGATTTTATCAAATGGTTTGACTTGTTGTATGGAAAAGATAAATTAACGGTAAAACAGGTAGAAACTAAATTTGCTGATATTAAATATATGATTGATAAATATTCAGAACTAAGCACCACAGGTAAAACACTTATTATAGACAGTAAGAAAATTTTAACTGAACTGTTTGATAATATTCCCAATAAAGATTTATATTTGCCTGAAATACTGGAGATGCAGATTAAACTATTTGAAAATTTAAGATATGTAAATTCAGAAATGAATGAAAATTACTATTATGTTCTCAATAGCAGAAATGAAATAAAGCCAAATTTAATAATTTATCAGCTTAGTACGGGTAATATTCTTAATGTTAAAGTTGATAAACAGATGTTTGATATTCTCTTTATACAAGATGGTGACATTATTCAAGTCAATAAATCTGAGTATAGATATGGAGTTAAAATCATCGGTAAAGACGAAGACGGAGTAAACATCACCGATACAGACTATGATAAGCAGTATTTATATTTGCTTGGATATGATATTCTGTACAGAGATTATTCAAAGTCCAATAAATCATTAGTGGAGGTATAGTATAATGTTTGAAGATGACGAGTCAATCATAAAATGTGAAATAAAACTTAACAGAATATTTTATCCTAAGAATGTAAAATCTGTAGAAACAGGGGAGTATGCAATATTTACAGGCACAGTAGTTGTTCCTATTGAGAACTGTTGTTTGAATGATGTCATCAAATTCAAAGGTAATGTTCCTGTTCTTGAATATGGCACATCATATAAAGTTATTGCTTCTCTTGCCGATCATCACGAAATTTATGGTGATACTTATGAAATTCTCTATATGAGCAAGAAAATAAATATTTCAAACAAAGAAAGTCAAAGGGAATTGTTGAGTACAATTTTACCCGAAAAGACAGTAGAAAATTTGTTTAATACTTATGATGACATTGTTTCATTGCTTGAAAAGAGAAATACAGAAGCACTGTGTAAAGTTAAAGGTATTACAGAATCCAATGTGGATAGACTGTACAGAGCTTATGACGATACAAAAGATTACAGTCAAATTTTTGTAGAACTCAGTAGGTCTGGACTGTCGGGAAATCTCATTAAGAAGATAACAGATTATTATAAATCTCCCGAAAAAGCATTAGACGTAATCAGAAAAACACCGTATGAACTTGTAACAGTTGATGGTATCGGCTTTAAAAAGGCAGATGAAATCGCTCTTAAAATGGGAGTAGATAAATTTGATTGTCAAAGAATTAAAGGATATTTGATTCACGTTTTGCTTGAACAAGCGGAATTAGGCAGAAGCTATCTTCATTATTCTGAGCTTATGAAAATGTTATATGACACTTTAGGTTTTGTGCCAGAAGAAATTGTTAATAAAACAGCTCAGATGATGATAGACGATGGTAAAATACATATATCTTCAGATGGTGAAAATATAGGACTTACAAGATATTATAATCTTGAAAAAGATATTTGCAATGAAATTGTAAGACTTATGATTGGTTCATCTGAAGACGATGCTGACTTAGAAGATGATGCTGACGAAAATTCTGTTCCTAAGTATATTCCCAGAGATTTTAATATCTCTAATCCCGAAAATGTAATTGCGGAAGTTGAAGGTGAACAAGGCTTTGAATTTACAGATGAACAGAAAAGTGCAATATATACTTGTTTAAACAACAGAGTTATTGCTATTACAGGCGGTGCAGGCGTTGGAAAGACTTCGACTGCAAACGGAATTTGTAAAATGTTTGATGGTTATTCAGTTTATGCAGTGGCACTTTCTGGTAAAGCAGCTTTGAGAATAACAGAAGCAACAGGACTTCCAGCAAGTACAATACATAAAGCATTAGGATGGTTTAAGGGACATTTTATTCATTGTAAGGAAAATCCTCTTGAAGCTGATATTGTCCTTATAGACGAAGCAACTATGATAAATGGCTCATTATTTAGAGATTTGCTTGAAGCCATTCCAACAGGAGCAAAAGTAATCATAATGGGTGATGTACAGCAGTTGACACCAATAGGAAGCTGTCAGGTATTTGCTGATATGTTAAACAGTGGTGTAGTTCCAACAGTAAGACTTACTAAACTTCACAGACAAGCTTTGAACAGTGGCATCATTCCTACATCTATTAAGGTAACAAACCAAGAACAACTATTTTCAAATACCTATCAGGGTTCAGAAATCATTGGCGAATTACAGGATATGGAATTAAACATTACTACTGAAAAATGTAATTTATCTGATTATGTAGTTGAAAAGTTTAAGCAAGAATACAAGAAGTTCAAAGATATAAACGAAGTTCAAGTTGTATCAGCTATGAAAACAAGAGGTGATCTGAGCTGTTATAACTTAAACACTAAAATTCAAGAAGTATATAATCCCATTTCAGAGGACGATATTTTCATTGAAATCAAACTTCCTGAAAAGAAAGGTAAGACGACAGATACATCTTCTAAGAAATACAGGATTAAAGTTGGCGATAAAGTAATCAACACTAAGAATAACTATACCTGTACTGATTTAGAGGGTTATGTTTGTCCTGTATTTAACGGTAATATAGGTACAGTCACCAATGTCACACAGAATGGTATTACTATTGATTTCATCGGTATTGGAGAAGTGTGGTTTGGAAGAGACAAATTCAAAAATCTTGAATTGGGATATTGTATCACAACTCATAAATCACAGGGTTCAGGCTTTAAATCGACTATAATAGCTTTAGATGGCAGTAGCTATATAATGAATAATGCAGAATTAATCTATACAGCTATCACAAGAGCAAAGAAATACTGTATTCTTGTAGCAACAAATTCTGCTGTCAGAAGTGCTATAAGTCATAAGGAGGTTAATAACAAACAAACATATCTCAAGGATATGCTTGTCAATAATGAAGAACTGAAGGGAGACTCCACAAATGAATGAAATGACTAACGTATTCAAAATATTCAGTCAGCTCCAGTCAACAACTAAAAAGACCGAAAAAATTGAAATCTTAGAAGCCAATAAAAGAAACATTTTATCATATTAAAAAGGAGAACTACAAATGAATAACAATACTTCAACTACGAATTTACCACAAATGTTATGTATAAAAACAGATAAAGGTTGTTTTATTTCTGATTGTCTTACTGCAAATGGTTACGATTATGAGTATCATAGAACTGAAATTGATAATCTTTTGTTTGATGGTAAAAAAGCTATTGGTTCGCATTGTAAAAATTGGTATTACATTGATGAATATCCGTCCCTTATCCAAAGAAAAGAATCAGGAGAGATTATTAATAGAAGATATGAAATTAAAAACGAATCTTTAATCTCAGATAGCCTACCAGCTATTATTCCTTATGAAGAAGTAAAAAATTATGATAGCGATGTTGTTGATGCTTTATATTTTTATAAGTGCGATCAAGAGCCACCATGTTTAAAGGAAATAGTTTATGATATTCAAGTAATTTGTGAGATTGAAAATTATAATTTTCCTCCTAAAATTGAATACAAGGGTTTTCATCGTAATCGTAGTAGTTATTCTGACGAGCAATATATTATTACAAATGCAAATGTTCAGCATCAAATGTTAGACAAAATAATATTTCCAGAAGTAACACTTCATGAATATCCTTGCAAATTTACATCTAAACAAATGTACGACATTACAAGACAGTACATTATTGAACACATTGATAATTCGGTTGCAAAAATTGAGTATAATTATGATTCTTTTGTTGAAGTAAGAAAAAATATACCAATGATTGAACCTGAAACTGTTACATATACAAATATTTTTGCAAAAACTAAACGTGAAAGAAATAAGATGCACACAGTTATAAAAGAATACGATGAAAAGAAAATTTTTTCTATGACACATCAAAATGAACAATATAAAGGTTATCCTATTATACCCGAAATGTGTGCAAATAACGAAAATGAGTTAAAAGAAAAGGTTGATAAGTGGTTAGAAAACCTAATCAAATTTATCAATGAACCTTTGTGTCAGTGTCCACAATGTAAGGGTCTTGGTTATATTAATGCTGTTTCTGAGATTGGTTTTGATTATGAATGATAGAGGAGAACACAGATGAATAATGTTTTTAAAATTTTCAACCAACTTCAATCTACGACAAAGAAAAATAAAAAAATAGCAATTCTCAAAGAGAATGAGAGTAATAGTCTTTTTACTAATACACTTAAATGGCTCTTAAATCCGTTTGTAATAACAGGAATTAGCACCAAGAAGCTTAATAAACCAGTCAAGTATGAAACAACTCCAATTCAGACTTGGCGAGATATGATGCTCTATCTTGAAACTAATAACACTGGCAGAGATACAGATATAGCAATCATACAGGGATTTATCAGCTTACAGCCTGAAGATCATAAGGAATATTACAGACAGCTTGTAACTAAGTCTTTGAAACTTGGCATAGATGTTAAAACAGTAAATAGTGTATATGGCGTAAATAGTGTATATGGCAAAGGATTTATTCCAGTTTTTGATGTGCAGCTTGGTACACCTCTTGATAAGGTCAAACTTAAAGGTAACGAATACATTTACATAAGTCAGAAGATGAATGGAACAAGATGTGTTTATTATAATGGTAGGTTATATAGCCGTTCAGGTAAAGAATTTACAGGACTTGACCATATAATTACCGATATTCAGAAGTTCAATCTTCCAGACTTAGTATTTGACGGAGAGCTTATTCGTAAAAATACAGATGGCAAATCAGACAGTGAAAACTTTCAGATAGGTACAGGAATTGCAAATAGCAAAGATGTAGATAAATCTTGTCTTGAATATGTAATTTTTGACTGTCTTCCTAAAAATGAATTTATGGCTGGTGAGAGCCTATCAAAATATGGAGAACGTAAAAAGTACCTTACTGATATAATCGCAAAAAAAGATAAAGGATAACAATATCGAAAATCTCAGAATTGTACCAATGTGGTACGAGGGTACAGACCATTCACAGATACAGAAGTGGCTTGAATATGCCGAAAGCACAGACAAAGAAGGCTGTATGGTTCAGTTTGATACTACATATAAATGCAAGAGAACTAAAGAACTTATTAAGGTCAAGTGTTTTTATGATTGTGACCTAAAGTGTATTGACATTGAGCAGGGAACAGGTAAAAATGCAAATACTCTCGGTTCAGTTGTTTGTGAGTATAAAGGCAATACTATAAATGTTGGTTCTGGCTTTACCGATGAACAGAGAAATTATTATTGAAATAACTCTGATGAAATCATTGGTAAGATAGTTACTGTTAAATATAAGGAAGAAACTAAGAACAAAGACGGTAGTTATTCTTTACAGTTTCCAGTATTTCAGACGGTGAGATTTGATAAAGCAGAGCCAAATATATAAACAAAAGTAAATAATAAAAATTAGTAAAAATATTTGAAAAATCACTTGACATTTCTGTTAGATATGGTATAATAAGTATGTAATCAAATTATAAGTAAATAATAATATGGTTACATAAAAATCTATTAAACTAAAGGAGATAATAAAAATGACTAATGAAACTACTAAAATCAATTCTTATTCCAAGCCAACAATTGATGAACTAAAGGCACGTGCTGTCGTAGAATTTATAAGATTAAGCAATGATATTCGTAAGGAAAGAAACACTTGCAAGATAATCAACTGTGAAATACAGCAGTTCACTAAGTATGATACTACATACATAAGAACTGTACTTACTTTTGCAGACGGCTCTAAGGAGTCGGTAGAATGTCCTGCTGATAAGGCAGATGCTTATTATGGCTTCACAACCTGTTATGCAAAGCATATAGCAAAGAAGCTCCTCAACAAGAATATTTCGGATATGGCTGATTACTGGCTCATTACTAAGCCTAAGAGAGAAGCCGAAGCTCGTGCAAAGGCTGATGTTCAGAGAGCAGAGGAACAGAGACTTGCAGAACGTGATAAGAAAAGACGTGAAAAGTACAGAATTCGTATGGAAGCAATTAGACGTAAGGAAGCTTACGAGGCATCTAAACTTGCCGAAGAAAAGTATGGAGTGCCAGCTGATTGGTCTGAAAAGTAAATTTTAAGGAGATAATGAGATAATGAGATGAGAGTAATAATATTTGCGGTAATAGTAAATGTAATAATCTTTATAGCTAATATAGTCTATATGAATCATATTACTAAAGAAGTATATCTTAATCTTGAAAGGTTTGCTAAGTTTAAATGTTTATCTGATGAGTTCAAGAAGTATAATACTCCAAAGAATAAGTATCTTAGCAAATTCCCTTTGTATTTTATATTTGCTATTCCTGTTATAAATGTTATTACTCTCTTTATCTCCTGTTTTGATTATGATAATATGGTTAAAGATGTTCAGAAAGCCACAGCCGATGAGTTTATGGCTTGGACTGAAAATAGAAAGGTAAAATAAAATGTTAAATAAAGATTCAAATAATGATTCTAAATCTAAATCTGACGGTATTGGCTTTTTTGGTGCGCTTACATTAATATTTATTATTTTAAAGCTTTGTGGTATTATTAATTGGAGTTGGATATGGGTGCTTGCTCCGAGTTGGATTCCAATAATTTTAGTTATAGTAATTATTATTATAGCTATATTTATTGGTATAAAGAAAGAGATTAAAAAGAAAGAGATTAATAAGAAATAATACAATAAAAGATTGGTTTGGTGATGATAAAATGATTAATTTTTTACAAGAAACAAAGGATGAGTTAAAGGAACATAATAAAACATTTGACGATGTTATTTTTGTTGCTGACTGTTTTCAGAAGCTACGCATCTCTCCAGAAGAATTTATAAGAAGAGCCGAAAACATTATTTATAATGATGGCTATGGATTAGAAGAAATAAACACTGCTCTTGTTGTTGTAGGTAAGGATTTTTGGCTTGAACGTCATGAATATGATGGTAGCGAGTGGTGGGAATATAAATCCATACCTAATATTGATGATTTTACTTTAGAAGACAAGGAAACAGGTCACACATTATTTATACATTAAGTTAAAGTGGTGATAAAATGCTTCCAGATTATATAAAAAGACTTAAGTTTGAAGATTAAAGGAGATGTTAAAATGATACATAAGAAGTTTATGGATATTCAGAGGATTAAACCTGAGTACGCTGACGGTTTTAGTGTTGGTGATGTAAAGTGAAAAAATTAAATTTAGAAGGACAACGTTTTGGTAAATTAACAGCAATAAAAGCTGTAAACGTAAATGGAGTAAGAAAATGGCATTGTCATTGTGACTGCGGAAACGAATGTGACATCATAACAGGAAGCTTGACAAGTGGGAATTCTACTTCCTGTGGAAATTGCAAAAATTTTTACAATTTATCTGGAGAATATGGTGTTGGTTATACTTCTAAAGGTGAAGAATTTTACTTTGATTTAGAAGATTATGATAAGATTAAAGACTATTGCTGGTATATTGACAAAACAGGATATGTTAGAAATCGAAATGGATTATTGTTGCATAGAATAGTAACTAATTGTCCTAACAACTTAGTTCCAGACCATATTAATGGAAAACAAAGTCGCAATGATAATCGAAAGGGAAATTTAAGATTGGCAACACGAAATCAAAATACATATAATCACGCTGTTTATTCTAACAGTAAAACCCAAAAATCAGGTGTCACTTGGAGCAACTTTCATCAAAAATGGTTGGTACGAATAGGGTTTAACAAAAAGCGTGTTCATATAGGGTATTTTGATAATTTTGAAGAAGCTATTAAAGCAAGAGATGATGCTGAAAAGATGTTGTATAAAGAATGGAGATATAAAAATGAACCATAAAAAATACATGGATATATCAAGAATAAAAGAAAATTATATGGATGGATTTCATAAAGATGATTATATATGTATTCAAGAAAAGATTGATGGCTGTAATGCAGCAATCAGATATGATACTGGAACAGATACAATAGTCGCTCAGTCAAGAAAGAATATTCTCGGCATTGGTAATAATCTTAGAGGATTTTATGAGTGGTCTCAGACACTTGATAAAGAGATTGTAAAATCTGTTCTCGGTGACAATCTTATATTGTTTATGGAATGGCTTGTACTTCACACTTTGCCCTATCCAGAAGAGCGTTATAATCACGCTTATTGTTATGATGTGTATAATACTAATACAGAAAAATATCTTCCTCAGAACAAGGTAAAAGAGATTGTAAACAAGCTTAATCTTACTTATGTTCCTACATTTTACGAGGGTGAATTTACCTCTTGGGAACATTGTATGAGTTTTGTGGGTAAGACCGAGCTTGGCGGCGAACACGGCGAGGGAATTGTAATTAAAAATCAGACAATGCTTAACAATCCTAATACCCGTCAGCCGTTCTATATCAAAATCGTGGCTGAAAAGTTTCAGGAAGCACATACTCATAAAGAAGCAAAAGTTGTTGACCCAATGACGATAAAAAAAGAGAGAAGAAGTTCAGAAGCTTGCTGAAACTATCGTTACAGAAGCAAGGGTAAGGAAGCTTCTTAATAAGTTTGTTGACGAAGGTATTCTCTCTGAGAATTGGTCTTTAGAGGAAATGCCTATTATTGCAAAGAACTTGACTAAGGCTGTTTACGAGGATTGTGTTAAGGAAGAACCTGAAACAGTAAAGCAGATTGATAATTTCGGTAAGGTTGTTAATGGTATTGCTATGAAATTAGCAAGAAATATTGCAAGTAAAATATGAGGATATAATAATATGCCTTATGTAAATCAGGAACAATACAATGAACAACGTAATCTCAGAGATATGATTGATGGTTCATTAAATCGTATAGCAGTTACAGACGATCTGCAAGAAATTGATAAAAGAGTTAAAGGCTTAGAGAACAGTATTAAACATTATGCTCGAATGCATCGTGACCGTATAAATGGTGTTTACGAAAAAGATAATATATCCAGTTGTCATATTGAGTTATGATAAAAGTGAAATTTCATTGAGAACAAATGAGGAGATGATAAGAATTGCAACCAATATTTAAGGAACAAATACAGATGTGGCGTGATTTAGGCTTTGATATTCCAATCAAAGAGGGTTATTATTGGCTTGATAATGGAATAATCAAAGCATTCACACCTGATGGACAGCCACACAAGCTCTATAAATACAAAGTAAATGATGATTTAACGATAAATATTACCAAACACAAAGATTTTAAAGCAATGAAATTTCACGTTGATTTTGAAACTTGGGAAGAAACATATCAGAGACTGAAATCGGAAATACGAGTTAAAATTGATGAAAGTCTTAACGTGATTCGACAGACAGTTAAAGATTATTCTGATTACGAAAAGATTGTTCTTACATCAACTGGCAAAGACAGTATGGTAGTTCTTGATTTAGTTCAGAAAATTCTTCCCAATGTTAGAGTTGTGTTTAACAATACTTCTCTTGATGTTGCCGATACATATAAAATGGTCAAATCTCACGAGAATTGGGAAATCACAAATCCAAAAGAAGGTTTTTATACTTGGATAAGACGAATGAATTACATTCCAAATCGTGTGAGCAGAGGTTGTTGTACTATTTTTAAGGAAGGTAATTCTATCGAATACTTATCTGATTGTGAGAAACTTATTCAATTTATGGGTGTAAGAAATGATGAGAGCAACTCAAGAGCGGATCGTGGTTATATAACCCATAATCCAAAATGGGGTGATAAGGAATGGTTTGGTTGCTTACCTATACGAAAATGGAGTGAATTTGACGTATGGTTATACACACTCGGTAATCATCTTGAAATTAATTCTAAGTATCGTAAAGGTTATCATCGATGTGGTTGTGCTATCGCTTGCCCTTATGCTACTAAATCAACTTGGATTCTCGATAAATATTGGTATTCAGATTTAAGGACAAGGTTTGAGAATATTGTGCAAGAAGTCTTCTTGCACAATCAAAGATGGTTGCAAATAAATTGTACTGTTGCTGAATATGTGAAAGATGGTTGGAACGGTACATTATATCGTCCAGAACCAACAGAAGAAGTTATCCGAGAAATGATGAAATATAAAGGTATAACTGATTATAATATAGCAAAGCAATATTTCAATAAAACTTGTTCCGAATGTGGTAAAAACGTTAGACAGAACGATGTACTTGCTATGAATATGAAACTTCGAGGTAGAAATGTTACCGAATTTAAATGCAAGAAATGCCTTATGAAAGAGTTTAATATGTGCAAAGGCGATTGGAATGATAAGGTTGTCGATTTTAAAGAACAGGGTTGTAAGTTGTTTTAGTCCAAAAATAAGACCAATTTGGATTAAAGATAAAGTTATTAAACTATTATGAAACAAAAATTTCATTGTACAAAACAAAATTTATATAAACGAAAGGAAATAATAATTATGAGACTTACAAACACTTGGATTAACGGAGATTGCCTGAAGGAGCTCAAGAAGATGAATGACGAATCTGTTGATATGGTTATCACTTCTCCTCCTTATCACAATCTCAGAGTTTACAGTAATGACCCTTGCGACCTTTCAAATTGTGAAAGCTATGAAGAGTATTATTATATGCTCGGGCTTGTGACTGCAGAGTGTGAAAGAGTTCTTAAAAAGGGCGGTAAATTTGTAATGCAGTTTGAAGACTATAATTACACTCTTGGTAGAGATAACAGAATGGGTCAGGAAAGCCTTACAGGAGATATTAACAATATTATGCTCAAGAACAATTTCTCGCTTTGGACTAAGGCTTTTTGGAGAAAGTATTCTGCACAGAGAGCAATGCTTGCACAGGGCAACCTTTATTATCGTAATATGAAAGCAAGAGATACTATTCTCGCAGCAAATGTAGGTTTTGTATATGTTTATAAGAAGGCAGGAGAGTGTGAACTTATTAAGGCTTCTGATATTACTCTTGCTGAATGGGCAGAATGGGCAGACGGAGTATGGAATATTTCTAATTCGGGCATTGGTCATACAACCCCGTTTGCGGAGGAGCTTGTTAAGAGATGTATTAAGCTTTGGTCTTGCCCCAATGATACAATTCTTGACCCCTTTGCAGGAGCAGGGACAGTAAACAAGGTTGCTATTGAAAATCACAGAAACGCTATTGGTATTGAACTTAACAAGGAGTTTTATGACCTTGCGAATGAAAAGAGATTTAATCTTTGGGACGATAGTGTTTATGAGACAGACGATAGTATCGAGAATATGAAGGAAAGATTTAATTCAGAACTGCTTGCTGGTAAAGAACAGAGTGCTAATGCAAAGGCTGAAAAGGAAGCTAAAAAGCAGGAGACTGAAAAGAAGAAGACGCTTCAGGTACAGATAAAGGAAATGGAAGCACAGCTCACTGCTCTCGGAATTAAGAAGTCTGAAATCACTAAGATTAAGAATGAAGCAAAGGAGAATGTTACTGAATGATTGAATTAACGATACCTGTTGACAAAATTCCTTACATAAGAACTATTGAGGGTCGTAAATTCAAAAATGGTAAATGGCAATTTCCCGATTCAGCTATAAAGACTTTACAGAAGTTTAGATTGGTTGATTCTACTGTTGAGGTTATAAATAAGGAGACAATTCAGTTTGAGTTGTCTCCGCACCTCAGAGAGTATCAAAAGAAAATTGTAAATACAGCATTAAACGAAAGTAGTTATGGTATTTTCTCAGATACAGGTACAGGCAAAACAGTAATGGGACTTGAAATTGCAAACCATTTCAAAAAGACTTTGATATTATGTCCTTTGTCAGTAATTGAAACTGCTTGGATTGATGATTGTAATAAATTCTATCCTAATAAGAAGATAATAAATTGCCACGGTAATTCTAAAAAGGACAGAACTGACAAACTTAATTCAAATGCAGATATATACATAATGAATTATGAGAGTTTCAAGATACTCAAAAATGAAATTCGTGATAGTAATTTTGACTGCTTTATTGTTGATGAAAGTTCAGTTATGAAAAATATGACAAGTCAGATTACCTCAGATATTCTTGAAATGATAACTGTAATACCACATAGATATGTTCTTAGCGGTTGTCCTACCCCAAATCATAATGCTGAAATTTTCCCTCAAATGAAACTTGTAGACACCGAGCTTTTCGGAAACAATTACTATGGCTTTTTGGCAAAGTATTTCACTCAGGATATGACTGACCCTCATAGGTGGTTTCAGACTAATGAAAATAAAAATGCTTATTATAACAGATTATCTGAAAAATCAGTATTTCTTGCTAAAGATGATTGTGTTGATCTTCCTGAAAAGACATTTGAAATTAAAAGAATTGATATGGGTTCAGAGCAGAAAAAATATTATTTTGATATGATAAGGGATATAAAGGATAATATCAATTCTTGGAGCAAGTTTGAATTTACTGCAAAGCTAATGAAACTCAGAGAAATTCTCAGTGGGTTTGTAATCAACAAAGATGAAACCATTACTGATTTTGATACCGAAAAAGATAAGATTTTACAGCAGTCTATCGAAGAAATAGGAGATAAGCCTATTATTGTGTGGTGTCAGTTCATTCACGAGATTGACCGATTAGCTGAAAAGTTTAACGGAGTAGCTTTAACAAGTAAAACGAAGGATAGAGATGATATTATCCGAGACTTCAAAAACAGCAAAATAAAGTTGTTGTTCACTCACCCACAGCTTTTAGGAAAAGGGCTTACCTTTACAAATTGTAATTATAACATTTACTATTCTTTGAGTTTTAGCTACGAAGATTTCAAGCAGAGTCAAGATAGAATACACCGAATCGGACAAACCAGTAAATGTACATATATAATTTTGCAGATGAAAAATACTATTGATGAAAGAATTTATAACTGCTTAAAGCGCAAAGGCAATGCTGTTGATGAACTTTATCTTGAAATGGGATTAAAGTCAAAAGAATAAATACTATATATAGTGTTCTATGTTTAAAGCATTACTATATGTGGTCAAAATTCTACAATAAAAAATCCACTTTTATCCTATTATAAGGAAGTGTTAAAATAACATTTAAAATCGCTTGACAGGATTTCTTAAAGTGATATAATTAAATTGTTCTATTAAAGGAGGTGATAAAACAAAATGATAAGATTTCGAAATGATTGCTGCGATTGTGCATTACATTGCCGAGGAAACGCTTGCAAAAATAGAAATGTTCCTCACTTTTATTGTGATGAATGTGAAGATGAAACAGAAGAGCTGTTTGAATATGACGGAGAACAAATTTGCCGAGACTGTCTTATTTCAACAGTGCCTAAGATCAAATTAGAAGATTACATAGAAAGTGATTATTGAAAGGATACGTGAATAATGTATAATGAAAGAAAAGCCAAGGGTACGACCACCCTGATAGGAATTATGGCTCTGAATATTGTAATTCAGAGCATAGGATTCTGTGCAATAACATCAGCTGTTGATAAAATGTCAAATACACCTAAAATAGATACCAATAATATTACTATTACCTACATAGAAAAGAACTCACCAGCTGAAACTGAAAACGTCCCCAAAGTCGAAAAAATAGTCAAATCAAATGCTAATATAAAAATTGAAACTCCAATATCAACAGAAACATTGGATGTTCCAACTTGTAATACTGAATTTAAGACCTATATGGATTACCGTTGTATTACTGATAAAACTTCTGCTCAATATGAACTTCAACAGTTCGCTTGGACTGACGAAGACGGTTTTCGCAGAATAGGAGATGATTATATAGTTGCAATGGGAACATATTATGCTGAAAATGTTGGTGACAGATTTAAGATAACTCTTGATACGGATAATGAGATAACAGTTATAATAGGGGACATTAAACAGGATGTACACACAGATTACTTTAACCAGTACACACCTATTTATGATGAAAACGGTATCTTTTTTAGTGGGAATGTGCTTGAATTTATAGTTGACACAGATACTTTGCCTAAAATACCGAGAAAGTTAGGAACAGTGAGTTATTTTGATAATCTAAAGGGAAATATAAAATCTATAGAAAGGATTGAAACAGAAGAATGACCGAAGCACAGTGGGATAGAAATGTGAGGTGTTTGAAGCATTTTAGACATTATATGGATAAGATGACTAAGGTGTATGAGATAATTAACGCAGAAGCACCTACTAAAATATATAAAGCAACAGATGAAGAGACTGAATATTACATGAGTTTTCTTGATAAACGTAAGACAAGATATTTCAACCCGTTAGCAAATTGAAAGGAAGTGTTAATATGAGTGATAGAATTGAAAGTGTAAATATGAGTGTAGCTGTTTTCTCGGTAAATCTTGTAACTGTTAAAGATGTAGAAGAATTTGTCAGAGTAGCAAGTAGCTGTCCTAAGGGTACTGATATAAGCGTTCAGCACGGTAAGTTTATTACAGATGGCAAATCCCTCTTGGGTATTCTTTCACTTAATCTTAGTGAACCTGTAGAGGTGGAAATTAAGTCGGACAAGAGTAGCGAAGTAATGAGTAAGATACTTAGTCAGTTTGATAAGTGGAGGGTTGAGGATTGATAAAGATTGAAAATACAGAAATTATTGGTTGGGAACACGCTATAAGAGGTATGCGTAATCCAATGAATAGTTGGGCAGGAAGCGATAGTGGGTATTGTGGTGGTGATAATCACATAGGTTGTGTACATTGTCATTTTGCAGGCGATAAAGAACATAATGAGAAAATGATTGCTACAGATTCTACATATGGTTATGGTGTTTTGCCCTGTGGAAAGAAAGAATTTACGGGCGAATATGAAATTGGTCATAAAGATTATGAACTTATGAGAAAGCTTTGTAAAGCAGGCACAGACCATCGTAAATTTATGCGTATGATTACTGTTTATACTGATGTGACAGCTCCACTTTATTGGTGGAAGGAATTTGATACCTACAAGGTCGGCACGGTTGCCAACTCGTGTTCTACCATGCACAAGATTCCAGAGAAAGAGTTTACTCTGGACAATTTCAGTCACGAGCATCTTAATTCTGAAGATCATCACAGAGACTGGATTAAGAGTGCGGTTGTTAACGAAGATGAGACTTCTTTGCATAAGGTGTGGGCAACACCGCTAGATATTCTCAAGTTTACTATTGAGATGCTGAACTCATATAGAACTGCATACATTGAGTCTAACGACAAAGATGATTGGTGGCAGATGATACAGCTTCTTCCATCATCTTATAATCAGAAGAGGACTCTTATGCTAAATTATGAAGTCCTTGCTAATATCTATAAATCTCGCAGAGGTCATAAACTTGATGAGTGGAAGATGTTTTGTGAATGGATTGAAACGCTTCCATATTCTGAACTTATTACAGGAAAAACTGAAGTGAGGTGATAAAATGATTAAGAAAATATTCATTCTTAATGGCGCACATACCTCTGGTAAGGACACGTTTGTTAAATACATAAACGAATACGGTATTGATGCAATTCATTATTCTTATGTGGATTTTACAAGAGATATGCTTGAAAATAATGGTATTAACATCAAGGATAAGTCTAATAAGCTTAGAAAGCTTCTTTGCGATGTAAATAACGCTCTTGAAGAATATGATGATATTCCTTTTAAGGATTGTCTTAATATTGCTGATAATTTTCATCAGAACTGGCTTGAAGGAGACTGGCTGTTTATTGATTGCAGAGAACCTAAGAAGATTGAACGTCTGAAACAGGCTCTTAATGCAAAGACAGTATTTGTTAAGTCCAATAAGACAATCACAGCCGATAATTCAGCAGACAAGGCAGTAGCAGAGGATTATAAGTACGATTATGTTGTTCAGAACACTGGTTCTCTTGATGACTTTAAAAACAATACAATCGATTTCATAAAGGACGTGATAAAGTGATTATAGGTGTTGACTGCGATAATGTCTTAAATAATCTCACTGAAAGCGTTCTCAAAGTTTACAACGAAGACTATAATGACAATCTTACACCAGATGATATTACTGATTACTACATCGAAAACTTTGTTAAGCCTGAGTGTAAAGATAATTTCTATAAGCTTTTCACTGATAAAAGAGTATGGAAAGGAATTTCTGTAATTGACGGCTGTGTAGATGTGCTTAAAAAGTGGAACGATTTAGGTCATACAATTTATATTGTAACATCTACCGAGCCTGCAAATATGCTTAAAAAGGCTAATTGGTTGCAGAGAATACTTCCATTTCTGAATATTCGCAAGAGACTTATTTGTATTCAGAAGAAACAGCTGCTCAGTGAAATAGATGTTCTTATTGATGATTGTTATGATAATCTCATAGGTGGTAAATACAGTAAGATTGTACTTGACTATCCTTGGAATAGAAATCATGATGATGAAGAACATTCTGTATGCAGATGTAAAGACTGGTCTGAAATTGATAAGGAGTTAGAATATTGGGATATGATTTGCAATATTTGTAATATTATAGGGTAAGATTAAATTAAGATTTAAGTCGAAAGGGTGATTAAATGATAGTTATAAAAAGAAATGGAGATAAAGTTCCATTTGATAAGGCTAAGATTTATAATGCTGTATTAAAAGCTTATGAAGAGATTTATCCTGATTATAAGACAAATCAGACAGATGCCGAAACAATAACTGATTTTGTTTTAAATAAGATATATTTTATTTTTGTTTTAAATAAGATATATTTTATGGGTGAGGTTACTGTTGAACAGATACAAGACATTGTTGAAAATGCTCTTATTAAATATGATGGGATAGTTGCAAAGGCTTATATTACATATAGATATAAGAGAATGTTGGCAAGAACAATGAATAATACCGATGATACTATTCTTTCACTCATTGACTGCGCTAACGAAGAAGTTAAAGAAGAAAATTCAAACAAAAATCCTACATTACTTCCTACACAGAGAGATTATATGGCTGGTACGGTTTCAAAGGATTTGACAAATAGAGTTCTTCTTCCCGATGATATTGTTAAGGCACATAACGAAGGAATAATCCACTTCCATGATGCGGATTATTTTGCTCAACATATGCACAACTGTGACCTTGTAAATCTGGAGGATATGCTCCAGAACGGCACTGTTATTTCAGGCACAATGATAGAAAAACCTCATAGTTTTGCAACTGCTTGCACTATTACTACACAAATTATTGCACAGGTAGCAAGTAATCAGTACGGTGGTCAAAGCGTATCTTTATCAGCTCTTGCTCCTTTTGTTGATATTTCAAGAAAGAAAATACGACAGCAGTTCATAAATGACGGATTGACAGTATCTGACGAAATTGTTGAGAATAGAGTTCTTGATGAAATCAAACGTGGCGTTCAGACAATTCAGTATCAGATAGTTACACTTATGACAACAAACGGACAGTCACCATTTGTAACTATTTTTATGTATTTGGGTGAGGTACAGGATAAGCAAACAAAGCACGATCTTGCACTTATCATTGAAGAAGTACTTAAACAGCGTTATCAGGGAGTAAAGAATGAAGTAGGCGTTTGGATAACACCTGCTTTTCCGAAACTTATTTATGTCCTTGAAGAAGATAATATCCATGAAGATTCACCATATTGGTATATCACTAAACTTGCTGCAAAATGTACTGCAAAAAGGCTTGTTCCAGATTATATTAGTGAAAAGGTAATGAAACAGCTTAAAGATGGTCATTGCTTTACAAGTATGGGGTGCAGAAGCTTCCTTTCTCCTTGGAAAGATGAAAATGGAAATTATAAATTCTATGGCAGATTTAATAAAGGTGTCGTAACAATTAATCTTGTTGATGTTGCACTTACAGCAAAAAAGAATAACCCGAATGATATAATGACAGAATTTTGGAAGATATTTGATGAACGTCTGGAGCTTTGCCATAGAGCTTTGATTTGCAGATATGAAAGACTTAAAGGTACACCATCAGATGTTGCACCTATCCTTTGGCAGTATGGAGCATTAACAAGACTAAAAAAGGGTGAAGTAATTGACAAATACCTTACAGGTGGTTATTCAAGCATCTCTCTTGGTTATGCTGGTCTTTGGGAATGTGTTTATGCTTTGACTGGTCATAAACTTACCGAAAAAGCAGGTCAGGATATTGGCAAGAAGATAATGCAGCATATGAATGATAAGTGCAAGGAATGGGATAAAGAACTTAATCTTGGCTTTTCAATTTATGGCACGCCCTTAGAATCAACTACGTATAAGTTTGCAAAGTGCCTCCAGAAGCGCTTTGGAATAATCAAGGGTGTAACTGATAAGAATTACATAACCAATAGTTACCACATACACGTCACAGAACCTATCGATGCCTTCACTAAGCTTTCCATTGAATCTGAATTCCAGTCACTTTCAACAGGGGGAGCCATATCTTATGCGGAGACCTCTAATTTAAGTAATAATATTGAAGCTGTGCTTGAAGTAATCAAGTTTATCTATGACCACGTAATGTATGCTGAACTCAATACAAAATCTGATTATTGTCAGGTATGCGGATTTGACGGTGAGATACAGATTATTGAAGATAAGAAAACAGGTAAGCTTGTATGGGAATGTCCTAATTGTGGTAACAGAGACGAAAAGAAACTTAATGTGGCACGCCGTACCTGCGGATATATAGGAAGTAATTTTTGGAATCAGGGGCGAACCCAAGAGATAAAAGAAAGAGTTATACATCTTGGTGATGGTGAATGAATTACATAACAATTAGTAAATATGATACTGCTAACGGCACAGGCATAGGCGTTGTACTCTGGGTTTCAGGGTGCAACTGCCGTTGTCACGGTTGCCATAATCCTCAGACTTGGGATTTCAATGCAGGGCAGCCTTTTACAGAAGATACAATGCAAGAACTTCTTGAAGCACTTAACAAGCCTTATATCTCTCGACTAACTTTTTCGGGAGGGCATCCGCTTGACCCTAAAAATATAGACACTGTTACTAAGATTTCGCAAGAAGTATATAATAAATTTCCAAATATCAAGCAGTGGTTATATACAGGATATGAATGGGACTATATATTGTGTTTTGATATTTTAAAAACACTACATATAGTAGTTGATGGGGCATATTTGCACGATAAAAGAGATATTTCATTGGCTTGGCGAGGAAGCTCTAATCAAAGAGTCATTGAAGTTCAAGAAAGTCTTAAACAAAATAAAGTAGTCCTTTATTGTGAATGAAACTAAACCGTAAAAAAATAGGCTCTTGTCAAAATTAAAGACAAGAGCCTAAAAGGAGGGTGAAATGTCAAGACCTAAGAAAACAGATAACGAGACAGAAAATGCTAAATTACAATTAAGTAAATTACCATTCAGTAAAGGTGAAACTGTCTGCTTAACCTATAAAATTGATGGTAAGCCTAAATACTATATAACATCTACTGCACTCAGAGATGTTTATTACTTGTATGAAGTTACAAAGGACACAATTATAAAAACTAAACACAAAGCCGATAATCCAACTGATTTATATGAATTTATGAAGGAGTGATAACTATAGGAGATGTTTTAAAAGATATGACTGGTCAACAGTTTGGAGAATTAAAAGTTATTAAACGAGTTGAAGATTATATATCCCCACATAATAGGCATGAAGCACAATGGTTATGTATATGTAAATGTGGAAACTTTAAAAAAGTTAGAGGGACATCATTAAGGCAAGGACTGGTTACATCGTGTGGATGTTATAGAAAAAAATTAGCGGTGGAACGCTTAGTAAAACATAATAAAAAATATAATACATATGATTTATCTGGCAAATATGGAATAGGTTATACAGAAGATAAAATTCCTTTTTATTTTGATTTAGAAGATTATGATATGATAAAAGATTATTATTGGAGTAATAAAGGGGAAGACTTACACTTTGTTGGATGTGTAAATAATGAGAATATTCCATTACATAGATTTATAATGAAACTGTATAATAATTCTGATTTGGTTGTGGATCATATAAATACTCATTATCCAGAAGATAATAGAAAATCAAATTTACGAATCGTAACAAAATCAGAAAATCAAAGGAATCGAAAACTCGCCAAAAATAATACAAGCGGAGTAACGGGGGTAGTTTGGTCTAAAAAGGATAATTTATGGATAGCACAAATCGGATTAAATAATCAAAAAATTAGGCTTGGATATTTTAAAAATTTTAATGATGCTGTTAGGACAAGAAAAGAAGCTGAAGAAAAATACTTTGGAGAATATTCTTATGATAATAGTCAGAAAAAATGGAAGGAGAATTATAATGAACAAACCAATTTATCTTGACAAAGCTGGTACATTTGGTTGCATACCCAAACCTGTTCTAAAATCAATAGTTCCATATTTTACAAAAATGTGTGGCAATGCTTCATCATTACATTCTGTAGGTCGTGAAGCTAATAACGTTATCAAACAAGCCACAACGACTATCAAAGCCATTACAAAGGCTAATACTGTGTATTACACAAGTGGAAGCTCAGAGAGTAACAACTGGGTAATTAATAATTACCGTAATGACAAAATTATTTCAAGCACGATAGAACACCATTCTATTCTAAATACATTAAAATATTATGCTGAAAACTATGGTCTTGATTATGAGCTTATAAGTGTTAATGGTACAGGTCGCATAAAAATGGACGAACTTGAAAAAGCGTTATCTAAAGGGGCAAATTTATGTTCTATTCAAACAGTTAATAATGAAATTGGTACGATTGAAGACATAAACACAATTTATGATTTATGCCACAAGTATAATTGTAATTTACATACTGACCTTACTCAAGCTTTTTCACACATTGATATATCAAATCTAAAATATGATTATGCTTCTTTATCAGCTCATAAATTTGGTGGCTTACAGGGAACAGGTGTATTGCTTTGTAATAAACCTATTAAACCTTTTATTATTGGGGGAGAACAACAGGATAATATGAGAGGAGGAACATATAATCTTTGTGGTATAGTTTCAATGGCTAAAGCTGCTGAACTTTATAATTATTCTCTTGAAAGAGATAAGCGTTGCAGAGAGATACAGAACAAATTTTATAATGCCTTTGGTCATTTTAAAGACGTATATTTCAACACCGCTATACCTGTAAGCATATCGTCAACGCTTAACGTAGCTTTTAAGAATGTAGAATCGGAGTCGCTTATGCTTCTCCTTGATATGGACGGTATTTGTGTATCGGCAGGTTCAGCTTGTAACTCAGCAAGCTTAGAACCGTCACACGTTTTAAAAGCTATAGGCACACCAGAAGATTACATATACAATAGTATCAGATTATCTTGGGACGATACACTTACAGATGATGAGGTTGACTACGTTGTTGAAAGTATTAAGAAAAATATAAAGAAAGTAAGAGGCTATATATGATGATTTATTATATCATAACTGGTATAATTGGTATTCTCATCTGGATGTGTAATAAATTTATAAAAAATAGGACATATATCAAAGCTGGAATATGAGCTTATTTTTAAAAGAAAAATTAAAATAAAGGAGCATATATGATGAACACAACAGTTAAATTTGCAAGAGTAAGACCCACAGCAGTTATACCCACAAAGAGAGATGAGGACGCAGGATTTGATATTTATGCTGACTTTGAAGATGATTTTATTATTATTGACCCACATACAACTACATTGATACCTACAGGTATTGCTTCTGCGTGCGATGCAGATTATTGTTTTATTCTCAAAGAGAGAGGGTCAACAGGTAGTAAGGGTATAGCTCAGAGGTGTGGTGTAATCGACAGTGGCTACCGTAACGAGTGGTTTGTTCCCATTACCAATACAACAGATAAAAAGATAGCTATTGTTAAAAAAGATACCGATTATATATTTATGAAAAACACATATTATATATTTATGAAAAACACATATACTATTTATCCTTACGAAAAGGCAATAGCACAGGCGCTCATAATTCCTGTTCCAAAGGTTAAGGTTGAAGAACTTACATATAATGAACTTAAAGAAATAGCATCTGATAGGGGAATGGGTGCATTAGGAAGTAGTGGTAAGTAATATGAACAATACAATTCTTCCAAATCTTGTTTTTACCGTTGCTGAAGTGGCTTCAATATTAAAAATAAATAAAAATGCAGTATATGATTTAATCAACAATGGCATTCTCAAAAGTATTAAATTAGGTAGCTGTAAAATAACAGCCAAATCATTAAATGATTTTTTAGAGGCATATGACGGTTATGATTTAAGTGATTTAACTGATATTAAACTTCTTCATCAATATAAAATAGCAAATAACTAAAAATATCCCGCTCAATAATATGATTTATTTCATACTATTTGAGTGGGATATTTTTAGTTATTATTTTAGAATATTATCCATAATATTTGCAACTTCTTCATCCATTTTATCAGTGATATGGGTATAATATCTAAGAGTAGTCTCTAATTTACTATGTCCTAAGCGCTTCTGTACATACTTGGGATTTACACCAGATTCAGCCAACATAGTGGTATGGGTATGCCTAAGATTATGATACTTGAAGTCTATATTGAGGTCGTCTTTAAATATGCGTCTCATAAACTTAATGCTATTTGGAGTAAGCATTTCTCCGTTTGGCTTAACATTTATAAAGTCATCAACAATAATTCTTTGCGTTTTGTCATTTCTTCTATCGGTAACAAAATTTATAGCATATCCATCGCCGTATTCTTGTTTATTTTTTTCATGCTGTGCTTGCAGTTCTTTGAGGTAATTGGTAAATTCATCGCCCATTTTTATAGTTCTTACACTACTTACTGTTTTGGGTGGTATAAAAGACCATTGTTTATCTTGAAAATATAATTGTTTGTTTATTCGTATAGTCTTTTTATTCCAATCAATATCAGAAAATCTTAATCCAAAACATTCACTAACTCTAAGACCAAGGTTAATTCCTATTTTAAAGGCTGGAGTTAAATTTGTTGTGGCACACCTTTGTTCCATTAACTCTAATTCTTTTTTAGTGTAAGTTTGTATTTCACCGTATGCACGATAACTTGCTGGTGGGACAACTCCGATAGTAGGATTGGTTCTGATGTACTTTCTTTTAACAGCATACCTAAATAATACAAGTAAAAAATTGTAAATACTTCTAATGTATTCGTCACTCAGATTTTCGCTTCTTTTACTATTAATATATTCTTGTAATTTTTGTGCCGAAAAATTACCAATATAGTTGTAACCTATTTCATTACATATATGATTTCTATATAAAGAATTATATCTTGTAACGGTTGAATGCTTACGGGTGGTATTAGCTTCATTATCGATAAATTCCTGATAAACCTCATTAAGAGTTATCTTTTTGTTCTCGACAATCTCACCATTGTTATTATACTCGTCTATATACTTGGCTAACATAGCTTGAGCTTCTTTTTCAGTAGCAAAACCACTACGTTCAATTTGTTTACGTTTTCCATTCTCTTGTTTGCCCAGATCAAGACGGAAAGACCAAGTAGCTCCTTTTTTTCTTACGCTGCCTTTCATTTATATCACCTCAATATCTATTATACAATTCTTGTTTATATATGTCAATACGAAAAAATTGAGTTTCCCACCAATCTATTATAAATATTAGATATTTCGGCTTAAATACGTCGTTTGCAAGATGTTTGTGGGAAAAGACAAAAAGTATCACTGCTACACATCAAATTCCCACCATATTCCCACAAAACAAAAAAATATGGTATAAGACGATTTAATACATCTCATACCATATAATTACTATAATGCAAGGAACTGTGCATATTGCCCTGTACATGGGCGTATCTATTTGTATATATTTGTATTTTATTTTACTTGAAGTAACGGTTGAGGAGACCCTGGAATGCCTTGCCGTGTCTTGCCTCAACATGATATCACATTTTAAAAAGCGCATGAATAAAGGAAAAGACTGATGAAATAATGAAAATGTTGTGCAATTTCCCACTAATTTCCCACTAAAAAATCTTCCCACAATGATATGCTTATTTATGTGGGAAAGGGTAGCTTTGTCATATTGATTTTGAAAATCGTAAAAAATAGGGATAACGAAGCGAATTTCGTTATCCCTAAAATTATATCAATTTATATTTCAAATAGAATTATCTTTTCTTAGGCAACCAAAACCATATTTTATTCTTAGCCACCTTATAATAAGCTCTCTTACCATCAAATAAATAATACTCAATGCTATCCCCAAGTAATATAGCTATAAAACATAATATTATCCAGATAAGACAAAAGAACACATTACACTGTCCCCAAAAGAACGTAAATGGCAATCTACTATAATCCCATACAGGATTATATCCGTATATCACCACAAACATAAGTCCAGTGATACCTTCACAAAACGTAGCTATACCAGTTCCTATAGCCAACTGCCATTGAAGCAATATCTCAAATGAAAAAAGATTATTTACAAGCGAAGCTAAAAGTCCAATAGCACCAGCACAAAAAAACATACTGAGTGATGTGTAGCTACGGTATAATAGCTCGATTATAATATAAACAATTCCACAGGCAACAAAAATCGTACTATTTTTGATTATTTGTTTAATCATAACTTATCTCTATCGCATCTACAGCTTCAACAGTTTCACAATTCCTTATCTGAACTTCTATTGACTGCTGTTTGCTTACCTTGGGTGCAACATAAGCTGCAATACTCAGACTCAAAGCAAGTAAGTCATTATAACTGAACTCGGTACACTCTGCTGTAGTTGCGTTCCACTTCAGAGGATACTCAACTCCTATCGCCTTGGCTCTTTCGTAAGATGCTAAATTTCCGTTCAAAAGACTTTGCTTCTCCTCAGTGCAGCTGTAATACTTGCCGTCCGTATGTAAATACGGATGATTTGCAAGCCACTCAGATAACATTTCCTTGGATTGTGCAATTTTATTCTCCTTGATACTGTCAAGTTCTTCCTTAGTAATCTTACCTTTTTTAACATCAATAAGCTTACCATTCTTAACCACAAGCTCGAAATTAGGTGCATAGGATACTATTTTCTTGCCAAGCTCCGAATCATCTGGAACAACCCAATCGGCATCTCCGAGCCAGTCTGTATCTGGGTGTTCCATATCGATAATAAACCATTTGTTTTTATATACTATCATCTACGGTCGTTCCTTTCTCTAAATATCTTTAACCAATGCAGAAACATGGGCGTATGGCAACCGAAGCCGAAGCACTGTTGGCGCTGCGTACACCACCATCGTTCGTTATAGCCGTAAAGCTGATTCCCCAAGCGACTGATCGAATCCAATACCAATTACGGTTACAAATATATTTTGGTGTAATTCTAAGCAGTGGAAATTGCTTATAATTTGTACCTATATCGTATTTATTGCCAAACAGAACGCCACTATACACTTCTGATTCAGACATTAAATTCACTTTTACGTCCGACCATGCCCATCCAGATGCCTGATTTCCAGATGCACTATTGCTCAAATATTCTCGATGCGATAGCAGATGATTATTCAATTTTGCATCAAAATGCGTATTATACACAGGTAGTACAGATGTAAACACGAAACTACCAGTATATCCGCCAGTAGTTACATTTGTGCTATTCATTCGGTTACGTCCAATAATACTATCAGGTACAATAACAGCGTGATGCTGTGTAAACGCTGTATCGCCTGTATTCAGGTATGTGTCCAGTCCAGCAATACGGAATTTTGTATTGTAGGTTACTGTTTGTGTCGATTCAACCAACGATTTTGTACCGTCATCACCGGTCTGCTCTACGAAACAGGGGACGTTTTCGATGGTTCCCGCCAATATGAAATAGTCACCGATATAGATATCGGAAAAACTTCCGTCGGCAATCATGGCGCATATGTCATTGATATCATAGCCCTTTGCGAATAAATCATCGCCACGGAATATGTTGTTGTGGTTCTCGGCAATAGCCTGTGATAAAATGTCGGTCTTGTTTGCCTTAGTATTTTCATACCCATTCCACTTTGTCTTATCGTCAGCAGTTACATGAATATCCGTATCGTCAATATGAGAATTTACTTCCTCAGTAAGAGAATTAACATCTGAACTATTTTTGGTTATCTTTTTATTTAAAATGGCATACATTTCATCATTATTGAATGTATTCATTTAATCACCTCACATCTTTTTCCAACCAGAGGATGTAAGAATATATACTTCAGTTTCGCCACCGTAATTGCCAACAATACACGTTGACCTCAGTGCAGGAAATACATCAAAATCAGGATTACCAGCGAATGTTCCGCTTGCCTTTTTAGTGGTGGTAGGTAACTGTGCTATCTCAGCCTCTGTATCAACATAAAAACTACATACACTTGTATTATAACTTCCACTTCTTGTGGAAAGATTTCCAGCCATAAAATCATCCTTTCATTATATAAAATAAGACTGCCGTACAGTAAGTACAGCAGTCTATATGTTAGTTAATTATTTACTTAAACACATTTGGTACAAGCTGACCAAGAATAAATGAAACTAACCCTGTGGCTACAGCAGTAACAATAAACTTCCACGCTGTGTCAAAAGCTTTGGCTTTAGACTGTGTGGGAACATTTTTTAGTTCTGCAATATCAGACTTCATTTCGCCCTGCTCAGTACGAACTTCTTGTATGTCATTTTTGACCGTGAGTATTCCCTCAGAAAGAGTGCGGATATTGGAGTTTATTTCGTAAAGAGCATTATTCTTTTCTTTAAGGTCTTTAATGTCCTCTTCTACAGCATCAAGACGATGAGTGTTTGATTTGCTTCTTTCATCAACCTGAGTAAGTGCTGTGAGATAATTCTCATTAAATTCAACAGACATAGCCCACCTCATTCCGAGATTTCAGGCTTATAGTCCGTAATCTCCAGTATGTCGTTCATATTCTTGACCGCATTTTCAATAGCAGCTTCTATTGCGTCTGCCGAGAACTTCAGATGATGCTCCTCTGCAATCGCAGTCAGATTCTCAATTACCCACTTCTTCTTATCCTTGCCAAGATTTGTGCCATTAAAGAGCATTTCCGCCGCCTTTACAAACACGACTGCATACTCGTTAAGAGTGTTCCACTGCTCATTGTTCAGCTTAGTCTTGATCCAAGGTATTACAATGACAGTAATAATTGTGCCGAGCAAGGTAATAACCAGCTCAATAATAGTTGTAATGTCGATTGTCATAATAAAACTTCCTTTCTGTTGTTTACTTTATTTTTTCTACATAGGACGAACCAATGTTAATCCATGCTCCACGAGTTGTCTTATAGGCTTTAAGCAAGCCCCAAGTAGCTGTAGAACCATCTTTGTTCTTAACAGTTGTTTCGTCAACTATTGTATATACCTGTCCGAATTTTAGCGTTGTAACAATTTTATTTCCAACGCCTGCCTTTTCTCTAACGTTTAATTCATCAGTAATAATACGAACTTTATATGGGAATTTGCTGTCTGTTGTGGAAGTAGTAGGAACTGACGATATCGTTTTATAATCTTCATCAAGTGACTTTAAGAAATCATAATATCCTTTAAGTTCAGACTCATTATGTGTCCACATAGCAGGACAAAGTTTGCCCGTTACACTATGGTGCATTATAACTCGTTCAACAGGGATATTGTATTTTTTCATAAGATACTTAACAAGCTCTCTCGTATTATTTAATTCAGCTTCAGTAAAGTACCAGTCTGTATCGTTAGCGTTTAAGCTCTTAGTATTCTTTTTGTTGCTACATATTTCAATAGATATAGTATTCTTATTGGTTGCAATACCATAAAGTGAAGCTCCTAATGAAGTTGTAGGATTGGTATATTTAGTACCACCGACACACCAAGCATAATAATTTTCGATGTCCTTGTTGTATTGAATTACATCTCTATCATCAACAAGAAAGTCGCTTGATGCAGGATTAGAAGGGTTTCCTCCGTTTGCAAACCATTTAGCTGTACCAAGCGCTGTTCCAGCCTTACTGGTTGTGCCAGCCGTATAGTGTAACGCTATATATTTTATAGTTCTCTTTGGCACATAAGTCAAAGAGGTTGTACTATAACAAGACTTAATGTTTAATGCCATAATTATCACTCCTTTACATATTACTATTGAACTCACCGTTCATTATTTGATTAGCAAGTTCAACTTTTTCGTTATCAATATTTCCGATTTGCTTACTAATTTTAATAACGTTCTCAGCCTTTGCTTTATTTGCATAGAACCCACTGTGAATAGCCAATTCACCAAAACCCGATGTACAAATAACAGAAAGGGGAGATAGGTCTGTCAAACCCAATCTCCCACTCAAGGCAATCAATGTCAAAGAAGAAATCACAACAAAGATGACCAGAATAATGTTTAGTATATAAATCTTCTTAGAAAATTCCATTTTACTCTTCTTCATTATGCGTTCACCTTCGTCACAAACTATTGATAATAGATAACTTATTGATAATATTGATATCTTCATCAAAGAACATCGATATTTCATTTATCATAGGATAGTTATTTGCAGACGTGATGTAGAATCTATAAGTCGTATAGGCAGTGCTATTGTTGACTTCAAATGTCTTGCTGAATACTGTTATGAGTTGTTCAGAGAAAACATAACTGCCCAAATCAACATAAGTAGAGCCATCATTAGACCCTTGCAGAGTAAAGGCTTTTACGCAATCGTCATATTGTGCATGAGCTTTATACATAACGAAACTTTTCAGTACCTTTGCTGTTGGAAATTGTATCTGTAGCCATGTGGGAGTAGTCTTAGCGTTTGCCAACCAGTAACTACTTGTACCCGTTGAGCCGTCAAAAGCATAATACGGATTGCAGCCTGAACGATAACTATCTGCTGAGGCTGTTATATCGCCATCGTCGGCTGTTGTCGTGTCAGCCGTCATACTCATAAAACCATCGGAATATACTCGTGAAATTCCAACATAGTAAGATGTTGACTTGATGACTACTTTTGCTTTAGAAATAGACAAAGCGAGGTCTGCCAAATCTATGACTACGGTATTGTTAGTTATAGCACTATAAGTACCTTTTAATTCATCGTTTATGTATAATTCAAAGGCAGGGGCGGTATCATACAATGTCTTATATTCTACGGTATATTTTGATGTGGAAGTTATATTTGCAGTGAAAGAGACAGTTGATTTTTCAACTGTAGCAGATGGTTTATCCCCACTGTCACTATCATCAATATCATCCGCATTGCCATTAACATATCTATATACGTCCCTATTGTAGTTCTGAGTAATTTCATCAGCAGTTAGCACCTTATCATAAATAGCAGCCCTGTAGTAATAACTCTGACCACCAGCGTGTTCATTCTTTCCTCCTGCTTTAACACCAAGACACGGGAATAACGCATTCGTTATCTTTTTTGTACAACTTGCTTCAGATAAATAAATTCCATTTATATAGGACTTCAGCGAGCTACCGTCAAATGTCATTGCCACATAGACAATTTCGCCTTTAGTATAGGTCGAAGACATATTTTTCCAACCGCCTGAATATGCCTGAAGTGTAATCTTTGTAGCTGTTTCTGCTGTAATACCAAAACCACCGTAATTGTCACTTGCATAAGTATTGATTATATCACTCTGGTAACTATTCAAAGAAACAATCTTCACCACAGCTTCTACGGTAAAACTGCTGTAAGTTGACATATTTATCGGCAAGACAATACCGCCACTGGCTACGGCTGGCTTAATGTAGTAATCCGCATCAATGTAGTCCTTGGCTTCAATGTCTCCCATAGAAACTCGATAGGCGCTCTTTTCATGCACCAGGTCAGTCCACGATGCACCATCGGAAACGTGTCCATAAGGTGTGTTCCATCTGCCGTCAAAAAAGACATTTGCCCCCGATACATAACCCAGCTTTTCAGGAGTAACTTTGCTTGAACTGCCTCCACTGTTTACATATCCTCTTCGTGTAATAAAACAATCCATGCTATCCCTCCTTTACACTAATGTCCAGTTTTTATTAGTAGCTATGGCTTTTTGCTCATCTGTAAGCTTTGCGAGGTTTGTGCTGCCAAGAGTCAGCGTTTTTGCCGTTGCATCGGTCAGATCCTTCAGGTTGTTAAACATAGCAACCATGCTTTCTACTGTAAGCTTGGAAGAAACATTAAGGCGCAGGCTCATGTTCCAGTCCGTGCCAACCTGAACATCTTCAAGGGCAGTGCAGCTTTCAAATACATAATAGGAAGATGAGGTGGTCGTCAGACCATTTTGATAAGACGTAGTAATGCTTGACGGCAAATACACTTTCTTTAAAGCCTTGCAGTCATAAAAAATACTTGAGCCAATAGTGATCATACCCTCAGCAAAAGTAACCTCTTCCAATTTTGTACATTCTCTGAATACAGCATCTCCTGTATTAAAGGTACTTAAATAGCCCGTTACATTTACTTTTACAAGAGAAGTACATTCGTTAAATGTTCTCAATGAAACTTTAGGCGCTTCTAATTCCGCTGGCAATGATTTGCAAGCGTTGAAAATGCTTTGCCCAAGAGCATTTGCGTGAGCAAGAATTTTTTTTACTGTCTCAGCAGAAGTTACTCTTGGATTATTGTTAAAACAATATTCTCCAAGAGAGTAAGTTGCGTCATCTCCAATAGTTAAATTATCCAATGATCCACTTGCACTAAAAGCATATGCTCCGATTTTAGTCACACTGCTTGGAATGTTTAATGTTGCCAAAGACGTACAATAATCAAAAGCGTGATCGCCAATTTCTTGAACCGTATCTGGAATGGTAATGGAAGGAAGTTTTTGGCAATTATAAAAAGCATTGTTTGGTATCTTCTGAACCTGCTGTCTATCCTCTGGAATATCAAAGATGAACTCTTCCAAAGATATACAGTTGTTAAAAGCTTGGTCTCCGAAATGCCATAATGTATCATTGCTGGCGTTGCTGGCGTTTGTGGCTCCCTGTAATCTTACTTTTTTCAGGTTGCTACAATTTTGAAACATTCTTGTCCAGCTTTTAGGAATCGTAACATCTGTAATATTATAACAGAAACAAAAAATACCTGGGCTTACAATGGATGCGTGAGCGAGAATATTTTCAACGCCTTCATTTGTAATCTTGCCTCTTGAAAAACATTCTGTCAATAATGTCACTTTTGCTCCGTCTTCAAATGTAATATTGGATACATTTGAATAGGAAAAAGCTTGCGAATCTATTTTGGTAACACTCGCAGGAAGCGATATTGACGATAAGGCTGTTGTATTATAAAAGCAGCTTTCGGGTATCGTTTGAACACCAGATGGTATATTAACTGTTTTTAATTTGCTACATCTATAAAAACAACTCATATTGAGTTGAGTACAGGTGTCAGGTAATTTTACGCTCGTAATGTTTTCATTCTGATAAAACGCTTTTTGTCCAAGACTTGTCACCCCATCAGGTACAATAACATCACCTGTAGGCAATCCTGAACTGTCAATGGGATATATACCTTTTTGCCTTCCTCCGCCACCGCCATATGTATTATTTCCTATCATGCGATTACCTCACTTTTTATCTTAACTGTAATATCTTCCGTAGGTATCTCACTGCAAGAAAATACAAACGTTGTATCAGTCTCCGCCGATAAATAAACACCATTTTCGGCATATGCTTTGAGAGACTCAGCTTCAGGGATAGGCGTGTTTAGCCTGCTTGTATCCACTGTTGCAGATACTGTGTTGGTCTTAGTCTCACTGTCCCAGCTTGCAGCACTCAGCGTAATACTTTGAGATATCTTGGTCTTTATAGCTTCCAGATCGCTCTTAGAAGCGAAATTGATACCCGATACATCACCTGATACCCTCATCTGTATGGTAAAATCCACAGTCGGCTTTTCTTTGCGGCAAACTGCCGTGATGCTGCCATTAGCAGTTGTTATCTTAGTCAGGCAGGCAAATGCTTTTTCCTCGCTGTCCCAGTTATCCTCTGTGTCAGAATATTTTAAGTCCACGATGGGCATATTGTCTGCACTGATAGATGTTACTGTTACAGTCTGCGTATAAGGAGCAGTATCGCTCCAGCTGGATGCAGGAAGCGTTGCGTATAAAACAGCACAGTCAGTGTTGATATCGACCTTGCCCTCAGCAATTACATTTGTGTCTTCTTCTCCAATTAGCCAGTGTTTTGTATCTGAGTCGATAGACGGTACAGGCGCTTTCAGTGATAATAACCAGTCAGCTTCACTGCCTGTATAACCCTTTGCTACCGCCAGCTCATACGCCGACTTTCCGTCATCTCCATTTGTGCCATTAGTACCATTGGAGATAGTAGCACTCGTGGTTCCCGAGCCATCAGTCGCAGTTACCGTGCAACCTGTTTCCGTCTGCGATACTGACAACATCGCAGATGTGCCATTAGACACATTTGCGGTCGTAGTTCCGTTAGCGTCAGTCACTGTTATAGTAGCTCCAAGGTCGGTCTGTGTAACCTTGGCGGTAGGGGAGATTCCATCAGTACCCTTATCACCCTTTTCACCCTGCTGACCCGTTAATGCAGTCCAATGAGTAGCATCGAACTCGGTGCTTGATGTGTGAGCTTCGGTACATTGATAAATGGTTGTACCATAAACAACCAAATTATCAACAATATATGCTGTATTTGTAACCCAGCTTGGGATAGCACTATCGTTAATACAGGTAATTACTCCCTCGGGGCTGACCTTAATAGTCTCACCGTCTGGCTTGACACCGCCCAAAATCGTAGTGGTAGCTATGGGCAATGTATAAGGCTGCGCTTCGCTGCCCTTTATAACGCCGTTACTGTCGATAGTAATAGTTGTTCCATCGACTTTAACACCGCCAAGGACTGTAGTGCTTGCTGTTGGAAGAGTGTAAGTATTTGCACCATGAATAGTACCGTCTTCGTCAACAGTTATTGTATTGCCATCGGGCTTAACGCCACCCAGAGCGGAAGTAGTCGCTGCCGGGAGGGTATAATTGCTACCCACTATTACATCTTCCCATGTTAATTTTCCTTCGCTATTCGTACCGAATAACTCAATAACTTGCATATTTGCATGGGTGTGTGATGTAATCTGAAGCTCTGTAACATTTGCCTTTGTTTCTGTCTCTGCCTCCTGAATATCGGATATATCTTTCCGAATATTAGATATGTTCTGTACCAGCTCGTCCGATAGCGACAATACGGAACTGCCCGAATTTGCATCTACTTTGAAGTAGCTGCCGTCTATCGTGCCGAAAGGCTTGTCTGCAATAGAATCCCAGCTTGATATCTTGGCGGTAAAACTATCGAGACTGATACGTGATGTTTTGCCCGAAGCATTGACTATAATATCGTCGGAACCCGACAGCGCCGTTACTTTTGGCAGTGCCATGGTTTTTGTATCATTCGCCATTTAATCACCTTCCTTATAGCGAAATATGTTTGTTATCATCTGTAATAAGATGCTTGTTATCGTTTGTAAGCAGATATGGATCATGTGATCCATCAGGCTCAAACATATTGGGATGAGGATAAGGATCGGGGTCTTCAGTTACAGGACGTGTAGTCACTTCATCAACTGTGATACGGTACCAATCGCTTAGCCCTGAGTCTTCGTAAAATGGACTGTATAACGCCGCAGCAAACCTGTATTCTCCATTCTGCGTAATAGGTATATCCACGATTTTGTATGCACCCTCATTGCCCCAGCTCAGCTTGTACGTTCCCAAAGTGTTTGTGCTTTCCCCAACGAAAGAGCCTCCCTCGCCGTCATAGATCTTGGCAACACCCAGCCCGATGTCTGCACCTTTGATGTAAAGTCTGATCTTGAAGTTGTAGTCATCGTTGATTATCTCATATTTAAATATCACGGGTATAGCCAGCGTCTGCTTAATTCGGTCGTCATCCACTTCGTACAGCGGCTTGAACAACGTCAGCTCAATGGTCCAGTTGTTTGAACCGTTTGATATCTTATTTATATAGTATAGATTGGTATCACCGTCAATGGTCGTGTATTCGATAGTCCTGCCAACAGCAAGCGACGGATATCGGAATGCTGCCATGTACCTGTCCTGAAGACTTACAGAAATGTTCATGCGACCATAGCGAGCCTTGTAGTTTTCCCAGTTAGCCTTCTTCTGGCAAAGTTCCTCCGTCTGAAGCGTGTCATCAGTAACGACTTGCTTTCGGGGATATAAGCCCATATCAAGATGATGCTGTTCACACACCGCATAAATATTATCCTTGCCGTAAACCTCGGTAATGTTATAAAACCCCGAATCGTTGTAGCTGATGTTCTCGCTGATAACAATATCCTTGTAATCACGCCAGTACATTACCAAATCACCACGTATGGTGGGCTTTGGCTTGACTCTCAGTGCCCTGTTTTCGTCTATCCACAAATTACCCTTGCTCGCAGGATATGCTATCTCAAGGACTTTATCAAACACGTCTTGAACACAAACGTCTGCATCAAACTCAAGGTCGTAGGGGATATCATAAAGCTGCTGACCCTCGACCGAGGCGTATGTTACAGGTACAGGCATCGACTCACTTCTGAGATTAGGCGCTTCGTTTGTGTAAGAACCCATAGCGATTGTATAGAACAGCTTGTTGTCAATGCTTTGCTCTGCGGGAATTTTGTAACAGCGGGGGAGTACCACTGTTGTATATTCATGCGTTTTAGGGTCAATAAATGTCTTACCTTCTCGCTCCATAGTGATACCGCCGCCGTATTCTTTCGTGAAGCTTATGGTCATACCCGACAGATTTATCTGGATAGTTCCCGTAGTAGAATCATACGTGTAACTATCATCTGTTGGTACGAAATACCCGAAGCTCACTTCCTGCGGATTGCTGCGGTCGCTCTCTACGAAGTATTGCTTCGATATCTTGTATAAAAGTGGCTGCCACGTCACAGATCGAGTAGCATTGCCGTCGAACCATTCACGGCTTTTGTTTTCACGGCGCATAAACCAATGCTGGTCATCTTTATCGACCTTAACGGTAATACTTGCAGTCTGGCGAGGATTGGACTCGCAGTCGCAGTCGTAGCTAAAGTCAAGAATACTGTCCGATATATCTCGCAGAGGCTGCACCACATAAGGCGTATAAGCACAGATCTCGACTTTGAGCTTGACCGTTACGGCGTGGGGATAAAGTATTTTGGTCAGGTATCCTTCATGTATCGGCTGAGCTATGTCGTACTTTCCGGCAGGTATGTAGTCACTTACAGCCATTATGTGCCACCTACCTTAGTTCCGCATTTCTGGCAGTAAACCGCTGTCGGGGCGATAATACTGTTACACTTAGGACAATATTTTATGGTGCTGTCAATGAGTGAATAATCATCGTCAAGCTGTTCCCAGTTGAATGACACCTTACAGTTGTAACCATCGTCTATAGTGTGTTCCGTTGAAGTCGATACCTCGCCAAGAATACCTACAGGAATTACAAAGTTTTCTGAAAGCTGAAGATACTTGATGTGGTCGTTATGCAGCCACTTCATAAAGCCAACAAGATACACTGTGTTGTATATGTAGTTTCCGTTCTCGTCAACACGGTAGTCAAAGTTATAGTCTCCATAGCATTCTCCCGACTGGTTGTCCGAGAAGTTGCCCGAGCAGCTGCCACTAAAATAAAAACCCTCTCCATTGTGTGTATGGAAAGGGTATTTGTTGTATAAGCCCACCTGAGATTCAGTGGGGCGATTATGTTGTATATCCTGAGAGATATCGACTTCGGTATAGTAGTATATACCGGTCGAGTCCCATATTTTTATTCCCCATAGGGTTTCTGACATTTTTATTCACCGTCCTTTATTTAAGTTGTTCTTCAAATAGTTTCTGCGCCATAGTGTTAAACACTTTATTGTGTTCTTCTTCGTTCCAATCATCTTTTATTTCTACATGTTCATTTAGACAAGTAAAATAATTTCTGTATTCATTGCCTACATTATTTGGTCCATCATTTTGAGGGTAATTAGTAGAACAAATGTTTTTGTATGATGACTCTACATAATTGGTTATATCTGTATCGTCTATATCATCCGCTCTCCAGTATTCTGTAACTCTATTAACTAAGCTTTGTTCGTTTTGTCCGCTACGAGTATCAGTATAAGCGTAATTTGTTAGAAAATTTCCTCTTGATATGGAGTATGTATGACCATTTATGATTGCAGAAGCACAAATGCGAGTATATTTACTTTGGCTACCAATAATTCGCTTTCCGCCACCTAACCAACGGCCGGATTCTTCATCGTAATAAGAATAAGAGGAAGTGTTCTTTTCATCTGTAAACCATTCTTCTATTGAAATGCTTTCTATGGTAGCTTCAATATTAGCCCAATCTACTACATCAGGAACGTCATAATTACCGTATTCGTCCTGTTTTTTTATCATATCGTAATATACGGTAAATGCAGGGTAATAAGTCCCATAATGGTCTGCATAATTTAATTGATAGCTCAATACAGTTCCTCCGGTTCCGCTATCACTAATAGTAAAATCTTTAGACTTTTCTTTTATAGCTTTAAGTTCACTTTTAGTAAAGGCTCTTTTATATATTATACTATCTAAATACAAACCAGTTACCTCTGATGGGCGAAATGTCGGAGACGTATAAGTGAACATAATACTATTACCTGCATAGTAATTTACCCTCGTCCCATCATTAGATTGAAAATATATTCCACCAGTAGAACTATCCGATATCTTTTGGTGAATTTTTAAACTATAATCAGACAAAGAATATGTCATTGTTTCTGTTTGAAAGCTGCCAAAACTACCACAGTGTATATCCCATTTGTTTTTAGATTGTGTTTCTGGATAGTCAGATAAGATAACATATGGATTGGAGGTTATAGACTGATAGCATCGTATAACTACTCCATCAAGAGTAACATAAGGATTGACGACCATATCTCCGTCAACAGTTATTTCTATATTTTGAGCAAGACGTGATCCGGCGCCTGAATTTATTTGCACAATGGTATATTTACCCTTTTTTAACCTCAAATATGGATATCTTAATGTATCGGGAAGATTATAATCATCAATAGAATGACCGTACATGGCAGCTCCGACTATATTGCTTCCGCAATTATAAATGTTGCTATATCCACCAATAAGGATTAGGTCTTTATAAAAGTCAATATCACTAAAATTAAATTTATCGGTATTATAATCATACTTTCCCACTTTTTTATTTGTATATGTCCAAGGAGAATTCCGTATATTAGCAGTATCAACCATCCAAACATATATATCTCCATTGTTGAGTATAAATAATGTTCCTTCCCCAAACACGTTCGCCATACCCGCAGTATAATAAGGATGATAAGAAGCATATATGTTGGTGCCATATTGTGTTTCGCCGGATTTAAAAAGTGTTTCAGCTACAGATAACGTAGGAATGCTTTTTATAACGTCTATTTTACTAATGCAATTATTTGAAGAATTAAATAGCCATTTGACGTTTCGATAAGTATAATTTTCTACGGTATATCCATTTATTTTTTCAGTTAAGGTTGTTTTTTCTGCTATAGAAAAAAAAGGCTTCATTATTGAACAATCGGCAATTTCTCCGTTCTCATCATATGCTATGTAGTAAACACCTTCAAACGTAGGATATATTCCTCCATAACGATTTTGTGCAGCGTTTTCCTGAGTTTCTTTATACCAGTCTAAATATGTAACATCAGTTCTAACAGTCTCTTCAAATACACTAAAATAGTTAAATTTAGGAATAAGATTAACAGTATAATACTCATCATTATTCTTCTTCACAGGCACATAAAACAAGCTTGGTTCCATATACGCCCTCGACCATCTTGTCAACGTTTCTTTAACGTCCATCAAAATCCCTCCAAGCTCATAACACTGCCATCAGGGAAAGTGATCGCTGTGACTTTTTCCGATGAGCTGCCCTTATCCTTGACAGTCAGAGTAAATACTCTTGTCTCTTCCGTCTTGTCAGATAGCAGCCATGTCTCGGTTACTGTGCATTTCTCGGAGTCATATACTGCTTTCGATGGGTGGTCAAATTCATAGTCGGTTATAACCTCCGCATATTTATTCCTATAGTCATGGTTCGGCAGATACAGCCTTACCCTCTGACCCACAGTTGTAATGTTGCTTTTCTTTGCATCTATCATATAAGCGGCGCCCTCGGTCTGGATTTCCCACTGAACCGTGCCGTCATCTTTGGTTTGTTGGTCTGAAACAAAACCGATGAGGGTCTTGTCGTAGCCTGCCTTTTTAAGTGAATCGGCAGACAAAGAATTAGGTTTTTGTATAATGCTCGTGCCTAAAGCACTAATTCGATTGCTCAAATCCTTCTTCATAAATACATTCCTTTCTTATCATAAGTGCCTGCTTGACCTCGTGCAGTCTTGCAGACAAAAATAGGGGAGCCCATAAAGAGCTCCCTTTGTAAAATTAGCGTTTACCCTTTTGCTTGTTGTAAGCCAGTGTAATTGACTTGTTCAAAGCATCGGTGTATTCGATAAAGCGCTCATCCAGCTTGTTTTCGATGGCGGATATTGTCTTTTGGTCAGCGTTGCCTTCAATGTTTATCGTACAGTTGAATGCAGGCTTGTTATTAACGTTATTATTAACATTGCTATTAGAAACATTGTTAATGGTATCACTGATAGACTTATTCATCTTATCAACAATAGGATTATAGTCACTATTGAACGCATTAGTGAGAGGACTAATATCCACTTTACCAGCACTAACGGCTCTCATAAAGTCAATAAACGTGTCATAACCTGCAAAGCTTCCCTTTTTTGTCTTTTCACTGTTATTGTGTTCCTGCCATTCTTCCTTAGAAGTAGCATTGACCTTGTGACCCAATCCCTCAACAACTTCACCATTAACCATAACTTGCTTCTTAGTAAGCTTACCAGTCTTAGGGTCAGCTACAAGATTAAAGCCACCTGCGGTAACTGTATCTGTGGACTGCTCCGCATTGTTTTCAGTCTTATGAATATCATTGTTTTCACTAACAGTTGCAGCAAGGTCATTTATAGCCTTTGTATTATCAGCAAATGCTGTGTTCAGACTGTTTGTCATTTTGTCTAATGCGCTGTAATTCAGTTCAAAACCACTGTCAGTTTCGGTTATCAAACCGCTTTCAAGAGCCTTTTGCTTTTCAGTTTCTGACAATTTAGAAATAACTGCATTGACATCACCCGATTTTGTCAGCTTGTCAATCAAGGCTTTGTTGCTTTCAGTCTGTTTAGTATCACCGCCAATTTTGTCAAGAATATCACTCAAAGTGTTGCATACATCTTCCTGATACGTTTTTTGAGTTTCAAGTGCTTCCTTTTGTGCGCTGTAATATTCCTTGGCATTATCACGCTGTTCTTCCAAAATATCTTTCTGATCTTCAAGAATGGCTTTCTGCTCATCTTTAAGTGCATCTTCCAAGTTCTGTTTAGCTTCATCAAGATTTTTCTGGGCTTCTTCGATATCAGTGGTATCAGCTTGTGCTTCCCAGCCATTGTTAGTAAGCACGATATATTTCTTAATACCAGCTTTGTTAAGCTCCTTTTCGGCTTCCTTGACCTTTTTCTGAGCCTCAAGGATTTTACGCTTTCTGTCCTCTGCATCACTTTCCTTGTCAATAGCTTTTATCTTCTTATCAATGGCATTTATTTCATTTTCATAACTCTTTTCTACTGCATCGGACAATTTTTCAACGGCTTTTATACGCTCATCCATCATATCGGAATAATCGTCTTTAAGCTCACTGATATAATCCTTTTCCGATTCGATTTCCTTCTTATTGATATCGATAAGCTTGTCATTAAGACTGTCAAGGTCATCTATAAGTGTCTCAATATCATCAGTATTTCCGCTTATAGTACCGTTTCTGATACCGTCAATTTTTGCCTGTGTTTCAGCTATTGCCTTGTTTATCTGCTCACGAGCATAGTCAAAACTTGCGGTAACTGTAAGCTCGTTGCCGTCTCCGTCCTTATAACTGTCAAGTGCCTTATCAGCCAGCTTTTCAAGGTTGTCAATTTTCTTGTCAAAGAGCTTTTGCTCACGGTCTGAACGTGCCTTGTAAACTTCTTCTTCATACTTGTTATACTCGTCCTGATATTTGGTAAGGTCAGAGAAATACTGCTTGTATGCACCATCAAGCCAGTTTATGTATTCATCTTCATCAATTTTATTCATATTGAGAAGATGTTGTTTCTCGTTGTATTCTTTCTCAAACTGGTCTTTCCAAGGGTCGTCAGTTTTCTTTTTTGTACTAACTGTGGTGGTATAATCATATTTATCAAGTAAATCTTTAGCTCGTTTCTTAGCATCAATTTCAGCATCAATATTTTCAATAATCTTGGTATATTTGCTTGTATCTTCGCCGTTTTTGCCAGCAGTAACAGCATTATGCCATTCTTCTGCCCTCGCAAGACGTAAAGTAGCTATCTCATCATCATATTTCTTTTTAGTTAATTCTTTCAAAGACTCTATATTCAGAGTAAGCTTTCCATCAACTATTGAAACAACATTTGCGTAATCATCACCTAAAGTAATAAGTTTCTGATAGGTATCAACAGAAATTTGCCCATCATCGTGCATTTCTTTATAAGCACTTGAAAGAAGAGACTGTTTTGCATCAAGGTCGTTTAATATATCAGCATATGTACTTGATGCACCGCCAAGACTCTCCAGCATAGTAATCAAACCATTTACAGCTTCTTGGTCATCTGTTGAAAGGTCTTTAAGATTACTTAAGGTGTCAATAAGAGAACGTGGGGCATTAGTCTTAACCTCTGTAAGAACAGCCTTTAACTTTTCAGTATCATCAGAAGCAGCTAAGATTTTAGTAGAATACTCAGGAAAAGCATCTGCTAATTCAGTAATATCCTTATTATCAACAGTTTTACCACTATTGAGTTTATCGAGAGCAGACTGAACTTTATCTATATTTTTAGCAACTTTATCTACATCTTCTGAATAAGTAGAGTAATCAAATGATGCTGGATTATTGTCTGGATTTTGCTTCCATTCCTTTATCTTTTCACTTGCTTTTGATAAACCATCATCAAATAAGTCAGGTATTTGCATTGCAATGTTTAAATCAGAAAGAGAAAGATTTTCAAGGAAATCATATATCCCATCTTGCAATCCTGACATAGCAGAATTTGCTTGAATTTTAAACTTAGCCTTGGCTCTTTCAAGAGTTTCATTGGTATCATCAAATCCAAGTCTGATTTTGAGTTTATCAGAATCCTCACCTATGGCATTAGCAATAATATCAATATATTTATCGACTTCTGAAATGATTTCACCGACAGGCATTGACGAAGTGTCTAATGCAAATAGACTATTAGCAGCTTCCTGAACATCTTCATTCTTAAAGGCATTTACAATATCATCTGTAAATGTTGAGAATGCAGTCAGAGTAGTTAATTGATTTGCTATATCTGCGTCAAGACTGTTTACTATAACAGATGCTGCTTTTTGGCTTGATTCGTCTAACTTGCTAAAGTCATCATTTCTGTTTAAATATGCGTTAGCAAGACTCCTTGTCTTTGATAATGCTGATTCGATTTCAGTGTTGTATGTTTGAATTAGTGCATTTGCTTGTTTTTTAGCGTTAGTAAAATCTTCTTCTGAAATATTCCAATCAGTTATACCTAACGCCTTTCTTACAAAATCGCTATAAGCCAAATCTAACTCATTATCCGTTAGGGGCTTTAATCCATTAACTTCTTCTATAGCTCCACTTACAAGGGTTGGCAATTCTCTAAATCTATTAAAGTCCATTTCTTCAAATGTCTTTAATAACTTTAAGGCTTCAGATACAGATATGTCTTTACCAACTTCGTTTCCACCAAAAAGCTTTGCCCAAAAGTTTGTATCCTGAGTATCTTGCCATTGCTTTATGATATCATTCCCGTCTCCGTCTTTACCAGTTGCGATTAGTAAATTGTAAGCTTCTTGCTGTACTTCTTTGTAAGCATCTCTAAGTTGCTCAACGTTGCCTTTTAAATTAAGAACAGCATTTCCTTCATTATCATAACCTTGAATAAGGTTAGGAAACATATCTGCTATTTCATTAGTTAATGATTTATATTCATCATATTCTTCATTAGTAAGTGAAATATTTTCGCCGAGATTGTTCACACCGTCAGAAAGCTTATCGTATTTATCAATAAGTTCTTCTATTCTCTTAGCATTGTTGTTTGCAGTTAAAATTGCAGTGTTGAACTCATCTGTTAAGGAACTAACTTTTTCTTTTGTCTTTTCGACATTATTAGAAAGGTCTGATAAGTGGTTGACAAGCTTGGTAATTCCTGCTATAATAAGGGTAAAACCGATTGTAGTTACAGCCGCTTTTACAAGCTGGAAACCAACAGCCAATGCTTTGGTAGTAGCATTTAATACTCTTTCTTTAATAGTTAGAGCCTGTGTTTCTACTCCCAAAGTAGTCATTTTTGCTTTTGTTGCGTCTACACGAGCATTATATTCTTCTTGCTTTATCTTATTGGCATTAAGCTGCGCATCATAAGTTTTTAATCTCGCATTAAGAATTGCATATTGTTGTGCGTTTTTCCGTGCTTGTTCAGATGTTCCAACCATAGTGTTATTATAGGCTGTTCTCCAAGCAACGCCATTCTTTAGTTCTTGATTGAACTTTTGTAACGCAATAGTGTCACTACTCTTAAATAGTGTTGATGCAATATTTCCACCAGATAATTTAAAATCCTTAATGGTAGATTCAAAAGATTTACCAACAAAATTACCTAAAATTGTGCCAAGTGTCTTAAATACCATAAAATGATTATCGTTTTGAAATAATTATTTTTACTTAGTAGGAGGTTTTATTATGGCGAATATTGAATTACCAGATGAATTTGTTATTTGTACTAAATGTGGTGAATATTATGAAATAGGAGAACTAAAAGAAAATGTTTGTCCAAAATGCGGATGCAAAGAATTATTAGGCGAAAACGAATATTTTGCAAGAGAAGTAGGATTTGTCGAGCAACCCACACCCCAAAACATACCCAAATGTCCTACCTGTGGATCAACAAATGTAGAAAGAATATCTACAGCTCAGAAAGCTTTTGGTTTTGCTTTAGTTGGATTGTTTAGTAGTAACTTAGGTAAGACTATGCACTGTAAGAATTGCGGATATAAGTGGTAAGGCTAAAGGATAAGTAAATAAAAGAAATACCTACTCGTTGGAGTAGGTATTTCTTATGTAATTATATATTGACAACATAAACAAAATCACCCACCTTATTCAGATGGGTGATTTCCTACAATGAAACAGGCTAATTAAAGCCGCATCGGTATAAAACCGAACTACAATCAATATTGCTGATTGATTACATTTAATAGTATAGCACATTACTTTACATTTGTCAAGAGCTTTTTGCAAAATTTATTATTTTTTAACAATTGGATGATAACTGTATTGCATTATACTATTATCAATATTCAGTAATGTTTGTTTATCAACATAAGCATTAGATAATTTTGTTAAGTCAACTCTAATTACACTAACAGTTGTAACTCTTAACGTATTAACCCATCGGGGACGGAATGACATATTATAGATATTAGAAATTTCTACCCAATATCCTTTTGTTTTTCGTTTGTTTAATATTTTTTGATCTATAGGAGAACTATCAAGTGGAATAACAGTTATTGTATCAGAACCATTAAATGTTCTAAGTATAATTGCTGGATGTCTTCCTCCAAATTCACTACCAATATTAAAGCCAAAATCCACCCAAACAATATTACCACGTTTTATCATTGATTTTTGCTCTTCAGATAAAACAAAATTCCTTTCCCTTTTAATAGAATCGATATGTTCAGATAATGCAGAAAGATAATTCTTAGTACGTTTTACATCTCTTGCATTATTATTATCAGTATCATTAATTAAATCTTGTAATTTAGAATTAACTTCATTTAATAAATTTTGCATATTGACACTTCCTTGTTGATATACTATTAAAATAATAGCATATTTACAAGCAAATGTCAATATTTATAAAAAATAATATATAATTATGTTAAAACAAGCATTTTGGTTTTGTGCATTTTACCAAAAATAAAAGTGACTATTGACTTTTTGTGGCACATAAACTATAATATAATTGTGGCACAGAAAGTAGGTGAAAGAATGTCACCCAAAACAGGTAGACCACAAGTTGAAAAGCCTTTAATCATTGAAATCAAAGCAAGAATTGATAAAGACACAAACGATAAGTTAATCAGATATTGCAAAGATAACAATGTTACACGTACAGATGTCGTAAGAAAAGGAATACAACTTGTCCTCCAAGAAAATAAATAACGGCAATGTTGCACCGTGGAAAGTAACACATTACCGTTACATATCTGACAGATTTCTCTATCAAATACATTGTACCATAGATAGAGAGTTCTTGTCAAGTCAAATTGATAAGGAGTTTTATTTATGCAAGAGATTATGAGATTTGAAAACAACGATGTAGAAATCATTCAGGACGAAAATGGCGAACCCTTATTCGAGATATATTCAACTGGTATGGCATTGGGATATGTAACAGTTGCCAAAGGTAAGGTTTATCCTCAGAAAATCAGGATAGACAAAATTGTAAAAAATGCCGAAATAAAGCCAGTTGTACACGGTGTACAACTTTTCATCAACGAATCTCAGCTCTATGATTTTATGCTTGAAGCTCGGACAGACAAGTGCAGAATATTCCGAAAATGGGTCACAAACGAAGTCCTACCATCAATCAGAAAGACAGGCAATTATTCCATACCCAAAGCACCCTCACTTCCATATACCTACATAAACAAAGTCATCCACCTTTGCAGATGCGATTTTTAGACTTTATTATATATTAAAAATAAAAGCAATCTGACCGTAGTTTACAATAAATTTACAAACATATAATTTTGGATAGATTTATCCCTACACTATCTATCATAGTGCCAAAACTAAGCAGGGGATAATCTGCTTTGGAACTACTATGGGAGTTATCCATAGGTTAGAGTACACCTTTACCTTACCACAAGGTAGTTGTCGTCTACTCGTTGAGCCTTCCGTGTCTCACGACAGGGTTTGGTTGCTGATTATACATTGTTGTACTATATAATAGTATGCAGACCGTAGCACTTAATTTCATTATAAAATCAAGCTTTTGTTTCAGCATAGTCCATCTGTGTTATTGTTTCCGAGTTTCCTCACTCTCATAATGCTTTGTTATGAGTAGTCACACAGCTTTAGCATTTCCCAGCAGTTTGACAACCTTATTTTAAAACGTGTTACATTCTCCGCATCTTATGTCAGTGGTAATGCGAAAACGGGCGTATTTAAGACTTAGTTCACCTACGTTTTTCAGACTTAATCCTGCTAAAATAGTAGGAATAAGCCCCATTTTGTCTGTTAATTTTGTTACAAGTTCAAGTAAATTTGCTATCTGAGTAAGGATAACTTTAATAGGGGATGATGAATCAGAAAGAGTATTCAGTATTCTTGTTGCACTTTCTAAGACAGACTTTAAAAAATCTTGTGTTATACTGTCCTGAGCGATACCGACTACAGTTTCTTTGAGTTCATTTGCTTTGTAAGAAACGGAATCCATAATGACTTCCATTTCTCGCATAGCTCCACCCTCAGAATTAGCCATAGTATCTACTGCTTTTCGTGCCTGCTCAAAATTGGATATAATAGCACTACCGATATTACCACGCTGTTTACCGAATAATTTCTCAGTAAGTGTTGCCTGTTCTTTGTCGGTCAGCGAATCCCAAATCTGACTTATTTCATCAAGAATAGTATAAATGTCTTTATAAGTATCAGCATCTTGCATTATAGAAACTTGACCGTGTGTTAGTTCATATACATCGCCACTTATAGTTTGCAATGTGCCGTCAAGTTCTTCGGTTTCCTCGTTCATACCACGAATGCGCATTGAAATAGTTTTCAAAGCATTACCTACAGACTCAGGATTTTGTGCAATTTCGTTACCTGCTGTAATAAGTGCAATAGTATGGTCTAAATCCGTATTAGCACTCGCCATTGAAGCAGACGAACGTTGAAGGGCTTCTGCAATATCTGAATTTGAGACAGCAAAGTTATTACCTATCTCATTAACTTTACTTGCTATACCATCTAATGCATCTTCAGCAGTTAAACCATATTTTTCATAAGCTTTTAATACACTAACTAATGTATTTGTTGCTGTGTCAACATCCATTTCAGGAGAGATAGCTGCAAAAATTGATGATGTTTTTGAAAGCGATGTTACGGCTTCTGTTGTGTTATATCCTAAACGAGACCACGCCGATGCCTGTTCTATAACCTCTTTGGTTGTTATTCCAAGTTGTTTAGCGATATTATTAGATTCATAATAAAATTTTTGTAAATCTTCCGCTGTACCGCCAAACGTTTTTCTTAGGTCAATTAATGCTTCATCAAGTTCAGCAACATCGGTAAACATACCTCTAATTTCTCTTGCAATAGAGGCTGTTACCATTGTAATACCCATCCAGTTTGAAAACTTTTTAATGTTAGTCCATAAGTTACTAAGTATTGTTCCACCCTCAAGACCAACAGACTTGATTTCAGCCTTCAAACTTCTAAAACTTGCACTAATTTTCTTAAATTCGGCATCAGTTACACTCGAAGCAGTTTTAAGTTTTGCAAGCATAGCATCAATTTCAGCAGAATATGTAATGCCATTAGAACCTGTTCTGTTAGACTTCATAGCCTTAGTATTTGCATTTTGATAAGATACAATTTCAGAACGAAGTTTCTTGACTTTTTCAATAAGTAATTCTGCTTGCTGTGCCTGTCTCTGCATTGAATTATCTGAAGACATAGATGCTTTAAGATTTTTAGCAGAAGTATTAACCCTATCAAACTCAGTAGCAAGCGACAACATTTGCTGTCTTAAATTTGATGTTGTATTTGTGTCATTCCCATTCAAAGACTGTATTTTTGTACGGAGTTCATTATATTTATTGATTATATTCTGGATATCAGCCTGTAATTGCTTGACACCGCCATTCTGAGAATTATTAAGAAAAGCCGTTTGATTAGGAATGGACTGTAATTTTGTAATAGTCTTGTCTATTCCCGATAACATATTTCCTTTTGTGGAAAGATTTGCTATTTTTAATTCTGCGGAATAAATATTTTCAAGTTCATTCTTCTGTCTGATTAACTCATTAGATTCAAGCTGTTTCTTTTTTAACTGTTCTTCACCATAAGATATTCTTTTTTGTGCATTGGTTATTTGGCGATTAAGTTCAACAGTTGTTTCTTTATTTGCGGTCAAAAGTTGTTTTTTAAGATTATAAATTAACTTTTGATTCTCAAAAATTCTGCTGTAATAAGTAGACTGTTGTTGTGCAGATGAATTATCTGATTTTTCAGCTAATTGCAATTTCTTAACATTAGTTTCTGCTTCTTTAACTGCAATAGCCAATTCTCGATATTTATGTGACCAATTTTCAGTTCTACCCTCAGAGCTTTCAATGTTACGAAGTTCTACAAGTTTACCCTTTAATCCTTCAATCTGTGCAGTTGCATTATTGGGTACAACCTTTAACTGGTTGAATTTATTGGATATATCCTGAATGGTATTATCCATTTCTTTATATCTATTAATTGCATTATCGACAGGATTTAAAGATGCTCCAGTAGCTTTAAGATTTTCCTTAACCTTATTAGCTGATGTATTTAACCCATCAAAAGCAACTTTTAAATTTTGAATTGATCCATCAGATGTTCCAAGCTTATTGATTTCATTAACAACATTAGCTATTTCAGCAGATAATCCCGACTTAATCTGAGAATTTGTACTTTCAAATCCAGCAAGTTTAGATGTATATTCAGCCTTTGCTTTTGCAATATCGTCTGCTAACTTTTTAACACCTGCATCAGCTTCATTTATATTTTGAAGCATATACTGAAATACGGGATTTTGTTTATCACCAGTATTCTCAAAAGTATAAAAGAATTTCTGAACTTCACCGGTTGCAGATTTAACTTGGATAGTAAAATTCTTAAAATGTTCTGGAACACCCTCAAACGCCTTGACGGACTTGTTTGAAACTACTGATACCTCACCAAATCTCTCAAATTCAGCTCGTGCCTGTTGAAGAACATTTGAAACAGCCCCAAAAGATGTCTGATATTCTGTGCTAATATATTTTGCAGAATTATTTACTTGTGTATTGGTGTTTACTACCGTCTCGGTGGCATTTTTAACAGTTGTCATTACAGATGTAACAGTCTGTCCAAGATTTTTATATTCGCTAATAGCCTGATAAATAGACATTACAAGTCTGTTATCAAAGTTTTTATCAGCCACCATACTATCACTCTTAATAGTATTTCTAATACTATCCATAAGGTTCTGATAGCTATCTATAATAACACTTTTATTTTCAGGTGTAAGCTTTAAAGATTGAACTAATTCATCCGCAGCACTTGTAACATCTTTTCCTGAAAATCCAAGATTTTTAAGATTATTCTTAAATCCATTAAGGTCAACGTTATTTAACTGCTGTAATTTCCCAACAACAGCCTTAATAAGAACATCTGTGTCTTCAATAACTTTGCCATCAACTGTAGGCTTAATAGTTAATCCATTGTTAGTACCAATAACTTTATTCTGAACATTAGAAAGTGCTGTATTTAAACTACTTGTATCAATCTGACCAATATTCAGTTTTAAATTCTTACTAATAGTAGCCATCTGAGACTGTATAAGGGACTGTGTTTTGTTTAAGTTAAGTCCACCGACAATCTTCACTCTTGCTGAATTATCACTGGCTAAAATCGTATTAAGTTTTTTTATATTCTCTTTAATATTTTCAACGGTTTTACTTATATCCAAACTTGCCGTTAAAAGCAGACCATCAGTATCTTTAGCCATTAAATAATCACATCCTTTATACTATATTTATTGTTTAAACTTTATATCCGTTGGGCTTGTGTACCTGTATTTTTATTCCATAAGGATTACTTGCTTCAAAATCTGCTATTCCATCTTCTATAAAATGCCCAGCAGGACGATAACCGAAGTAGGGGATATCCTTAAACCATACGTCCTCTTTTACCTCATAACCATAGTTAAGCAAATAAGCTGTGTTCACAGTTTCACCATTGCCGTCCCAACCTTGAATACCGTCACCAGACTGATGATAACCACTGTCATCGAAATAAATGTCGAGACTCATAGTTTTACCAGTTACTTTAAGATTTAAAATATCATCGACTTTTAATGAGTTCTGTAAAGCTCCTGTACGTTTGTATGTTGGATTTGTGTTGCTATACCTATATGGGTATGTTCTTAAATAATCATCAAGCCTTGCCTGAATACAGTCTCTCAGTCGATTGGTTTCTTCAACCATAACCTGACCATAGGTCTTACCATTTTTAAATTTCAGCTTTGTCACGTCAATACCTTTTAATTGATTTTTAAGATTCATTAGACATCACCGATACGAAATCCAGTATCTCGTTTATTTCCTTATTAGCGATGATTTCATCTTCCTTATTTTCTACATAAATAACGACCTTAACTACATCGCCTTCATATATCTGTACACTAAGAAGTCCAAGTATAGATTTGGCATTCACTACTCTTTCAGAACCATTGAAATTTACAACAAAATACGGATTTGATTTAAAGTGTGCGGTCATCGCCACAAAGTTCTTAATATGTCTGGTTGAGAAATAAGTAGTTGCTGTAAAAGTCTTTTCTACAAGACCAGTGCTTTCTCTTATTTCCATATTACTTACCACCCTTGCTTACAGTAATGTTCTTTGCTGTTGCTTCTTTCTCGACTACCTCTGTGACTGTCTTAGGCTTTCTTGTAGTCTTCTTCTTATCCTTAATAACACCATTATCCACCATAGCCTTAATAAGATTATCAGCTGTTACATTATCCTTAATCTTACCCATAGTATCAACCATTGCATTTACTTTATCAGAATCTATGTTTATATTTTTATTAGCCTTGCCAAGAGTATCTACAAAATTAGCAAGCTTAGTAGCAAGATTTGCAATAGCATCATTAGCATCTGACATAACCATACTTGCCGAGAGAAGTTTAATTCTACGATCAAGCTCCTCGTTGATTGCGTTTTCAATCATTGCAAACTGACCCTTATTTATAGCATAATCACTATAAAGCTTTTCGTATTCATTATCGTAAATCTCTGCAATGTCATCAGACTCAAATTCTACCTTACCATACAACTTTGCTACACTGTAATCAATAAATATACGCTTGTATCCCATACCATAAATAAGCGTGTTATCTACTACATAATTAATAAATGTCTGCATTTCTGCAAATGTAAGTGTAACCATTTCTGTTGACATAATATTTTTCTCCTTTTAGTTATTTAAATTTTCTTTAATAAAAGCTTCGCCAATACAAATAGCATCACAAATATCTTCTTTAAGTTTAAGATTATACTTGTTCAAAACATAATCTTTAGCTTGCTGTTTTAACTCAGCACGTTTCACATTTCGGGACTGTTTAAACGAAAGTTTACTTCTCCAAAATGTAGGCTTGTACACACTATAACAAATATTATTCATTACACAAGTGTTTATAATAGCACCCTGTATCTGAGCCAATAGTATTAAAGTCGATACGTTTGTTTGGAGACTTACATCTTCAAAAACAACATAATCTACATTATTTTCAACTATCTGATTATGTAACTGTTTTATCATTTCGTGTATTCTTTCATTTGTTTCTTTGATTTTCTTTAATTCTATAATGTTATATTGTACAAGCTTATTATCCTCAAAAATAGCAAATCCACTAACGGCACTTGCTTGGTCTATTGCTATAAACTTTATTACTGTTCACTTCCTATATAACGTAAAAAATAGGGAAGACAACCAAAACAACGGCTGTCGCATTGGATTGTCCTCCCTATAATTATTTACTTGTTTTTCCTGTCAAACTTAGGTTTATCATTATGCTCTGTTGATACAACTGTTCCCTCAGATATAATTTTTTTGATATGTATCGCAACCTCAGGCAGATACTCAGAAAAATCACTATCAAGTGTAATACCAATATTCTTAAACTTTTCAGTAGCTTCTTTAGATGTTATAACACCATCTCTATGCTCATCAATTATCATTACAACCTGATAATGATTTGGTGTACAAGCTACAGATTTCCAAGAATGAAGGGGATCACACTTTTCACAGTATTTATATTCAGTCCCACAAATCCAACAATGCTTTAAATTAGGTACGTACATTTCAGCACCTCATATTCTCTCTGTGATTACTCAGCAGTAGGTGTGGCAGAGGGGACTACAATATCGTAGAACTTCTTATCTGTACCGCAATAATCAACCGCACAGTTGAACTCCATAGGAATTGTGGAATCAAGGTCAATAGCGGTGTCATAAGAAGATGTAAGCTTTGCAGTGGGGAATCTATAATAAGCATAAACTCTTGTATTCTGGTCACAAATATCAAAACCTGCAACCTGAACATAAAGCTTACCAGCAGTAGGGAACTTATCGCCAGAAGCAACTACTCTTACTGCCTGTGTAGCTTCATACTCATAAACAATAAGAACCTGATCGCCTTCGGTGAGGTCTCCAGAATAGAAAGACACAGTATGTGTTCCATTCGCATAAGCAAATACGCCAGCAGCAGCAACAGAACCCTGCTTGAAAATCTTCTTAGGAGAACCATCCTTTGTAAGAGTAGTAACACTTACAGGATACTTAGCTCCAACAGCCTTAACAGGGTATTTAAGAACAATAGAATCCTTGTTGGAAGATGTAATTGTAACTTCCTCAAATGCAGGAGTAACAATCTTAGAGGTTGTGGAAGCAATTTCCTTCTCTGTGCCGTTGAGAGCAGCGAGAATATTAAGGTCATATACAGCTACATTAAAAGATGCTGTACAAGTCTTACCCTTTGTAACAGTTGCAATAGTATTACCAGCCGCATCCTGTTTTGTCTGCTCTTCACCGTCAACCTTAACATCAAAATCCTGAACCTGATTTGTATACCAAGCAGTAGTGTCATCAGAGTTCATGAAGATAGCCTTAGTAGGTCTTTCAATAACAAAAGAATTAACATCAAAATTTTCAGCCATTTTATTTCTTCCTTTCATTTATTCAAATTTATAAAAAGAAAAGGACGAAAAGATTATAATCTTCTCATCCAATCCAATTCCTTTTTTAAAGAGGGATTTCCTTTTAAATCCAAACATCCATTATATAGACCACGATATAAATTGTCAGCATTCTTAATAGCAGAAATTCTATTTACGGAATCCCAAAAAGCAAATATGTTCATATCAAAGACAGTTTTTTCATCATGTTTGAACCCTTCACTATTTACCATTGATGATATAACTGGCAACAAAATTGAACCAGACGATTTAAACATAGCCTTTCTTTTTCTTGATTCAAGTTGATTCTTAGCGTCTTCAATAGCCATAGCTTTTTGAACGGGGTCATCTTTTACTCTTGTAATTTTAGGAGTTGATATATTATTGATTGCTCTCATATTTGCAAGTATTAAATTGTATATGCCTTCATTTATTACAACATCATCAGAATTTTCCAGATAAGGCATTTCGTCTTCCGTCATTTTTAACTTAAACTTTGAAAAATCTATATTATTTTCAAATAACAATTCTGCACCTTTAGGCATTACCTGTACTAATAATATAAATAATTCAAAATTTGAAATATGATTAAAATCAATACCCATACTATCAAGAAATACCATCATATTTTCATCCATTGGTGTAGCTGTTAATGTTTGTACAAAACTGAAATAGTTATTGTCTCCAAACTTGCGAATTTCACCAAGAGTAGGTACTCTCATTATAATTTTATCTGTTATATTTACAGGCTCACCTGCATATAAACTTAATTCATCAACAACATAAGTCATACTTAATTATTCCTGTCACATAAATTATCATTGATATCGACACCTTTAAACACCAACTGACGATATCTATATTTAGTGTTTAAATTACCAGCTATGTTAGTTTCGAGTTCAAGTTTACTGACTCCAAAATCCAACGCACCGTTATATTTAATATCAATCAACTCAGAAAGATAATCTATTCTTGTAGCTGAAATACCAGCCATATTCAAATTCATATCATCTTGATGTGCAAGAATTGTAAAGGTTATAGTAGGGTAGGCATATAATTTACTCCAAGTATGAGTGCGAATATCTATTTCAACACAAACATATGTAGTAACCTTGTCAATAGTATCAGGTATGTAATAATGAGGGAATAGTCTATGATAAACTAAATCTTCTCGTTCTTCCTCAGTAGTTCCAAGGACTTCAAGGAAGTGTTCATCATTTTGGAGTTCTGAAAGAATACGATTCTTCCATTGACGTAAGCAAGAACTATTCAATATTACACACCTCCTACTATATCAATAAGCAGTTCACCGATATTGCCATTTACATCAGTACATTTTAATTTAACACTTGAACCTATGAGTAATTCATTATTAGAACACTTAATTTTGCACTTATTATCAGTTGTGGTCATTGTAATGTATTTATCCTGAATATCAGTTGTTACAAGTTCCCAAGTAACAGTTTTAGCAATATTAGCAGTAAATGTTTTAGCAGACCCACCAACCCGAATTGTCGGATTACCAGCATATGTAATTTTAATGGACTGACTTGCTTTAGGTTTAAAATAATCACAAAGCCAATTTTCGATTGAATCTGTATCAGGATTATAAACATCTTCTGTAAATACAAGACAAATCACACGACTTTCACCATAAGATTCACTGACAGTATCTATTCTTGTGATTCTATACGGTAATGGATTTATATTGTTGTAATCAATAAACATTCGTTTTGTACGATTAAGATATACCGTATTATCATCTAATGACGTATAAACTAAAAGCTGATTATATCCAAGTGTGAGAATTTTATCTCCTTCTTCACCTGTATTATACTGAGAAGCATTTTCAACGTGAAACGGCTGATAAATTATATTACCATCACCATCTTGCCATTTAGCTATGTAATTGCATAAATATAAAACAACTTTTTCATACAC